>Ga0070667_100001437_pt1 | contig 21368 bp, 17 predicted proteins | sample KBSS33metaG_FD_64659 | JGI IMG/M metagenome (GOLD analysis project Ga0070667, IMG submission 64659) | Switchgrass rhizosphere microbial communities from Kellogg Biological Station, Michigan, USA - KBS S3-3 metaG | ecosystem: Host-associated > Plants > Roots > Rhizosphere > Soil ... | reverse complement strand
TGCTCGACACTGCGGTCCGGGGCGAACCGGAAGTTGACGGTGACCGACGCGGCGTCGGGAATGACGTTGCCGGCGATGCCGCCGTCGATCCGAACCGCGGAGAGTCCTTCGCGGTAGACGCAGCCGTCGATGTCCACCGAGCGCGGCTGGTAGGCCGTCAGCCGGTCGAGCACGGCGCCGAGTTTGTGAATCGCGTTGTCGCCCAGCCACGATCGCGCCGAATGCGCGCGGGTACCGGCGGTGTGGATGATGACGCGCAACGTGCCCTGGCAACCGGCCTCGATGAGGCCACCCGACGGCTCGCCGAGGATCGCGACGTCGGCCTCGAGCCAGTCGGGCAGTTCGCGCTCGATGCGGCCGAGGCCGTTGGCGCTGGACTCGATCTCCTCGCAGTCGTACATGACGAGGGTGATGTCGTGCGTCGGCTCGGCGATGGTGGCAGCCAGGTGCAGGAACACCGCGTCGCCGGCTTTCATGTCGGAGGTGCCGCAGCCCCAGAGCTCGTCGCCCGCGATCCGGCTGGGCAGGTTGTCGGCCGCGGGGACGGTGTCGGTGTGGCCGGCCAGCAGCACCCGCGACGACCGGCCCAGGTTGGTCCGCGCCAGGATGGCATCACCGTTGCGGATCACCTCGAAATGCGGAGCCTGGGCCTTGAGCGCAGCTTCGATCTCGTCGGCGATGAGCTGCTCGTGCCGCGATTCGCTGGGAATGTCGACCAGCGCGGCGGTCAGAGCAATCGGGTCTGCGGTGAGATCCAGCATTCAGCCAGGTTAGCTGGTCCCGTTTTTCTCGCGAGCAGACGCAAAACTGTCGTTTTCACGGCGAAACTGACAGTTTTGCGTCTGCTCGCGGGGAAGTTGTGCGCGGGTCAGGCGACGGCGCGCAGGGCCCGGATGGCCGGTGCCGTGGAGGCGCCCAGCAGGGTCGAGCGGTCAGCCGGATAGCGCACGTCGATAACGGCGTCGTCGCCGAAGCGGTAGGGCTTGCCAAGAACCAAGCCCGCCAATTGCTTTCGCATGCGGGACAGCTCGGCCCGCACCGTGACGACCCGGCTCCGGTCACCGTAGAGGTCTTCGGCGAGCTCCGATGCCGACCTCCCGTTCCGGTGGACCGCCAGCACCAGCAGGATCTCGGCGTGCCGCAGCGAGATGTCGTGGCGCCAGCCACCGAACTGCCCGGCCATCTCGAGGACGGGAGCACCACGCAGGTCCAGCACGACACGGGTGGCGGTCGCGTCGTCGTCGGTCGCGGCAACGGATGGCCGGACCAGCCATCCGCCGGGCAGCATGTCGACGTCGCACCGCCCGAGGGTCGGGATCCAGACCCGGCCCGGCGCCAATTCGTCGGGCAGCAGAATCCGGTTGTGCACCGGCATCTGGTCGACGGCGGCCACCCAGCCGTCGGCGTCGACCGCCAGCGCCGGAGCGCCGATACGGGCCAGGATGGGCGCCGCGACCATCCGCAGCCGATTCAGCGTCCCCTCGTGCTGCTCGCGCAGGTGAGCTTCGGCCAGCCGAGCCACGGCATCGACCAGCGCGACGGTGGTCGGATGCACCGTCGCGGCCGGCCCGGAAACGTCGATGACGCCGATCACCTGGCCGGTGCGGGGGTCGCGGACCGGGGCGCCCGCGCAGGTCCAGGCGTGGTGACTGCGCAGGAAATGCTCGGCGGAGAACACCTGCACGGCCCGGTTGGATGCCAGTGCGGTCCCGATGGCGTTGGTGCCGACGGCGCCTTCACCCCAGTTGGCGCCCTCGACGAATCCGAGCCGGTCGGCCTTGCCCAGCACGGCCGTGGATCCGGACCGCCACAGCACCCGGCCCCGGGCGTCGGCCAGCACGAGAATGTTGTCCCCTTCGGCGACAATGGATTCCAGTCCACGTGACACGTCATCGAGCACCGCGAGCAAGCCCGATGACTTGCGCAATGCGTCCAACCCGGATGCTTCGATCACCGGTGGGATGTGCGTGTCGGGGTTGACGCCCCGGGCCAACATCCGCTGCCAGGATTCACCGATCACGTCGCGGGGTCGCGCGGGCGCGCGGCCGCCGGACATGGTCGCGTCGTAGACAGCCGACATCAACCGCGCGTAACTGCGCGGGTCCTCGCCAACGGCTACCGCTGGTTCAGGCACGGCCGGGCTCTGCATCATCGCCGATTGTGCTCCGCATGTCAGCGATAAACCAGACCGCCGTCGATCAGACCGGCCTGCCCCGTCATGTAGTCGGCGTCGGGTCCGGCCAGGTACGCCACGAACCCGGCGACGTCATCCGGCGTCTCCGCGCGGCCCAGCGCGATGCCGCCGACGAACTTGGCATAGGTCTCACCGACCGGGGCGCCGGTGAGTTCGGAGAACCGCTTGTCGATCTCCACCCACATGTCGGTGCCCACCACGCCGGGGCAGTAGGCGTTGACGGTGATGCCGTCGGCGGCGTGCTCCTTGGCGGCGGCCTGGGTCAGGGCGCGCACGGCGAATTTGGTGGCGCTGTACGGCCCGAGCATGGCGAAGCCGTCATGACCGGCGATCGACGAGGCATTGATGATCTTGCTGATCTTCCCTTCCGCCTGGTTCCCGAGTTCCTTGAATTTCGCGACCGCGGCCTGAATGCCCCACAGCACGCCGTCGACGTTGATGGACCACAACCGCTGGAGGTCCTCCGGTGTGACGTCGACGAGCGGGCCGACCAACGCGACACCGGCGTTGTTGACCATGATGTCGAGGCCGCCGAGTTCGGTTGCCACATAGTCGACGGCGGCAAACACCTGATCCCGCTGACTGACATCAGCGACGAAAGTGGTGAATTTGCAGCCGATCTCGGAGACTTCGGCAGCCACCTCCGCCAGCGGATCGGCTTCGACGTCGACGAGGGCGACGTCGGCGCCGTCGCCCGCCAACCGCAGCGCGATACCGCGCCCGATGCCACGTCCGGCCCCGGTGACCAGGGCTACCTTGCCAGTCAATGTCATTGCTGTTTCTCCGCTCATCGCGTCGGGTCGACCAGAACTTTCATCTTGTTCCCCGCGTGCAGGGCCTCGAACCCTTCGGAGACCACGTCATTTATCGGAATCTGGGCCACCCATCCGGTGGTGTCGTAGGCGCCCTGCGCCATCAAGGCGATGACCGCTTCGAAATCGGCACCGGTGTAGCAGAGCGAGCCCTGGATCCGGGACTCGTTCATCACGAGATTCAAAAGTGGCGTCTGCAATGGCTTTTCGTAGATGGCGACGCTCACCATCGGCTTGCGCGATCCGACGCACGCCAGCGCCGTCTCCACGGCGGGAGTGACGCCGGCGGCGTCGAACACCGCGTCGGCCCCGGCGCCGTAGGTGTGGTCGGCGATGAAGCCCGGCACGTCGGTGACCGCCGGGTCGAGCGTGACGGCACCGAGCGCTTCAATCGCGGCCCGCCGCGTCGGCGACGGCTCGACGACGAAGACCTCTTGAAGTCCCTTGCCGCGCAAGGCGAACCACAGCCCGATGCCGATCGGGCCCGCGCCGAACACCATCGCGGTATCACCAGGTCTGACGTCGCCGAGGGTCGCCGCATGGTAGGCCACCGACATCGGTTCGACGAGCGCCCCGAGCTCCAGTGAGACGTTGTCGGGCAACCGGTGCAGCATGTTCGTGGGCACCACGGTGTACTCGGCCATGCCGCCGTCGGACATCAGGCCGTGGAAGCCGATCTGCTGGCAGACGTTGTAGTTGCCCGCCGCGCAGGGTCCGCAGTGGCCGCATTTGTAGATGGGCTCGACGGCCACCCGGTCGCCCTCGCGCCAGCCCGTGACACCGGCGCCGACGGCGGTGATGGTGCCGGAGAACTCGTGGCCCAGCGTCAGCGGCAGCTCCTGGTGGGTCAGCGGATGCGGCTGCGTGGGGACGAAGATGGGGCCGGCGTAGTACTCGTGCAGGTCGGTGCCGCAGATGCCGTTGAAGCCGACCTGCAGTTGCACCTGGCCCGGTCCGGGGGCCGGAATGGCGACGTCCTCGACCGAGACTTTGTTGGGTCCGTAGTAGACAGCTGCTCTCATGCGACCAGTTGTATGTGACCGCTACCACACCCCGACAGAGTTGCAGGGGGTTGCAACGCTGCAACGTGGTGCAACTCTTGTCGGAAGTTGCGCCCGGGCTGTGTCCTGAGTCACATGACCGCAACACTGGAACCCACCACCGCCGTCTCGCCGCAGCAGCGCGTCGAGACCTGGCTCGCCAACTTCGAAGCGGCGCTGGCCGCGCAGGACATCGACGGCGTCGTCGGGATGTTCGCCGTCGACAGCTTCTGGCGCGACCTCGTCGCCTTCACCTGGAACCTCAAGACCGTCGAGGGACGCGACCAGATCGCCGGCATGCTGCGCGCCCGACTGGCCGACACCACGCCCTCCGGGTTCCGGACGCGCGAACCGGCCACCGCCGACGGCGACGTGACAGCGGCCTTCATCGAATTCGAGACGGCCACCGGACGCGGCTCGGGACACCTGCGGCTGCGTGGTGACGAGGGCTGGACGCTGTTGACGACGCTGCAGGAACTCAAGGGCCACGAGGAGCGCAAGGGCGCAACCCGGGTGCTCGGCGCCGTGCACGGGTCCGACCCCGACCCGCGGTCGTGGGCCGAGAAGCGCGCCGAGGAAGAGGCGACGCTGGGGCGCGAGAAGCAGCCCTACGTGCTGGTGATCGGCGGTGGCCAGGGCGGCATCGCACTGGGCGCCCGCCTGCGTCAGCTCGGGGTGCCGGCCATCGTGGTCGACAAGCACGACCGGCCTGGCGACCAGTGGCGGGGGCGCTACAAGTCGCTGTGCCTGCACGACCCGGTGTGGTACGACCACCTGCCGTACCTGCCGTTCCCGGCCAACTGGCCGGTGTTCGCGCCGAAGGACAAGGTCGGCGACTGGCTGGAGTTCTACACCAAGGTGATGGAGGTGCCGTACTGGTCGCGCACCGAATGCCTCTCGGCCACTTACGATTCCGAGGCCGGCCAGTGGACGGTCGAGGTCAACCGCGACGGCGAGCACCTGACCCTGCACCCGACGCAACTGGTGCTGGCGACCGGGATGTCCGGAAAGCCCAGCATCCCAACGCTTCCCGGCCAGGACGTCTTCGCCGGGGAACAGCATCACTCGTCGCAGCATCCGGGACCGGACCGCTACGTCGGCAAGAAGGTCGTCGTGGTGGGGTCCAACAACTCGGCGCACGACATCTGTAAAGCGCTGTACGAGAACGGTGTCGACGTGACGATGCTGCAGCGCTCGTCGACGCACATCGTCAAATCGGATTCGCTGATGGACCTCGGTCTCGGGGATCTGTACTCCGAGCGGGCGGTGGCCGCGGGCATGACGACCGAGAAGGCCGACCTGACGTTCGCGTCCCTGCCGTACGCCATCATGGCCGACTTCCAGCGACCGATCTACGACGCAATCCGGGAGCGGGACAAGGACTTCTACGCGCGGCTGGAAGCCGCCGGCTTCGAGCTGGACTTCGGCGACGACGACTCCGGACTGTTCATGAAGTACCTGCGCCGCGGCTCGGGTTACTACATCGACGTCGGCGCGTGTGAGCTGGTGGCCGACGGGTCGATCAAGCTGGCGCACGGTCAGGTGTCGCACCTGGCCGAGAACGCGGTGGTGCTGGCCGACGGCACCGAACTGCCGGCCGACGTCGTCGTCTACGCGACCGGCTACGGGTCCATGAACGGCTGGGCCGCCGACCTGATGGGCCAGGAGATCGCCGATCGCGTCGGCAAGGTGTGGGGCCTGGGCAGCGGGACCGCCAAGGACCCCGGCCCGTGGGAGGGCGAACAGCGCAACATGTGGAAGCCGACCCAGCAGGAGAACTTGTGGTTCCACGGCGGCAACCTGCACCAGTCACGGCATTACTCGCTGTACCTCGCGCTGCAGCTGAAAGCTCGCTACGAAGGCATCCCAACGCCGGTGTACGGGCTGCAGGAGGTCCATCACCTGCAGTGACGCCCGAGTTCTCTCCGTGAGCAGACGCAAAACTGTCGTTTTCGTGAGTGAAAACGACAGTTTTGTGTCTGCTCGCGTGTGGGTGATAGCCCCCGCGCGGCGCTGGTTCAGTAACCTTGGCCAACGTGACTTCTGCATCTGGCATCGGCATCGCCACCATCACCGCCGACGGAACCGTCCTCGACACCTGGTTCCCGGCACCTGAACTGAACGCCGACGCCGCGGCCGGCCCGGTCCCCGCTGAGCTGGAAGCCCTCGTCGGCACCGATGAGGACCGCGGCGTGCGCACCGAGATCGTGCGGACCACCATCGCCTCGCTGGATGACAAGCCGGCCGACACGCACGATGTCTGGCTGCGGCTGCACCTGCTGTCGCACCGTCTCGTCGCGCCGCACGGCGCCAACCTGGACGGCATCTTCGGTCTCCTGACCAACGTGGTGTGGACCAATTTCGGCCCGTGCGCAGTGGAGGGCTTCGAGACCGTGCGCGCCAAGCTGCGTCGTCGCGGCACCGTCGTCGTCTTCGGCGTCGACAAGTTCCCGCGGATGGTCGACTACGTGCTGCCGTCCGGCGTGCGCATCGCGGACGCCGACCGCGTCCGTCTGGGCGCGCACCTGGCGTCGGGCACCACCGTCATGCACGAGGGCTTCGTCAACTTCAACGCCGGCACCCTGGGCACCTCGATGGTCGAGGGCCGCATCTCCGCGGGCGTCGTCGTCGATGACGGCTCCGACGTCGGCGGCGGCGCGTCGATCATGGGCACGCTGTCCGGTGGCGGCAAGGAGGTCATCTCAGTGGGCAAGCGGTGCCTGCTGGGCGCCAACGCCGGCCTGGGTATCTCGCTGGGCGACGACTGCGTCATCGAGGCCGGCCTGTACGTCACCGGTGGCACCAAGGTGACGACGGCCGACGGCCAGACCGTCAAGGCCAAGGAGCTGTCCGGCTCGAACAACCTGCTGTTCCGCCGGAACTCGGTCAGCGGTGCGGTCGAGGTCGTCAAGCGCGATGGCACCGGCATCACGCTCAACGAGGCGCTGCACGCCAACTAGTTCTTCCGCCGAGCCTGAGCTGGGTTGCCGGCTCAGGCTCGGCTTTTTCATGCCCAGGGGCCGACGCCCGTCACCTTCTCGATGGTGATGCGGGTCAGGAATCCCGGCGGCGCTGCGGCCGGCGGGAACTGGCCGTTGAACTCGGGCGCCATCACGTTGGTCAGCCGGGTCAGCACGTCGGGCGCGCCGCCCTCGACGACGCGGGCAGTACCACTGATCGCGAGGTAGGGATTCACCGATGCGGCACCCCGGTCGGTACCGATGATGGTGACCGCGACCCTGGGGTCACGGCGCATGTTGCGCAGCTTCTTGTAGTCGGCGAGGTGCGCGCTGACCAGCTCATCACCTTGTAGTTCCACCCACACCACCGAAACCTGCGGACTGCCATCGGCGTTCAGGGTCACCAGAGTCGCGTTGGCGCCATCTCCGATGAGGGCGCGGGCTTCGTCACTGAGTTGCATGCCATCTACAAGGTATCTATTTGCCCAGCCATTCCCGCCGGGAAGTTGGAGGTTTTCCCCGGGGACATCGGCGCGCATTCATCACTAGCGTCAATCCGGTGAGCACGACGACCAGCGACGCGGACGCCTCGACATCTACCGAACCCGACGAGATCTCGGCGCCCGAATGGACCGGCAAGCAGAAGCTGGCGTTCCGGCTGTTCTTCACCATCGGCGGCGGAATCCTGATCCTCTCGGTGTACGGCAATCTGGGCCTGAGCCTGTTGATGGCGCCGCTTCTTCAGGGGCTCGCAAACCTGGGCAGTTTCGTCACCCGCGGTGAGGGCGCGTACCTGAACATCAACGGCGGCGCTGATTCCATGGCGGAGTGGTGCCTGCACCTCGGCTGGATCCTGGTGGCCCTGGTGATCACCGCGGTGTGGACTGCGCTGGACCGGCATCGGCCCAACTACCGCGGCCTTGCCGCACTGCTGCTGGTGTTCGCTCGGTTCGGTCTGGCCGTCTCGATGCTGCTCTACGGTCTGGCCAAGCTCATTCCGACGCAGATGGCCTACATGATGCTGCCCGGTTATCAGATCCAGATGGTCGGCGACGTCAGCCTGATGAACACTCTGTGGGGTTTCATGGGCGCCTCGGACCCCTACTCGGTGGCCGCCGGTCTGGTCGAATTCGTCGCCGGTGCCCTATTGCTGTGGCGGCGAACGTGGCTGCTGGGCGCGCTGATCGCGGTCGTGGCCATGGGCCAGGTGTTCCTGCTCAACCTCTTCTACGACGTCCCGGTGAAGCTGGTGTCCGGCCAGCTGTTGTTCATCGCCGTCGCGATCACCGCGCCGTACTGGCGAAGCCTGGCTCAAACGGTATTGCAGCGTGGCGCTCCCGAACCGGTTGCGCTGTGGCCGGCGTTGGGTTCCGGCAGGCGGTGGTTGCGCCGGACCGGCACCGTAGCGAAATTCACCATCGCAGGCGTAGTCACCGTGCTGGTCGCGACGTTCAGCGTCGTTACCTACCAGCAAATTCGGCACCGGGAATCGGATATCGACGGAGTCTGGCGCGCAACGTCATTCACGGTGGAAGGCGAACAGGCGACGCTGCAGCAGACCTCGCCGGCACCGTGGACGAATGTCGCGATCGCCGACCGGGTCGGCGACTACACCAGCTTCGTCACCCAGGTCCCGGCGGGCTACGTGACCGTCTACCAGTTCGAGATCCACGACGACCGACTGGAGATCAAGAGGCACGAATCGGATCCGCCCATCATGCTGCACTTTCGTCTGGACGGCCCCGACCGGCTGATGTTGACCGGCACGGTCGACGGCACGCACATCGAGGGCAACTACCAGCGACGGCACATGCAGCGCAGCGAATCTCACTTCCGGCTGATCCAGCCGGAGATCGAGGGTGGACCGGCCAGTCGTCTGCCCTAGATGAGGAGTTTCTTCTGCACCTTGCCCATGGCGTTGCGCGGCAGGCTGTCGACGAGGCGCACCTCGCGCGGCCGCTTGTGCACCGAAAGCTGCCCCGCCACAAAGTCGATGAGCTCCTGCGCCGAAGCGGAACCGACCACGAAGGCGACGATCCGCTGGCCCAGGTCATCATCGGGTACGCCGACCACCGCGGCCTCCGCCACGTCGGGATGGCCCAGCAGGACGGTTTCAATTTCTCCGGCGCCGATCCGGTAGCCGCCGGACTTGATCAGGTCCACCGACTCACGGCCGACGATGCGATGCATGCCGCCGGCGTCGATCACCGCGACGTCACCCGTGCGGTACCAGCCGTCGTCACTGAGCACCTCGGCTGTCGCGTCAGGCCGGTTGAGGTAGCCGCTGAACAGCGTCGGCGCGGAAACCTCCAGGCGCCCAATGGTTTCCCCGTCGTGCGGCACCGCAGACCCATTTTCGGCAACCAGTCGGGTCTGCACGCCGTCCAGCGGCAACCCGACCCAACCGGGCCGGCGTTCGCCGTCGATGCGGGTCGACAGCGTGATCAGTGATTCGGTGCTGCCGTAGCGCTCCACCGGCGCGTGCCCGGTGAGCCGCACGAGGTCGTCGAACACCGGCACCGGCAGCGCCGCACTGCCCGACACCAGCAATCGGGCGCCCCGCAGCGCCTCAGCGGCCGCGGCGTCGGCCACCACCCGCGACCACACGGTCGGCACCCCGAAGTACAGCGAACCGCCCGCCTCCGCATACGCGGCCAGTGTGGGTTTTCCGGTGTGTACGAAGCGGTTGCCGATGCGCAGCGAGCCCAGCAGCCCGAGGATCAGGCCGTGCACGTGGAACAGCGGCAGGCCGTGCACCAGGGTGTCAGTCGGGGTCCAGGCCCAGGCCTTGGCCAGCGCGTCGATGTCGGCCGCGATGGCGCGACGGCTGATCAGCACGCCCTTGGGCAGCCCCGTGGTGCCCGAGGTGTACATGATCAGAGCCGTCGAATCCGGCGAGGGCTCGGCGTAGCGATGCCAGGACCGGGCGTGCAACCGGACCGGAACAACCGGTAGTCCTTCATTTTCGTCAGGCGCCTCCCCCAGCCACGCCTGCGCCCCGGAGTCGGTGATCATGTGCCGGCGTTCCGCTGCGCCGACATCGGCAGGCACCGGCACCACCGGCACCCCCGCGATGAGACAGCCGGCGATGGCCAGCACCGTCTTGGCGGTGGGCCGGGCCAGCACGGCCACCCGCGACGCCCCCGCGACGCGCTCGGCCACCGACGTCGCGGCCCCGACCAGATCGCTGCGCGACAACACCGCGCCGTCGATGCGCACCGCGTCTTCGAGGTCGTGTCCGGCAGCGACGACGGCGGGGTTCAGAGAGGTCAGCAGCACATCGCGAGGCTACTCGCCCGCCCAGAAGCGCCGAACGTCCCGCGTCAGAAAATGACTCGCGCGTGGCGGTCGGCGCCAATATGTTCGGTGCCGTGAGGGTGGGACATCGGCCATTCAGAAAGACAACCGGGGACCGGCCGCGATGAGGATTCTCGTGACCGGCAGCTCAGGCCACCTCGGCGAAGCACTGATGCTGCGTTTCCAACAAATGGACCACGAAGTCGTCGGTCTCGATACGACAGCGTCGATCTTCACCCGCCACCAGGCATCGGTCGCCGACCCGGTGGCCGTGGCCGAAGCGATCCGCGGAGTGGATGCCGTCGTGCACACCGCGGCGCTGCACAAACCTCACGTCGCTACGCACGCCCGGCAGGAGTTCGTCGATACGAATATCAGCGGCACGCTCAACCTGCTCGAAAACTCGGTCGCCGCCGGGGTGACGCGATTCATCTACACCAGCACGACGAGCGCGTTCGGGGACGCGCTGGTTCCGCGTCCGCACGAACCCGCCGCGTGGATCACCGAAGACGTCGCGGACAGGCCCAAGAACATCTACGGCGTCACCAAGGCGGCCGCCGAAGACTTGTGTGAGCTCTTCGCGCGCCGGCGCGGACTTCCCTGCATCGTGTTGCGGACGTCGCGGTTCTTCCCGGAAGCGGATGACAACAAGGACATTCGCGACAGCTACGACGACGCCAACGCCAAGGTCAACGAGTTCCTTTACCGCCGTGTCGATCTCGAAGACGTGGTGCAGGCGCACCTGTGTGCCATCGAACGCGCGCCCGACATCGGGTTCGGGCGCTACATCGTCAGCGCAACCTCGCCATTCACCATGGCGGATTTGGCGCAGCTGCGGCTCGACGCACCGGCGGTCGTGGCGCGTCACGTACCTCGGTACGTGGACGAATACCAGCGCCGCGGCTGGACGATATTCCCGACGATAGATCGGGTCTATGTCAACGAACGCGCCAGAAACGAGCTGGGTTGGCACCCGCGTCACACCTTCTCCGAGTTGATCGAACGGCTCGAGCAGGGTCGCGAATTCCGCAGTCCCCTCACGCAGTCCGTCGGCTCAAAGGGTTACCATTCGCAGGCTTTCATCGACGGCCCCTACCCCGTCGAATAGCGGCACGCGATACTGGAGCTGTGATCGAACGCGTCGGCTCCCGTGTGGTCTACCGCAACGACTGGATGTCGGTGCGCGAAGACGACATCCGCCGTCCCGACGGCACCACCGGCATCTACGGGGTGGTGGACAAACCGACGTACGCACTGGTCATTGCCCATGACGGCGACCGCTATCGCATGGTGGAACAGTTCCGCTACCCAATTGGGTTGCGGCGCTGGGAGTTTGTCCAGGGCACCGCGCCTGGCACGTTGGACGGCGACGAGCCCGCGCCGGCCGATCTGGCCGCTCAGGAGCTCCGAGAAGAGACGGGGCTGAGGGCCGAGACGTGGCAGGTGCTGGGTCAGCTGGATGTGGCGCCGGGGATGTGCAGCCAACGCGGCTGGGCCTACCTCGCGACCGGCATCACAGAAGGTGAGCACGAGCGCGAGCACGAAGAGCAGGACATGCACAGCGAGTGGTTCACCGCCGATCAGATCGAGGACATGATTCGGTGCGGCGACATCACTGATGCGCAGACGCTCGCGGCGTGGACTCTGTTGCGGTTGCACACAGCTCGGTAAGGCATTCCTGCCAACTCGGGTAAACATCGCGCCACCTGGGATGATGATGTTCCGGCCACCTGTTGATGTGGGCATGACACCCAGCAGGAGGCACGACATGAAGACGATGAGCGGTTTGGCACAGCACACAGTGGGTCGTTACGTTCTCGCAGGCGCACTCGGAGTCGGAGTCCTGGTGTCCCCGATCGTGTGGTCTTTCAGCGACGGCGCACAGAAGGCGCTACCGGAAGCCGTTGTGGCATCACACAACAACCATGGGATCGATCAGTTGCAGTGGCTCCAGGACATCCAGCCGCACGCCCAGGCACCGCGCGTCGACACCACAGTTCATCAGAGCCAGTAGTTCACCATTTCGGCCAGCGCCTCTGCGCTAGTAGGGTTTTCGTGCTTGATCTCAACCAAAGTTGAGGTTCTAGCGTCGAGCGCATGATCCGACCAGAAGTGATAGTCGACCGTGTCGTCCTGCAAGACGGCTTCGTCCCAGTGATAGACATCAGCAGCGCCCGGACCGGCGATCCGACGCATCGCCAGGCGGTGGCGGATGCGATCGGCCGGTCTTGTGAGACCAGCGGTTTCCTGCTCCTCGTCGGCCATGGCGTGCCCTACAAGGCGATCAACGACGTCAAACACGAGTTGCGTCAGTTCTTCGCCCTGCCGCAAACCGAAAAGGACCGCGTCAGGTCGCAACCCGGTGACCCCCTGGCCCGGGGGTTCAGCACCGCCGGCAAGCTCGCGGCCACCAATGACGGTGTGGATGTCGCGGCCGAGCATCAAGCACCGGACAGCGTCGAGAAGTTCGTCTACTTTCCGCAGGGCAACCCCGAGGCACTCGGCAGTGCCGACTGGACCGACGAGCGCGTAGCCGTCGCCGAGAAATGGCCCGATCTCCCAGGCTTCCGCGAGGCCTACGAGCGCTACTACGCCGAAATGGAATTGCTGGCGACCGAACTCTCCAGGCTGTTCGCACTCGCTCTGGGCCTGCGCGAGGACTGGTTCGACGCATCGATCGACCGGCACAACTCCAACTTGATGGCCAACCACTACCCCGCCGACGAGCGGCCGGCCGGCGAAATCCGGCTGAGCCAGCACACCGATTGGGGCAATCTCACGATCCTGTTGCAGGACGAATCTCAGCGCGGGCTACAGGTTCGGGGCAACGACGGCGAATGGCTCGACGTGCCCGTCGTCCCCGGCGCATTCGTCATCAACATTGGTGATCTGCTGGCCCGGTGGACCAACGATCGCTGGGTCAGCACCGTGCACCGCGTGGTGAGCAACGGCACCGGTGGGGAGCGGTTCAGTCTTCCGTTCTTCCACCAACCCAATTTCGATGCCGTCATCGAGTGCATCCCCACGTGCGCGACGGCCGACAATCCGCCGCGCTATGAGCCGGTGGTGTCGGGGCCGTATCTGCTCGACAAGTTCAAGCTCGCCTACGCGCTCTAGTGCACCGCGTCACCGAAACAGGTTCTCGGACAACGGCGTCGGGGAACCGAATCGATGTGCCGTCACCGCGACCGCCTGTTCGTGCAGGAACGTCAGCAGCTCGATCCGCCCGGCTTCGACAACCGGCCCCGGGTAGACCGCAATCCCGACATTGCCCGCACTGTCGCGGGCGAATTGTTCGCGGCCGCCGCCGAGCAGGCGAACCCGGCCAGGAGCCTTGTCGCGCAGCGTGTTCCGCCACGACACCGCATCTTCCACCCGGCAGACGACACCGGCGGTCGCCAGCGCGTCGGCAATCGCCGGGTCGAGGGGAACCGGGGTGGATAGGGTCACGGCGGAGCCGGCCAGGATTCCCGCCCCGGCCACCCGCAGCACGGCTGCCAGATCGGTATCCTCGGCGCGCACCGTCACGGGCACCGGCAGGTATCGGAAGACGTTCTTCTCCGCCATCAGGGCCGACACGTCGCGCGCTACGCCGAACTCCGTCGCCCAGGCATGGGCGTCGGAGGCGAAGGACCGTTCGAGGAAATCCAGTTCTCCGGACGCCATCCCGACAGTCTGTGCGGCATCCAGGATCGCGCGTACCGACAGTGATACCGAAGCCGTCTGAGTCGCCGGCGCAGAACGCCAATCACTCAGTCCGATAAGGTAATTCGGACCTCCGGCCTTCGCGCCCGCACCAACCGCCGACTTCTTCCACCCGCCGAAGGGCTGGCGTCGCACGATCGCCCCGACGGTCGAGCGGTTCACGTAGGCGTTGCCGGCCTCGACCCGGTCGAGCCAGCGTTCGATCTCCGCGCGGTCCAGGCTGTGCAGGCCTGCGGTGAGGCCGTAGTCGACCTGGTTCTGGATGGCGATCGCCTCGTCGAAATCATCGGCGGCGATCAGGCCCAGAACCGGACCGAAGTATTCGGTGCGGTGGAACTCCGAGCCGCGACGTACCCCGGTCTTCACACCCGGTGACCAGAGCCGTCCGGTGTCATCGAGTTGGCGGGGCGCTACCAACCACCGCTCCCCGGGCGAGAGCTGCGTGAGGGCCCGCAGCAGTTTGCCGTGCGCGGGTTCGATGATGGGCCCCACCTGCGCCGTCGGGTCTGTGGGGTAGCCGACCTTCAGCGAGGTGACGGCATCGACGAGCTGGTCGCGGAAGCGCGCGGACCGGGCGACAGAGCCCACCAGAATGCCGAGCGACGCGGCCGAACACTTCTGACCGGCGTGCCCGAAGGCCGAGTACACCAGGTCTTTCACCGCGAGATCGAGATCAGCATGTGGGGTGACGATGATGGAGTTCTTGCCGCTGGTCTCGGCCAGCAGCGGCAGGTCGGGCCGGAAGGTGCGGAACAATTCCGCCGTCTCAAAGGCACCGGTGAGGATCAGCCTGGCAACCCGCGGGTCGGATACCAGCTGGGTGCCGAGATTGCCCTCGTCGACGTGCACCAGCTGCAACACCTCGCGCGGCACCCCGGCGTCCCAAAGCGCTTGCACCATAACGGATCCACACCGCCTGGACGGAATGGCCGGTTTGATGATGACGGGGTTGCCCGCGGCGAGCGCTGCCAGCGCCGATCCGGCGGGGATCGCCACCGGGAAGTTCCACGGCGGCGTTACCACCGTCAACCCGGCCGGCACCGCGACGGCACCGTCGACGGAATCCAGGTTCTCCGCCTGTGCCGCATAGTAATTCGCGAAATCGATGGCCTCGGAGACCTCGGGGTCGCCCTGATCCAGCGTCTTGCCGCACTCGGACGCCATCACCTCCAGCAATACCGCCCGCGCTGCCTGCAGCGTCGCCGCCGCACGCCGAAGGACTGCCGCCCGCTGCGCACCGGCCAACGCAGCCCATGCCGCGCCCGCCGTCACACCGTCGGCGATGATCCCGTCCAGTGCCGCCGCGCTCGACACGGTGTGCTCGGCGACCAACTCCACGCCCGCCGACGACGCGGCGATCCGGTCGGTGATCGCACGTCCCCACAGTCGATTCCCGGGCAGCGACGGATCAGTGTCGGCGACATTCGCGAACTCACCGGCCGGGCTCACCGCTGCGCGCGGGTCATCGGTACGGCGATCCTGGCGCCGGTTGGGCACCGGAATGACGCTCTCCCCAACGAGATCGGCGAGGGATGCGACGAACCGGTCCTTCTCGCGCTGGAACAGCGCCTGGTCGTCGTGCAACTCGAACACCGCGGACATGAAGTTGTCCTGGCTGGCACCTTCCTCCAACCGGCGCACGAGATAGGCGATCGCCACGTCAAAGTCCTTGGGGTGCACCACCGGTACGTACAACAGCAGACCGCCGACGGTGCGCCGGACAGCTTCGGCCTGTGCCTCGGCCATACCCAGCAGCATCTCGAACTCGACGCGGTCGCGGACACCACGGCGCCCCGCGAGCGTCCACGCATAGGCGATGTCGAACAGGTTGTGCCCGGCGACACCGATCCGCACATTCCCGGTGCGTTCGGGCCGCAGTGTGTAATCCAGCACCCGCTTGTAGTTGGTGTCCGTGTCTTGCTTGGTCGACAGGGTCGCCACGGGCCAGTCGTGCAGCGAGGCCTCCACGTGTTCCATCGGCAGGTTGGCGCCTTTGACCAGCCGAACCTTGATACCCGCGCCGCCCCGCTCGCGGCGCGCACGAGCCCAGTCCTGCAGTCGCATCATCGCGCTCAGCGCATCGGGCAGGTAGGCCTGTAAGACGATCCCGGCTTCGAGGTCGAGTAGTTCGGACCGGTCCAGCAGCTTGGTGAACACCGCGATCGTCAGCTCCAGGTCGCGATACTCCTCCATGTCGAGGTTGATGAACTTCTTCGTCGGCGCGGTCGCCGCCTGGGTGAACAACGGCAGCAGGTTCTGCGTGATGTGGTCGACGGCCTCATCGAACGCCCACGGCGAGTGCGGCGGCACGGTGGCTGAGACCTTGATCGACACGTAGTCGACGTCGGGACGGGCGAGCAGCCGTTCGGTGCCCTTCAGCCGTCGGGTCGCCTCGGCCTGCCCCAGCACGGCCTCACCGAGAAGATTGATGTTGAGCCCGACGCCACGGTTGCGAAGCCGTGCGATCGATCGCCCGAGGCGGGCATCGGTCGCGTCGACCAGGAGGTGACCGACCATCTGGCGCAACGCCTTCCGGGCGACCGGAATGACCAGTCCGGGGGCGATCGTCGACACCAGAGCACCGAGCTTGATCAACAATCGTTCACGCATCGGCAGGAAGGCAGGGGCGTTACGCGCGAGGGCGCGCAGGTTGGCAGCCGCGATCCTGTGGTCTTCGGGCCGGATCACGCGGTCGACGAATCCCACGGTGAAATCCAGGCCATGCGGATCGCGAAGGACATCGGCCAGTCGCCGGCCGGCCGACGGCACCGGTTGCCCGGCAGCGTCGTCGAGCCAGTGCCGGACCTGCGTCACGACATCGGTCAGCAGATCTTCGTCACTGCCTAGCTGGGTCATCTGCCCATCATGAGCGCCTCGGACACTTAAAATAAAGCGATGTTTTCTGACATGAAAGATTAAGTAGAAATGAAGCATCAGCGCGCTGACTTGCTCGACACCCGTAGGCTGCGTCTGCTGCACGAGCTGAGCCTGCGCGGCACGTTGTCCGACGTCGCCGAAGCCTTGCATCAAAGCCCTTCGTCGATATCGCAGGCGCTGAGCCAACTGGAGCGCGAGGTCGGTGTGCCGCTGCTGGAGAAGGTCGGGCGTCGGCTGCGGCTCACCCCTGCGGCCGAGGTGCTCGTCGAGCACACGGCGGTGATCTTGGCGCGGCTCGAGCAAGCCGCCTCGGATGTCGCGGTTCAAAGCGACGAGGCCTCCGGCACCGTTCGGCTCGCCGTCTTCCAATCGGCAGCCTCGGCCTTCATGCCACAGATGTTGACGGAATTGGCGACCCGCCATCCGCGTCTTCGCGTGACGATGTCGCAACGCGAACCGGAGCAGGCGCTCTACGAGACCTGGCTGCGTGAATTCGATCTGGTGATCGCCGAGGAGTATCCGGGGCACGCCGCACGCGCGTATCCCGACCTGCACCGAGCACCGCTGACCACCGACCTGCTGCGACTGGCCGTGCCGCCGAGCGGAGACCCTTGGAACCGCATCTCCTCGGTCGAAGACGCCGCCGACCTGCCGTGGACGATGGAGCCCGAAGGCACCGCCTCCCGACACTGGGCCGAACAGCTTTGTCGCCGAGCAGGTTTCGAGCCCGACGTCCGCTTCGAGACCGACGACCTCGAAGCCCAGATCGCCCTGATCGAGAACGGCAACGCGGTCGCGATCCTGCCCGACCTGATGCGGGTCCGGCGCCGTCCGGATGTGCGCGTCATCGACGTCGATCCGCGTCGGCGTTCGGTCTTCACCGCGACGCGGACCACGATCAGCAAGACGCCCGCCATCGTGGCATGCCGGGCGGCGTTGGCTTCGGCAGTGCCGCCGCAGCTCGACGTGGACTGATCCGCCCAACCAGGACTGCGTCGCGGACGTCTAACCCAACGTCTAACCCAGTACCGGTGATCAACAATCTTCGCCGCGGCAAATACTCTCGTGCCCAGTCGGCTGCTGACGGCTCAGGGCCGCGCCGCGATATCGGAGGGGTGCACCGCCAACGGAGTCACGGTGATCTCCATGTATGGAAACAGCGGAAGGTTCGACAGCAACTGGTGCAGTTCATCATTGGACTCGACGTCGAAGATCGAGAAATTCGCGTACTGGCCGACGATGCGCCACAGGTGCGGCCACTTGCCCGCACGCTGCAGTTGCTGCGAATAGTTCTTCTCGCGCTCAACAATCTCAGCTCGCTCGCCGGGGTCGAGATCGTGTGAAACGTTGACGTCCATGCGCACGTGAAATAGCACCGGCGGCTCAACTCAGCTCGGGGTCAAGAACGAAGTTGTAGGTCACCGTCTCTGAGCCGTCTGCTTGCGCAACCGGATCGAGCATGAGTTCTGGTTTCACCGCATTGGCAATGTCGTCCTCGTTGTGTGGGTCACCAGGGAAGTAAAGCTGGGCAGTGAGCGGCTGGTGGCCTGCCGCAGAGACCTTGACGTGTAAATGAGCAGGCCGCCAGGCGTGCCAGTCAGCCGCGGCGATCAGCTTGCCGCACGCGCCATCAGTAGGGATCTGATATGGGGCCGGCCTGATCGTGGTGATGCTGAATCTTCCATCGGGCCCTGTCGAGATCGAGCCGCGCAAGTTCCACTCCGGAATTCCGGGCGCAAACTGCGAATACAGGCCGTCGGCGTCGGCGTGCCACAGTTCGATTCTGCCCGCCAACGACGCCCCATTGGTGGAGGTGATGATGCCGTCCCACACCAGCGGGGTTCCCGGTTCACCGTCGCGCATCGGTAACACGCCGACGGCTCCCAATTCGGGTGAACCTGGAACATAGTAGGGGCCTTCGATGGTGCCCTTGCTGCCTAGCCGGTGCGAGGTGGCCACCTCCTCAACAACGTGTTCAACCCACACGTCGAGAAACAATGGCCACTCACCGTCCTGCCCGACATTGATCAGCCAGGCCTTGAGTGCGTCGTACTCGTCGTAGGTCACGTTGTGACGCCGGATGGTGCGGTGCACAGCAGCGATGACCTCACGCGCCAGTCCGTCGACTCGCCTCGCCGGGGTGTCCTTGACCGCCGTGAACGGCGATTTATCGTTGTGGAAGCGCTCGGTCGCGCTGGCACCCGAAGCGGCTGCGGTGGCGATTCGTCCTGATCTGTCTACCGATGTCATGGCAATTCTCGTTTCTGCATTGTGTTTTCACCGGATCCCAGGGTCTGACCGGCCCGGGCAGTCTGTGGCCGACTACCGATCGGTTCGGTAGCTCTGCAGCTTGTCCGGGTCGATGTCCACACCCAGTCCCGCACCACCGGGGACCCGCAGCATGCCGTCGCGTATCGACAGAGGCTCAGCCAGCAAGTCGTCACCCATGTCGAGGAAATTCGACAGTTCCCCCGCCCGCCGCGAAGTCAACGCGTGGGCAGCGCCGAAAGCTACCGAGCATGCGGTGCCGAGCTGGCTGTCGATCTGGTTGCCGACGACGGCCTCCAAGCCGAGGCCTTCGGCGAGATGGTGCACGCGTTGCGAACCGGTGAACCCGGTGCGTGCGGTCTTGATGCTGATCGCCGTCGCCGAACCGCCGAGCACCTCACGGGTCACATCGGCCGGCGTCGGTACCGACTCATCGGCGATGAAAGGCACGTCGAGCTGGCTGACCAGCCAGCGGCGGCCAAGGACGTCGTCGGCCGGACACAACTCCTCCGCGAAAAGCAGGTCCAAGTCGCCCATCTCTTTCATCGCGCGCAGTGACTCCGCAGCAGTCCACCCTCGGTTGCCATCGATGTACAAGTCGACGGCGTCGCCGAACCGCTCGCGAAGCGCGCGCACGACCGCGGTGTCCAGCGAAACCGGCCGGCGACCAACCTTCACCTTGAACGTGGTGACGCCATAGGTTTGACGCATCTTTTCGGCCTCAGCGACCATGGCTGCGGGCTCATCGAAACCCAACATGTGGCTCACCCTCATGTAATCGGTGTATCCACCCAGGAGGTCACTCACCGACACATTGAGAGTGCGTCCGAGCGCATCCCAAATCGCCATGTCCACAGCGGCTTTGGCGGTGGGGTTGCCCACCGTGCGCGACAGCGCCGCGTGTACGACTTCGCGTTCGGTGAGCCGCATTCCGACGATCGCGGGCCCGAATATCTGCGTAATTACGGCAACGATGCCGGCCTGGGTCTCGCCGTAAGTAAATGGACGCGGCGGCGCCTCGGCTATCCCGAACACCCCGTCGTCGGTGTGCACGCGCACCAAGACATGCTCGGCCCGTCGAACTTCACCGGAGGCGAACTTCAACGGCTTGGCATAAGGAATGGCGAACGGAATCGCCTCGACCTTCGTGATCTTCACGATTGGCTCCGCTGAGCCGCGTCGTTGCAACTCAACCATCCGCGGCGCAAGTCATGCACGGTATCGCCGAGGCTCAAACCGCGACAGGCATACATATAACTCCCAGCCATCTACATACGTTGAAATTCCACCTCATTAGTACAAACATCCGAGATGTGCGGAAGGCTCCCCCGCGTACGGGAACCTTTATCGCAAGCGCCCTTGACCATGCGTTGTGACCGAGAGCACACTCATCTACGATCCGCGCGAAAGGCCATTGCTATGCCCTCCGCACCAATAACTTCTTTGGCAGTGAGCGTCATACCGGCACGGACGCACGACTACGACAAGCTGGCGACTGGATATAACCGTTGACGAGTCAACGCCGACTACGTTCGACACCCGCGTGAAGTCACCGCATCTCAGAAACGCGGGCGCAATACGGCGGCAATACCGCGAGGCCATTATCAATCAACATCTGTAGAACTTTAAGAAGGGCCGAGCAATGAGCGAAGTACCCGTACCAGTGAAGGTCGACAGCCCGGCGGCCAACACGCGAGCGCCGGCGACCTTGGCCCAGGGCGAACTTGGCACTACCGATCTGGTGGCCCAATCGTTGGCCGTGGGGCCCATCACCTCAGCGGCGCTGCTGGGAGGCGTGGTCGCCGCCAAGGGCGGCAGCGCCGGCCCATTGTTTCTGTTGATCGTCGTGGTTGGCGTTCTAGGACTGGGCGCGATTCTGGTGATGTTTGCACGACGCTATATTCACGCGGGGGTCATGTATGAGTACGTGGGACGCACCCTCGGGCCGACCGCAGGCATCTCCACGGCGGGGTTCTACTATCTGGCTTACGTCATCTTGGGTGGTCCCACCATGCTCATCGGCGTCGGAGTGCTTGGCGAAGACCTCTGCAAGAGCTACCTCGGCGCCTCCGTACCGTTCTGGGGCATCGCGTTGACGGTGCTACTGGTGGTCGCTGCTATCAATCTGCGCGGCGTGCAGCTATCGGTGCGTGCCCAACTGACAATCTTTGTCCTGTCGGTCATTCCGTACTTGCTCACTGTCATCGTCGTGATC
>Ga0070667_100001436_pt1 | contig 21369 bp, 21 predicted proteins | sample KBSS33metaG_FD_64659 | JGI IMG/M metagenome (GOLD analysis project Ga0070667, IMG submission 64659) | Switchgrass rhizosphere microbial communities from Kellogg Biological Station, Michigan, USA - KBS S3-3 metaG | ecosystem: Host-associated > Plants > Roots > Rhizosphere > Soil ... | reverse complement strand
ATGTGCTCGGTGCCGATGTAGTTGTGGCCGAGCTGCAGCGCCTCGCGCAGCGACAGCTCCAGCACCTTCTTGGCGCGCGGCGTGAACGGAATGTGGCCGGACGGCGCCTGCTGCCCCTGGCCGATGATCTCTTCGACCTGGCTGCGCACACCCTCCAGCGAGATGCCCAGCGATTCCAGCGACTTGGCGGCTACGCCCTCGCCCTCATGAATGAGGCCAAGCAGGATGTGCTCGGTGCCGATGTAATTGTGGTTGAGCATCCGGGCTTCTTCTTGCGCCAGGACGACGACCCGACGGGCCCGGTCGGTGAATCTCTCAAACATCGGTGTTACCTGCTCTCCCTCGTAGCGCAGCTCCCGCCACGTCACTTCGCGTGTCGCGACGCTGGGCGCCTACTGTCCACTCTAATGGGCGACGAGCTTGCGTGTGTTGCGGTATCCCCTAGCTCGCAAGGCCACTCAGCGCTGCGAAAAGGCCAACGCGCTGCAGTAACGAATCGTTTCCCGGATCGATGACATCGGGCTACGCCCAAAGCGAACAGAGATACCTCCGGCAACCCCGAATTGCGTTGCCCAGAGGACTCAGGTGGCGGCGTGGAACGCGTCGATGATCTCGGCCGGAATACGACCCCGGCTGGACACATTGTGGCCGTTGCGCCGAGCCCATTCGCGGATGGCGGCACTCTGCTCACGGTCGATGGACGCGCGACCACGGCCCGAGGTACCGGCGCTCGCGCGGCCGCGACGGCGACCACCGACACGACGGCCGGCCTCGACCCATTTCTTCAAATCATTCCGGAGCTTGGTGGCGTTCTTGGTGGTGAGGTCGATCTCGTAGTTCACCCCGTCGAGTGCAAATTCGACCGTCTCATCCGCCGCACCTTCACCGTCGAAATCGTCGACGAGCGTGACAGTCACTTTCTTTGCCATCGGCCCACACTAACCCTTCTGCCTCGTTTAAAGCGCAGAATCGACTCTGCCATAACAATGCTGGCATAGGACTCGAATTCCTTCAACAAGTCTCAGGGTCAGCTCAGTTTTCAGTCGCCCTGGCGGCGAACAATCGGGAACAAAACGGTGTCCCTAATCGTCAACCCCGTCAACGCCATCAGCAAGCGGTCGAGTCCCATTCCCGTTCCGGTGGTCGGCGGCATCGCATACTCCAATGCAATAAGGAAATCCTCATCAAGTCGCATTGCCTCGTCGTCACCGGCGGCGGCGGCCCGAGCCTGTGCCTCGAAACGCTCGCGTTGAATCACCGGATCGATCAACTCCGAATAGCCGGTGGCCAGCTCGAACTTCCGGACATACAGATCCCATTTTTCTGTAACGCCCGGAATACTGCGGTGCGCCCGAGTCAGCGGAGTGGTCTCCACCGGGAAATCCCTGACGAAGGTCGGCGCCCAAAGGTGATCACCGACGGTGTGCTCCCACAGTTCCTCGATCAATTTCCCGTGCCCGTATCCGCGGTCGCGGGGAATCTCGGCGCCGAGTCGTTCAGCCACCTTCCACAGGTACTCGGCGGAAGTCTCGGGAGTGATCTCCTCACCGAGGGCTGCAGACAACGACGGATACATTTCGACGGTCGCCCATTCGCCATCGAGGTCATAGGTAGAGCCGTCCGGCAGCGGCACCATTCGAGTGCCAATGGCCTCGTCGGCGACCTCCTGAATAAGCTCACGCGTCACAATCGCGGAATCGTCATATGTGCCGTAGGCCTGATATGTCTCCAACATCGCAAATTCCGGTGAATGCGTGGAATCCGCGCCTTCGTTCCGAAAGTTCCGATTAAGCTCAAAAACCTTCTCGAAACCACCCACCAGGCAGCGCTTCAGGAACAACTCCGGCGCGATGCGCAGGTACAGATCCGCATCGAGCGCGTTGGAGTGCGTGATGAATGGGCGCGCCGCGGCGCCACCGGGCAGTGTCTGCAGCATCGGGGTCTCGACTTCCAGAAAGCCGCGTCGCTCCAATGCCGAACGCAATGCCCGCACCACCGCAATGCGCTGCCGGGCGACATTGCGGGCCTCGGGGCGCACGATCAGGTCGACGTACCGCTGCCGGACCCGCGTCTCTTCGTTCAATTCCTTGTGCGCGACGGGAAGCGGTCGCAGTGCCTTGGACACAATTTGCCAGTTCTGGGCAAGCACAGATAATTCACCGCGCCGGGAACTGATGACCTCGCCCTCGATGAACACGATGTCACCCAGGTCCACGTCCGACTTCCAGGCATCGAGCGATTCCTGGCCCACCTTATCCAGGCTCAGCATGGCCTGGAGCTGGGTGCCGTCGCCCTCCTGCAGCGTGGCGAAGCACAGCTTCCCCGAGTTCCGGGCGAAGACGACGCGCCCGGCCACGCCGACGATGTCGCCCGTGGCGGTGTCCGCGACGAGCTCCGGATACGCCGCCCTCAGCTCGGAGAGGGTATGGGTACGCGGCACCTCGACCGGATACGGATCGCGCCCCTCGGCCAGCAGCCGCTCCCGCTTGGCCTGGCGGATGCGGAACTGCTCGGGAATGTCGGGGCTCTCGGCGTCGCTCACGAAATGCCAGCTTAAATGAAGCCCATGTCCACCAGTTTGGAGCAGTCCACCGTCGACGCCCTCGACCACGAGCCGATCGACTGGCGATACAAGGGCCTGCCCTCTTCCTGGTGGGGACAAACCCCTGCCCAGGTGTGCCGTCGGCGGCCCAGTCTGTTCGACGACGGCGCGGTGTCGCCGGTCGCGACGCTGCGGACCCAGCCGCTGGTGCACAACATGGTCACCATGGCGCGCTGGTGCCGGCGCCGGGGTGTGCAGCTCGCGCCACACGGCAAGACCCACATGTCCCCGCAGCTGCTCGCCCGCCAACTCGGCGCCGGAGCGGTGGCCGTCACGGCCGCCACGATCAGCCAGGTCCGGGTGTTCCGGGCCTTCGGCGTCCGCCGGATCATCCTGGCGAACGAGCTGGTCGACGTGACCGGACTGCGTTGGCTGGCCGCCGAGCTGGATGCCAATCCCGACTTCGAAGTGACCTGCTGGGTGGACTCGGTGCGCGGCGTACAGCTGATGACATCCGCACTGACCGGGCGGCGCCGCCAGGTGGACGTCTGTGTCGAGGTCGGCCAGCCGGGCGGCCGGACCGGCTGCCGCGACGCCGCGACCGTCGACGCCGTGGCGCGCGCGGTGGTGGCCTCGGACCGGCTGCGGCTGATCGGCGTCGCCGGGTACGAGGCGGCCACCGGCCACGACATCAGCGACGCCGCGGTGGCTGCCGTCACCAGGTACCTGGTGACGATGCGCGACGCCGTGATCCGGTTGCGCCCACTGTTCGAGACCGACGAAATCCTGGCGACGGCCGGCGGCAGTACCTACTTCGACCTCGTCGCCGACATCCTGACCGGCTGGCCCGACGGGATGACGGTGCATACCGTCCTGCGCAGCGGCTGCTACCTGACGCACGACGACGGCCTCTACGCCCGCACGACGCCGCTGGGCCGCACCGACGACGGCCACCTCGAACCCGCACTGAGCGTGTGGGCGCAGGTGCTGTCCCGGCCCGAGCCCGACCTCGCCATCGTGGGCATGGGCCGCCGGGACGTGTCGTTCGACCAGGAACTGCCCATGCCGTACGGGCGGCCCGACAGCGTCGTCGAGAAGCTCAACGACCAGCACGCCTACCTGCGGCTGGCGCCGGCCGACCGGAGTCTGCAGGTCGGCGACTGGCTGGAGTTCGGGGTCTCCCACCCCTGCACGGTGTTCGACAAGTGGCAGCTGATCCCGGTGCTCGACGCCGACCACCGGGTGGTGGAGCTGGTCCGGACCTTCTTCTAGGCGCGGCGCGAGTTGCGCTGGTTGCGCTCGAAGACCAACCGCAGGCCGTCGAGCGTGAGGTTCCTCTCGTAGTGCTGCACGGTGCGCAGATCCGGCAGCACCAGTTGCGCGGTGTGCCCGGTCGCCACGACCGTGACGCCCCGGCCGTCGAATCCTTCGACGTCCTGACGCACCCGGTTCACCAGACCGTCCACCAGGGCGGCGAACCCGAACACCGCACCGGCCTGCATGCACTCGACGGTGTTCTTGCCGATCACCGACCGGGGCCGGGTCAGCTCGACGCGGCGCAGCGCCGCCGACCGGGCCGCCGCGGCATCCGAGGACACCTGGACACCCGGCGCGATGGCACCGCCGAGGAACTCACCCTTGGCCGAGACGACGTCGACGCAGATCGACGATCCGAAGTCGACGACAATGGCCGCCGTGCCGTACTTGTGGTACGCCGCAAGGCAGTTGACGATGCGGTCGGCGCCGACCTCTTTCGGGTTGTCGACCAGCAGCGGGATGCCGGTGCGCACGCCGGGTTCGATCAGGACGTGCGGCACCTTCGGCCAGTACTGGTCCAGCATCACCCGGATTTCATGCAGCACCGACGGCACGGTCGACAAACCCGTTGCGCCGAGCAGGTTTTCGGCGTCATCACCGATCAGACCATCGATGGTCAGCGCGAGTTCGTCGGCCGTCACCTCCGACTCGGTACGAATCCGCCAGTTCTGCACCACTTTTGCGTGATCTCCGGAGCCGGAGATCAACCCGACGATGGTGTGGGTGTTGCGGACATCGATCGCCAGCAGCACCGGCGTTACCGCGGCGACAGCAGGCCGTCGACGCCGTCCGGGACGTGCGCGGCGTCGTGCGAGAAGTCGATCTGCTTGTTCTGCGCGTCGACGAAGATGACGTTCGGCTGGTAGGTGCGGGCCTCGGCGTCCGCCATGGTGGCGTAGGCGATGAGGATCACCAGGTCGCCGGGATGGATGAGATGCGCTGCGGCACCGTTGATCCCGATGATGCCGGTCCCGCGTTCACCGGTGATGGCGTAGGTAACCAGCCGGTTGCCGTTGTCGATGTCGACGATGGTGACCTGTTCGCCCTCGAGGATGTCGGCGGCGTCCATCAGGTCGGCGTCGATGGTGACGGAGCCGACGTAGTGCAGGTCCGCCTGCGTCACCGTGGCCCGGTGAATCTTGGACTTCAGCATGGTGCGAAACATCAATTCCTCCAAGGTAATTCGTTGTTACTGCCCTCGGCTCCGTCATGGTCGATGGCAGACCCCACATTGGGGTGGCCGTCGATCCCTGCGGATGCGCCGATGTCGATGGCGATGTTGTCCAACAATCTGGTCTTGCCGAGCCGGCCCACCACCAGCATGCGGGCCGGACCCGAAGCCGGTGCCGGACCCAGCCAGGGGTCCCGGACCTCCAGATAGTCGACATCGATGGCGGGCACCTCATCGAGGACCGCCCGGGCCGCATCGAGTGCGGCGGCCGCGCCGTGCGACGCGGAGTACTTGCCGGCCAGCAGTGCCGCCGACAACGCACCGGCCTGCTCGCGCTGTTCAGCGTCGAGGTAGCGGTTGCGCGACGACATGGCCAGACCGTCGTTCTCGCGCACGATGGGCACTGCCTGGATACGCACGTCGAGGTCGAGGTCGTCGACCATCTGCCGCACCAGAACCAGTTGCTGATAATCCTTTTCGCCGAAGAATGCGCGATCGGGGCGCACGATGTTCAGCAGCTTGAGCACAACGGTCAGCATCCCGGCGAAATGCGTCGGCCGGGATCCGCCCTCGAGTTCGGCGCCCAGCGGACCCGGCATGACCGTGGTGCGCTGCCCGTTCGGGTACATGTCGGCGGCATTGGGCGCGAAGACGATGTCGACGTCCTCGCCGCGCAACTGCTCGATGTCGGCGTCGAGGGTGCGTGGGTAGGCGTTCAGGTCCTCCCCCGCACCGAACTGCAAGGGGTTCACGAAGATCGACACCACCACGACGGCACCGGGGATCTTCTTGGCGGCGCGCACCAGCTCCAGGTGACCGTCGTGCAGCGCCCCCATGGTCGGCACGAGCATCACCCGGCGCCCCGTGGCGCGCAGCACCCGCGAGACGTCCGATACGTCGGTCGGACTGGTGTAGAGGTTCAGCTCGCCGGCGGTGAACTTCGGCGGCCTACGATCGGTCACTGCGTTCTCCCTCTCAAGACGGCGAATACCTCAGTCGGCGCGTGGGCACGCTGTGCGGTGCGCAGCGACATGGCCCGATATGCCTGCGCCAGTTCGGGATTCACTTCTTCCATCGCCCGCAGATGAGCCGCGACGGCGGCGCTGTCACCGCGGGCCACCGGACCCGTCAGCGCACTCTGCCCGCGCTGCAGCGCGTTCTCCAGCGAGGCCCGTGCCAGTGGCGCGAGGATCCGTTCGGCGATGCCGGCGGGGTCGCCCGTGACCAGTTCCTGGCCGAGCAGCTCCTGGCCGGCCAGTGCGCCGCGCAGGGCTTCGACAGCGTCGAGGACGACGGTGATGACGTGATTGCCGGCGTGCGCCAGGGCCGCGTGATAGAGCGTGCGGGCGTCTTCGCGAACCCGGAAGGGTTCGCCGCCGATCTCGAGAACCAGGGACTGGGCGATGGCGTAGCCGATCTCGTCGGCCGCGGTGATCCCGAAACAGGTCTCCGACAGCCGGGTGATGTCTTCGTCCGAGCCGGTGAACGTCATGGCCGGGTGGATGGCCAGCGGGATACAGCCCTGCTCGGTCAGCGGGGCCAGCACGGCGATGCCGTTGGCACCCGAGGTGTGCACGACGATGGTGCCGGGCCGAACCGATCCGGTGGCCGCCAGCCCCGCGACGACGGACGTCAGCTCCGCGTCGGGCACAGCCAGCAGCAGGAGTTCGGCCTTGGCGGCGACGTCGTGTGCGGGCAACACCTGGGTGTCGGGCAGCCGGCGCTCGGCACGGCCGCGCGACGCATGGGAGATCGCGCTACACGCGACGACGACGTGGTCGGCGCGCTCCAGTGCAACACCCAGCGCACTGCCGACCCGCCCTGCGGAAATGATTCCGACAGTGAGCCGGGCCGGACGCAGTCCGTCGAGCTGCTTCATTGCAGCGACCTCACAATTGGTGGTTTTCTCCTCGTTCCAGTCCTGCTCTGCAGGTACCGGACGGTCATCGCAGAGCGTAGCTCAGTCCTCGCGGCGACGTCGACGGCCGCCGCCGCTGGTGTTGGCCTGCAGCCGCGCCAGCAGTTCCGCCGCCGGCTGTCCGCCAACGTGCTGACCTGCGGGTTCATCTTCAGGTTCGGCGCGGCGCCGACGACCGGATGTGACAGGGGTCTCTGTCGCGGCCGGCTCCGTGGGGGCTCCGTGGCGGCCTCGGCGCGGCGGTTCGGGGGCGGGCTCGGGAACGGGTGGGACGACCGGCAGCGTCATCGTCGGTTCGGGGCCGCGGTCCTGGACCGGCGGCACGGGTGGCACGGGCTCCGGCGGCACGGGCGCCCAATTGCTACCCGGCTGACCGGCCGGAATCCATTGCCCTTCGGCGGGGGTCGGCTGCCAGTCCGACGGCGCCGGCTGCGGGGGAAGACGGTGCGCGCCGCCGAACGGCGGCTGTGGCGGCGGGGGCGGCGGCGCCCACGGATCCGGCGGCACATGCGGCTCGGCCGCCACGTCGATGATGGGGCTCTCTTCGGTGTTCGGCTCCGACATGAGGTCCGGACGGTCCTCGGTGTCGATCCGGCTGGCGACAACGCGGCCGACCGGCACGGCTTGCCCGCTGCGGTCGGTCTCGAGCGCCGGGCGGTGAGCCAGGTCGGTGTCGAAGTAGAACTCGAGGTTCGCGCGCAGCGCGGCGAGCTCGGCGCGCAGCGCCGCGACCTCGTCGGCGGACTGGGCGCGCAGCTCGGAGGCGAGCTCACGTCGCAGGTGCGATTCCAGGGACAGTTCGTATTCGCGGCGCGCCGCGATCTCGCGGTCCAGCTGCAGGTCGTAGACGAGCTTGAGGTCCCGGGCCCGGGCCTGGTCCAGGTCGGCCTGGCGCCGGTATACGAACGAGGCGAACGCAGCCGCCACCGCAGCCCACAGGGCAATGACCACGGCGAGTTTCAGCAACTCGACCTGATCGGTGAACACCAGCGCGGAGCTGGCGATGATCGCGAGCACCAGCAACGCCGTCAGCAGCAACCAACCCGGCCTGCGGTTGGCACGCCTGCCGCGCGCTGCCCGAGTCGGATCGATCATGGGCTGACTGTACCGTTTTGCCTTCCCATCGCAGGTTGACCGACACCCGGTCCGGTCGGATCGTTACCTATTCGGTTGCGCCGTCAGACTTCTCCGGCGGGTCCAGCGGCGCGCGGCAGCAATGCTGCAGCCACAACCCGGCCACGATGAGGGCCAGCGCACTCACCGCCGCGACCGTCGCCCCCGGGAAATCGGCCGCGGCGACGCGCAGCACGCCGCGCCGCGGGAGCACGTAGCCGAGCACGCCGAGCCACCAGCCGAGAGCCAGCGCACCGACCCAGGCCGACGCCTTGGCCACCACCACCGACCGGGCGACCGCCAGCGGATGGACGCGGCCCGCCCCTACGCCGATGGCCCCGTCCCGAATCTTGGCGCGCAGGTAGAGCGCCCACCCCGCCTCGGCGACGGCAAAAACCAACAGCGACAAGCCCGTCCACACCGTGATCGGCGGGAACCAGCGGTACACCAGGATCACCAGCAGGTACGCGACGACCGCGGCCAGCGCCGTGCCGATCGCCAGATCGCGCTTCCGGGTAGGTCCCATCAGCGCACCAGCACCAGGTCGGTGCGGCGCACGCCGGCGCGTTCTCCGGAATCCAGTCCGGCCAGCAGATCGGCGACGGGCACACCCCCCAACTCCGCAGCGGGATCGGCGGCCAGCCACGGCACCAGCACGAAGGCCCGTTGGTGCGCCAGCGGGTGCGGCAGCGTCAGCGCCGGGTCAGCAGAGCGCACTTCGGCCTCGCCGTCGTGGCAGCTGACGATGTCGACATCGAGAGTGCGTGGGCCCCAACGCTGTTCGCGAAGCCGGTCCGCCGCATTCTCGAACTCATGGGCGCGACGCAGCCAGCCCGGGCCGTCGCGGCCCGGGTCGTTGGCGAGCAGCACGGCATTGAGGAACGGCCCCTGTTCGACGCCGCCCCAGGCATCGGTCTCGTAGACCGGGGACACGGCGCGGACCGCACCGCCCAGCCCGGAGACCACCGATTGCAGATGGGCGAGCCGGTCGCCCAGGTTGGAGCCGATGGACAGGACCACGGTCGTCACCCTCTGCCGCCCCGCCTCGACCGCCGGGCCACCACCGCAACGTCGTTGAACGACAACGGAATCGGTGCGCTGGGCTTGTGCAGCACCACCTCGACGGCATGAACCCGCGGGTCGGACATCACCGAATCGGCGATCTCGGCCGACACCGTCTCGATCAGATTCCGCGGCGGCCCGGCGATGATGTCGGCCGCCTGCTGCGCCAGTGCGCCGTAGTCCAGGGTGTCCGACAGCTCGTCGCTCATCGCGGCAGCAACCAGGTCGATCCACACCGTGATGTCGACGACGAAGTCCTGCCCGTCCTGCCGCTCGTGGTCGAAGACCCCGTGATATCCGCGAACGGTCAAGCCCCGCAATTCGATTCGATCAGCCATGCCAGGCTTCCACCACTTTCACCGCGTCCACCGAAGCTTGCACATCATGCACCCGCACTCCCCACGCACCCTGCTGGGCAGCCAGCGCCGAGATCACCGCGGTGGCCGTCTCGCGGCCGTCGGGCTTCCGCGGCGTGCCGTCGGCATCCGCCAGCAGTGTGCCGAGGAACCGCTTGCGTGACGCCCCGACCAGCACCGGGATACCAGAGGCCACCAGCTCCGGCAGCGCCCGCAGCAGGGCCCAATTGTGCCCCGCCGACTTGGCGAAACCCAGACCCGGATCGATGATCAGGTTGCCCGGCTCCACTCCGGCGGCGACAGCGTCGTCGACCGCGGCGAGCAGCTCGGACCGGACATCGGCCACCACGTCGGCGTAGTCCGGAATCCGGTGCGGTTGCTCAGCGTCGACTTCCCGCCAGTGCATCAGCACCCACGGCACCCGCGCGCTCGCGAGCAGCGGCGCCATGTTGGGGTCGGCACGGCCGCCGGACACATCGTTGACGATATGCACACCGCATTCCAGCGCACCCTCGGCCACGCCGGCGTGCATCGTGTCGATGCTGACGGTGATGCCTCGGGCGACAAGTTCTTTGATGACCGGCAGCACGCGGGCGCGTTCGAGGTCCGGGTTCAACCGGGCCGCACCGGGCCGTGTGGACTCCCCACCCACGTCGATGATCTGCGCCCCTTGGGCCGCCAGCGCCAGTCCGTGCTCGATCGCGCGATCGTGGTCGAGGAACCGTCCCCCGTCGGAGAACGAGTCGGCGGTGACGTTGACCACGCCCATTACGCGCGTGCGGACGTGATTCACTTCCGCAGGATCAGATCCAGCGCCTCGGCTCGCGACGACGCGCAGGTCTTGAACTGGCCGCGCACCGCCGAGGTGGTGGTCACCGCGCCCGGCTTGCGCACCCCGCGCATCGCCATGCACAGGTGCTCGGCCTCGACCACCACGATGGCGCCCCGCGGGTTCAGCTTGCGCATCAGGGCGTCGGCGATCTGGCCGGTCAGCCGCTCCTGCACCTGGGGCCGCTTGGCGTACAGGTCGACCAGGCGAGCGATCTTGGACAGCCCGGTGACGCGGCCATCCTCACCCGGGATGTAGCCGACGTGCGCGACGCCGTGGAACGACACCAGGTGGTGCTCGCAGGTCGAGTACATCGGGATGTCCTTGACCAGCACCAGTTCGTCGTGGCCCTCGTCGAAGGTGGTGTCGAGCACCGCATCGGGGTCGGTGTACAGCCCGCCGAAGATCTCTTCGAAGGCGCGAGCCACGCGGCCGGGGGTGTCCCGCAACCCGTCGCGGTCCGGGTCCTCGCCCACTGCGAGCAGCAGCTCACGCACCGCGGCTTCGGCTCGATCGTGATCGAACTTCGGCGGGGTGAGCCTGGCCGAATGGATCTGCGACCGCGTCATCTGTGCGCCTACTCGTCGTTGGGTTTGGCCGGCGGAGGTGCCGGTTGCTGCGGATACGGCTGGTAGCCCTGCGGCGGACCGGGCTGGCCCCAGCCTGGCTGCGGGTACCACTGGCCCGGCTGGGCATGGTGTCCGTGCTGGCCGTGCTGCGGCGGCCAGCCCGGTGCCTGCCAGCCCGCGGGTGCGCCGTAGTTCGGCTGCGTCTGGCCGTGCTGCGGCTGACCGTTCGGCGCGGCGTGCGCGCCGTTGGTGCCGTTCACCCCGCCCGCGGCCTGGCTGGCCGCGGCGATCGCCGCCTTGAACGCCGGCTCCTCGACGGGCGGCGGCCACGGCTCGCCGCGCTCGACGGCCAGCTCGCCCGGCGTCTTGATCGGCGGCTTCTCCGACGGAATCCGGCCACCGAAGTCGTCGAACAGGGTCAGACGCGGCCGCTTGTCGACGTCCACCAGGATGCGCTCCAGGTCGGGGCGGTGCAGCGTCTCCTTCTCGAGCAGCTCGCCCGCGAGGGTGTCGAGCACGTCGCGGTACTGCGTCAGCACATCCCACGCCTCGGTGTGGGCCGCCTCGATGAGCTTGCGTACCTCGTCGTCGATGAGCTGTGCGACCTCGTGGCTGTAATCGGCCTGGGTACCCATGGTGCGGCCCAGGAACGGATCGCCGTGTTCGGTGCCGTACCGGACCGCGCCCAGCCGGGCACTCATACCGAACTCGGTGACCATGGCCCGGGCGATCTTGGTGGCGTTCTCGATGTCGGACACCGCGCCGGTGGTGGGCTCGCGGAAGATCAGCTCCTCGGCGGCCCGTCCGCCGATGGCCATCACCAGCCGGGCGATCAGTTCAGAACGGGTCTGCATGCCCTTGTCGTCCTCGGGGACGGCGACAGCATGCCCGCCGGTGCGGCCACGCGCCAGGATCGTCACCTTGTAGACCGGGTCCAGGTGCGGCATGGCCCAGCCGGCCAGGGTGTGCCCGGCCTCGTGGTACGCGGTGATCTTCTTCTCGTGCTCGCTGATGATGCGGCCCTTGCGGCGGGGACCGCCGATGACGCGGTCGACGGCCTCTTCCAGCGCCGGCCCGGTGATCACTGTGGCGTTCTCGCGAGCGGTCAGCAGCGCGGCCTCGTTGATGACGTTGGCCAGGTCGGCGCCGGACATGCCGACGGTGCGCTTGGCCAAGCCGTCGAGGTCGGCGTCGGGGGCGATCGGCTTGCCGGCCGAGTGCACCCGCAGCACGGCCTTGCGGCCCGCCAGGTCGGGTGCGGACACCGGGATCTGCCGGTCGAAGCGGCCGGGACGCAGCAGCGCCGGGTCCAGGATGTCGGGCCGGTTGGTCGCGGCGATCAGGATGACGCCCTGGCGGTCGCCGAAGCCGTCCATCTCGACCAGCAGCTGGTTCAGCGTCTGCTCGCGCTCGTCGTGCCCGCCACCCAGGCCGGCACCACGCTGACGACCGACGGCGTCGATCTCGTCGACGAAGATGATGCACGGGCTGTTCTGCTTGGCCTGCTCGAACAGGTCGCGCACGCGGGAGGCACCGACACCGACGAACATCTCGACGAAGTCCGAGCCGGAGATGGTGAAGAACGGCACGCCGGCCTCACCTGCGACGGCACGCGCCAGCAGCGTCTTACCCGTTCCGGGCGGGCCGTAGAGCAGCACGCCCTTGGGAATCTTGGCGCCCAGGGCCTGGTAGCGGCTCGGGTTCTGCAGGAAGTCCTTGATCTCGTACAGCTCTTCGACGGCCTCGTCGACACCCGCGACGTCGGCGAACGTCGTCTTCGGCATGTCCTTGCCGAGCAGCTTCGCCTTCGACTTGCCGAAGCCGAAGCCCATCCGGCCGCCGCCCTGCATGCGGGAGAACATGAAGAACAGGCCGACGAGCAGCAGCAACGGCAGCAGGTAGATCAGTAGCGAGCTGAGGATGCTGCCCTGGTTGACCACCGTCTTGGTCTTGACGTTCTTGCCGTTGAGCGCGTCGAACAGCGGCACCGCGTAGCCCGTCGGGAACGACGTGATGATCTTGTTGCTGTTGTCGGTGTCCGGGGTGACGCTCTTCAGGTCCAGCCGGACCTGCTGTTCCCGGTCGTCGATCTGAGCGCCGGTGACGTTCCCGGCGTTGATCTGGGCGACGGCCACGGAGGTGTCTACCTGGTGATAACCGCGGGTGTCGTCACTGAAATAGAAGAAAGACCAACCCAGCAGCAACACGACCGCGACGACGGTCAGGGTGCGGATGACATTTTTACGCTTCATCGACATATTTCGGCCGGCGAATACTCGTCGGCCAGGTCCTTCCGAGACACAGATGCGGGATAGTTCACAGGTTACCGCTATGCAAACGATCGGCAGTTCCCGGCAGTGGTACCTCTTCCCGGCCGGACGGCCGCTGTGCTTTGGTGAGACCGTGATCACGTCCACCAAGCGGTTAGTCGAGACGGGCGGCGTGCGGCTGCAGGTCACCGAAGCCGGGGACCGCGGCGCGCCCGTCGTCGTCCTCGCGCACGGCTTCCCCGAACTCGCGCACTCCTGGCGGCACCAGATTCCGGCGCTGGCCGCAGCCGGCTACCACGTCCTGGCTCCCGACCAACGTGGCTACGGCGGCTCGTCGCGCCCGGCGGCGATCGAGGACTACGACATCGTCCACCTCACCGGGGACCTGGCCGGACTGCTCGACGACGTGGGTGCCGAGCGCGCGGTGCTCGTCGGGCACGACTGGGGCTCGCCGGTGGTGTGCAACTTCGCGTTGCTGCACCCCGACCGAGTGCGGGCCGTCGCCGCGCTGAGCGTGCCGCCGGTGCCGCGGGCGTCCGCCCCGCCGACCGACATCTGGCGCCGCCGGGTCGGAGACAACTACTTCTACATGCTGTATTTCCAGGAACCCGGCGTGGCCGACGCCGCGCTGGGCCGCGACATCCGGTCCTCGATGCGCCGGATGGTCGCGGAGGAAGGCTTCGCCGCACCACCGGACTCGCTCGTCGGCACTCCACTGCCGCCGTTGCCGGACTGGCTCACCGAAGACGAATTCGAGCCGTACGTAACGGCTTTCACCAAAAGCGGCTTCACCGGTCCGCTGAACTGGTACCGCAACTTCGACCGGAACTGGGAGCTGACGGCGACCACGCCCGCCCCGACCATCACGGTGCCGACCCTGTTCCTGGCCGGCAGCGCCGACCCCGTGCTCAGTTTCACCCCGCGCGACCGGGTCCGCGACGTCGTCACCGGCGACTACCGGGAGGTCATGATCCCCGGCGCCGGGCACTGGCTGCAGCAGGAGCGCCCCGACGAGGTCAACGCCGCCCTCATCGACTTCATCGAAGGAGTGAAATGACAGTTCGCCCACTGGATTTCGGTGCCTTCATTACGCCGTTCCACCCTGTCGGCCAATCCCCCACCACCGCACTGGAATACGACCTGGAACGCACCGCGCGCCTGGACCAGCTGGGCTACGACGAGGTGTGGTTCGGCGAACACCATTCCGGCGGTTACGAATTGATCTCCTGCCCCGAGGTGTTCATCGCGACCGCGGCCGAACGCACGAAGAACATCCGATTCGGCACCGGTGTCGTGTCACTGCCGTATCACCATCCACTGATGGTCGCCGACCGCTGGGTGCTGCTCGACCACCTGACCCGCGGCCGGGTCATGTTCGGGACCGGTCCGGGTGCACTGCCGTCGGACGCGTACATGATGGGCATCGATCCGGTGAACCAGCGCCGCATGCAACAGGAATCACTGGAGGCCATCCTCGCGCTGTTCCGGGCCGGCCCCGATGAGCGGATCACCCGCGAGACCGACTGGTTCACGCTGCGGGACGCCGCACTGCACATCCGGCCGTACACCTGGCCATACCCCGAGATATCCACGGCAGCAATGGTTTCCCCGTCGGGCCCGCGGCTGGCCGGGCAGCTGGACACGTCACTGCTTTCACTGTCGATGTCGGTGCCCGGTGGCTACGCCGCCCTCGAGACGACGTGGGACGTGGTGTGTGACCAGGCCGCGAAAGCCGGGCGGCCCGAGCCGGACCGGCGCGGTTGGCGGGTGCTGGGCGTCGTGCACCTGGCCGACACCCGTGAGCAGGCCATCGACGACTGCACCTACGGCCTGGAGGACTTCTCGAACTACTTCGGCGCGGCCGGCTTCGTCCCGCTGGGTAGCCAGACCGGCCCGGCGCCGACGTCGCGGCAGTTCGTCGAAGACTATGCGGCCAAAGGCAATTGCTGCATCGGCACGCCCGCCGATGCCATCGGCTACATCCAGGACATGCTGGACCGCTCCGGCGGCTTCGGGACGTTCCTGATGCTCGGCCACGACTGGGCGCCGCCCGCGGCCACCATGCACTCGTACGAGTTGTTCGCCCGCGAGGTGATCCCGCATTTCAAGGGTCAGCTCACCGCGCCGCACGCCTCGCACGAATGGGCCAAAGGCCTGCGTGACCAGTTGTTCGGCCGCGTCGGCCAGGCCGTCGGCAACGCGATCGCCGAGCACACCAAAGACGCGTCGGTACGCTGAAAACCATGTCATTTGCGACCCGCCGTACTGCGGCCCTGACCCTCGCCGGACTTGCGATCGCGACAGCCGTCGGCGTCGCCGGCTGTGGCTCCGACGACGCCAAGCCGGAGAGCCGCCAGGTCACCGTCGTCGGCAACGGCAAGGTCCAGGGCACACCGGACACCCTCAACGTCACCGCATCCATCGAGGCGACGGCGCCCGACGTCACCGCCGCGATGAACCAGACCAGCAGCCGTCAGCAAGCGGTGATCGACGCGCTGGCCGGGGCCGGCATCGACACGAAGGACATCGCCACCAAGCAGGTCGAGCTGCAGCCCGACTACCGCGACTCCGTCATCACCGGATACCGGGCCAGCAACACCATCGACATCAAGGTCCGCAAGCTCGACACCGCGTCACAAGTGCTGGCGAAGATCGTCACCGCAGGTGGCAATTCCACGCGGATCAGCAACGTCGCCTACTCGATCGACGACGACTCGCAGCTGGTGAAGGACGCCCGCACACACGCCTTCAACGACGCCAAGGACCGTGCCCAGCAGTACGCGCAGCTGTCCGGCCTGAGCCTGGGCAAGGTGGTGTCCATCTCCGAGGCCACCGGCGGCACCACCCCGACGCCCATGCCGGCCCCGCGGATGGCCATGGCTGAAGCCGTGCCGCTGTCCCCCGGTCAGCAGACCGTCAGCTTCTCGGTGACGGTGATCTGGGAGCTCGGCTAGCGCGCCAGTTCGGCCTTGATGTCCGTGGCCGTGAACGCCGTCCGGTCGGTCCGGTGGTCGAACGTGTCCCGGCACTCGCTGTACACGTCGACGCTCAGGTGCGAAGTGCGCGACTCGTCGGGTCTGAGCGGCGGTATCACCCACACCTTGACCTTCAGCCCGTCACGCTTGAACGCCATTGCGTGGGTGTGAAAGTTCGGGTCGACGTCCCAGCCGCGTTGCCGCAACCGCGTCACCACCGACTCGGCCGTCACCTCACGGGTCCGATCCGCCCCGGGCATCCACAACCCGAAACTGGCATGGCCCTGGAACGGCGGCGTCCCGTTGACACCGCACGAGTCGTAACCGAATTGCGCATCGGTCACCTCGCCGCCGAGATCGGACACCAGCTGCCGGGACACGTCGACGACCTGCCGACGGGTCTCCTCAGGAGAAAGCGGATTCACCACGACGTCAGAACACCCCACCAAGGTCAGCAGCGCTGCCAACAGCGCGGCGTAGCGGATTCTCAAAGTTGGTCGCCCCCGTCATCTCATCGCCAATCCCCGGCCTAATGGTGGTGCTCGTTGTTCGACGGATGCACCAGCTCCGGATCGATCACCACCGGCGGAGGCATCCCGGGCACCGGGAAGGGCAGACTCGGCGTCTTCACCCGGTGATCAGCGGTCATCCCGTGCTGTTGCAGCTGGTCACCGTGACCGGACACGATGTCGGCGATGCTGAACAACGACTCCGATCCGTCCACGAAGTACGAGGTGTGCTCATCGAGCGGGTTGATACCGATCTCGGCCACCTCGGCGTGGAACCGCGTCGAGCCGTAGCCGTCCATCGAGGGGTCGGCGCCGAGGCCGACACCCGGAATGTTCATGTGCTCACGGCCCAGACCGGTGACGAAGTCGGTCGACGCCGAACCCACGAACAGGTGACCGTCCGGCGGTAGGTGGAAGTCGGCAGCCGACTGCGCCAAATCCGTTCCAGGACAACCGACAAGGACGATGTCGTCGGCGCGCATCCCGTAACCGGCGGCAGCATCGGCGACCGTCGTGGAGCCGTACGAATGCCCGATCACGGTGGTGTGCGCGGGATTTCCCTCATGAGTGACCGCGAGGCCGTTGACGTCAGGGGCCAGCAGCTGCGCGCCCGCGCGTGCCATGAACGGCTCGCTGACCCCGATGGCGTTGGTGTCCAGGTCCAGATCGATATCCGGCGCGTTGTAGCCCATCCACTGCACGACAGCGGTCGGGTTGTTCGGATCGGCCAGGTTGGCCTCGTTGTAGACGTTGACCCCGGTGCCGTCGGACAACGTGCCGGCCGCCACCGACGTCGTCAGGCCCGACACCATCACGGTGGTGTTCGCGGCCTTGTCGGGATTGCCGATCGCGATCGCGGCAGCACCCTCGCCGTCGAAGGCTTCCGGGTCGTACTTCATCAGCAGAATCTCAGGCGGCTTCGTGCGGTCCCTGGGGTTCTTGGCGTCCTTGGCGTCCTTGTCCATGGCGTCTCGCACCTTGACGGCGTTGTTGTACCGGGTCATCATCTGCCCGGCCATGCCGTACTTCTCAGGGTGTGCCAGCACTTCCTCTTTGGTCACCCCGTGTGCGGCCGCCACCTCGGCGGGGCGATCGAGGTCCCGCTGCAGGATGGTCTTGTTCGCGGCGCTGCGGTCGGCGACCGGAATACCGTTGAGGTTGCCCAACTTGTCCGGCCAGTGCTGCAGGTAGTAGTCCTTCTTGTCCTGCGGCAGCGACTGCCACCACTTGTCGACCTCCTCCGCGCTCTTGCCCTCGGGAATCTCGGCGCCGGTGTCATAGGGCGGGGCCTGCGGCAGATCACCGATCCCCGATTTCCGGGGCGCGCCGTCGAGGCCCGCGACGGCGCTGCGCAGGTTCTGGTCGAGTTCCCGGTCGGTGGTGTCGAACTCCGCCAACCGGATCTTGAGGTCCACGGAATTGGCCGCGGCCAGTTGCAGTATCTGGATCGCAGCCACCGGGCTCGTCCTGGCGAACTGGTCCAACGGACCACCGGGCTTCACCGACACCGTGCCGTCGGGCGAAACCTGCCAGCCCTGGCCCTGCAACTGATCGACGGCGCCGATGAGGCCGGCCCGGGTCTGGCCGAGTCGGCCACCACCGTCGCGTAGCACCGGTTGCGCTCGCGTCAACGCATCGTGAATCTGCTGCATCCGCGCCAGCGTGGGTTCGGCTTTCGCGACCGCGGCATCCGACGCGGTGCCGTGCCACTGCGTCCGCAACCCGGTGATCGTCGCGCGCTGGGTGTCCATCTGCGACGCCAACCCCGAAGCCTTCTGGCCCAGTTCGCCGGCCGCTTCGGTCAGCGCCTCAGGTCGAGAGGCTTTCACCTGGGGAATGGTCACCGGCATGACGCGGGACTCACTGCCGTCATCGGACGAGCCTGCGGATGCTGTCACCTGATTTCGCATCGGACTGTTCGTACAGATCCGCGGCACGCGCCAGCTTCTCCGAATGCGAGTTCAGCTCTTCGCCGACGGCCCCCAGTGCACTGTCCACGACCGCCCCGACGAACTGGCACGCGCCCGCACTGGCCAAGCCGGACACCCCGGCACCCGCGCCGGACATCGATGTCCCCACGTCCAGGCCCGAGACCACCCCACCGACATCGGTCTGCGCCCGCGCCGCGTCCCGGAGCGCAGCCGGGTCAACCCGCAACGTTCCCCCCATGACGGCCACTCTAGCCAGCAGCCGAAATCTCCACGGGAATCCCGTTGAGCACCGCGGTGCCCGACAACCGGTCCAGGTGGGTGCCGTCGTTGAGCTGGTTGACGTTGACGCCCGGATGGCTGCTCGCCAGCTGCTGACCGGTGCCGCCCCGGTTGTGGCCCCAGCCGTGCGGCAGCGACACCACGCCGCGCCGCATCACGTCCGTCACCTCGATGGGGGCCAGCAGTTCGCCACCCGGGCCCTTGATGATCGCGATGTCGGTGAGGCCCAGGTCGGCCGCATCGTCGGGGTGAATCTGCAGGGTGCACCGGTTGGAGCCACCGGACAGCGCGGGCAGGTTGTGCATCCAACTGTTGTTGGAGCGCAGGTGGCGGCGGCCGATGAGCAGGAAGCCGCTGGCCGAGCGGCTCAGCGCCTCGCGTAGCCGCGCCACGTCGGCGACGATCGGTTCCGGTGCGAGTTCGATTCGCCCGCTGGGGGTTCGGAGGACCTCGGGGATCCTCGGCCGCATCGCGCCCAGATCGATGCCGTGCGGGTTGGCCTTCAGCTTCTCGAGTGTGAGGCCGTCTGGCTTGGTACCGAACGCGTCACCGTAGGGCCCGAGCCGCAGCATCATGTCGAGCCTGCGCTCATAACCGGGGCCCGTGGGGAGCATGGCCGTCAGTTCGTCGACGTCGCGTCCGGCGACCGGCGAATCCGGGTCTTGCGTTTCCTTGGCCAACGTCATCGCGATCACCTGCGCATCGACCAGCGCGGGATCTGCTTGTGCCCCAAGGCCGGACAGGATCAAGGCCACCCGCGACAGAATCTCCGCCTCGCCCGGCCGGTCGTCGAGCGGCAGCACCGGCGGTGAGTAGCGCACGTTGTTGCGCACCGCGAGGTTGTTCAGCAGGACGTCGAAGTGGGGGCTCCGCGAGGGCGGAGGCGGCGGCAGGATGACGTCGGCGTGCCGTGTCGTCTCGTTGAGATAAGGGTCGACCGACAGCATGAATTCGACACTGTCCAAAGCCTTGTCGAGCCGGTCGCCGTCCGGCGCGGACAGCACGGGGTTGCCGGCGATGGTGATCATCGCCTTGATCTGCCCGTCGCCCGCGGTGTCGATCTCCTCGGCGAGCGCGGTGGCCGGCAATTCGGACATCACTTCCGGGTAGCCCGAGACTCGGCTGGCCCACCGCCCCGTCCTGAACCCGCGGCCGGGTTTGGGGGGCCGCGGCGCCGGGACCGCCGCCCCCAGCGGGAACATCACCCCGCCCGGCCGGTCCAAGTTGCCGGTGAGGACGTTGATCACGTCGACCAGCCAGCTGCCGATCGTGCCGAATTCGACTGTGGAGGTACCGATCCGGCCGTACACCGCAGCCGTCGGCGCCGCCGCGAGCTCGCGGGCCAGCTCGCGGATCTCACCGGCGCCGACCCCACAGGCCTGTTCGACGGCTTCGGGCGCGAAGTCGGCGGCCAGGGCACGGACCTGCTCGACGCCGACGACGTGTTCGGCGATCGCACCGAGATCGACCAGGCCTTCGTCGAACAGCACATGCACGATGGCGAGCAGCAGCGCCGCATCGGTCCCGGGGCGCGGGGCCAGGTGCCGGTCGGCGAGCTTGGCGGTCTGGGTACGGGCCGGATCGATCACGACGAGCTTGCCGCCGCGCTTCTTCAGCGCCCGCAACTTGCCGGGGAAGTCGGCGGCGGTGGTCACGCTGCCGTTGGATACCAGCGGATTTGCGCCGATGATCACGAGATGGTCGGTGCGGTCGAGGTCGGGCACGGTGAACGCGCCCGGGCTCCCGAACATCAGGCCCAGCGCAACGTGTTTGGGCATCTGGTCGAGGGTGCTGGCACTGAATACCTGGCGGGTGCCCAGGCCTTTCAGGATCAGCGGGGCGTACAGCGCGCCCGCGATGGTGTGCGCATTCGGGTTGCCGAGGTACACCCCGACGGCAGCGCCGCCGTGTGCGGCGATCACCGCGCCGAGCCGTTCGGCGACGACGGCGTAGGCCTCGTCCCAGGTGGCCTCGGTCAGCACACCGTCACGACGCACGAGCGGGCGCGCGAGCCGGTCGGGGTCGTTGTCGAGTTCACCGAAGCTGGCGCCCTTGGGGCAGATGAATCCCGTACTGAAGACGTCATCGTGGTCACCACGCGCGGCCGTGACGCGGCCGTCGTCGATGGTGAGGGTCAGCCCGCAGGTGGCTTCGCAGAAGGGGCAGATCCGGAGCGCGGTATCCATGCCCGCATTCTGCGCTCACTAACGCTGTTCGTACACCTTCGGATCGAGCGTGCCGATGTACGGCAGGTCGCGGTAGCGCTCGTCGTAGTCCAGGCCGTAGCCGACGACGAACTCGTCGGGGATGTCGAACCCGATGTGTGCGACGTCGATGTCGGCGCGCATGGCATCGGGCTTGCGCAGCAGCGTGCACACCCGCAGCGAGCGCGGACCCCGGGTCGCCAGGTTGCGCAGCAGCCACGACAGGGTCAGGCCGGAGTCGATGATGTCCTCGACGATCAGCACGTCGCGGCCGCTGATGTCGCGGTCGAGGTCCTTGAGGATGCGCACGACGCCCGACGACGA
>Ga0070667_100001433_pt1 | contig 21377 bp, 23 predicted proteins | sample KBSS33metaG_FD_64659 | JGI IMG/M metagenome (GOLD analysis project Ga0070667, IMG submission 64659) | Switchgrass rhizosphere microbial communities from Kellogg Biological Station, Michigan, USA - KBS S3-3 metaG | ecosystem: Host-associated > Plants > Roots > Rhizosphere > Soil ... | reverse complement strand
GATCTTGCGGCCGTCGGCCCTGACCGTGATCTTCTCCGCCTCCAAGTCGGCCTGCCGTTCGAAGGCCTGCTCGATTCGTTGCTCGACGTCGGCCGTGCTTACGGACGGCTTGACGTTGATCCAGTTATCGACCCGCAGCACACCACTGATCTTCGACGCATCCTTGAAGGCGAGATCCTTCTGATAATGCCATTCGACGTCGCCTCTCAGGTGCACGACGGCATTCTCGACCGTGACGTTGATTTTGTCGTGCGGAACCAACGAATCCCATTCGAGGATGTCGGCGATCCTTTTGGCGATCTCCGGGTCGCTGGACTTCGCCTGGAAGGGATAGCGCACCTGCAATTCTTCGGCGATAGCGCGCACGCCCTTGACTCGGCGCGCGGCCTGCTCGGCAAGCAGCTTTGCCGAATAGCTGCTGACGGCACCGGAAAGTGTGATGACTCCATCCTTGGCCGAAACGCCGATCTCTTCATGGTCGACTCCCGGGACCCATTTGAGCTCTTCCATTACGTCCAGCTGAAGCTGGCTGTCGCTCTTGAACATTGCAATTCTCCTTCGTTCGGGGGTGATTACGCAAACACAGGCGCCTGGCAGTGCAGGCCGCTCGGCTCGCAGATGTCGGCAAGCGCCTCGGTGACTTCCTTCTTTTCCGGGTCGTGCTCGGCCAAGTCGGCGAGGGCGACGATGCCGACCATTTCCTTTCGGTCATTGCAGACTGGCATCCTGCGGATCTGTTCGCGTGACATGAGTGCCAGCACGCTCGGGATGTCGTCATCGGGCGAACAGGTGGCGACGTTCTCGCTCATGACCCGGTCGATGGGTGCACTGGACGAAATTCCGGCGGCGACCCCGCGGACTGCGATGTCACGATCGGTGACAATGCCGACTAGCTTGCCAGCGCTCAGGATCGGCAGGGCACCGACATCGTGCGCGGCCATCTGGCGCGCCGCGTCGGCGATGCTGTCCGTCGACTGCACCGAATCAACGGTGGCGGTCATGATGTCTTTGACTCTCATCGGAACCTCCTCGTGGAAGGTCACGAGATCGCAGAAGCGCTGGTGTCCCGCTTTACGGAAATGTCCTTAGGGCGACCCGCCGTCACCTCGCCGCGACAACGGCGATCGGACTTCCGGACAATCACCTATGGCCTGTGAGGAAGCCCGGGCGCAGCATCAAGGCTCATCCTTGCCGGAGAACTACCATGAGCAAACTCTTCCTCCTTTTCTCGGCAGCCGCGTCGGGCGCAGGGGTGGTGGCCTACGCGCGCTATCGGCGCGAGATGCGCGCCATCCGCGCCGCCATTGATAGCGGCAGCACGATTGCCGAAACCACCGCGGGCCCGATCGAATATGCCGAGTCAGGCGATGGCGAGCCCATGCTCATCATCCACGGCGCGGGCGGCGGCTATGACCAGGGCCTGCTCATCGGACGCGACATTGGCGAGGGCAACCGCGTCATTGCGCCATCCCGGTTCGGCTATTTGAAGACGCCCGTGCCCGCAGACAGTTCGCCGGCGGCGCAGGCGGACAGCCATGCGGCATTGCTCGACTTCCTGGGTATCGCGAAGGCCATCGTCGTTGGAGTGTCGGCGGGCGGGCCAAGCGCGATTGAACTCGCGCTTCGGCATCCCGAGCGCGTCTCGGCGCTCATCCTGCTTGTGCCACGGACCTACGATCCCACCCTGTCGATCGGTGTCGATACGAGCATGCAGAGCCAGGCCGTGCTGCGGATGGTTGAGGCTTCGGCCGACTTCCCCTTCTGGCTGGCCGCGCGCGTCGCCCGCGGCTCGGTCGTTCGTTTTCTCGGAGTCTTGCCCGAGGTCGAGGCGCAGGCCTCCAAGGAGGATCGTGCTCGAGTGACCGACGTCATCAAGACCATCCTGCCGTTGTCCGCGCGTATGCGTGGAATTGCCGTCGACAGCGGCCTTCAACTTGCCCTTTGGCCGCTTGAGCGGATTGGAGTTCCAACGCTGGTCGTCTCCGCTGAAGACGATCTGTTCAAGACCCTTCCCGGCGCACGGTTCACCGCCGAACAGATTCCAGGCGCCGAGCTGCACGTTCTGAAGAGCGGCGGGCATCTGATGGTCGGTCAAGGCGCGAAAGTGCGGCGATGGGTGAGCGACTTCCTAAGGCGAGCGAGGGTGTCGCCTTCAAAGCGACCGGCGAGCGTCGCCGAGGTGCGGGAAAGAATGCCTGCCGACGCTTGAGCGACTTAGAGTCGTACGCGATTCAGCCTCAGTGAATTGCCGATCACGCTGACCGAGCTTAGCGCCATCGCGGCACCGGCGATGATCGGCGACAGCAGCACTCCGAACCACGGGTAAAGCACCCCGGCCGCGATCGGGACTCCGGCGGCATTATAGACGAACGAGAAGAAGAGGTTCTGGCGGATGTTGCGCATTACGGCGCGGCTGAGCCGGCGCGCGCGAACGATACCGGTGAGGTCCCCTTTGACCAAAGTCACGGCCGCGCTTTCCATCGCCACGTCGGTGCCGGTGCCCATGGCGATTCCGACATCGGCAGCGGCAAGCGCGGGCGCGTCGTTGATGCCGTCGCCGGCCATTGCCACACGTCGGCCCTGCTTGCGCAGCAGCTCGACCTTCGCCTGCTTGTCCTGCGGAAGAACCTCGGCCATGACTTCATCGATGCCGCCGACCCTTCGCGCGACGGCCTCGGCCGTCCGCCGACTGTCGCCTGTCACCATCACGACGAGCAGCCCTTCGCGGCGGAGTGCCTGGATCGCTTCGATCGTCTGGTCCTTGATCGGATCGGCGACGACCAGAAACCCGGCGAACTTGCCGTCTATGACCGCGAGCATCACGCCCTCGCCCTGGCCGCGATGCTCGTCGGCCTCGGCCTGAAGCGACGACGGATCGATGCCCAGTTCGGTCAGGAGCGCGGCATTGCCCAGTGCGACCTTGCGGCCCTCGACCACCCCGGTGACGCCTTTGCCGGTTTGCGACTGGAAGTCGCTGCTCACCGGCAGCTCGATGCCGCGTTGTTCCGCGCCTTCGACAATCGCCGCGGCAAGCGGATGCTCGCTCCCACGCTCCAATGCCGCGCCGAGACGGAGCAGGTCCGCCTCCTCGAAGCCGTTCACCGGCTGAACGGCGACGAGTCTCGGTTTCCCGACCGTCAGCGTGCCGGTCTTGTCGATCACCAGCGTATCGACCTTTTCCATCAATTCGAGCGCTTCGGCATTCTTGACCAGAACGCCCGCCTGAGCTCCCCGCCCGGTGCCGACCATGATCGACATCGGGGTCGCAAGACCCAGCGCACAGGGACAGGCGATGATTAGTACGGCGATCGCATTGACCAGCGCATGGCTCAGGCGCGGTTCGGGCCCAATCAGCGCCCACGCGATCAAAGTGATGATCGACACGAGCAACACCGCCGGCACGAACCATGCCGACACCTGATCGGCGAGCCTCTGGATCGGTGCGCGCGAGCGCTGCGCTTCGGCGACCATCCGGACGATCTGCGACAGCATCGTGTCCTTGCCGACCCGGGTCGCGCGCAGCAACAGCGTGCCGGTGCCATTGACCGTCGCGCCGGTGGCCTTGTCGCCGGGCAGCTTCTCGACTGGGACCGGCTCACCGGTGATCATCGATTCATCGACCGAGCTGTGACCCTCGACGACCTCACCGTCGACCGGGACCTTCCCGCCCGGCCGCACGCGAAGCAGGTCGCCAACCTGGACATGTTCGAGCGGTAGGTCCACTTCGCTGCCATCATTATTGACGCGCCGAGCTGTCTTGGGAGCAAGACCGAGCAGCGCGCGGATCGCCTTGCCGGTGGCCGAGCGGGCGCGAAGCTCGAGGACTTGGCCGAGCAAAACCAGGGTCGTGATGGCGGCGGCCGCTTCGAAATAGACCGGGACCTGCCCGCCCATTGTCCTCAGCGACAGCGGAAATATTCCAGGGGCCAGCGCAGCGACGACGCTATATCCGTAGGCGACCCCGACACCGAGGCCGATCAGCGTGAACATGTTGAGGTTGCGCGTCTTGAGGCTCTCCCAGAAGCGGTCGAAGAACGGCCAGCCACCCCACAATACAACCGGCGTCGCCAGCGCGAGCTGGACCCACACGGAGCTGCGCATCGGCAACAGCTCGAACGCGAACACTTCCGATGTCATGACAAGGAGGACCAGGGGCACGGTGAAGGCCACGCTTGTCCAGAACCGCCGGCTCATGCCGATCAGTTCAAGGTTCGGTCCCTCCTCCTGTGTCGGTTCGAGAGGCTCCAGCGCCATGCCGCAAATCGGGCATTGGCCCGGCCCATTGCGCCGAATCTGCGGGTGCATGGGACAGGTCCAGATATTAGCTTGCACCGTCACGTCCGATTTGTTGTCGAAGGATCTAACTCAAAGGTCTCGCCCATTGCTGGAACGACGCAAGTCCAGCCGAGCTCGGCCTCGATGCGGTCGCGCAGTGCCGCGGACGCGCTCGGCTCTCCGTGGACGACAAAGGTCTTTCGCGGTGGTCTCTGAAAGCCCTTCAGCCAACGCAGGATTTCATTGGAGTCGGCATGGGCCGAGAGCATCGTCAGGTCATCGACTTCCGCGCGGATATCGATCCACTCGCCGTGGATCTTCACCTCCCGGACTCCGTCGACCATTGCTCGGCCGCGAGTCCCGACAGCCTGAAAACCTGTGAAGAGGATCGTGTTGCGCGGGTCGGTTCCGAATGCCTTGATGTGGTGGAGGACGCGGCCCCCGGTGGCCATTCCACTGGCCGAAATGATCACCTTTGGCATTCGGCTCGCCGAGAGTGCCTTCGACGCCTCCGTGTCGCGCACATAGGTCGCCATGGAAAAGGCTTCTCGGCAGACCCTCGGCTGCAAGCGATGATCATCCATGTGCGCGGACATGAGATCCGTGGCGTCGGTCGCCATAGGACTGTCGACGAAAATCGGGACGAGGTCGAGTTGGCCACGCGTTTTCAAAGTCCAGAGCTCATAAAGAAGCGACTGCGTACGCCCGACTGCGAAAGCAGGAATCACAACCGTTCCGCCGCGCCGAACGGTCCGATCGATCGCGTCTTTCAGCGCGGCTGCGGCGTCGACCTTCGGATGAATCCGATCGCCGTAGGTCGACTCAACGATCAGAAAATCGGCGTTTTCAACCGGCTCGGGATCGACCATCGTCGGATCGCCGTACCGACCGAGGTCTCCTGAAAAGACGAGTGTTCCGCCACTCGGCCGGATCTCTGCTGTCGCAGCGCCGAGGATGTGACCGGCACGCCTGAAATGCAGGCTTGCTCCTTCCCCGAGGTCATGCGTTTCGTGGAAATCTACAGGTCGGAATTGCCCGAGCGCCCTCTCCGCATCCTCAATCCCGTACAGCGGTAGCGCCGGCCGGTGTCGGCTGAAGCCGCGTTTGTTGGCGAACTCGGCATCTTTCTCCTGCAGATGCGCGCTGTCGAGAAGAATTAGTCTTGCAACGTCGATGGTCGCGGGGGTTGCGTAGATCGGCCCGGTAAATCCCTCTTGCACGAGCCTCGGTAGGTATCCGCTATGGTCGAGATGCGCGTGCGTGAGCACCACAGCGTCCACGGAACGGGGATCGACTGAAAGGCGCTGCCAATTGAGTTCGCGCAGGTCGCGCGTGCCCTGGAACAAGCCGCAATCGACGAGAAGCCGATGGTCGTTCCACTCGAGAAGGTGCTTGGAGCCGGTCACGGTGCCGGCTCCACCAAGGCTGGTAAGCGTCAGCAAGGTTCAGATTTTCCCGACGTCGTGCTGCACTAGTGCGCGAGAACGCACGTTTGCTCAACAGCTGCGATGAACTGCGCGACCGTGAACGGCTTCTCCAGAACGGGCGTCTTCGGCATGCAGCGGCGTGCACTTTCGGAATCGCCGGTGATGAACAGCACTGGCACTGCAAAATGCGAACGAATCTTCCTCACGGCGCTTACGCCGTTTCCCACCAGCAATGCGCCGTCGGATGTGACCAGATCCGGGCAACGGCGGGCCACTGCTGCGATCGCCTCCTCTTCCGTGGCCGCGGTGTCGATTGACGTGAAACCCAGATCGCGAAGCTCATCCTCGATCAGCATGGCAGTAATCGCATCATCTTCGATCACGAGCGCGTGCATGGATTTCTCCCTAGAGAACCTCCCGGAGGAAAAGGGCTGGGGAGCGAGTTATCCCCCGGGAGGATGCATCATTCGATAGTCGAGGGGATCGCGGGGTCCGAATAGGTATTGATACGGATCAGGCGAGCTGCGGCTCGGCCTTCTCCGAGACAGAGAATCCCCAATCATCGTCTCGCGCGGGCGTCATTTCGACGCCGCCCGGACTGACCGTTAGCAAGTCGGCGTGGCCGAACCCTTTTGTGTAGTCCAGAATCGTCACAATGCTGCAGTATGCGCGCATGATTGCCGAATGGCCAAGGTCGGGTCTCGGCAGCTTTGCAAGAGCCGGATGTCGCTGAAGGATGAGATTGATCGCCCGCTCGCGCTGTTCGGGGTCTCGAATCTCAGACGCATTGGCGGCGATGGACAGTGCCTTGATTTGCGCTGGATTCTCGAAGTCCCGGCCGACGACGATCGAGACCCGGCTATCGCGCACGATATTTGCGTACTTCTGACTGGATCGGGAAACGATGAAGTAGAGCAGCAATCCCTCATTCGCGTAGCTCACCATGGTGGCCTGCGGCCAGCCATCGGCCCGCAACGTGGCAATGGTCATCAGCCGATACTGGTCCAGGATTTCAATGGCTTTCTGTTCCATGAGCCGTTGTTGGCCCGACGGGGTTACCCTGTCCTTACGCAATTGTCCGGAGCAGCAACTGAGATGCGCCTTACAGGGCTGTCGATTGACCGTTAGCCGCCCTGCGCCACTTCTAAGGAAAACTCCTGATTCAAATCTGATGCCGGCTCTGGGAAGTCTCGGCTGCCAACAGACCAGGCCAAGGAGACAGTTATGAAAGCCGACCAAGAGCTGACGATGGAACGGTCGCCATCGCTATCGCCCGACAACCGGACCCAAGACTCAACGTTGAAAAGCATCCTCCTGCACGTTCAGGATGATGCTTCACTTGACCGGCAACTTGAGACGGCTTTGTCACTGGCGCGGGCGTCATCGGCCCACCTGAGCTGCATCCATGTCACACCGATCCAGGCCTTCGTCGCCTTCGACAGCTTTGGCGGCGTTTTTGTGATGAAGGACGTGATGAAGGCGATCGATGAGCAGGCAATGAAGTTGCGCTCACGACTGGAAGCCAAGTTAAAGGCTGAAGACGTCAGCTGGGACTATGAAGAGATAACCGGTGACGTGCCCTCGCAGATTATCAACAGGGCGGCACTGGCAGACCTAGTCGTGAGTAGCCGCGAGCCACGCCGTCAAGACTTTGTTGGCTCGGCCATCGGACTGCTCGGCGATCTGCTCTATCGATGCCGCTCACCGCTGTTCATTCCGGGCGACCATTCAGACGCCGTCGACGTCGCAGGAATTGCAGTCGTCGCCTGGGACGGAAGCTATGAGGCTGCGAATGCAGTCCGCTCCTCCGTCGGTCTGCTGAAGCTCGCGGCGAGAGTCACGGTCGTTCAGGTTGCAGAAGAAAAGGGCACGGCATTCCCGGGCACGAAGATGCTCGAATATCTCTCGCGACACGGCATCCACGCTGAGTTGGTTATTCAGGATCCACCCGGAGGTTACGCAAATCACGAAACCGTCGCGGCAACCCTGGTTTCTCATGCTCGAGGTCTGGGCGCAGCCTACATGGTTATGGGCGGGTATAGCCACACGCGCATTGGCGAGTATGTCTTTGGAGGCGTGACCCGCACCTTGCTGACGGAGTGTCCGGTCGCCCTGGTGGTAGCCCACTAACTCTTCGACTGATCGATGGAGACGAATCATGATCGACCAGACGGACTTTGGACTTCTCGAACAGACGGCGTCCGAAGTGGCGTCTGCTCCAGTGCAAGGGATGATGAAGGCCGTTGTCTACGGCGGCCCGGGCAAGAAGAGCTTGGAGATGCGTCCCAAGCCGGAGCTGCGGTCGCCGGGAGATGCGATCGTTAGGATGGTGAAGACGACCATCTGCGGAACGGATCTTCATATCCTGAAAGGCGACGTTCCGACCGTCAGCAGCGGGCGAATCCTCGGTCACGAGGGCACGGGCGTCGTCGAAGCCGTCGGCTCTGCGGTCCAGGCGTTCAAGCCGGGTGACAGGGTGCTTATCTCTTGCATCTCGGCCGACGGCACATGCGAATATTGCCGGCGCGGCATGTATTCGCATTGCGTCAACGGCGGCTGGGTCCTCGGCAACACTATCGATGGCTGCCAGGCAGAATATGTGCGCACTCCGCACGCCGATTCGAGCCTGTATCACATTCCACCAGGCGCCGACGAAGAGGCGCTCGTGATGCTGAGCGATATTCTCCCGACCGGATTCGAGTGCGGGGTCCTGAATGGCAAGATTCAGCCCGGCGCAACCGTGGCGATCGTCGGCTCGGGGCCGATAGGCTTGGCCGCGCTCCTCACGGCACAATTCTATTCACCGGCACAGATCATCATGATCGATCTCGACGACAATCGCCTCGAATGCGCGAGGCGCTTTGGCGCGACGAGCATCATCAACAGTGCCCATGACAATCTGGTTGAACAGGTTAAAGCGCTGACACGTGGACGCGGCGTCGACACGGCCATTGAGGCTGTCGGGTTGCCGTCCACGTTTGAGCTATGCGAGCAGCTTGTCGCTGCCGGCGGTATCATCGCCAACATTGGGGTTCACGGCCATAAGGCCGACCTTCATCTTGAGACCTTATGGTCGGCGAACATCGCGATCACGACGCGCCTGGTGGACACGGTATCGACTCCGATGCTGCTGAGGCTTGTCGAGGCCAAAAAGCTCGATCCCAAGCTGCTCATCACCCATCGCTTCACCCTCGACCAAGCCGACGAGGCCTATGACGTGTTCGGCCGCGCCGCCGAGACGAAAGCACTCAAAGTGATCATCGAAACCTAGCTTACACTCTGGGGTCACTCGTCTCGGGCCGCGAATGCAATCCGCAGCGCTTCCGACAGGCTGCGGACGCCGAGCTTTGTCATGAGATTAGCGCGATGAATCTCGACCGTTCGCGGGCTGATGCCGAGATCGTAGGCGATCGTCTTATTGGGCAGCCCCTGCGCCAGCCCGTCCAGAACATCGCGCTCGCGCGGCGTGAGGCCTTGAAGCCGCAGTTGGGCATCTTTCTTGCGCTCGCCCGTCACTTCCTTTTGCGAAAGCCGCCGAAACCCTTCGTCGAGCGACGACTTCAAAGTCTCCTTCTCAAACGGCTTCTCGATGAAATCCACGGCACCGGCCTTCATTGCCCTTACAGCGAGCGTTATATCGCCATGACCGGTCATGATGATTACGGGCAGGGTGACGCCTTTTTCCTGCAGCGCTTGCTGAACCTCGAGGCCGTCCATGCCAGGCATTCGGATGTCCAGCAGGATGCAGCCCGTTTTGAGCCCTCCGGCTTGCTTCAGGAGCTCGACTCCAGATTCATAGGCCTGCACTTGGTAACCTGAAGTCTTGAGCATAAAGCCGGCGGAGCGGCGGATTGCCGCGTCATCATCGACGAGGTGCACGACGGGCAGGTCAGAGTCGCTGATCATGAACTCTCCGCAGTTGGTAGAGTGAAGTGGAACACAGTGCCTCCAGTGGCCGCCGGTTCAAACCAGATGCGGCCCCCATGGGCCTCAACGATCGTTCGGCAAATTGATAATCCGATACCCATGCCAGACTTTTTGGACGTGACGAATGGCTGGAACAGCTGGGTCGCAACCTGTTCGCTGATGCCTGCACCGCTATCCTCGACGCTTACGCGCATAAAACCGGGGTCGTTGGAATCCGTTCTGATAGTCAGACCCCGCACCGAACTGTCGGCCATGGCGTCAATTGCATTGCGGATGAGGTTGACGAGCACCTGTTGTACCTGGATCCGGTCAACGAACACCTGATCGGCCTGCGGATCGAGTTCAACGTGAACCTCTATCCCATGTTCGCGGGAGCCGACGAGGGCGAGGGCGTTCGCCTCCGTTACAAGGCGTGGCAGACTCTCGGTCCGCCGCTCTATCTCGCCATGACTGACGAAGTCGCGCAGCCGACGGACTATTTGTCCTGCCCGAATGGCCTGACCGGCGGCATCATCGAGCGCCTCGCGGACAGCTGCAAGGGTCTCTTCGTTGGGAGTGGACGCCAGGAGGTCGCGAAGCGTTTCGCAATAATTCGCGATTGCGGTGAGTGGCTGGTTCAGCTCATGCGCGAGCGACGAGGCGAGAGTGCCCATTTCACTGACGCGGCCGACATGGGCGAGGTCCGACTGCAGTCCCTGAAGTCGAAGCTGGTCCTTTTGCCGCTGCGTGATGTCGTGGATGAAACCTGTGAAGATGCGCCTTTCCGCGAGCCAGGCTTCGCCGATCGAAAGCTCGATGGGGAAAGTGTATCCGTCCCGGTGCCGCGCTGTGGTGACGCGTCCGATGCCAATGATCTTGCGCTGGCCAGTCTTTCGGTAATGCTCGAGATAGCCGTCATGCCGTTCCCGGTCCGGCGAAGGCATCAACATCGAGACATTCTCACCGACGACCTCGCTCTCCGCGTAGCCGAACATTTTCTCTGCAGCCGCGCTGAAAGAAAGGATCGTGCCTTGGTCGTCGATCACCACCATGGCATCTGGCACAGTTGCTAGAATCGAGCGGAGATGTGCCTCGGTGTCTGTCCCGGGGCGGTCTTTGGAATCCAGCGGCTGATCCATGGGGGCACGCATACCAGTGCCGGGGCGCGCGGCGCCAGCCAGGCAATCAGCGAATGCCCGCAATCCGGAATGCGAGAATGGCGCCATCGGGTTCGACCACAGAAACTTGCTGGCCAAGACGGATCGGCCGACCATCGAGCTTTAGCATGCGAGCTGACGTTCCATTGCAGCGCATCGCCCAGACATCATCGACTCTCTGGACAAGCCCGGCCTCGTCGGGGTCCGCGGCCCAATGCCGGCGCACTATTGCCAAATGGGGGTTCTTCAGGAGCTCGCCTTCGTCAACCAGGTCGTTATCGTCGAGGGGTAGTTGGACGAGGTAAGCGCGGCTTACTGAGCCCATCGGGAACTCGGGTCCATGTGCCAGCTCCAGACGGATCTTTTTCCAATTATGCATATGGATCAAGTTGGGTCGACGAGGCCGCGAGCACCATACGCAATATTACGAAGGACTGATGGACGGACGTACGGCGCGAGCGATTGCCGCCATTGCATAACTTCCCGGCTGAGTAGCGAGGGGTGGAATCGGAAGTACGGGACTTTCCGTAACGACCATCCTGATCGTGTCTGAGAGAAGCCCCGATGAATGGCGGCCGCTCGTCGCCCAGTCGGGAGTGATTATCGTGCAACAGACACCACCGGACGAAGTGCCGTTCGAAGAGCCCGCGGGTGAACCCCCGGCGGAGCCCAGTCCGTTTAGCGAGCCCTGTCCTGGCGAATTCCCGGCGCCCGAACCCGATCCAGATATGCCGGAATGCCCACCGGAATGTCCGCCGGAGCCCGGCCAGTAGGATGAAGCGCAGCTGGTTTGGCGCGGCACTCGCGCTCGCTTGGATCATCAATGCGCCGGTCGGCGCTCAGCAGGTCGATCTCAGTTCCGGTTCAGTCGTCAAGATCGTCGCGAAACTGCGTCCCGGCGAATATGTTTGGGCTCCTGAAATCGCGCCAAAGGGGCCGATGCTTCTCATCGTCAACCTGCACAGCCAGCGTGCGTTATTGTATCGCAACGGCGTGCCGGTTGGGGCGTCGACGGTTTCCACGGGACGCCCAGGATATCAGACTCCGGTAGGCGTTTTCACGATCCTTCAGAAGCACGTGGTCCATTATTCGTCGAAATACGACAGCGCGCCCATGCCGTACATGGAGCGGCTCACCTGGTACGGCATCGCGCTGCACGCGGGACATCTCCCCGGTTATCCTGCGTCGCACGGCTGCATCAGGCTGCCTGAGGGTTTTGCCAAGCTACTCTACAGCCTCACCAGCCTTGGAATGACGGTGGTCATCAGTGACGAAGCGACGACGCCACGTGTCGCCCCGGCGCCACATATTGTTTCGGCAACTCCGACTGAGTTTGGAAGCCCCGCAGCCATGGAGTGGCATCCGGAAAAATCGCCGTCTGGTCCGGTTTCCGTCGTCGTAAGCGCAGCCGACCACCGAGCAGTGATTCTGCGCAGCGGCGTCATTATCGGTTCGGCCCCAGTCACAGTTCAGGGTCCGGTAACTGGTACCTGGGCCTATATGCTGCGAAATATCGATGCTCAGGGGCAACATTGGACACGTCTCGATCTGTCGTCCGCCTCAAAAACGGAATCGCCGGTTTCGCGCGAGGAATGGCAGCGGTTTAACGCTCCTGCGGAATTCAAGCGGCTGGTCGCCGGAATCATCCAGCCGGGAATGACGATCGTGGTGACACCGGATTCATTACGCCCGGGCACCCGCGCCACAATCCTTGAATCCGATAATTAGGCTCTGAGACCTATGCTGTCGCGGCGGCGATGATGGGCGCGACATTAAGACGAGCATTCCTGTTCGGAACGCTGTTGGAGGTCACGAACCCGGCGGTGCAGTTACTGATATGCGATGCCGTCGCGGCACTGCAGAGCGCGTGAACGGCCAGGCAGTAAGGTGTTTTAAAATCCTGCTGGCGCAAAATAGCGATCGCCCGTCTTACCGTCACTCCAGAGGAAACGATGTCATCGACCAGTACGGGCGTCCGACCGCGGAACTTGCTTAGATCAGGAGCCGTCATTCGAACCTGACGATCGCCGCGCCGCTCCTTTGCGAAGACCGTCCAGGGCACATCGGCCTCACGCGCGATTTCCTCCACCCACTGCGTGCTCTCGTCATCCGGGCCCACAACGACGGCGCTCTTGACGTGCGTTACAATCCATTGAGCGAACAAAGGACCCGCATGAACTACGGTCGTCGGAATGTCGTAAACCTCATCGAGGTTTGCGTGCCGGTGCAGGTGAGGATCAACCGTCACCAGCCAGTCGAAATGCTGCTGAAGCAGCTCCGCGAATGCGCGCGACGCCTGCACCTCGCCCGGATGAAAAATCCGGTCTTGGCGCATGTATGCGAGGTAGGGTGCAATCAGGTTGACTCGTTTTGCGCCAGACTGTCGAAGGGCCTCGGCGGCGTACGCCAGAGGAAGAAACTGCGGATCCGGCCGGGCGAGCGTGCAAACGACAGAGACATCCCTGTGTTTCACGTCGGACTCGACGCGAATGTAGGATTCTCCGTCCGGAAACCTCCTCACCCGTAGGCGACCGACATTGCCGCAAGTCAGCTCGGCAAGCTCGCCCGCGAGATTCTCGTTGCCTGGCATAGCGAAGAAGGTCGTCACGTCAGTCTTCGATTATGATCGTGTCAGGCGTGGCCGCTGCGTAGGCTAATGGATAGGCGAGCTCCGCGTCGGTTTCCGCATGCATGGTCATTAGCGGCTGTTCGGGCTCAATCTGATCGCCGACCCGCACATGGAGTTGCAGACCCGCCGCTGGCACATCCGGGGCCCCAGCCAGCTTGGCGAGCCGGGCAATCCCTCGATTGTTTATGGCCTTCACCCGACCGCTCTTGGTTGCTCGAACGACGTGCCTCAGCGGTGCGGCAGGTGGTTCGCGAAAACCGCCCTGCGCCAGGCATATCCGCCGGAACTTTTGATAGGCGGCGCCACTCTCCAATTTGCGCCTCGCTATCTCAATCGCTTCCTGAGGTGCGCACTTCGTTCCCAAGGCAATGACTCCGGCCGAAAGGGCAAGCGCGCGCTCACGCAGATCCGCAGGCGCGTCCGGCTCAAGGCGAAGAACAGACAAGACGTCGTGCATTTCCAGGGCCGGCCCGATCGAACGACCTACCGGTTGGGTGCCGTCAGATATGATGCACGTCACTTCAATACCGAAGCGACGGCCAATCTCGATCAATCTCCCGGTCAGGCGTTCGGCGCTGTCCCGGCTTCGAACTTTCGCCGTCGGCCCAACCGGCACGTCCAGGACAACTCGCGTCGCACCCGCCGCGATCTTCTTGGACAGGACTGAAGCGATCAGCTGGCCTTCCGGGTCAACATCGAGCTGACGCTCGATGCCGATGAATATCTCGTCGGCCGGGCTAAGGTTAAGCGCGCCTCCCCAGGCAAGGCATCCGCCTTCTGCTTCGACGACCGTGCGCATCAATGTGGGACCGAGATCCACGCGCGTAACAGTTTCCATGGCGTCCGCGGTGCCTGACGGCGACGTGATTGCACGCGACGAGGTCTTCGGGATCGTTAAACCGCATGCAGCAACGATGGAAACGACGATCGGGCTCGTCCGGTTTCCCGGAAGCCCTCCGACCGAGTGCTTGTCCACAATGATGTCCTTCGCCCAACTCAGCTGCTCACCGGCATCAACCATCGCTTTGGCGAGCGCGAAGGTCTCGTCATCGGAAAATGGGAGACTAGATCCCGCGGTCACGAACGCAGCAAGCTGCACGTCACTGTAGCGGCCAGCAACGACGTCGCGGATTATTTCTTCGAATGCCTGCGCTTCGATCGCCTGTCCGAATATCCGTCCTCGCACCCATTGCATCGAGTGCAGCGGTTGCACATGCGAGACCGACACGAGTTCGCCCTCGCGGCCGTGGAGAAGTGACCAAGCGGCATCCGATAGCCCGATTTCATCCCGTTCGAGTAGAGTTTCGGCGCCCTGAAAGAGAACTGCAGTCACCTCCCTGCCGTCAGACCGGAGGAGGACTTGAGATCGCGGCGCTAAGCCTTCCGAGTGGCACAGCGGGCAATCTCGTCTCATGATCGCGACGGGTTCTCGTTGCGTGTGCAAGCCAATGCGACGAGCGCGCAGCAGTCCCCCCGTTAGGATTGCAGGTTCAGACGGTGGTGAGCTGTGCGCTGCTTGCATGCCCGAAGGTTACTTTGGGCATAGCGAAGCCGATTTACGCAAACCCCCTTAGAACGGCCATCGTTTAATGTACTTGCCTCAGGGCATTTACGGAGTGTCTCGACGCGCAGTTTCAAAGACAATCACCCAGTGACAGCCGCCCACTTGAAGTTCGGCATCCCCGACTTGGACCTGACCAGTGCGTCGGGGGTCAAGATCAATCCATCGAACTTCGCCGGCCATCATCTGATTGTTCTTTTCTGTCCGGATGACCCGGAGCAAGCCGCTGGCGAAATGAATCTCTATCGGCATCACTGTGCGGATTTCGTCGAGCATGATGCCTGGCTTCTGGCTTTCGGAGATGAACGCGAGGCGACAACTGTCAATGGGCCCGCGCGAATCCTCACGGTGCCCGACCCGGGCCGGCGTGCCTGGACAGCTTTCCGCGATCTGACCGATTATCCCGAAGCGTTCGAATGGGGCGGGGGCGCCGTCTTTCTGTTCACCAGCGGCGGCAATCTCCATCGATATTGGCACGGGCCGGGGCACGTCCACGACGTCCTCGATCAATTGCGGGATCCACTAAACGAAGATCAGGATCCGCTTGCTACATAATATACGAATTGGGGTATCGTGGCGCGGCATCTGGTCCGTTCGCGCCCGCCAACTGAGCACTCTAAGCCTCAGGCTTTCGGCCGCTCGATCGAGGGTCCGAGGTCCGCAATGACTCGCCGGGCGTCAATGGCGCGGGGCTCTCTCGTGGGGATCGCTCCCTTGCGCATCGCAATGTCGGCGGTTGTTTCAAATGCTTCAACGCGTCTGATGTCCATCCGGTCGGCCCAGAACGGGCTTCCCATGCGGCCGTGCCAGTCATTCCAGCCAGAACCTTGCACATAGTAGCGCCACTCGGGTTGCCAGTAACCATAACCGGGGCCGTACCATGGGCGATAAAATGGGTCCGGCTGGACTACGGTTCGGACATTATGTTCGGTGTTGCGATCGACGATTAGAAACCAGTCATAGCCGCTCTGGAGCGTGAGCTCTGCGGCGCGGTACAGCATGTAGCCCTCGACGCGATCGCGTGAGGTCATCGAATTCCCGTGGAAGCGCACCTGATACTGGTCGGGTGCTAGCCGCCGCTCTGAATAGCCGCCATGGATGCCGGCGACGGAATGGGACCGAAACGGCTGGTACGGCGTCGCGGTGGTGCAGGCGGCGAGTGTGGCTGCTGCTGCCAAAACAGCAAAAGTCGAACGGACGGGGCGCTTCGTGGACACGGAAGACTCCTTTTGGTGCTTCATTGCATCGGCTTTTGGTCTGACCCGAGGAGCATCGAATACGCAGTGTTGCGTAGCTTGTTGAGCGATACAAAAAAGGAGGGCAGCCGAAGCCGCCCTCCTGGTATGCGGCGAGCCTGCAGCTCGCCCAACGCGCGAGATCAGGTCCCCTTGTTGATCCTGATCTTGCGGACGTTCCGTTTCTCCTCGCCATCCTTGGCGATCGAAATCGTCAGGACGCCATTCTTGAACTTGGCGTCGATCTTGTCGGGATTGGCCGCACTTGGAAGTTCGATCACGCGCGTGAATGCGCCATAGCTGCGCTCCGAGAGGCGATACCCGCGCTCATTTTCCTCGCGCTCTTCCTTCTTCTCGCCAGCGATGCGCAGCTGCCCGTCGTCGAAAATCACCTCCACGTTTTCCGGGTCGATGCCGGGGAGCTCCGCGGTGATCTTGTAGCTGTTGTCCGTCTCGCTCATCTCGAGCGCCGGCGCTGATGCGAACCGGCCCAGCCTCAGCGTCGGTAGTCTGAATGGAAAGCTTTCGAACAAGCGATCTACCTCGCTTCGAAGCTGCGTGAACGGCTCGATCAGCTGTTCGGTAAAGTCTGGCGCCTTGGCGACGGCAGATTGACGGTTGGTCTGCTTGGTATCCATCGATCTTCTCCTTTGCTCGAAGAAGATCGACTAGCGGTTTGTGGAAGGGCGGTTGATACGCAATTCTCCTGATTGGTCCCGATCGTTTTGACTCAATCGAAGCTCACGGTCGTCAATCAACTCTGTTCGCTTTGTTGCAGTTCAGGCGCCTTCGCAGCTGGCGACCTCGAGAAGGAGCATGCCGGTTGCGACGAAACTCAAGGCCAACACCCACGCGAAGCTGCCAACAATGTGTGGAGTGGGTCCGAATAGCGCGATCGTGATCGTCGTGGCGGACAGGCCCAGCAATAGAATCGCGCTGAGCGAGAGGTCAGTGGCGGCCGCGAGGATGGTCCACAAGCGTACGGACCCGTGCGTTTCGAGGCTCGTCAGAACCAGCGTCACCGCGCGCGCAGCAAGCCACCCAATCACCAGCCGAACGGTCGGCACGAACGCGCCGAACGGCTCCACCGCGAAGAGTGCGCCGGCCAGTACGGTGGCCGCCCCGGGAAGCATGGTCACGAAGCGGTTCCTCAGACGCAAACCTCCGGCAGTCATTTCGACCGCTCCAGCGACAACCATCATCGTGCCGATGACCGCCGCTTTGGACAGCCCGTTTGCGAGTGGCAGGAACGCGGCTGCCAGACTGATGAGGAGGATGACCGCACCCGCGCCCGCTACCAGCTGGGTACGAATCTGCTCCTTCGTGCTGCTCGTGAACGCCGAAGGCTGCGATGCTGCCTCATTCACGTATGCTCTCCCTCCAAGAAGTCTGGTCGACTGGTTAAGGCGGTGTCTGGCGGGGTTCATTACGCAAATCTCCGTACCGTCAGGGAAGGAGGTGCGCTGCTCGATCGTCCAGGAGGATCCGCGATTGCGTGGACAGGCCGGGGCGATTGATCCAGTTTAACTGCGGTCGTTCACCTTCCGGAAAGTTACGTAATGCGAACGAGCTCTTGCTGTGTGACGGCGACGTCCTGTCTCGAATTCGTGGGACAGGAGGAGGCCTCGCGTGAGGGATCTTTCATACTATCGCCGGCGACTTCGGCAGGAAGAAGCAGCCATCCGAGCTGCGACTTGCGATGAAGCGCGCCAATGTCATGAAGCGCTCGACAGAGCCTATCGATTGCGCGTTCGTTCTCTGACGCTTTCAATGATTGGTAGGGAACGAGCGAGTTCAAGGAAACCTGCGCACAGAATCGCTTAAGACGGGCCTGTTGGCTTCACTACGGGGTATTCCTGATAGTGCAGGGCCTGCGTCCCCTCGATGATTGAATGCTTAGTGTCATCGTGCGGTGGAGGTTCCCATGAAAAGTTCAGACGATCTCGTACTCGAACGGCCGAAATCGTCCGCTACAGAGATTGCTGAGCGGGCAGGAAACACGATCAAGTCCGTTCTGTTTCATGTTCATGAGGATGACGGCCTCGATGCGAGGCTCCAGTCCGCACTTTCCTTGGCTCGTGCATCCTCGGCGCACATCCAACTTTTGCAGATCGTCCCCATCGAGGCATATACAGTCGTAGACACGTACGGCGGTACGTTCGTCAGCGGTCAAATCGTCGAGGCGCTTCAGGAAGAGGCACAAAAGGTTCGTGCTCGCCTCGAGGATCATCTCAGGAAGGAAGATGTGAGCTGGAGCTACGACGCGACGACCTCCGCGGTCTTCCCCGAACTTCTCAAAAACACTGCACTTTCGGACATCGTATTTATCGGCCGTCAGCCGCGCACTCGAGAGTTTGGCCGCACCGGGCCGACCCTGCTTGGCCAGCTCGTGAGCAGCGCGCGTACTCTTCTGTGCGTGCCGGGCGAGGCGACCGGGTCGCTCGACCCCTTTGGGAAGGCGGTCATCGCCTGGAATGGCAGTTTCGAGGCAGCCAACGCGGTTCGCGCCTCACTTGGTCTGCTTAAATTTGCGTCACACGTGAGGATCGTCCGCTTTAGCGAAGACAAAGAGACCGCCTTCCCGGACACCCGATTGCTCCAATATCTGTCGCGCCACGAGATCCATGCAGAGCTCGACAGTCGGACAGTGAGGCGTAGTTTTTCCGCCGACCTAGTCGAGTACGCGTCCGTCCATAATGCCAGTTATATTGTGATGGGTGGATACAGCCATAGTCGTGCCGGCGAATTTCTGTTCGGAGGCGTCACCCGTGACCTGCTCGGCGAATGCCCAATCACGTTGGCCCTGGCGCATTAACGCTTCACTCGAGAGGACTCATCATGCGGCACATTAATCCTGTGAAGGTCGGATTGTCGGTGGGGTTTGTTGTTGGTCTGTGGCACTTGATTTGGGTGACGCTGGTTGCAGCTGGTTGGGCGAAGCCTCTCATGGATTTCATTCTCAGGCTTCACTTTATCCAGCTATCGTACGACCTCTCGCCGTTTGCTCTTGGTACGGCAGTCATGCTGGTCGCGATCACCTTCGCCATTGGGTTCATCTTTGGGTTCGTGTTCGCTCTGGCCTGGAACTGGCTCACGTTTGAGAGTGAGCCTGAGTGGGCACATGATACCAAGAAGGCCGCGACAACGATCTAATCGTCGGTGCCAGCTTTGGGTTCAAGGTGAACGCGGCGGACACAACTGTCGCCTATGGCACCAGGACAGCGGCACCCACGATTTCGCCTGTGCGCAGCTGCGTCAGCGCCTCGTTGGCTTGCGAAAGGCGAAACTGAGTGGTGCTGGTCGTTATCGGAACCTGAGCAGCAAGTTCGAGAAACTCACGGCCGTCTTCGCGAGTCAGATTTGCAACAGACATGATCGAGCGCTCTCCCCACAAATATTCGTACGGGAAGGAGGGAATGTCGCTCATGTGAATTCCGGCGCAAACGACCCGTCCACCCTTCCGCACATGTCTCAAGGCTTGGGGTACCAATTCCCCAGCTGGCGCAAAGATGATCGCCGAGTCGAGCTCATCAGGCGGGGACTCATCGGATGCACCAGCCCAGGTGCAGCCCAACGAACGAGCGAAGGCCTGCCCGTCCCGGTCATCGCGCCGCGTGAATGCGTAAACGCTGCGGCCCTGCCAAATCGCGACCTGAGCCAGAATGTGCGCCGCTGCTCCAAATCCGTAGAAACCCAGCCGCGTGCCATCACCAGCGAGCTTAAGCGCACGATAGCCAATCAGGCCCGCGCACAGCAAAGGAGCGGCCTCGACATCGCCAAACGCGCCGGGGATCCGCAAACAGAAACGGGAATCGGCAAGACAGTGTGTTGCATAGCCGCCGTCGCTGCTGAAGCCGGTGAAAACGGCATTGTCGCACAGGTTCTCGCGGCCAATGTTGCAGTAAAGGCAGGCGCCGCAGCTGCGGCCTAACCAGGGGACGCCGACCCGCTCACCAAGGCGCAGGTCGGTCACGTCCGGTCCGACGGCGATCACCCGGCCGACAATTTCGTGCCCCGGCACAATTGGCAACACGCCATGAATTTCCCCATCGACGATGTGGAGGTCGGTCCGGCAGACTCCGCAAGCGGAAACCTCGATGACCACATCAAAGGTGGTCGGCTCGGGCACCTCTCGTCGAACAAGCCGAAGTAATATTCCTGGCGCGTCGAGCTGCATTGCTGACATCGGTTCTGGCACGATGGTTGAGGATGACGGAGTGGCCGGCAGCACACAAGCGCGCAGCTATCGCTTCTCCGGACCCAACCGAGCGCCGACGGAGGGCGGGGGGCGAAGATCGGGCTCATTCCGACTCTACCCGCACCCAAATCTGAGATCGGCACAGCAGTCGGCCCACGGCGCACCCGATGACCTTCAATTGGTTGAGCTCCAACTGACGAAGCTCCACGTTCGAAGTCTTGTTGATGTCTGGTACGAACAGTTGGGCTGTCCACCGGCCTTCGCTCTTTGGCGTGATGCGACGCAGCAGTTGTGTGCCCACCAAAGGATCGGTGCCGCCCTTGCGCGCATCATCCAGAGCTTTGTCGGATGCCCATTGCACCAAACCGCAAACGTCGGCGTCGCATGTGGCGATAACGATGATCACGGTTCCGCTCGGGTTACGCCAGCGTCCCTCAAGTGCAGAGTGCGCCGCGGCCGGGGTAAGGGTCATCGCGAGTACCAGAGGATGGAACACCATCATCCAAACTTAGCGGATGACGCGCCGACTGTCCTCAGACGGGCACGTTCCCCTGGGCCCCATAGCGATCAGTGATAGGTTCTAAGCGGACGGAATGAGTGGAAGGCGGACATTTGGGCCGGCTCCGGTTGATAAAGGCTGCCTCGCTAGGAACGATATGGCACGTGGCTGATTTAGCGATCCATGAGCGAAGAGCTGAAAAGAAACATGCGCGCTCGGATCGATCGGTGCCGACGCTGGCCAAATACATCAACGATCCGCGCACGACCGAAGCCCTCTTGCAGATGGCAATGGAGGGCGAGGCAGATTTGGCAAAATTTGAGTCGGCCGAGGCGCCCAAACAAACGATGGAGCCTGGCACGCCCCGGTCCGCGTCCGAATTTGACCAGCGCGGTGGAATGCGAGTGTCGGAGCCGGCAAACAGCGCCGGAATAGCATCGACTTCGCAGCCGATTCTGTGAGCCTCGTAATCGATAAACAAGGTCCGACC
>Ga0070667_100001424_pt1 | contig 21435 bp, 24 predicted proteins | sample KBSS33metaG_FD_64659 | JGI IMG/M metagenome (GOLD analysis project Ga0070667, IMG submission 64659) | Switchgrass rhizosphere microbial communities from Kellogg Biological Station, Michigan, USA - KBS S3-3 metaG | ecosystem: Host-associated > Plants > Roots > Rhizosphere > Soil ... | reverse complement strand
GAGTGTAGCACGGGTGGGAGACCAAGCGAGAGGTTGCCGGGCTCGTGGCCTGGAAGGGCGGCACCGCCGCCATGTCCGTGGACTGGGATGCCAGCCTCGGGAACCACGTCGCCACCGCTTCGGACGGCACGGAAGTCTTCCAAGGGGACACCGTAGAGACGGTGCTCTCGATTGCGGAGTTCGTGGTCGAGCCCGGCGTGCTCGATGCCGAGAAGGCTCGTTGGTGGATCAAGGTTCAGGCACTCCCGCCCGGCGAAGTCCGAGCGACATATGGCCTGCCTGACACTCCTCCGGGAGACATCACTGCCGGCATGACGCCGTTCCAGCGCAAGCTCATGGCATCCTCCAAGGGGCACAGCGACGAGATGGTGGATCTCACCCTCGTGCTGACCTACTACGAGCGCCCCAACGGTGATGCGCCCAAGGGCCGGGTCGGCGTGGTCGTCAACGGCAAGATGGTGGACGGCCCGAAGCCGTGGCCGTTCCCGTGGAAGGATCACCTGAACCTGGCCGTGAGCCGGGAGTCCATCCTGGAGAACGCATGGGCCGGTGACACCGTGCTGACCCAGGCCATCCCGGTGCAGACGCTCCTGAATCTGAGCTGGTCGAGCATTGCCGAGCACATGAAGCTGGCCGGCAACGCCCGCCTCATGGTGCCCCAGTCGAGCATGGACCTCATTGAGCAGATGTCGGACCTTCCCGGCGAGCTGGTGCCCTTTGCTGACGGGCAGCAGCCACCGACGTGGCAGAGCCCGCCCCAGATGCCGGGCTGGTGGCTGGAGCAGCCCCAGGTGCTCTCGAACGAGCTGGACGACCTCATGGGCGTCCACGACGTGAGCCGAGGCCAGGCGCCCGTCAATATCGAGTCCGGGGTCGGGCTCTCCGTGCTGGCCGAGAACGACACCACTCCCGTAGGCCGACTGGCCAAGGAGCAGGCCGGCATGTTCTCGAAGGTCGCCACGATGGTCCTCAAGCTCTACGAGGTCATGGTGACCGACACCCGCAAGGCCGTCATCTCCACGCCCGGTCAGCCGGCGGAGACCGCCCGCTGGAACGGCAAGGATCTCCAGGGCCAGACCAGCGCCAAGGTGCCGCTCGACGCCATCCTCCCCCGCAGCCGGGCAGCGCTCAAGGCCCAGGCCGACAGCATGCTCCAGATGGGGCTCATCACGTCCATTGCCCAGTACGCCAGCGTGGCGGAGCTGCCGGACGCCCACCGGATGATCGACGCCCTCAGCCCGGACATCGCTCGGGCTCGCCGGGAGAACGCCATCATGGCCCAGGGCCAGGTTGCGATCCCGATGGAGATTGACGACCACGCAATCCACATGGACCAGCACCGGACGTTTATGAAGTCCCCCCGTTTCGACCTCATGTCCGAGGATCAGAAGCAGGTCTATTACGACCACATCCAGGCGCACGAGGTCATGCAGTCCCAGGCCATCGCCCAGCAGCGCACACGGGCGGCCATCGACCCGGCGCTCGGCGCCATGCCGGACAAGACGGGAGCCCCGCCGCTCCCGCCTGAGCTGCTCATGTCCGGGCTCCAGCCCGAGGCAGCCGCACCGGGCTCTCCTGCTGGCGGTACCGTCCCGCCCGGCGGTGAGGAAGCTCCTCCCGCTCCATAAGCCATAGGAGACAAGGGCCTGATGCCTGATCCAGTAGAACCCTCTGCACCCGCCGCCGATCCCGTTGTGGAGCCGGTCACGACGCCGGAGGTTTCTCCTGCTGTCGAGCCCGTGGTTGAGCCGGTTGTAGAGCCCGAGGTGGACCCGTTTGATGACGAGGCCACCGACACGTTCGAGCGTGCATACGTCGAGAAGATCCGCCGAGAGGCAGCCGAGCGCCGTACCAGCCTCAAGCCCTATGAGGAAGCGTTCGCTCCGTTCAGCGAGCCCGAGCGTGAGGTCCTGATGAGCCTCGTGCGGGACATCGGCAACCCGGAGACCATCGGCGAAGCCGCCCAGCGCATGAAGGACCTTGCCGAGCGCATCCTGGCGCCCGACGAGGAGACCCCGGAGCCCGTCACCCCGGAGCCCACTCCCGAGGTCGAGATCCCGAAGACCGCCGAGGAGTTGCAGGCTTTCATCGACAAGTACGTCTCTGACCGTGAGACCGCCAGCTCCACCGCAGCTGCCGAGGCCAAGGCCCAGGAGGATGCGGTCCAAGCCGTCATCAAGGAGACCACCGACCTCGGCTACGAGCCGGGCACGAGGGAGTATGAGACCGTTCTGCTGCGGGCCAGCCAGCAGTTCGACGGTGACGTGAAGGCCGCCCACGCCGCTATCGAAGCGGAGAAGCAAGCCGTGATCGACAAGTTTGTGGAAGAGGCAGCGCTCAAGGGCGCCGTATTCCCGAAGGTCGCTGGCGGCAGCGGCGCTCCGGCCGACCCGGCCGGCGGGCACGATAAGACGTGGGCCGGCGCTCGCAAGAGCATGCTCTCCCGGATCAAAGACTGATGCAACGGGTGGAGGTCATCTGGGAAGATGCCTTCGGGGATGTGGACGAGTGGGTCCGCACCGAAGACATTGCCTCGGAACCACGAGAGGTCACCACTGTCGGCTGGGAGATCAAGGGCGCCAACAAGCGCCATTACGTGATCGCCGGGAGCCACGACCCAGCTACGGGAGCGTGGGCGCACATCCTCCATATCCCGAAGGGAATGGTCAAGAAGCGCACCATCCTGAAGTAGCAACGTAAGAACTCACGGAGCCCCGGCCTGCTGGCCGGGGCTCTTTGCGTTGCGGCCCGCATACCCCCCTCGGGTATGTGCTTTCCTTCAGATGTCCAGCCGGGTTGATCCCGGAGAGCCGCTCGAAACCCTGGAGGTGGAGGCAGCGCTGGCACCACCCAGTTCCGCTATCCGACCCACCCTTGAAAGGGGATCGCAATGCCTTTGTCCCTCGCCACCGCCGACTCGGCGCTGAAGGAAGACTACCTGCCCACAATTCGTGAGCAGGTCAACAACACGTTCAACTTGCTCAACCAGATCGACAAGAACTCGGACGACATCGAAGGTCGTCGTGCGGTGCTGTCGCTGCATGTGAGCCGCAACTCGGGTGTAGGCGCCCGAGCTGAAGGTGGCACCTTGCCCACCGCCGGTAACCAGAGCTACGCCGAGGAGCGAGTGCCGTTGCGGTACAACTACGGCCGCATCCAGCTCAACGGTCCCGTGATCCGGGCCATGAAGTCCGACAAGGGCTCGTTCACTCGTGCAGTCGAGTCCGAGTCCAAGGGCGTCACGAACGACCTCAAGCGTGACGTGAACCGGCAGATCGCCGGCACCTCGGACGGCGTGATCGCCGGTTGTGGTGTCACCACGGCCAGCACCACGCTCGTGCTTGCGGCCACCACCACGCTCGTGCAGCTTCGGCAGTTCGAGGTCGGCATGGTGATCGACGCCGGCCCGGTGGCCACACCCACCTCGGCCTTCTCCGCCCGCACCATCCAGAGCATCAACCGTGCCGCCAAGACGATGGTGATTTCGGGCGCAGTCGTGACCACGGCCGCCACTGACTTCATCTCCCGTTCGGGCGCTGGCGGAGCCACCACTTCCCAGAAGGAATTGACCGGGCTCCAGACCATCGTGGCGGCCTCCGGCACGCTGCACAACGTGGACCCCACCGTCAACCCCACTTGGGTCAGCTACGTGCGGGCCACCGTGGGCACCATCTCGGACAACGTGTTCGAGTTGGCCGTCGACACCATCGGTATCGAAGGCGGGGAGATCCCCGGCTACATCATCACCACGGACGGCGTGCGCCGGGCCTACAGCAATACCCTCACCTCCCAGAAGCGGTTTAACGACACCAACTCGTTGGACCTCAAGGGCGGGTTCAAGTCCCTGTCGGTTTCGGCCGGCGGCGGCGACATCCCTCTGACTTGGGACCGGGACATCCCCACGGGCTTTGCGTTCGTGCTGGGCCTGCCCCACCTCAAGCAGCACGAGATGTCGGACTGGGAGTTCATGGATGAGGACGGCGCCATTCTCAGCCGGGTCTCGGGCGTGGATGCCTACGAGGCAACGCTGTTCAAGTACCACGAGCTTTGCACCGACAAGCGTAACGCCCACGGCGTTATGACCGGGATCACCGAAGCCTGATCCACTCGCTACCTGATGGAGCCCGCCCGCAAGGGCGGGCTCTTTCCGTTCTACCCTCCGGTCCTCATGCGTGAAGTCACTCTCTCCCGTCAGCAGATCCAGCACCCTGAAGTCGTCAACGGCAAGACGTTGTGGATTGCCCCCGAAGTCAAGGAGATCCTGGACCGCCTCCAGCTCGGAGATCCGGCGCTCGGCTGGGAGGGAGATCCCCGCCTGGCCCTCTTCCGTGAGGATGGCCGCTGGGTGCTTCAGCGCTTGGAGCATGACGACGTGTATCGGATCGTCTGCCGCAGCAAGCCCGGCCTCAAGCTGGACGGCTCGCTCATCCTCCACCTCATGGCCCACGACATGAAGAAGAAGACCGCCGAGCAAGTCCTGGCGGAGATCGACAGTCACAACGACGCCATCGAGAAGGCCAACACCCAGACCTCTGAGGCGAAGATGGCGGAGATGCTCGGCAAGGCGTACTGGGCGCTCGGCAAAGATGTGGGCCACCACTACTGAGCCGCACCGCTCCGTAAGACTCCGCCTACCCTTCGGGCATGGCTGACCTCACCGCACTCCGAGCCCGTCTTCTGAACGATCTCGGATTCCCGAGTGATGACGCCCACTTCACCACGACCATCCTCGACTCGCTCATCAATTCGGCGCTCGAAGACATCGCCACCGATTACGACTGGCCGTGGCTCCAGATCGAGACCACCTTCCCAACGGTGAACGCCCAGCAGGCCTACACCCCGCCCGCCGGCTGGACCCGTACCGTCTGGATCTCCGATGACCACGGCCGAGACATCCAAGCCGTCCAGCGCCGGGACCTGATTCAGTACGACGGCACAGTGGGACGCCCGCATGTGTACGCCATCTCCGCCGAGAAGATCCGGCTCGGGCCGACGCCTAATGCCGTCATCACCATGTCCCACGGCTACATCGGCAAGGAGACGGCGCTGGCCTCGCCCACCGACGTACCCCTCTGCCCGTACCCCGGACTCATCATCGCTTACGCCGGAGCCCGAGCAGCTCGCAAGCTGGACGACTCCACGCTCCTCTCCATGTTCCAGATCGAGAAGAAGGAGCAGATTGACCGCATCAAGGACAACATGCGCCGGACCTCCTCGCCCATCAGCATCCGCACCCGCTCGGACTTTGTGATCTGATGCCCGCCGACAAGTCACAGCGCATCCGCTATTCCGACTTCAGCGGCGGAGACTATGGGGAGACCTCGCCCGACCGGGCGCCGGCTAACACGTTCTCGGCCAAGAACATGGTCGTCTACAACACCGGGCTCATCGGTCCTCGTGCAGGGGTCAAGTCCCTCGGATTTAGTAGCAAGCCGACCGGCGTGGTCATGGGCATGTTCTGGCGGGGCACCAACCCCGACCTCGCCGTCATCGTCGGCACGACCGTGTATCGAGCGACGGTCACCGCTCCCGGTGCGATGACCTCGTTCACGGGCGCCCTCGCCAGCACGCCCACACAGCAGGTGCGGGGATTCGAGTACGGCAACAAGGACCTCTACATCACCAGCTTCGGGGACAAGAGCTACGTGCTGGACTTTGTGGGAGGAACGCTCACCGCTCTGGCTGGTTCTCCCGGAGGGTACGACATCGCCCTCTACGGCGAGCGCATGATGGTGACCGGCGCATCGGGATTTCTCACTCGGGTGTACTACTCGGATGCCGGGGACTTCACGACGTGGGGAGCTACCAACTGGTTTGACGTGCCGAACAGCTCGGGCGCCGCCACGGGCGGATTCGCCCAGCGCAACCAGTTCAGCGTCCTCACTCAGAACGGTGAGTGGCACGCCCTCACCGGGCTGCCCACCACCGGCACCCTTCGGCGGGTAACCGGCGGCGGTGTCCACCCGTGGACCGCCTTCGCTGACTGTGCCGCCCTGCTGGGCTCGGACCAGATCATCTTTGTCCCGATCTCGGCCGACTACCCCGCCGTGTTCAACGGCAGCACGGTGCAGGAGAAGCGGTACCTCCGCCTCAACGACACCACGGCCCAGCTCGGGCTCACCACCGTGAAGGTAGTCAAGGGGTTCCGCCCGGACGAGGCCGTGATCCTCTTCCCACTCACCGACAAGGGTGGCCTCTACCGCAACGGCGTCTGGACCCGGCACACCTTCGGCGTGGACATCAGTGTCTACGCCACCTCGGACGGCCAGGGACACATCCACCTCACCGATGGCGGAGGCGTGGCCTCGCAACCGAACTTCTGGATCTGGAGCATTGACCTCTCCCGGCCGGCGTTCACGTCCGACACCTACGCCCAGCCGGGCGATGCCTCCACGACGCCGCTCGACGCCGAGGTCACCTTCCCCGAGTTCTGGGCGGAGGAGGGCAACGAGGTGCGTGTCCGCAAGGTCACGGTGGACTTCACCAAGTGGGCCACCGGCAGCGCTACCGACAACGGCTTCACCGTGACGCCGACCTCGCACTCCCGGTGGGAGATGCCGGACGGCCTGGCGGCCACCGCCCAAACCTGGAGCGAGCCCGGCGCCAGCGCCACTACCTCCGGCGTCCGCTCCCGCAAGACGTTCCTGTTCGGTCCCGAGTCCCGCTTCGGCGGCGGCATCAGCCTGAAGCTCAGCGCCGTCAAGGGCGTTGCGTTCCAGGACATTGTGGTCGAGCTGGACGTGCGGCCCAAGAGCCCGAGGAGCTGACGTGGCCGTCAGTAACAAGCCCTGCTGGGAGTTCCCGCACCGCTGGCGCCAGGTGGCCGAGAGCCTCATGCCCGAAGGCACCCAGATGAGCCCGGACACCGTGCGGCTCCTGGAGGAGCGGGACCGGGCGCTGGAGGACAAGCTCTGCACCCTCGGCTCGGGCGTCACCCCCGGCACTTCGGTGCCACCCGTGTGGGTGGATACCCAGGGTGTTGGCAACTCGTTCGTGCCCAGCGCTCTCACCAACTACGCCCTGTATGGCCCGGACGACCTGATGATCGTCTGGGCCTCCAAGGCCGGACCCGGCATTGCCGGCACATGGGTCGGCGGAGTGTTCGATGAGCTGGAGATCATCGACAACTTCAAGTCGGCCGCCATCCGTGCGGCCTTCATCTCGGACCTGACGCCTGCTGCCACCTATGGCTACTCGGGTGCCACGTCACACCAAGTTGCCGTCATCTCGGGCGTGCTCCGGCCGTCGAGTGCGCTGGACTCCAGCCTCGTCTTCTACTACAACGCCACCCCCGTCTCGCATGGCTCCATCACCACGCCGGCCGGTGACGCCACGGCGCTATACGTTGTCCGTGACGAGTACAACCTCAACGCCACGGTCACGATGGCGTCCGCCACCATCTCGGGCACCACGATGGTGGGTACCGTTGAGACCGGACCCCAGGTCAACCAGGGACTCTTTGAGGCCGGGCTCAGCTCGCCGGGCCTCCACGCCATCGACTCCCTTCCCGGAGGCACGGGCGGTGGAGCTGCGGACAGCTTCGCCGGGTGCGTAGTTCTGCCAGCCGCATAAGACTCTCCAGGCCGACGTACCCTTCCCGGCATGGCAATCACCCCGCTCCGTAGTTCCTCCGCAGGAATACCCGCCACGTCGAGCCTGGCCTCTATTGGCGGCGGGGACTACAGCGGCATTGCGGCAGCGGTGGCTCCGGCCCCCGCCGTTACGCCGACCGCCGCCCCGGCCGGGAATCTGGCATACACCGACCCGACCTATCTCGCTTTCCTTCGGGAGACGGGAGTAACCGACGCTGAGGCCCAGGGCGAGGCCGCCTCCCGCATCGCCCGCCTGAACGGCCGGGTGGAGGACATGAAGCCCGTCTACGCCGACCGCATGCGTCTCGGGCTCCGCAACATCTCGGAGAACGCCGAGAGCCAGGGAATGTTCCGCTCGGGCCGCCGGCTGGAGGATCAGACCCAGTTCCAGACGGACACCAACCGTGAGCACCAGAGCGCCATCAATGACATCGAAGACCAGAAGATGGACATTGGCACCAGCCTTGCCCAGGGCATTGCGTCCCGGCGCCGGCAGAAGTCCGAGGAAGAGTTAAACGCCCAGGACCGGGCAGCTCGTGAGAACGCTCAATACGGGATTGGATGATCGTGCCCACGACCCAGGATGAGAACCAGAAGCGGGCGCTTCTGAGCGCTATGGCCCAGTCGGGCACCCAGGCCAAGGCCGACGTGAACGCCGCCGCAGCGGCCCCGCCCACCGACATCGGGACGCCGGCCGTAGTGGCCCCGCCCGCAGCTCCAGCTCCGGCAGCTCCCGCAGCTTCGGCGCCGGCCGTCACGGCGGATGCCGGAGGCACCAAGGCCCAGGCCGCCCAGGCCGCCGCCCAGCGGGCCGCTCTCGTGAACGCCCCGATGACCCAGGCCGTCCAGGACGCCGGGCAGTCCAACGCCGTTTATGACCAGGCGAGCGCCCACCACAGCCGCAGCGCCGCAGCGACCGCCGCCCAGCGGGCCTCCTCGGCCAGTGCGAACGGCAACTACTACGCCATGCTGAACGCCGCCAAGCCAATCATGCAGCAGCGCACGCAGCTCGCCGTGCAGCAGATCCTTGCCGACAAGGCCGACCGTGACGCCCAGAATCAGTACCAGCGGGACGTGCTCGGGCTCAACCGGGACAAGTTCAACCTGGAGCGCCAGCAGTTTGATGCCACCGTGCCGGCGAATATGTCCAAGCCGCTCGGCATCTCTGACGCCGCCACGCTGCTGAACTCCACGCCCGAGCAGGTGAACGCCCTCCAGGGCACCAGCTCCTACGCCAAGGGCCGGGAGATGACGCTGAACGCCGCCAAGCAGGGCATGTCGCTGGACGAGTTCAAGGCCCAGGTCCTCGCCCAGGCGAAGGCCGGCGCCCTCGGTGACGTGGAGGGCGAGGACCAGCTCGGTGTGGCCAAGCTCCTCATCGCCATGTACTCCCCCGTGTTCGCCAACAAGGACGAGGCGGCCGGGCTGGTCAAGGCCATCCCCGAGGCCAAGGAGCTGAACGCCAACTCGGCCGTTGCCGACCAGGCGCTCCAGGGCATCGCTGGCATGGAGTCCGCTCAGCGAGCTGACGCAATGGCGGTCAACACCAGCGCCAAGGCCGACAAGGCTCGAAAGGCCCTCACGGATCAGCTCGTGATGAAGGGCATCAGCAAGAAGGACGCCGCCCGTCTTGCCTCCAAGCGTTACCCCGCAGGTAAGTAACTCACACAGCATACCCTGCTGGCGTGCCCCGCTCATTCGCTGACGCCGTATCCGACTCCTCTTCAGGCTCCACGAGCTTCGGCTCCAGGGAGGCCGCCAAGTCCGTCGTTGTTGACGGCAAGGCGGTAGCGGCCAAGCAGTTCGTCCAGAACATTGCGAAGCTGCGGGCGCTCGGCGGGGACCACCAGAAGCAGGCCGATGCCATCCTGGCCAAGTACGGGCCGGGCATCCCGCCCGAGATGCTGGCCGGCGCCGGGCTTGCGGTTCCGAAGCAGGACTCCAGCGTCCTCGCCGGGTTCAAGCGGGTCGGTACGGGCGCCCTCGTTGGCGCAATGGACATCCTCGGCCGCCCCGGCCAGGCGGCGCTCCAGACGCTCCAGGCGGCTGGCAGCGCTGCGGGGCTCGACTTCGGCGAACACGCTGACTTCTCCGATGCCTTCGGAGCACTGGAAGGCCACGCCCCGGACGGGCAGCTCAACCTCCGCTCGGCCACGGGACGAGATCCCAACGGCGGAGGCCGGCTCGCTGGGTTCTTCGATACGGTCGGCTCGATTGCGCTCGACCCGACCACGTACATCTCCGCCGGCACCAAGCCGCTGGCCGAGCAGGGCCTCAAGGCCATCGGTGAGCATGTCGGGGAAGAGGCCGCCGCCACCGTTGCGAAGCAAGGCCTCAAGGCCGGACTGACCGACGCTGAGCGGTCCATTCTGAAGCAGGGCATTGAGAGCAGCTCCGAGGCGGCCCTCGCCAAGTCGGCGCCCGGCCGGGTCGCCAAGTTCCTGCTGCCGTCCGAGCGGGCCATCGGCGCTCTCGCCCCCGAGGAGCAGTATGCACAGCGGGTGCTGCGGGCCACCGAGGCGTCCGGCCAGGGCGGGCTCCGGTTCGCTGGCTTCACGCTCGCCTCCGGGGATGCACTCCATGCCGCCCGTGTCGGCGCTGGCGTGTCGGATGAGGTGGCCACGGCCGCCCGCCTGCCGGGCCGGGTCCTGGAGCACGCCACCAACGCCGTGGTCGGCAAGCCCCTCGGCTACCTCGCCGACAAGAGCCAGAGCGCTCGCAAGGTGGCCGGCGGACTGTTCCGCCCGCACAACGACGTGATCGTGGACAAGACGATCTCCAAGGAGGGCGCCGCCCAGGTGTCCGAGGTGCTGTCCCACGGCCGCGCCTTCAGCGGCCAGGAGGCCGACGCCTTCACGCACCGCATCACGGCCCTCGCCAAAGAGGCCGGCGTGTCCAACACCGAGCTGGAGGAGAGGTTCCTGCCGGCGCTCGACATCGGTGGAGACGTTGCCAAGACTGCCGAGGCCCTTCGCTCCGAAGGCCGGGAGCCGGCGGCCAAGCTCCTGGAGGAGCTGGACGGCCCGCTGCGGGAGCACACGAGGGACCTGGCGGTCGCCGCCGGGGCCAAGGAGAGCAGCGAGCTGGACAAGGTTCGGACCAAGGCATTCGCCAAGGCCCACGCCGAAGAGGTTGACGCTGCTATGGCCAAGCTGCCTGAGCACCGAGAAGCGGCTCGTGTGGCCCGTGAGGAGGCTGAGAAGGCCCATCAGGCACTCGGAGACATCCGAGCCGACCTGAGCGCCAAGGTGGAGGCCACAGCGGGTCCTGAGACCAGGCACGAGATCATCCGGGACCACGAGATGGGCAAGAAGGTTGCCGGCCGTTTCCTGAACGAGCAGGACAAGGCCGGCTGGGAAGAGGTCCGGGCCATCCGCCAGACCGAGAAGGCCGTCGAGCAGCAGGAGCGGCTCGCCCACGCAATCGAAGAGGCCCGCATGAATCGGCCGGGTCCGCTGACGCACGCCGAGAGCAAGGCGCTGGGAGCCGCCGAGGCTCGTGCCCACGATCTGGAGGAGGCCGCCAAGAAGCTGGAGAGCCGGGCCGCCTCCACTGAGAAGCGGGCCAACAAGGTGATGAGCAACGGCGCCGTGAAGCGGGCGAACCGGGCCGCCGACAAGGCCGTGGCCAAGGAGGCTCGTAACGGGTTCTACCTCATGGACAAGGACTACGTGAAGCGCCAGACCACCGAGGAGGGCCGCAGCATCCTGGAGGCCGCCCGAGGCAAGGAGTCCGCACAGGGCGCCAAGTCCACGGGGCTCCAGCGTGGGCTCAAGCAGGGAGGCTCGGCCAAGAGCCGTGAGCTGTATCCCGAGCTGCCGATCCTGGAGGCCGAGAAGAAGCTCCGGGTGGACTACGCCGACGAGATCAAGGCCGCCGGGCTCGACCCGGAGACCTTCAACTTCTATGAGCATGATCCGCTGAAGCTCACCGCCCAGCGTGGCGTGCAAGCGGCCTACGCCGCTGCCCAAGTGAAGGTCGTCAAGGGCTTCTCCGAGATCAAGGACACTTCCGGCAATCCGCTCCTGATGATCGGCAAGGACGCCAAGGAGGAGGCAAAGAAGCTCGGTTACGTGAGCATCAGCTCCAAGTATTTCGACAAGGCGTATGTCCACCCATCGCTCCAGAAGGACGTGGAGGCCCTCGGCTCTTTCCTCGAAGGCGACGAGGCCACCAAGGCGTTCACCAAGGCCATCGACAAGTGGGGCTCCCTCTGGGCCGGCTACGCCACGGTGCCGTTCATCTTCGGCACTGGCTTCTCGGCCCGCAACGGGCTCAGCAACGTGCTGAGCAACACGCTGGCCGGCGTGCGTGGCAGCGCCTACGTGGAGGCCGGACGCATGCAGATGGCGATTGCGAAGGCCATCAAGGAGTCCGACCACACCATCGGCAAGGAGTTTGACGCCGCACTGGCCGAGCACCTCTCGCCTCGTGACGTGCTGAAGGTGCAAGAGGCCCGGCGCACGGGCGCCATCGACGCCGGCTTCTTCACCGCCGACATGGCCGACCACACGCTGGAGCGCCTCAACGGTGGCAAGCACCCAGTCCTGGACTCGCTCAAGCCGAACGGCAAGAGCGTCGTGCTGGACCGGCACAATCCCGTGCTGGAGGCCGGCGCCAAGTTCAACGAGGTGGTCGAGACCAACGCCCGCCTGGCGCACTTCTCGCACCAGTTTGACAAGCTCGGAGACGCCAACATGGCGGCCCGCTCGGTGAAGAAGTACCTGTTCGACTACAACGAGCTGACGCCCTTCGAGAAGAACAGCATCCGGCGCTACGTCCGCTTCTACACCTACATGCGGAAGAACACGCCCCTCATGCTGTCCGAGATGGTCAAGCAGCCGGGCAAGTTCAGGGCGCTCGGTCACATCCTGGACGGGCTCAACTCCGGTGAGGGCTCCTCGGATCTCGTGCCGCAGTTCGCTGTGAACCAGGGTGACATCAAGTTTGGCAACAAGCTCGTGGGCATCGACTCCCCCTTCGCCACCGCCATGCAGTCCATCGAGCCCGCCCTCCAGGCACTCACGATGGTGCCGGGCGCCAAGCAGCTCCTCCCGAAGTCCATGCGCCCCGAGGGTGGCCTCGGAGAGGTCGCCCAGGGCGCCCTCAACATCCCGAGCGGTGGCCCCATTGAGGTCATCAAGTTCGCTGCCGAGGAGGCGTTCGGCAAGAGCCTGTTCTCCGGGGCTCCGATCAAGACGGACGCCGGCTCGACTCGGGCTCGGTTCGCCGCAGCCATCATGCCGCTGTTCGCCAAGGAGAAGGGCACCCAGCGAAACATCCTGGACTCGGACGGCCGGGACCCGGAGCGGGCTCGCCTGCTCACCACCATGCTGGGACTCCACGTCACGATCAATGACGACAAGGCCCAGAAGGCGGAGCAGTACCGTCAGCTCGATCTCGTGAAGGCCGAGCTGAAGAAGCTCACCGATGCGGGCGTGGAGCTGCCGACGATGGAGGAGCTGACCAACGCTGGCCTCATCCCGAAGGCCAAGAAGACCAAGACGACCCACACCAAGCCGACGACCGCAGCGCAGCGCCGCAAGGCGGCCATCACCTCGCTGAACGCCAAGGGCGTGAAGACCTCATAACGCAAAGAGCCCCGGCCGAAGCCGGGGCTCTGTGAGTTCTTACGGAGGATCACTCGGACGCTGCGGGACTCACAAACTTCCGCACGACGGCGGTAGCGATGAGCGGCAGGGCCGCCTGCCAGGTCGGGGCTCCCACCGCAGCCTGAGCGGCAACGGTGAGCACGGAGACGCTGGCTCCGATGATGACGGCCGGCTCCTTGTGGAAGAAGGCGGATAGGGCGGTGCGGAGTTTGGTCATGGTGCCTTTCAGTGGTAGAGGGCTGAGGAGAGATCCGGGTACTTCTCGGACATGAACTGCTCGATGGGCACGCCCTCGTAGCGCCGGCACAGGTAGTCGAGCGAGACCTCCATGAGGTCGTATCCGCCGTCCTTCACCTCGTGCAGCACGACGATGCCCCGCCAGTGGGCGTTGCCTTGCGGCCCCATGTAGTCCTCATCGTGGAGGTAGCATGCGCCGGCCACGAGGCCACGCTGCTTCAGTGGGCCACGAGGCCCCTGGATGAAGCGGATGCCCACCTGAAGTGTCTGCTGGTGCCCAGCGACAAAGCTGTGCCCGATGTTCTTCAGGCGTGTCTCCATCATGCCGGCGATGGGCTTGCCCATAGCGTTCGGCCAGTAGTGGCAGTACCCGATGCCGTCGATGAACTGCGGCACGAGGAAGTCCACGACGTTCCAGCCGGGGCTCTCCAGTGCGTCCATCGTGAGGAGGCCGTCAAGTGTGGCATCACCCTCAATCGCACGGCGGAGGCGGTCCTCATGGTTTCCCCGAAGGAGCCACTTCTCGGGCTCGTACAGCTCGCCCGTGCCACGGTCGGTCTTCGCCCAGTTGGACTTGTACGTTGGCTCATCGAGCAAGCGGAGCGCACGGTTGCCGGCCTTGATGTCCTCGGAGATCCGGCGGCCCTCCATCGCCTTCTTGCCCTTGTCCCAGAGGCTCAAGCTCGGGAAGTCCCAGTGGTCTCCGAGGTGGATGATCTTGTCGGGCTTGATGTCCAGGATGTACTTGCCGATCCAGAGGAGATGATCGGTCGGAACTCCGGGCTTGACTTGCGTGTCGGGAATGACGAGGTGCGTCATTGTCCCGACGTTGTAGTCAGAGTGACTCACGGAGCTTCGGTCACCGGAGGCTGCACAGTGAGGTTGACGTTGAGATCATGCGTTCCTTCATGTTGGGAGCGGGCTTGCTCAAGGGCATCGGTACTGTCTTGGTGCGCTTGCTTGATTCCGGCCGCAGCGTGCAGAGCGGCCTCGGTGTGGGCGGCGGTGTGTGCCGACTGCCACGTCTGAAGGTCTAGGAGCGTCTTGCCCTGTGCGAGCTGACGATCCTGAACAGTGTTCAACATGGCGATGACGTTGCCCCGGCCGTTACCCTTCACGATGTCCCGAGCTTCTCGGGTTGCGTTGAGCTGTTCTTTGGCGATGCGGAACTGAACACGGTCTCGATAGACGGCAGCTCCGGCTATCAGCCCTGTCCCTAGCAATGCCCACAGCCCGGCGTCCATCTCGGGAAAGGTAGGTCAAGAATCCAACGCTGCTGCGGGGAACGACATCGACCGGACCTGCTTGCCGCCCATCGAAACTCGGTCTCCCCGAGCACCGTAGTGCTGGCCAAGGTACTTGCGAATCGCCTCGGGACCGCCCGGCATCTGGAACTCGGAATTGCGGTTTACGTGTCGGAGAAAGTTCTCGATCCGCATGTGAACGGTGCCGTCCCGGATCACGAGGAACTCCGCAGCATCGGCCTCGTCCAGTGCCCAGAGGATGGCGTCCTTGATGGGGTTGTGGTGCGACGACTCCTCTGCCTCGGAGGTGATGAGCGACCAGTCGGGGCGGCTGAGTTCCTGGCCACCGTGCTCGGTGACGAACTCACCCAGGATGTCCCAGCCCAGCTCCAGCACGCCGATGTTCAAGCGCACTCGGGCGGGCAGCTCCTCGGGGCCGGCGGAGTAGTTGTGGATCTTGGGGAGGTCTCCGGTGGAGAGCTTCTCCTGGAGCCACGAGAGATAGGCGTATGTGAAGCCGCTGCCGGTCCACGAGCGCACCATCTTGAGCGCCTCGGGATTCTTCCCTTCGAGAGGAAGGGAGACGAGGACCATGCGCTCCGTGTGCGACGTTTCCGAGAAGGCATCTTCGCCGCTCACGATGATCGGAGCGCCGGCCGATACGGATGTGACTTCCGCCCAGTGCTTGCCCATGCCGCCCTTGCTGGAGCCCTGTCCGGTGTAGGCGTCACGGAGAATCTGCTGAAGGCTCAGCATCGTCTCCTTGCGTGCGCCTCGGCGGTACTCGTCAAAGTGGATCGGAAAGGCGTTCGAGCTACCAACGAACGAGAAGAGAGCGTGCTCCGTAGTGGAGGTGAGGTTCGTAGTGATGTGGCTGCCGGTGAACGCAGGCAGGATGGTCTCCAGGAGCGTTGTCTTGCCCGAGCCCGAGCTGCCGGTGACGGCGAGGATGGGGAACTCCCGCAGCATGGAGCGCAGCGGGGAGACGGCGAGCCAGGCGAGCACGGGGTCCATGACGGCCGGCGTGTGCAGCGCCCGCATCCAGTTCACTTGTCGGATGTTCCAGTCGCCCTCAACCACGGCCATCATGTCGGCCAGGTGGACGCTGGCGGGCGGCTCGACATAGAGCCAGTAGTCCGGCCCGATCTTGCCGCCGGGCCAGATGAAATGCCCCTCGTGGAGGCCCGCCACGGTGGCCATCTTGCCGGTGGCGAGGAACGGCCCCTCGGCCTGGAGCATGCCGAGGAGGATCTGGGTGTCCTGGTCCGATCCGTACCAGACGCCGCCGTGCCGGGCTGACCAGGCGATGATGCGGGGCTTGCTGGCGAGATCGAACGAGCTGAGCGTGGTGCCGTTGCCGAGAGGGAGGATCACTCCCTCGTAGGCGGTGCCGGTGTCACCCACCAGCTCCCGCTCGGAGCGGAAAGTCCAGTTACTCACCGGAAAGTTCTCCTCCTTGCCGGGCTTGTAGTAGCCACCGCCTTGAGGCTCCAGGTGCTTGTGCGCCTTGATGGCGTGCCGGGCTCCGTTGACGAGGGCCACGATCTGGCCGGGGTTGAGCTTGGCCATGTCGTACCCGTCCGGCATCGGGGCGAGGCGCACGGTGGCGTCTTCCTCGGCCAGGGCCTCGTGCCACCGGATGTTCCCGGCTCGCCCAGCCTGGTCACCGTCAAACGCCAGGATCACGTTGCGGCCCTTCAGCGAGGCGGCTTGCTTCGGGTGTGCGCCGGAGCCGGTGGGCAGGCCGAGCACGACGTAGCGGGGATCGTCTCGGAGTGCGTAGGCGGCGGCCCACGCATCGGACTCACCCTCACACAGCACGACGGTGCGCTCGGGGTCTCGGTCGGCCCACTCGCCGTACAGCACGTCACCGAACTGGGAGCCCGGCGCCGACATTGCTTTGGTGTGGGCGGTGCGGTACTTCATCGTGAGCAGCTCGCCGCCACGGGTCCAGTACGGGATCACGATGGAGCCCAGCTCCTCCCCGATACCGAACCAGTCCACGAGCCAGTCGCCCGACATGGCAAGGCCGGGGTTCGCTGCGGACTTCGCTTCTAGAAACGCATCACGGGTGCCGGTCTGTGCGCTGCCGGCGTTCGCTACCCGTGCTCGAACGGCGTCGATGTCTAGCACCTTCTTGACGCCGGGCTTGGGTCCGGTCCAGCCATCGACGTGGTACTGCTTTAGCAGCTCACGAGCGAGCTTGGCCTTCTCCCCGAAGGCCGTGACGGAGTTCAGCTTGCCGATCATGTCGAGCACGTCGCCATTGACGCCGCATGGATAGCAGCCCCAACGCTCGCCGCCCTTGTCGTCCCAGTAAATATCGAGCGACGGCGAGGAGTCCGGGTGGAAGGGACAGATGGCCTTGACCACTCCGTCCACTTCCTCCAGGTCCACTCCGGCTCTCGTGAGGACGTATCCAATCGGGAGCTTCTTGAGTTCTTCGATGCTGGTGGACGCTCCTGATTGCGAAGCGTCTAGTAGTTCACGCATGTCTGCCAAGCGCCCCCGCCAGGAGTCGAACCTGTCCCATCCCGTTGCGAGGCATCGGTATCGAAACCGAAGCGCTCCTACTAGGGTGGGGCACCACTACAAGGGGCCTAACCCTCCCGGCCGACACTGCACCGGGAGGGGCTGCTGTCAAACCACCAGCAGATCAGATGCCGCCACCCGGACGGGGCGGAAGGCCGGTGTTGGGGTCCAGCGCAATGGGCGCCACGGGCAGTGGAGCGGCTACCGGAGCGACGGGAGCCACCGGGGCCACCGGGGCCACCGGGGCCACCGGGGCCACGGCTACGGGGACCTCCGCCACCGAGGCGACGGGCGCAACCGGGGCGACGGCTACGGGAGCCACCGCTACGGGAGCGACGGCGACGGGCGCCACCACCGGGACGGGAGCGGCAGCCGGCACGGCCGCAGCGGGAGCGGCAGCAGCGCCACCAAACTTGAACGTGTTATCCGTCTTGTCGTTGTTGGTGCCCCAGGTGCGGGTGCCAACGGTGGCGGTGAACACCTGGCCGGTGGTCACTCGCTTGATGTGCTCGACCAACTGGCTGAGGTCGTTCGCTTGCGGGGCGAGCTGGAGAATGTGCTCATTCGGGATGCCGAGGTCGTTCAGCAGCTCGAAGAAGAACCCATTGCCCTTGCCTCCGGGGATGAGGTTGGTGTTGTACCACGAGCTGCCCGTGCTCGGACCGGACACCGCCTTGAACTGAATGCCGAGCTTGGCGCCGCCATCCTGGCGAGCCTTGAAATTGACCGCACCGACTTGGAGTTGGTAAACGCCATCGGTGAGAAGCCCGCCGAATCCGGCGTCTTCTGCCTGCTGAAGCAGGTCGGCCATGCTGGTTGAGTTGCTCATATGGGTGTAATGGTCTCCTCTGTGACTTCCGAGGCCGGCAAGGTACTGGCCTCTGGGTGTTGGTCTGCGGGGTTGGGGACTTGCTTGGCTTTGCGCTTGAGGTTCCCAGCGATCTGGGCGGCGATGGAACTGGACATGGCGAGCTGGATGCGAACGGGCTCCATGATCTCGCCAACGGTGAGAGCATCCACGGTGAGGGTGACGACCTTGATCGGCACTTGGCCCTCCTCGGTGCCGGCGAGGATGCCCTCATTGATCTCTGACGAGGCGACGACGGCCTGGATCATCGGACCCGGCAGTTCAGCAGCGTCCCGACAGCGAACGAGAAGCTGCCCAGGAGGTACCAAACGCTTGCGGCTGAGATGCTCATACGATCAGCCAGTCCTCGGCCAGCAGGTCGGTCTGGCTGGCGAGCCACGGCACCCGATCTCCTTGCACCGTGTGCATGTAGATGTACGGCACCGTCATCCACGAGGTGGGGGTCGGGCGCTGGAGCGTGAGCCACATACCCTTGCCGTTCCACCCCGCCCTACTGATGTCGTTCCCGTCTTTCAGCGCTTCGAGAGCGTCTGAGAAGTCCATTGAGTTCACTCTGCTGTTGCTCCTTGCGGGTTATTGAGGACGATGAGTAGCTCCTGCACAAGTTTCCGTCCCGAGGACTTGTGAGGTATTTCGACAAACATCCCGTAGTAGTCGCTGAGGATGTCGGTATTGTCCTTGGCCACGAATAGGCCATATGGCTGAATTGCAAGTTTCCTGACACCCTCGCCGGTGGCCATGTTCAGCTCGAACTGGAGGAAGCCGACGAGATCGAAGGCATACGCCAATAGGTTGGACATGCCGCCCTCCAGCAACGGACGCTGGCGCCCGTCCTTCATGTGTGAGCCGGAGATGATGACCAACGCCGTGAGTGGGTTGGTCGGGTGCGTGCGAAGGTCCACGTAGTTGTTGACGGTCTGCTCGATCTTGCGGAGCAGCTCGCCCCAGTGCTGTTGCTCGAACTGGCCGGGATTGATGGAGTCCTTCGCCCGCTTCTGGAGCCGACTCAGCGAGTCGATGATGACGGACTGAAAGTAGTGATTGCCGGAGGCGAGCTGTGCGTACACCAGCTCGAACGTGGGATAGTCCCGCACGTTCACGACGATGGTGGTCTCCGTGTCGATGGGGCTCCCATCCTCGAAGGCCGCCGGCAGCGGTGTGCGTGGGTCCCACATGATCTTGCGGCTCGGCGTATAGGCGTGTCGGCCTTCCACGTCGATGAGCAAGCGAGGCCCCGGAGCGCTATCTCCGAGCCAGCTCTTGCCGTGGCCGGACTCTCCGTGGACGAGCATCGTGAGCCGGTTCATGCCAGCCAGTTAGGCACGTAGACGGAGAGGCCCTCTCGGGTCGGCCGAACGGACACGTTGCCGTACTCGTCCCGGAGAGCACCCAGCAAGTTGTGCATGCGCTCCGAGAGGAGCACCTCCTTGAACTTGCCGTGGCCGTGGATGGTGAGGAGTTTCTTCATGCCTTCCCTTCTCGGGCGATGTAGAGCCCGCTTGTCGTGACTGCCCCGTGCCAGTCGTGATCGGTGTCCATGACCGGGCAGATGTGCTTGAAATCGCACCGCCATGAACAGTCCTTCGAGGGAACGGGAGGCCAGTCGTGATGGCGGTCCCGGTCCTGCTCGACGGCTTGGAGCTGTGCAACGATGTCCTCCACCGTGCGGTACAGGTGCCGCCACGAGTTGTTGAGCTGCACCTCGCTGTAGCGCACGGCGTGCCGGCCGTAGAACGGAGGCACGGCTTTGGCGGTGCGCTTCACTTTGCGAAGCATGTTGTGGCGGAAACGGTTGACGTGCTCCCCGAGTGATGCCGAGGCCAGGATGCAGTAGTTGCGGCCCTGGTCGTCAATCTGGAGCATCTCCACCGCAGCGTCGAGCCCGTCCACCGTCTTGGTGTCCTCCACGATCAGTTCGTTGGTGAACGTGTCCCGGATGAGGTGATCGACCCGGCCCGTGATGATGACCCGATCACCGAGAATCGGCAGGGGCATCACTACCTCGAAGGGGATCTCCACGCCGACCGTCTCTTCGCCAGCGTTAGCTGCCGTCTCGGCCAGCCAGTCCACGTATCCCGCCACCATGATGCGGGAGAGGACGTACACCTCTTCCCACTCCTTGCTCCACGGCAGCCCGAGAGCGGCCGTCAGCTCTTGGTGCGCCTTCTTGGCGGCGTCCATGACCGGCAGGGGCTCCAGCCCCTTATTGATGGCCTCCACGCCGAGGTGGACCTGAGTGCCCACGTCCCGCTTGCCGCTGAGCGGCTTGTCGGACGGCGGGAACTGATAGCCGGTGCCGTCCAGGCCGTAGCTCAGCAGCGTGCCACGAGGGCACACCTTGTGGGAGTGAATCCAGCTCTGCCGGATGTAGCGGTCAGTCACGGTAGAAGAAGCTCTCCGCCATCTCATCCCGTGCGGCGCCCCGGAAGGTTTCTCGGTCGGCATAGATGGCCTCAAGGTTCACGTTGAGCCAGGCGTACTTGGCTCGTTGCTCCTTGGCCCGCACCGGGTCCTCGTCCACGGGACCGGGCAGCATGTACCAAGCAATGCGGGTCTTCGGGTCGGGTGACGGCAGCACGGCGGCCGGCGGATCGAAGCAGCGCTTCATCGTGCCCTCACGATCCGGCGGTAGCGCCGCAGCTCGTCCTTCATCTCGGCGCCGAGGTGCATGGCCTCGTTCTCGATGGCGGCCTCGAAGTCATCGTCCGTCCGTTGGATGACGTACTCTGCCGAGATGCGGATGGCTCCGCATATCCGAATACTCCCGTCCTCACCGATGCCGTATTCGTAGGTGACTTCTTCCATTACTTTGCTCTCCTTCTCGAAGCGACGTATTCACGCCATGCCTTCCGGCTCTCGGCGCACGGGGTTGTGTTGTTGCGCTTGTGTCGGCGGTAGTCCTGCCACGTCCCGTCACACGCTTTGAGCGTGCGGACACGGACGTGCTTGGCGCCGATGTGTCCGTTGAGTGCGGCCTCCGTGCGGAAGTCACACATGCAGTGCGGGCAGTTAGGCAACGGGTGCGAGGGCCTCCCAGCCCTCATCTCGCACGACCTGCTGCATGACCAGCTCCTTGGCGTTCGAGTTCTCCAGCCGGTCCTCATCGACCGTGCCCTCGGTGATCACAAAGATGATCTCCAGCGAGTCGGCCGTCTGGCCGATGCGGTGGATGCGGTCCACGAATTGGAGATTGGCCGTCATCTTGTGGCTGGCCTGGAGCACGACAAGGCGCCGGGCTCGGGTAAGGGTGATGCCCTCCGCCCCGGCGCCGAGGCTCACGAGGGCCACCTGATGGACGCCGGCCTGGAACTCAGCGACAGCTATGTCCCGTGCGGCGCCCACCACCGCAC
>Ga0070667_100001413_pt1 | contig 21486 bp, 18 predicted proteins | sample KBSS33metaG_FD_64659 | JGI IMG/M metagenome (GOLD analysis project Ga0070667, IMG submission 64659) | Switchgrass rhizosphere microbial communities from Kellogg Biological Station, Michigan, USA - KBS S3-3 metaG | ecosystem: Host-associated > Plants > Roots > Rhizosphere > Soil ... | reverse complement strand
GAGGTGGGGTTGTTGGGGTTGCAGACGAAGATCAGCCGGGTGCGGTCGGTGATCGCGGCCAGCATGGCGTCCAGGTCGTGCGTGTAATCGGCGAGCGGGACCGGGACGGGCGTCGCGCCGGCGGTGCGGACCTGCAGCGGGTAGATCTCGAAGCTGCGCCACGCGAACAGCACCTCGTCACCGACCGAGGCGGTGATCTGGACGAGCTGCTGGCACAGGCTCACCGAGCCGCAACCGACCGAGATCTGGTTGGGCGCGAACCCGACATGGGCGGCCAGCCGCTCGCGCAGCGCCGCGTAGCCGTTGTCCGGGTAGCGGTTGATGCTGTCCATCGCCTTGACGATGGCTTCGCGAACACTCGGCAGCGGGCCGTCGACGGTCTCATTGCTGGCGATCTTGATGGCGCCTGGCACGGTGCGGCCGGGGGTGTATGCGGGCAGAGCATCCATCTCGGGACGCAGGCGGACGGTCACCCGGGACAGTCTAGGTGTCCGGCAGATGGCGCTCTGGCGTCGCGCTTTGCCTTTCCTGGTGTTCACTGTGTACCGTATGCCCTCGGCGGTTCCGGGGTGCGAGAGTCCGGTAACCTCGGATCGTTCGGGAGGCGTGCCAGAGCGGCCGAATGGGACTCACTGCTAATGAGTTGTCCCCCTTACAGGGGACCGGAGGTTCAAATCCTCTCGCCTCCGCCACATAACTGAATAGTTGTAACCATGCGCCCGTAGCTCAATGGATAGAGCACCTGACTACGGATCAGGAGGTTAGGGGTTCGAGTCCCTTCGGGCGCACAAGTAAAACAGGGCCGGTCACGAGACCGGCCCTGTTTTCGTTTCCTGCGGCGATAGGCTCCCGATCATGTCTCCAGGGGCATCGTCTGCCGAAAGCCTGGCGCGCCGTCGACGGGTGTTGACGGTGGCCGCGCGGATCGGTGCCGTCGTCGCCGCGTTCCTCGGCACGTTGTCGATGTTCGCCGGCGAGGCGGGCGTCTGGATCGGGGGCCTGGCGGTCCTGTGCGCTCCGGTCTATCTGGTGATCCCGAGGCTGTACCGGTTCGGTGAGCTGCTCGCGCCGTTGACCTTCATCGGCATCGCGTATTTCCTGACGACTCTCGTGACGGTCTATGTGGGACGGGGTTCCGGCCAGCAGCTGTACTTCCTCGTCGCCGCGTCGTTGATCGTTCTGGTGCTGGGCGTCGAGCACATCGTGGTGGCCTCGGCGGTGGCAGCGGTGGGTGCGGCGATCATCATTGCGCTGCAGTTCCTGGTGCCGGTCGATACCGGAGTGCAGCCGCTGTGGGTCACGACGGTCGGGTTCCTCGCATCGGTGATTTCGTCGTGGGTGCTGGTAGTTGCGACCATCTGGTACGCGATGCGTGAAATCGACCGGGCAGAAGCGGCTTTGGCCGTTGAATACGGGCGCTCCGAGGCGTTGTTGGCCAACATTCTGCCGGCGAAGATCGCGCAACGGTTGAAGGACCCACACCGCGACATCATCGCCGACAGGTACGACGACGCCTCGGTGCTGTTCGCCGACATCGCCGGATTCACCCAGCGCGCAAGCGATTCCACGCCCACCGAGCTGGTCAGGTTTCTGGACGGTCTGTACACCCGACTGGACACGCTCGTCGACCGCCATGGTCTGGAGAAGATCAAGACCAGTGGTGACTCGTACATGGTCGTCAGCGGGGTGCCCGAGCCGCGGCCCGACCACCTCGAAGCGCTGGCCGTCCTGGCGCTGGAGATGGTCGGAGCGGTTGCCGCGCTGACGGACCCGAAGGGGCAGTCGGTGCCGCTGCGGATCGGCTTGGCCACCGGCCCGGTGGTCGCCGGTGTGGTCGGCGCGCGGAAGTTCTTCTACGACGTGTGGGGTGACGCGGTCAACGTCGCGGCGCGGATGGAGACCACCGACGTCGTCGGCCGAATCCAGGTGCCGCAGAACGTCTATGAGCAACTCAAGGACACCTTCGTGCTCGACGAGCGCGGCGAGGTCGAGGTCAAGGGCAAAGGCGTCATGCACACCTGGTATCTGGTCGGCAAACGCTAGGCGGCGGCCTGTTCGAGTTCGTCGAGGGCCCCGCGGGCGTACACCGCCAAACGCTGCAGATGCGGCATGGTGTCGCGGCAGCCGACAAACCCGAGGATGACCTTGTCGGTGTAACCGACCAGGGTGATGTTCAGCCCGTAGCCGTCGCACAGGAACGAGACGGGAGCGATCAACTCCAGCTCGGCACCGCCGAGGTACAGCGGCTCCCTGGTGAGGACGACGTTGGACACCGTCAGGTTGAAAAGAGGCGGAATCTTGGTCAGCGCACCGGTTTTCTGCCCGATGGTCAGCGGCAGCAGGCCCATCAACGTGTAGTGGTTCAACGCGTTCGGGGACATCGCGAGCAGCTCCTTCTTGCCGCGTGTGGTCGAGGCGTTGATCACCGCCAGCCGCTCCAGTGGATCGGATTCCGTTGTCGCCAAAGGACAGACGAATCCGGCGGCGGCATTCAAGGTGTCCTCGTCCCGCTCCCAGCCGACCGGCACGGAAGCGGTCAGGGTCCGGTCGGGCAGCTCACCCTGGTCGTCCAGATAACGGCGCAGCGCCGCCCCGCAGACGGCGAGCGTGACGTCGTTGACGGTCGTCTCGGTGGCCTTGGCGATCGCTTTGAGGCGGGCCAGCTCGAGCACCTCGACAGCGAGCCGGCGCTGCGGGGTGAGGGTCGCGTTGAACGGCGCCCGCGGCGTGCCCAGTGTGGCACCCACGTGGCTGTTGTCGCCGCCGATCATCCCGACCAGGCTCTTCACCAACTCGGCCGAACCGGTGACACCGTCGGCCGTCCGGTTCCACAGCTCGTAGGCAACCGACGCGATCCGGTTGCGGTCGGGCACCTCGGCCTTCGGCCCGGCCTCGGACAGCGGCACATACCGATCCGGTTCGGTGCTCAGCCATTTCTTGATGGTGTTGATGGCGCCCATGCCGTCGACCGCGCAGTGGTGAGCCTTGAAGTACATGGCGAAGCGGCCGCCTGACAGGCCCTCGATGAAGTGCGCCTCCCACAGCGGCCGGCGCATGTCGAGCGGGTGCGCGTGCAAACGGGCGACCAGTGTGCCCAGATCGGCCTCGCTCCCTGGATACGGCAGTGCCGACAGCCGGACGTGATACTCGGGGTCGGGGCGGACGGTACGCCACTCGGGCAGTAGGCCGTCGACGACTTCGCTGTCGAACGGGAACGGCAGAAACGAGAGGCCGGAGAACGCCTCGTAGAGGCCGCGGACGTAATCCGGGCCGGCGCCGTCGGGCAGCCGGAAGGTCAGCAGCGCGCCGATGTGCATCGGCGTCCGGTCGGACTCCATCCGGTAGAACATCGTGTCGACAGCACTCAGCAATCGCATGGCATGACTATGTCAAGGCATCGGTGGCCGCGAGCTGGAACGCGACGAAATCCACCAGCAGTTCCACGCCGGACGCGAACTCCTCGTCTTGGTCGAAGCGGGCGAGATGGGCGGCCGACGCCGCCACCGCGGGTAACCCGGAGGTCTCGAGTTCTCCTTGCCGGCGGGCGATGTCGCCCGGATCGCTGCTGCCGAACGTGGGGCTCGCGGACACTTCGCGCAGGAGCATCCCGACGACGGCGGCCACCAGTACGCGGGTGAGTCGCACGGCGTGCTCCGGGCCGGCGCCGGCCTGGCGCAGTACCGACAACACCGCGTCGACCGGCTTGAGTCCCGCCAGCGTGGACAGCTGTCGGGTCAGCACCAGACACGCCGCCTCGGGATGCGTCAGCGTCGCCCGCCGGAACTCGTCGGCCAGGGCCGTCAGGTCGGTCCGCAGGTCGCCTGTCGGCTCGGGCGTTCCCAGTTGTCCGAGGAGGTATTCGGCGACCGAGTCGAGCAGGTCGTCCTTGTCGGCCACATGGTGGTACAGGCTCTTCGCATCGACACCGAGCAACCGGCTGACCGACCGCATGCTCACCCCGGCGATGCCGTCCCGGTCGATCACCGTCAGCGCTGCTTCGCGGATCGCCGAACGGGTCAACTGCGCCTGCGCCTTTGGCGGTCTCCCGCGGCGAGGCGCTTGGGTGGCGGCGTTCATGACGTTCATTGTCGCCCAGACCCTTGCAAATTTCCACACCGTGGGATTAATCTGAGGCTAATCCCACGGTGTGGAAATAATTCCGACAGGAGCTCCCATGACGCATCGCTTCGCCATTCCGCCCGCCGACGTACTGCAGGCCCGCGAGAAGCTCGTCCTCGACCACTTCCATGACGAGGTGCGTCAGGACTGGGACGACGTGCTCGCGACCTTCCCGCACCCGCACTACGAGATCATTCCGACGCTGACGGTCCACGACGGCGATGCCGACGTCCGCAGCTATTACCACGACACCCGGGCGGCGTTTCCCGATCAGGACCACGAGATCATCGCGCTGCGGCACAGTGCTGACGCCGTCGTCGTCGAATTCTGGTTGCTGGGAACACATTTGGGCCCGCTAGGCGGCATCCCGGCCACTGGGTCGCGGCACCGCACCCGCATGACGGCGTACTTCGTGTTCGACGAGAACGAGAACCTGGTCGCCGAACGTATCTACTTCGACACCCTGACAATGCTCAAACAGCTTGTGGGAGGGCTGAATCTGCGCGATCCCCGCAATTGGCCGACGGTCATCCGCGGGCTGCGGGGGTTGTTGGCCATGTCCAGTCAGCCCGATGCCCGGCTCGTCGAGACCCTGCCTGCAGACCTGGCATGAAGGTCCACCACCTCAACTGCGGCACCATGTATCCGTGGTTCGTCCCCGACGGACTCGTGTGTCACGTGCTGTTGCTCGAAACCGCGTCGGGTTTGGTGCTCGTCGACTCAGGGCTGGGTCTGCGGGACGCGGAATCGCCGGCCGAACGGTTCGGCGCGGCGCGACTCTACGTCCGCCCGGTGTTCGACCCGAATGAAGCTGCCGTCAACCAGATTCGGACGCTCGGCTTCGAGCCCCGCGATGTCCGGCACATCGTTCTGACGCACTTCGACGCGGACCACATCGGTGGCCTCGCCGACTTCCCTTGGGCGCAGGTGCATCTCACCAACGCTGAGGCCTTTGCCGCGCTGCATCCCGAGACCTTGGTGGAGAAGCGGCGGTACCTACCGGCCGGGCACGCACACGGCCCGATCCTCGTCGAGCACGCGCCCGCGGAGACCGAGTCCTGGCGCGGATTCCCCGGCGCCAAGGAACTGACCGAGATCGCCGACGGCATCGTCTTGATCAACCTCCCAGGGCACACGCGTGGACACGCCGCGGTGGCGGTCGACGCCGGGAACCGCTGGATTCTGCACGCCGGCGACAGCTTCTATCACCATGGCCAGCTCGACGGCAGCGGTAGCGCTCCCAGGGCTCTGACCATGATGGAACGCTCAGTCGCCTTCGACTGGAAGAAGGTGCAGGCCAATCATCAACGGTTGAGCGAACTTTGGGTCGCACGGCAACCCGACCTACTGCTGGTCAACGCCCATGATCCGCGGCTATTGCGCCGGACGGCTGATGGTGGGGATGCCGTCGACCAAGTCTATTGACTGTACGGGCGGTCAGTCGCTACGGTGGATGCCACGTCAATATCGGCATCGCGAAAGGCGCACCGTGGCATATTTCTCCAGCTCCGACGAGGTGTACAAGTACATCGGCGGCGCATTTCGCCTGGCAGATGGCCATCCCGAGGTCGGACCGAAGCTGCGCAGGGCGAATGTGACCGTGCGCGTCGACTACACCAACCCCAAGGCGTCGCTGACGATCAGGCTTGTCGAGCCCGCCATTGAAGTGCTCGAAGGTGAAGACGTCGACCTGAAACCCGATATCCGGCTGTCGATGTCAGCGGACAACGGAAACAAGTTCTGGCGCGGCGAGTACAACGCGGTCGCCGGTCTTGCCAAGGGCGAAGCCAAGGCGCGCGGCCCGGTGAGCAAGGTGCTCAAACTGCTGCCCGCGGCGAAGCCTCTCTTCCCGCTCTACAAACAACTCGTCGCGGAGAAGGATGCCGCGGTATGACGGTTGGTGACTCGGCGGTGCATTACGACGTGGTCGTGATCGGCTCCGGGTTCGGCGGCAGTGTGACGGCGTTGCGTCTGACCGAAAAAGGTTATCGCGTAGGCGTTCTGGAAGCCGGACGGCGGATCGCCGATCATGAGTTCGCCGAGAATTCCTGGCATTTGCGAAAGTACGTCTGGGCACCGAAGTTCGGCTGCTTCGGGATCCAGCGCATGACCTTGTTGAAAGACACGTTTCTGGTATCGGGCGCAGGTGTCGGCGGCGGCTCGCTCACTTACGCCAACACGCTCTACGAGCCGCCGGCCGAATTCTTCGAGGGCAAACAGTGGGGACATATCACCGACTGGCGCGCAGAATTGGCGCCTCACTACGACCAGGCCAGACGGATGCTGGGCGTGACGACCAATCCGGTGACGACGCCGTCTGATGAGGTGTTGCGTGAGGTGGCAGAAGAGATCGGCGTCGGCTCGACGTATTGCCGGACACCGGTAGGGGTGTTCTTCGGGCCGAATGGCGCGGCGCCTGGACAGCGGGTTCCGGATCCGTTTTTCGGTGGTGTCGGCCCCGAGCGGAAGACCTGTATCAATTGCGGCGAGTGCCTCACCGGCTGTCGGCATGGCGCCAAGAACACCTTGGTCAAGAACTACCTCTACCTCGCTGAAAAAAGCGGGGCCACAGTGCATCCGCTCACCACGGCGACGACTGTCCGGCCGCGGGCCAACGGCGGATACGCTGTCGAGACCGTCCGCACCGGGCGATGGGTGAAAAAGCTACGGCAGACTTTCACCGCTGACGAGGTGGTCTTCGCGGCCGCGGCGCTTGGCACGCAGCGGTTGTTGCACCGGATGCGGGACGACAAGGTCTTGCCGAACATCTCGTCGCGGCTCGGTGAACTCACGCGCACCAATTCCGAAGCGATTGTCGCGGCACGCGCCAAGGGTGGGGACACCGACTATTCAGCAGGTGTTGCCATCACCTCGTCCATCCATCCGGATGCCGTGACACACATCGAGACCGGGCGCTTCGGCGGCCGCGGCAGCAATTTCATGTACATGATGTTCACCGTCATGGCCGATCCGCGGAACGGCATTCCCCGCTGGGCGATGGCACTACGCGAGTACGTCCGCAACCGCCGGGACCTGGTCCGGATGCACATACCGGCCCACGCCTCGGAGCAGACGGTCGGGCTGTTGGTCATGCAGACGCTGGACAACTCGCTGACGACGTACACCAAGCGCGGGTTGTTCGGGCGCCGGATGACCACGAAACAAGGTGCGGGGGAGCCCAACCCGACGTCGATCCCCATCGCGAACGAGGTCGCCCGGCGGATCGCCGATAAGATCGACGGCGTTCCGCAGGGCTCGGTGACCGAGCTCATCAACGTCCCCATGACCGGCCACTTCCTCGGCGGGTGTCCCATCGGGGACTCGCCGAATACCGGTGTTGTGGATGCCTTTCACCGTCTCTACGGCCACGCCGGACTGCACGTCGTCGATGGATCAACCATTTCGGCCAATCTCGGCGTCAATCCGTCGCTCACCATCGCCGCACAGGCGGAGCGGGCAATGTCCCTGTGGCCAAACAAGGGCGACAAGGACATGAGGCCGGCCATGGGGCAGCCATACCGGCGAGTCGACCCGATTGCGCCACGCAAACCAATAGTGCCGGTGTCCGCTGTCGCGGCGTATCGGCCGCCGATCAGGACGGTCCAGGCATGACTGAGATACGAACCCGGGCTGCGGTATTGAGAGCTTCAGACGGCCCGTTCACCATCGAGGATGTCGATCTGCGTGCGCCCGGTGCCGGCCAGGTACTCGTCCGGATCGCGGGCGTCGGCATCTGCCACACCGACTTTCTCCCTCGTACCCCGATAGCCAAGCCACCCATTGTGTGCGGACACGAGGGGGCCGGAGTCATCGAGGCGGTCGGAGCGGGTGTGAACGGCCTGGCAGTCGGTGACCACGTGGTCCTGTCGTTCGACTCGTGTGGTGAATGCCGAAACTGCCTCGACGCGCAGCCGGCCTATTGCGATAGTTTCTGGCCCCGGAACTTGTCCGGGTTCCGGCTCGATAGACCGACGACCATCCTTGATACGGAGGGTAATCCGGTCAAGGGAAACTGGTTCGGACAGTCCTCGTTCGCCGAGCACAGTGTCATTTCCGCACGCAACGTCATCAAAGTAGACCCGGCGTTGCCGCTCGAGTTGCTCGGCCCGTTGTCGTGCGGAGTGCTGACGGGTGCGGGAGCCGTCTTCCACTCGCTGGCCGTCGAGCCGGGTTCTAGTATCGCCGTCTTTGGCACCGGGACCGTCGGCCTTGCCGCGGTGATGGCTGCGCACGTCGCCGGTGCGGCGACCGTCGTCGCCGTCGACCGCAACGCCGAGCGCCTGAAGCTGGCCGAAGAGTTCGGCGCGACAGTAACATTCACCACCATCGACGGACTGCCGACGGGTCTCGACTATGCGTTGGACACCACGGGTGCAATCCCCGTCCTGTCCGCAGCGTTGGACACGCTGCGGACCCGCGGGGTGCTGGGATGCGTTGGCGTCCAACTCAAACCGTTCGAGATTCGGCCGGACCAGCTGGCGCGGGGCCGCACCATCAAGGGCATCTTGGAGGGCGACGCGGTGCCGAAGCTGTTGATTCCCAGGATCATCGACCTGTGGCAGCTGGGCAGGTTCCCGTTCGACAAGCTCGTCACGAAGTACGCATTCGACGACATCAACTCGGCGGAAATAGACATGAAGGCCGGCACGGTGATCAAGCCCGTGCTGGTTCCCGGAAGGACAGGGTAATGACACGACACTATGACGGTTTGTTCATCGACGGAGCATGGATTAAACCGTCGTCGTCTCAAGTCATCGAGGCGTTCTCGGCGAGCACCGAAGACCTGCTCGGCAGTGTTCCCGCAGCAGACGAAGCCGACGTCGACGCCGCAGTTGCGGCTGCCCGCAAGGCATTCGACGACCCGACGGGATGGCCGCGCTGGCAGCCGGAGCAGCGGGCGGCGGCGATCGAACGCTTCGCGCTGGAGCTCGAGGCGCGTGCCGACGACATCGTGACCCGGGTCAGCGGCCAGAACGGCATGCCCGTCCGGTTCGGGCGTTTGACCGAAGGTATGGTGCCCGCGAAAATCCTGCGCTACTACGCGGATCTGATTAGACAGACGGAGTCGACCGAAGTCCGTAAGTCACTGGTGTTCGGGTCGACAGAGGTACGTCGCGAACCGATCGGTGTCGTGGGCGCGATCGTTCCGTGGAACTTCCCGCAGACCTTGACTTTCTTCAAAGTGGCACCCGCGCTCGCGGCCGGCTGCACGATCGTGCTCAAGCCGTCGTCGGAAACTGTGCTGGACGCGATGGTGGTGGCGGAAGCCGCTGAGGCAGCGGGACTTCCGCCCGGTGTGCTCAACGTGGTGCCGGGTTCTGGCCGCACTGCCGGGGCGCACCTGGTCAGCCACCCCGATATCGACAAGATCGCATTCACCGGGTCGACGGACGCCGGCCGGGCGATCGCCGAGACCTGCGGGCGGCTGCTGAAGCCGGTGACGCTTGAGCTCGGTGGCAAGTCGGCGGCGCTGATCCTCGATGACGCCGACCTTGAGGTCACGATGCGGGGGTTGTTCGCGACAAGCCTGATGAACCAGGGTCAGAGCTGCTACATCTGCACTCGAATCCTTGCCCCGCGAACCCGCTACACCGAGGTCGTCGACAGTTTGAGTGATCTGGTCCGATCGCTGAGAATCGGTGACCCGCTTGATAAGTCGACGATAATCGGCCCCGTTGTCAGCGCCAAGCAACGTGACATCATCGAGGATTACATCGCCAAGGGCCAGGCCGAGGGCGGCCGGATCACCGTCGGTGGCGGCCGGCCCGTCGGCTTCGACAAGGGTTGGTACGTCGAGCCGACGGTGTTCGCCGATGTTGACAACAACGCGACCATCGCCCGGGAAGAGATCTTCGGCCCGGTGCTCGCCGTCATCCCGTTCGACGACGACGCCGAGGCGGTGCGCATCGCCAACGACTCCGCGTACGGACTCGGCGGCACCGTGTGGACGTCCGACCTCGACCGCGGCGCCGCCATTGCCCGGCAGGTGCAGACCGGATCGATCGGGGTGAATGGATACACCATGGACCACGGCGCGCCGTTCGGTGGCATCAAAGAGAGCGGTCTGGGCCGTGAGCTGGGACCCGAGGGGCTGGAGGCCTACCGCCAGTTCAAGTCGATCTATCTCCCGGAGTGATCATGACGTCCACGCAACGGCGCGTTGTCCGCACCATCACCCGCCTTTTCGGAGCAGGCCCGAAAGATGGCGAGCGACATTGTGAAGTGAACGGACCAGAGTCTCCGCCGCTACCGGACGGCCGGACGGTGCGGCTCGGTAACCGCGGTGAGACGTTTGTCCGTGAGCTGGCAGGCCCGCCCGGCTCGGTTCCGGTGGTGCTGCTGCACGGCTGGGGGTTGACCGCCGACACCAACTTCGTCGACGTCTACGAAAAGTTGTCGGACCGGCACCGCGTCATTGCTCCGGACGTCCGAATGCACGGCCGGGCCTCACGTGCCGGTGGCTTCACCCTCACCGACGCGGGTGACGACGTGATCGCGCTGTTGAATGCGTTGGAGATCGATCGGGCGATTCTGTGCGGGTATTCCATGGGCGGGGGCATCGCCGCCGATGTCGTGTCGCGCTATCCGGAGCGGGTCGCGGGCACCGTGATCAGTGGGACAGCGGCCTGTTACACAGAGCGTTGGCGGGACCGGATTCTCTTTCTGAGCCTGAAAGCCTTGCGACCCCTCACTGCTGCCGGTATTGACCCGCACCCCAGCCCGCTGTTGCTCATGGTGACCAGTCGGCACAGCCGGATATCGGCAGAACGCCGGCGCTGGGCACGGCGTGAGCTGGCGCGGAATTCGTTGTCTGACGTGCTGTCGGTCGGTCTTCACATCCCGACCGTCGACCTGCGGCCGCGACTGGCTCGCGCGACTCGTCGTCCGTGTGAGTACCTTCTCCTTGCTTGTGACAGGCTGTGCCACCCGCAGATGCAGCATGAACTTGCGGAATTGCTCGGCGCGCACATCTGTTCGCTCGACAAGGACCACGACGTTCCGATCAACGACCCATTGCGGTTCGCTGAGGCAGTCGGCGGAGCAGTCGACCGACTTGACGATCAGCTGGCCTCGGGCCGGTCGCTGCCGGCCTGACGGCCTCACCGGCTAGAATTGACCGTTCGTACGGTGTAGAGATTCGGGAGGCAGCATGCCAAGACCTGTCGGTAGGCGAGCTGAAATCCTGGATACCTTTGTTCGCCATGTTGCCGAATATGGCTATGAGCGAACCAATCTCGGCGATATCGCAGACGAACTCGGCATGTCCAAGGGCACCATCGTGCACCACTTCGGGACCAAAGCTCAGTTGTTGCGGGAGCTCGAAGAGAACTATATGAGCCAGCAGCTCGACGCGGTACGGGCGTTGTGGCAGCAGTTCGATCGTCCCGATGAGCGCGTCGCGGCGTTGATGTACGCGTCGGCGCTACTTCAGGTGGTGTCACGGGACGCGACGGTCGCAACCCAGCGCGAAGTCGTGCAGTTGTCCGACGACCCGGCGATGCGGGAAGTTCGCAAGTTGCGCAGCGAAATGCAACAGATGACGGTTGACGAGATGTTGCGGGGAATCGACGGCAACATCTTCAGGCCCGTCGATGCGGAGATCGCCACGTTCCAACTGTGGGGATCGATGCAGTGGATGTGGGTCTGGTTCGACGCCAAGGGGACTCGAACACCCGAGGAAGTCGGCGCGGTCTTTGTCGACGTATTCCTCGGTGGACTGCTCGCCGACCGCCTCAACCTCGCGAAGTTGGCCGATCCGAAGGGGCCGGTTGTCGCGGCCGTTCGCGAAGCGCTTACGGCGGCGACAACCTCCTAGCCCGCGGTCAGCCTGCGTGCTGACTCAGCCATGCGGTGGCATTCGCGAAAAAGTCTGGATGACAGATCAATTGGGCCTGAGCGCTCGGCTCGATGTCCCAGAGGGTCGTCTCGAGATCAGACTCCGCAGCCCGCAACAGCGTCGCTTTGATGGCGCGGCTGGTATGGGCCGGCACGGCGGCAAGCCGCTCGGCCAACTCCACCGACTCTGCGAGCGCGTCGTCGACGATCCGTGACACGATCCCGAGGCGCAACGCCTCTTCGGCGTCGAGCTGGGCTGCGGTGAGGAGCAGTTCGAGGGTCCGTGCGTGGCCGATCACGCGAGGCAGGCTACGCGACACGCCGGCATCGGGTCCCAGGCCCATCTTTGAGAACGTCGCACTGAATATTGCTGTGGGGGAAGCGATTCGGATATCGCAGGACATCGCATAGCCCCAGCCGCCGCCGATGGCAGGTCCGTTGACGGCCGCGATCACCGGTTGTGGCATCCGTTCGATCACCAGTGCTGCGGCGTGCATTCCGCGCATCCACTCGGTTTGTGCGTCGATTTCCAGCGGCGCCAACTCACTGATCGCGCTGAGGTCCATTCCGGTGCAGAATGCCCGGCCGGCGCCGGTGACGACAACCACGCGGCATGACTCGTCGTCGGCCAGTGCCGCCAGTGCGCCGGCCAGGATCGGCATCACGCTCGGGCTGATCGCGTTGAGCTGTTTCTGTCGATTCAGGGTGACAACGGCAACGCCGTCGACGGGCCAATCCACGCGGACAATGTCGTCGTTTTGCGCAGCAGTCTCTCTTTCCAATTCTATTGACTGTACGTACGGTCGGCATCATAATCAATAGGATTCCGACCGCCGAAAGGATCGAGAGCGCGATGATCACGGACGACGCAGCCCACTACCGGATGTACATCGGTGGAGAGTGGGTCGATGCGGAGGACAGCTACGAAATCCGAAGTCCCGCCACCGAACGCCTCATTGCCACTGTCGCTCGTGGGGACCTGACGCACGTCGACCGCGCGGTCGCGGCCGCGCACGCAGCCCACCTCGACGGTGAGTGGCGATCGACGCCGCCTGTCCAGCGGGCGCAGCTGTTGCGGGCCGTGGCTGACGGATTTGCCGAGCGCACTTACGAACTCGCGCCGGTGCATGCCGAGGAGATCGGCGCGACGATCCGGCTGGCCGAGCCATTCCACTTCGGCGCCGCGATCCCGCACATGCACTACCTGGCGGACCTGACGGCGCGCTACGAATTCGAGCGCGGCGGCCCGACCATCCAGCCGATACTGGCCAGCGGCAAGATTCGCCGCGAGCCCATCGGCGTCTGTGCGGCGATCGTGCCGTGGAACATCCCGCTGGTGCTGTCCATCTGGAAGATCTTCCCAGCACTCGGCGCGGGCAACACCGTCGTCATCAAACCCGATGAGCGTGCGCCGTTGATCCTGCTGGCGCTGGCCGAGGAGTTCGAGATGGCGGGGCTACCACCGGGAGTCTTCAACGTCGTGACGGGGGAGGGTGAGAGCGTCGGTGCACGGCTGGCCAACCACCCTGACGTCCGCAAGATCGGCTTCACTGGTTCCACCGCGGTTGGCAAGGAAGTCATGCGGGCGGCCGCGTCGAACGTCAAGAAGGTCACCCTTGAGCTCGGCGGGAAAGGCGCGAACATCGTCTGCGAAGACGCGGACATGGACGTCGCGGTCGAAGGGGCGCTCTTCGCCTTCCTGGCGCACTGTGGTCAGGGCTGCGAGTCGGGAACCCGCCTGTTGCTGCCGAATTCGATTCACGACGAGTTCGTCGCTCGGATGATCGCCCGTATCAAGACATTGAAGATCGGTGATCCACTCGACTACGAGACCGACCTCGGCCCGGTGTTCTCTGCACAGCAGCGCGACCGGATTCTCGGCTATATCCAGGCCGGTAAGGACGAGGGGGCGACGCTCGCCTACGGCGGCGGCGCGCCTGATGGCCCGGGCTTCGAGAAGGGGTACTGGGTTGAGCCGACGATCTTCACCGACGCCACGAACGACATGAGGATTGCCCGCGAGGAGATCTTCGGTCCGGTCGTCTCAGTGATCCGCTACGACACCATCGAGCAGGCCATAGCGATCGCCAACGACAGCGAGTATGGACTGTCGGCCGGGGTCTGGACGCGAGACGCGCAGCTGGCATTCGACATCGCCGAGCAGCTCGAAGCGGGCATGGTGTGGATCAACGATTGGCATGTCGCGCCGCCTCAGTATCCCTTCGGCGGCGTCAAACAGAGCGGACTCGGGCGTGAAGGCGGACCGGACGCACTGGACGAATACACCGAACCGAAGGTTATCTCTTACGACATGTCGGGCGGGATCGACGGCAAGGCCTATGCCATGGTCCTGAGCACCCCGAATTGAGTCGATGGCGGCCAGCTCAGCTGGGCGCCAACGTCTTTTCCGCTTCGCTGAGCGCGTCGACCAGATAGACCGACAGCCGCTGCGGATGCGGGAGGGTGTCCGGGCATGCGGTGAACGTGAAGCACAAGTGCTCGTGCCGGTTCGTCACCGTCACGACCAGTGCTTGTCCGTTGGTGATGATCGTGGTGGCGTGCAGCGCCTCGGCGTACGCGCCGTTCCAATACGTGGGCGCCCCGATACCGGGCACGTTCGACAGCCCGACATTGAATGCCGGCAGTAAGTGGCCCGTACCGCTCACCGTAGTGATCACGAACGGGGCGAGTATCAGCGTGCTGTAGCTCATCGCGTCCTTCGCCAGCCCGAGCAGGTGGTCCTTTCCGGCGCGCGTCGAGCGCACCACGCGCGTCGCCCGCTCGCCGAAATCGTCTGTGTCCGTGGCGAGATCGGCAAAGATGAAGCTGATGATGTTGCCGGTTTCGGCGGACGTCCTCGCATCGACCGTACCGCGCAGCGACGTGAGTACTCCGGCGACGAGTGCGCGGTCGGGTAGCGCGTCGAGCTCTGCGAGATAGCGGCGGATCGCGGTGCCGAGAATCGCTGCGATGGCGTCGTTCACCGTGCCGTCGATCTCGTCGGCGATCGATTTGATTCGAGAGAGTTCGACCCGCTGCGTGGAGATTCGCCGTCGCTGGGTGATCGCGCCGTTGAAGATGGTTCGTGGTGGGTGATAGGGGGCGACGAGCGAGGAGTCTGCGTGCATCGCGGCGGCGACGGTCTTGCCCGCTGCGCTGCCGATTGCCCGAATCGAATTGCCGATCGCCAGCATCGAACCGGCAGACGCCCGGGTGGCCTCCGACATGCGGTCGAGCACGGACCTCGGCTGGCGGTCAGGTTCGGATTGTCGTGAGGATTCTCGCGGTGCGGTATCTGCGGTCGCCCACAGCGGCGGTGCGCCCGTCTGGGCGGGATCGTCTGACAGCCAGCTGCGGATCATCTTGACTGTGCTGACCCCGTCGATCAGAGAATGGTGCATCTTGACGAACAGGGCGAACCGGCCGTTCTCGAGTCCCTCGATCAGGTGTACCTCCCACGGCGGTCGGTGCAGGTCTACGGGATGCGTAGCCAGCCGCGAGACAACCAGGGCCAGTTCCAATTCCCCGCCGGGTTGCGGCAGTGCGGAGTGGCGGAAGTGATAGTCGAGTTCTACCTGGTCAGGTGCCAGCACCTCCCATGCGGGGAGCGCCGAATGGAGTAACGAGGTCGACAGCCGCCAGTTGAACCGTTCCCTGGTCACCGGGAATTCCCGCATCCGGGCCGCCAATTGCTGCATGTAGTCCGGCGGTGCGGCATCGGGCATCGTGAAGATGACGAGGATGGTGCCGTGTTGGGGCGACTCGTGACGCTCCATTCGGATGAAGCCCGAATCGAGCAAGGCCATGCGCTTTTTCATGAGGTCTGCCCTCTCCGCGAGGTGGAAAGCTCTGGCAGGGTCTTCCGTTTCTCGAGTGGGCTATGCCACAATCGCAAGTGTGACTGTACGTACGGTCGGTGTCAATGCTGGGGTTATCGGCGGCCGATCGCTACCATTGTTCGAGGAGATGCCATGACGGTCGAAGCCGATGCCGCTATGAGTAGTGCTATTGATCCACTTGATGTTTCGAGTCTGTGCGAAGCATTTCAGCGGACCGTCGCCGCCAACGGCGACGCGATAGCGCTGCGCACTTCCGGGGGAGATGTCGAGATCACCTGGCGCGGATACGCGGCACGGGTCGAGAGCATCGCGCGTGGCTTGGCGGCGCTGGGCCTGGGACGCGGCGACTCCGTCGCCTTGATGATGACGAACCGCCCCGAGTTCAATCTGATCGACACCGCGGCGATGCACCTCGGGGCCACGCCGTTTTCGGTGTACAACACGTTGTCCGCCGAGCAGGTCGCGCATCTGTTCGCCAATTCCGGCAACCGCGTGGTCATCTGCGAATCTCAATATGTGCCGTGCGTGTTCGCGGCGGCGCAGGGGACCGCCGTCCAACACATCATCTGTGTCGACGGCACCCCCGATGGCACGATGGCGCTCGAGCGGGTCGAAGCCAACGGCGATGCGGACTTCGACTTCGACGCCGCCTGGCGAGCCGTGACCCCGGATGACGTCCTGACGCTCATCTACACGTCGGGGACGACCGGGCCGCCGAAGGGTGTGGAGGTCATGCATCGCAATGTGCTGGCATGCATGCGTTCGAGCGGACTGCACCCCGGTGCCCGGCTGATCTCCTACCTGCCGTCGGCCCATGCCGCAGACCGCTACTTCTCGCACTACCTGGCGCTGGCGTTCGGCTCTGAGGTCACCTGCGTTGCCGACCCGCGTGACGTGGTCGGCGCGCTCATGGAGGTACACCCCACCGCATGGGGCGCGGTGCCGCGAATCTGGGAAAAGATGAAGGTGGCGCTCGACTCCCGAGTTGCGGCTGAGTCCGACCCGCAGCGCAAGCAGGCGCTGGAGTGGGCGATCGACGTCGGCCTGCGGAAGGTGCGCGCCGAGCAGGCCTGGTATCGCGGCGACGGCCCCGCTCCTGACCCGGCGCTGCTGGCCGAGTATTCGACAGCGCAGGACTTGGTGCTGACGCCACTGCGCACGATGATCGGGCTCGATCAGGTCCAGTGGACGCTCGCCAGTGCGGCGCCCATCGGTGTCGAGACATTGGAATTCTTTCTGGCTCTGGGCATTCCGATCTGCGAGCTGTGGGGGATGTCGGAGATGCTGGGCGGCACGATGAACCCGCCGAGTCGAATCAAGCTCGGCACTGTCGGTCCGCCGTTGCCCGGTGTCGAACTTAAGCTGGCCGACGACGGCGAGATTCTCGTCCGCAGTGAGTTCGTCATGCGTGGGTATCGGGGTGAGCCCCAGAAGACCGCCGAAACGTTCGACGCCGATGGCTGGCTGCTCACCGGTGACATCGGCACGATCGACGACGACGGCTACGTGCGGATCATCGACCGCAAGAAAGAGCTGATCATCAACGCGGGTGGCAAGAACATGTCGCCCGCGAACATCGAAGGCGCCATCAAGGTGTCCTGTCGGCTGATCGATCAAGCCGTCGCCATCGGTGACCGGCGCCCCTTCAATGTCGCGTTGGTGACGCTGAATCCTGAGGCACTGCAGGGACGTTCGGCCACAGACCCCGACGTTGTCGCTGAGGTGCAGGCTGGGATCGACCGCGCCAACGAGCGGCTGGCCCGGGTCGAACAGATCAAGAGATTCCAGATCCTCGACGAGGAGTGGCAACCGGGTGGCGAGCAACTCACCCCGACCAGCAAGCTCAAGCGTGGACCGATCGCGAAGCTCTACGCCGAGGTCATCGACGAAATCTATTCGCGCCCATAGTCAGATCTTGACTGACCGGGCGTACGGTCAGCATAATAGATGGCATGGCACACCCCAACGAAGAGGCGCCGGCGTACCTGCGTAGGGACGGTCACATCGCGTTCATCACGATGAACCGCCCGCATGTGATGAACGCGGTCAACGCCGAGATGTCCATCGCGATGCAAGAAGTGGTCGATGAGTTCGTGGCCGACCCGGAGCTGCGGGTCGGCATCGTGACCGGCGCGGGCAAGGCTTTCTCGGCGGGCGCCGATCTCAAGGAAGTCGCCGCCAAGCGTTCGTTGATCGGTCCCGATCAGAAAGAGCGTGGGTTCGGCGGCATCATGAAACGGCTCGTCGACAAGCCACTGATCGCCGCGGTCAACGGCTACGCGCTCGGCGGCGGCACCGAGTTTGTGCTGGCGTGCGACCTCGCCGTCATGAGCGAAACAGCCACCCTCGGGTTGCCCGAGGTACGGCACGGCATCATCGCCGCCGGCGGCGGATTGCTGCGGTTGCCCAAACGCGTGCCGCTGGCTTTGGCAATGGAGTGGACGCTCACCGGTGCGCCCATCGCGGCCGCGGCTGCCCTGAACTGGGGCCTGGTCAACCGCGTGGTGCCGCAAGTGCAGGTGGTCGAGGCTGCGATCGAACTCGCGAACCAGATCACCCGCAATGCGCCACTTGCGGTGCAAGCGAGCAAGCGCCTCATCTACCAAGCCGCCGAAGTGTCCGATTGGGAATCGGAGGCCTGGGCGCTGTCCGATGAAGCGGCACGGCAGATCATGCGGACGGCGGATGCCAAAGAGGGGCCGCGGTCGTTCGCCGAGAAGCGCAAGCCGAAGTGGGCGGGATGCTGATGAGTGCACAGGCAGCGATCGCTGGTCTCGGGCTGACCGACATCGGAAAGGTATACGGCCGTAGTGCAACGGATTTCGCAGCCGAGGCGGTCCGGCTCGCGGCCGCCGACGCGGGCCTGGCGATTACCGACATCGATGGCCTGCTTGTCAGCCCCGGCACCCAGGGATCGCCCAAGTTGTCGTTGCAGAAGGTGCTCGGCCTGCAGAATCTGCGGCTCCTCGCGGAGGTCGCCGCGCTGGGCGCCAGCCCCGCGGCCATGATTTCCCATGCCGCACAGACCATTGCGTTCGGCGGCGCGACCGCGGTTGCATGCGTATTCGCCGACGCACCGTTGAAACCGCAAGGCGCAGCACGGGATGCATTCGGAAAGCAGCGCTCGCTGCCGCGAGGCTTTGGCGCCTACCACCTCGGTATCGGTGCGATCACGCCGAACGTGTTCTACGCCATGGCCGCCCGGCGCCACTTCGAGACGTACGGTACGACGAGCGAGCAGCTTGCCGCCATCGCGGTTGGGCAGCGGGAATGGGCGGCGAAAAACCCTGTCGCGCAGTTCAAGACGCCACTGACTGTGGCAGACCACCAGGCCTCACCGCTGGTCGCCGATCCGCTTCACCTACTCGACTGCTGCCTGGTCTCCAACGGGGGCGCCGCGGTGATCGTCACCTCTGCCGAGCGCGCATGTGACCTGGCCCAGCCGCCCGTCGACGTATTGGGTTGGGGCCAGGCGCATCCCGGTCAGGTCATGCGCCGCGGGTCGTCGTTCGGTCTGAAGACCGGCGCGGCGGTGGCCGGTCCGGCGGCACTGCAAATGGCCGGTGTCAGCGTCGACGACGTCGATCTGCTCGAGCTCTACGACAGCTACACCTACACGGTGTTGGTCACCTTGGAGGACTACGGCTTCTGTCCCAAAGGCGAGGGCGGCAAGTTCGTGTCGGACGGCAAGCTCGGCCCGGGCGGCAACCGGCCCTGCAATACGGGCGGTGGGCAGCTCTCGAGCTACTACCTCACCGGATTCACGCCGATTGTCGAGGCGGTCATCCAAGGGCGGGGCCACGCCGGAGAACGCCAGGTCGGCAAGAAGGACGTGATCATGGTCAGCGGCAGCGGCGGCATCCTGGAACATCACGCCACCCTCGTGCTGGGAGGTTCGCGATGAGTTGGCCGGGGATGCAACGTGATTCGAAAAGCGCGGAGTTCTTCGACGCTGCTGCGCGTAACGAGCTCATGATCAAACAGTGCGAGGACTGCGAAGAGGCACTGCCACCGGAGGCGGCGGTGTGCACGACGTGTGGCACTACTTCGCTCACCTGGATTGCGGCCGTCGGTACCGGCACGCTGGTCACCTGGACCGTGGTGCACCGGGCGCCGAACGCTGGATATGCGGACCTCGTGCCCTACCCGGTCGGGGTTGTCGAATTGACCGAAGGCCCTTGGCTCTACGCGCGGGTCGACGGTGAACTCGCGGTGGGTCGACCACTGCGTGTCGAGTTCGTCCACCCGACCGAGGCCGAAAGCTACCCGATGTTCGTTGGAGCGACACAGTGACCGAATTCGACCTGGCGACTGTCCATGAAGCCATCGCTGACGCGCTGGGCGACGAGCCGTGTGTGATCGCAGAACGTACCTTCAGCTGGCGGGAAACCACTGATCGCACCCGCAGGTTGGCGGCAGTGCTACGTGCCCACGGGTTGGGTGGGTGCCGTCAGGCCGAGAACGCTTGGGAGACGGGCCAAGACCACCTCGGTGTGTACCTGCACAACGGGCCCGAATATCTGGAGGCGGTGCTTGGCGCGCATAAGGCGTCGGTCGTGCCGTTCAACATCAACTACCGCTACACCGCGACGGAACTGGCCTATCTGCTGCGAGACTCGAACGCGAAGGCGCTCGTGTTCGGAGCCGCGTTCGCGCCGATCCTGACAGAGGCGTTGGCGCAGAGTGACTCTCGTCCGCTTCTGCTACAGGTGGGCGGCACACTGATCGACGGTGCCATCGACTACGAAGCCGCGCTGGCGGGTGCCGATCCACGAGCCGGCGCGCCTGCGGCCGGCGCGGACGATCGCCACCTGGTTTACACCGGTGGAACTACCGGGATGCCGAAGGGCGTCATCTGGCGGATCGGGGACCTGCTCAGTGGGCCTATGGGTATCCGCAACTTGGACACCCTCGCGGGTGTTGTCGAACGTGCAGTGAAGATGCGCGGACGGGTGTTGCCGGCCCCGCCTCTCATGCACGGAGCCGGCACCGGAATCGCATTGGGTGGCTGGCTGGGTGGTGCGACGGTGGTGTTCCAGCCGCATCCTGAGCGCTTCGAGGCGGCGACCCTGCTTGAGACGTGCGAGAACCACGGTGTCACCTCCATGGCGATCGTCGGCGATGCGTTCGCCGCGCCGCTCATCGCCGACCTGGAGGCCCATCCACGCGCACTGCCGCAGTTGCGGCTCATCGTCAACAGCGGTGCCGCTCTCAGTGACGTACGGACAGACCGGCTGCGCGAGCTGCTTCCTGGCATTCGCATCACCGACATGCTCGGCTCATCCGAGACAGGTCTGCACGCCAAACGTGATGGCACGACGTTCACGGCGCGCGGCAACACCGCGCTGATCGATGACACCCGCACCAGGGTGATCGCCCCCGGTGAGGACGAAATCGGCTGGCTTGCACAAGGCGGAAGCATCCCGCTCGGCTATCTCGGCGATCCGGACAAGACCTTGGCCACCTTCGTCACGATTGGTGGGCAACGTTATTCAGTGCCAGGCGATCGAGCCAAGTTGCGCGCCGACGGCACGTTCGAGTTCCTCGGGCGGGAAGCCACGACCATCAACACCGGCGGCGAGAAGGTGTTCGCCGAGGAAGTCGAACAGGTGGTGCGGTCACTGCCCGGGGTTGCCGATGCTGTCGTCGTCGGCCGCCCGAGCACACAGTGGGGCCAGGAAGTCGTTGCCCT
>Ga0070667_100001407_pt1 | contig 21508 bp, 21 predicted proteins | sample KBSS33metaG_FD_64659 | JGI IMG/M metagenome (GOLD analysis project Ga0070667, IMG submission 64659) | Switchgrass rhizosphere microbial communities from Kellogg Biological Station, Michigan, USA - KBS S3-3 metaG | ecosystem: Host-associated > Plants > Roots > Rhizosphere > Soil ... | reverse complement strand
TCCAGCCCGGCGGTACCGTCCGGTTTGACGGTCACGGCCGCTCCGGCGAGATCCTCGCGGGTGCTGGCCTCGGCCTGCGACGCATCGGTGATCACCGCCAACGCCCGGCTGCCGCTGGGCGTCCGGACAGCGACGAAGACCTTCTCGGGAGCACCCTCTCGGGTCACCGGTGTGGTCCAGGCCTCCACCGTGCCGGTGCCGGACCAGTCGTCCTCGGCCACCACCGTCGGCTCGGCGTCGACCTCCGATTGCACATCTTCCCAACGGAATTCGTGCGTGGACGGCTCGGTGCTGTAGACGCCGAAGCTGTGCTTGGTCAGGTACCCGCCGTTGGCGGTGATCAGACCGACCTGCCCGGGATCGGCCACCAGCCGCTCGGCCATCGTGGCGATCGAATGCGAGACATAGTTGTTCCACGGCCCGCCCGCGAACGTCAGACCACCGGTCACCGTCACCGGCCGCGCCGGATCATCGAGACCCAGACCCAGCTCACGCGCCGCCACCTGCACCGCCGACGGGAAGCACGAGTACACATCGACCGCGTCGATGTCGTCGATGCCCAGGCCGGCGAGCTGCAACACCCGACGGCCCGCGATCCGGATGGCCGGCGAACCGGAGAAGCTCGCCCGCTCCCCGATCAGATAGGTGTCATGTGCGTCGGTGCCGGCATGCGGAAAAACCCAACGGTCCCTGGGTATCTGCAGCGCTTCGGCGTTGGCTACCGAGGTCAGGACCAGGGCCGCCCCTTGGTCGACCATGTTGTTGGAGTTCATCAGCTTGGTGTACGGCCAGCTGATCATCCGGTTGTCCGGACCCGGCTGCCAGATGTCCTCGGCAGACACCGCTTCCCGGCTCCAGGCGTGCGGATTACCGTGCGCCACTTGGCTGAACCGCGCCCACAGTTCGCCGATCCGGCGCCGGTGTTCCTCGGGGGCCTCCCCCGCGGCGATCCGCAGCGCCTGCTCGAACATCGGGTACACGTGCGACGGCGCCACCAGCCCGATCCGAAGTTCGGCCGGGCCCACCATGTCCACGTCGGGGTCGCTCGGCGCCATCGGCACCGACTGGTCCTGCTCGGTTCCCGCCAGCCGCTCACCGCGCGCCTTCAACCGCGTGCGGGTCCGCCAGGTCTCCCCGCCCGCGATCAGCACCACGTCACTGCGGCCCTGCTGGATGTCCAGGCACGCCTGATTCACCAGCGACTGCGGCACATTGCCGCCGACCGGGCTGTACCGCGTGACGGCATCGGGCGCCCCGATGCGCTGAGCCAGCAACAGACCGGGATCGCGGTAGCGCACCGAGAACACGTTGACGATCCGCACCGCATCGACCGCCTCGAGAACGCGGGCGTCCGCAGCAGCACGGGCCGCCGCCGCCATCAGGTCGACCGGCTCGCCGCCCGGATTCTCGTCGTACTGGTTGACCTGGCCGTAGCCGACGAGCACCGGCGTTCTGGGATCAAGGGGCACTGAGGGATTCCTCTCCGGCTGCGGACCCTGTGAGCCGCTCCACACCCCACGTTAGTGGGTCGTCGCCGGCTGTTGTGACCTGGCCGTTTGCCGGGTATCGGTACACTCGCCAGAGATGATCGACGCCTCGGCAGCCGCCACTGCACCACGCCTACCGACCGGCTCACCAGCCGTGCGGCACCCGCGCGTCTACATCGACGTGGCCGTCGTGGTGGCCGTCCTGGTCGCGACCAACCTGCTCGCCCACTTCACCACCCCCTGGGCGAACATCGTCGTCGTGCCGCTCGCGGCGCTCGCGCTGGTGGCCCTGGTCCGCAAACGCGGCCTCGGCTGGACCGAGCTCGGCCTCGGCCGCGCGCACTGGCGGACCGGCATGCGCTACGCGCTCGGCGCCATTCTGCTCGTGGGCTCGGTGGTCGCGGTGGGTGTCCTGCTGCCCTGGACCCAGCCCATGTTCCTCAACAACCATTACGCGACCATCTCGGGGGCTCTACTGGCCTCGATGATCGTCATCCCCCTGCAGACCGTCATCCCCGAGGAACTGGCATTCCGCGGCGTACTGCACGGCACACTCGACCGCGCCTGGGGCTTCCGCGGTGTGGCCGCCGCCGGCTCGCTGCTGTTCGGGCTGTGGCACATCGCCACTTCGCTGGGTCTGACCAGCAGTAACGTCGGATTCACTCGCGTTCTCGGTGGCGGGGTCGCCGGCATGATCGCCGGAGTCGCCATGGCCGTCGTCGCCACGGCCGCCGCCGGATTCGTCTTCACCTGGCTGCGGCGCCGCTCGGGCAGCCTGCTCGCCCCGATTGCCCTGCACTGGTCCCTGAACGGCATGGGCGCGCTCGCCGCGGCCGCGGTCTGGCACTTCAGCTAGACCCCCGGGGGATTTGGCCCCCTAACCGTCACCAGATCGCTGCGTTTCAGACCTCGTTGCGGCTCGCCGAACGGGGTTAGCCTCGAGATGTATCAGTCAATCGAAAGGTCATGGCAATGATGCATATCGTTTGGTTGCTTCTTCTCGGCCTCATCGTCGGGGCCATCGCCCGATTCGTCGTTCCCGGGAAGGACGACATGGGGTGGATTCTCACGTGCGTCCTGGGCGTCGCCGGTGGCTATGTGGGTGGCACGTTGAGCAGCGTCGTCTACGCGCCGCACAAGCTCGACTTCCGGCCGCCGATCGAGCACTCCTTCTGGGGTGCGCTGCTCGGCGCAGTGATCCTGGTGCTGATCTACCGCTTCGTGAAGTCGAAGAGTTCGGCCTAGAACTCGCACCGAGAAAAAGAATGAGGACCGTGCCCGATCGGGCACGGTCCTCATTCTTCGGGTGACTATCCGGCCGGGGCCATCTCGGGCGGCGCGTTCGTCACCGGCACCGGCACGCCGACCATCGGGTGGGCCGGGTCCGCGGGCTTGGGCGGGGCATTCGGGTCGACCGGCGGCGGAGGCGGAGGCGTCCACGGACGGATCGACTGGGCCAGCGTCACCGCGGCGGCCTTGTCGACCGGGTGGTTACCCGAACCCAGCCACACCACGAACCACCGCTGCGGGTTGCGCTGGCTGCGGATGGTGGCGTCCGGCGGCGGATTGCCGACGACGCCGGCCCAGATCTGGCCGTTCGGCTTACCGGTATCGGTGAACTTCACCTCGTAGAACGAAGCCGCACCGGGCAGGGACCCGGCGGTCAGCGCGGTGGTCTCCTGGCCGACGCGGGTACCCGGGAAGGGCATGAAGAACTCACCCATGTCCGAGGCCAACCGGTTGGCGGCCTTGCCGTTGTCGGATTCGGCACCGGCGAACAGCTTCAGATCCAGCCGGCCCAGCAGCACGCTGGTGTCACTCGGAGCCTGCTCCGCTCCCGCGGCCGGGGCCTTGGTCAGCAGCGCCTGACCGTACGACAGCTGTGTCGCGTCGGCGATCTTCCAGCCTTGCGGCACAACGTAACTGAAGCCACCGGCGTCGTTGTTGACGCGGCCGGGCTCAGCTGGCGGCGCCGGAGCCGCACCCGCAGCGGTACCCGGGGCCGGCGGCGCGGCCGGTGCGCCGGGAGGTGGTGGCGGTGCATTCGGGTCGGCCGGCGGTGCGGCCGGGTCCGCCGCGGGCGGCGGCGGAGCGTCGACCGCCGGGGCCGGAGCAGGTGCCGGTTCGCCGACCGGGGCGGGCGCCGGAGCAGGAGCCGGGGCGGGCGCGGGCGGCACCGGATCGGCGTACGAGATCGCACTCGGCAGTGCGATGGCCGCGGCCGCCGCACCGGCCACGGCAGCGGTCAGTGATTTCGGAAGACGTTTGCGGGCACTTGTCCGCGCATCCGGGTGTCGCATGGGGACGAAAATACAGTGTTACCGGCGTGACGCAAGTGCGAGTTGCGGCTAATTCTCTCCAGTGTCGGTTAGCTCGGTTCCGGCATCCCGACAGACCACGGCGATATCGCTCGGTTGCTGAGGCGCCGCAGTACTGTGCCAAGGCCCAGAACGGGCCGGGCGTGCCGTCACGCCGGCCGAATCGCCACGTCCTTCGGGGCGACGCCGAAGTACACCTGCTCCCCCGGAATCAGCCGCAGACCGGCCGCGATTTCCGCGCTGATGTCGGCGGCCAGGCCTCCACCGCCGTCGGCCGGCGCCTCGGCGCGCACGCGGATCACCGGGCCGCGGTGATCCAGTTCCGCCACCCCCACCGCGACGACGTTCACGTCGTCCGCGGGCAGCTCCCGGGACACCGACACCGCCGCCGGAGCGAACACCGCGATCGCGGCACCGCCAGGAATCACATCCGGCCCGGCACTGCCGCGCCACGTCTGCCCCGCGGCCAGCACCGAGCCGCCGTCGTCCCCGGCGCGCCCGCCGACCAGATTGACGCCCGCGAACCGCGCGCCGAAGACCGTTCGTGGCGCCGTCAGGATGTCGGCGACGGCGCCCGATTCGACGATGCGCCCGCCCTCTATGACAACAACCCGATCCGCGAGCGTGACGACGTCGAGCAGATCGTGGCTGACCAGGACGGAGCTGCGTCCACCCGTGGCCAGTACGCCACGGAGCAGGCGGCGCATCGCCGACGCGGCCGCGACGTCGAGACCGGACAGCGGTTCGTCCAGCAGCAGGACATCGGGTTCGGCCGCCAGCGCCCGGGCCAGCGCGACCCGCTGGGCCTGACCGCCCGACAGCTGTCCAGGCCGGCGACCAGCCAGGTCGGCGGCGCCGACCTCGGTGAGCCAGTGGTCGGCCAACTGCCGCGGCTCGATGTGCCTGCCCCTGCGACGGTGGTGCCGCGCATGGGGCCCGAAGGCCACATTGGCGGCGACCGTCAGGTGCGGAAACAGCGCCGGGTCCTGCAGCAACAGGCCGACCCGCCGGTTGTGCACCGCTACCTGCAGGCCCGCTGCCACGTCGGTCAGCCGGCGGCGGCCCACCGTCACGGTGCCCGCATCAGGCCGCAGCAGGCCCGCGATCACGTGCAGCACACTGGATTTCCCCGCGCCGTTGGGTCCGATGACGGCCACGACCTCGCCGGCGGCGGCATCGAACTCCACGTCGATACCGCGAGCGCCGACGGCCGCACGGACCGCCAGCCCGCCCGTCACTGGCGACCCTCCGCCTCGAACGGCCCGCGCCCGAACCGGGCACCGCCCATCGCGAGGACCACTACGGCGGCGACCACGACCAGCACCAGCGACAAGGCCACCGCCACGTCGGCATCGGCCTCGCGCTGCAGATAGATCTCCAGCGGCAAGGTCCGCGTCACCCCTTGCCGAGAACCCGCGAACGTCAACGTCGCGCCGAACTCACCCAGCGACCGCGCGAAGGCCAGCACCGAGCCCGAGACGAGGCCGGGCGCCAGCATCGGCAGCGTGACCCGCCGCCACACGGTGGTCGGCCGGGCGCCCAGCGTGGCGGCGACCGCTTCGTACTGCGACCCGGCGGTACGGGCCGCGCCCTCCAGGGCGATCACGAGAAACGGCAGCGAGACGAACGTCTGCGCCAGCACGACCGCCGTCGTCGAGAACGCGATGTGCACACCCGCCGCGTCCAGGTACTTGCCGATGAGCCCCAACCGGCCGAAGGCGTACAGCAGCGCGATACCGCCGACGACGGGCGGCAATACCAGCGGCAGCAGGATCAGCGGACGGGTCCAGCGCACCACCCGGGAGCCGCTGCGCGCCAGGACCAGCGCCATCGGCACACCCAGCACCACGCAGAGCACGGTGCTGGCGCCGGCGGTCTTGAGGCTGAGGACCAGCGCGGTCACCGACGACTCGCTGCTGATCAGGTCCAGGAACCGCGACCAGTCGACCTTCGCCGCGATCGCGATCAGCGGCAGGACGACGAAGAGGGCACCCAGCGCCGCGGGGACATAGATCCAGCGCGGCAGTCCGGGGTTCAAGGCTTTGCGAACCCGAATCGGGCCAGGGTCTGACGGCCCGCGTCGCTCGTCACCAGGTCGACGAACCGCTGTGCGGCTGCCGCGTCCGCGGACGACTTCAGCACCCCGATCGGGTAGATGTTGACCGCTGACACCGCCTGCGGGAAGTCGACCTTGGTGACCTTGTCGCCGGCCGCCCTGGCGTCGGTCTGATAGACCACCCCGGCGTCGGCCTGGCCGCTGGTGACCTTGTTCAGCACGTCGGTGACCGACGTCTCCTCGCTGACGGGCTTGAGCTCCACGCCGGCGATCTTCTCGACCTTGCGCGTCGCCGAGCCGCACGGCACCTGCCGGGCACACACCACGACGTTCAGTCCGGGCCGGGCCAGATCGCCGAAGTTGTTGAGCTGCTTCGGATTACCCGGCCGGGTCACGATGACGAGGGTGTTGGAGGCGAAGTTCACCGGGGTGCCGGCGAGCAACCCGGCCTTCGCCGCCTTGGTCATGTTGTTGGCGTCGGCCGAGGCGAACACGTCGGCCTTCGCACCCTGCGTCAGCTGCTCGACCAGGGACGACGAGCCCGCGAAGTTGAACTGCACGTCGGCACCGGGGTTGTCCTTCCGGTAGCGGTCGGCCAGCTCGGTGAACACCTGCTTCAGCGACGCCGCGGCATAGACGTTGACCACGGGACCCGACTTTTCGTGGTCCGAACCACAACCGGACGACACCCCGACTCCGCCGAGCAGGAGCACCACCGCCACAGCGCGCATCAACTTGCGCATGAGCCACATTCGCAGAACCCTATGGCCGTTTCCTCCGCGTGGCGAGTTTCGTCAGCTAGCTACTGTCCAGTAACATGGCGGCAACCGCGTTCAGCGTTGCACACGAGGAGGCCCTGCTCATGGACGTTCTGGTCACCGGAGGCGATACCGATCTCGGCCGCGTCATCGCCGAGGGATTCCGCGACGCCGGGCACAACGTCGTCATCGCCGGTGCCCGCCGCGATGAGCTCGAAGTCGCCGCCAAGGAGCTCGAAGTCGAGTCGGTCGTCCTCGACAACACCGACGGCGCCGCGCTGGAGCAGATGCGCGACAAGCTGCCGCAGCACCTCGACACCATCGTGAACGTCCCCGCGCCGGTCTGGTCGGCGGGCGACCCGCGCACCTACACGCTGGCCGAGCGCGCCACCGTGTGGCGCAACACCTTCGACTCTTCGCTGCTGTCTGCAGTGCTGACCGTGCAGATTCTCGGCGACCAGATGCGTTCGGGCGGTGCCATCGTCACCGTCGTACCGGAGTGCCCCAAGGACGGCACCGCCGACGCCGCAATCAAGGCGGCCGTGTCGAACTGGACCGCCGGACAGGCCGAGCACTTCGGTATCCGCGGCATCACGATCAACGTCGTCGCCGCCGGCCGTGGCTCCGAAGCGGGCTACGACGGTATCGACCCGAGCGGTGCGACCGTCGGATCCGAGCTGACCAAGCTCGCGCTCTTCCTCACCACACCGGCCGCCCGCCACATCACCGGCGAGACGCTGCACGTGAGCGCCGGGGCGCTCGCGACCTTCGCCTGACCTTTCACCTCACGGGCCAGTTTTATTCCCGATTTGTGCTGGCTTCGCGCCCGGCGAAAACGGTGACGCCACAGCACCGTTGGTGGCTAGGGTCGAATCGTGACGATTCGACTCGGACTTCAGATCCCCAATTTCTCCTACGGCACCGGCGTCGGTGAGCTGTTCCCGACCGTCATCGCCCAGGCCCAGGAAGCCGAGGCCGCCGGCTTCGACTCCGTCTTCGTGATGGACCACTTCTATCAACTGCCCGGGCTGGGTACTCCCGACCAGCCCATGCTGGAGGCTTACACCGCACTCGGCGGGCTCGCCGTGGCCACCGAGAAGGTGCAGCTCGGCACACTGGTCACTGGCAATACCTACCGCAACCCGACATTGCTCGCCAAGGCCATCACCACGCTCGACGTCATCAGTCAGGGCCGCGCCATCCTCGGCATCGGCACCGGCTGGTTCGAACTCGAGCACGATTCGCTGGGCTATGAGTTCGGAACGTTCACCGACCGGTTCAACAAGCTGCACGAGGCGCTCGAGATCATCCTGCCCATGCTCGCCGGGGAACGGCCCACCTTCGAGGGCAAGTACTACCGGACGCGTGAGGCGATGGCCGAGCCGCGCTTCCGCGACCACATCCCGCTGATGATCGGCGGCAGCGGCGAGAAGAAGACCATTCCGCTGGCCGCCAAGCACTTCGACCACCTCAACGTCATCGCGGGCTTCGACGAGCTGGCCCGCAAGGTGCAGGTGGTCAGGGAGGCGTGCGAGAAGATCGACCGCGACCCGGCCACGTTGGAGACGAGCCACCTCACCATCGCGATCATCGACGAGAACGTCACCGCCGACGTCATCCCCGACGACTTCAAGCAGCAGGCCGTCTACGGCAGCCCGGAGCAGGTGGCCGACCAGATCAAGACCAAGGTGCTCGACGCGGGCATCGACGGCGTCATCATCAGCCCGGTGACCAGCCTCAACGGTTACCAGCCCGGCGGCATCACCGCCGTCGCGGAATTACTCAAGCCGCTCCTGACGAAGTGAACCTGCAGGTCAGGTGAAAACTGGAGTCGGTGGGGCATCTCACTGCATTGATCGATTCAGCTGCGACTAACCTGTGGGTGTAAACAGTCTTGTAGTAGGTCGAGGAGCCCCTCAACATGGTCCACCCCGGAGCTACGGCATCGGATCGCCACAAAGTCGTCATCATCGGTTCGGGCTTTGGTGGCCTGACCAGTGCCAAAGCCCTCAAGCACGCTGATGTCGACATCAAACTGATCGCCCGTACCACCCATCACCTGTTCCAGCCGCTGCTGTACCAGGTGGCCACGGGCATCATCTCCGAAGGTGAGATCGCCCCACCGACCCGGCTGATCCTACGTAAGCAGCAGAACGCCCAGGTACTGCTGGGCGACGTGACGCACATCGACCTGGAGAACCAGACTGTCGATTCGATCCTGCTGGGCCACACCTACAGCACGCCGTACGACAGCCTGATCATCGCCGCCGGCGCCGGTCAGTCGTACTTCGGCAACGACCACTTCGCCGAGTGGGCGCCGGGCATGAAGACCATCGACGACGCGCTCGAGCTGCGCGGCCGCATCCTCGGTGCGTTCGAGCAGGCCGAGCGCTCCAGCGACCCGGAGCGCCGCAAGAAGCTGCTGACCTTCGTGGTCGTCGGCGCCGGGCCGACCGGTGTCGAGATGGCCGGCCAGATCCAGGAGCTGTCGGACCAGACCCTCAAGGGCAGCTTCCGGCACATCGACCCGACCGAGGCCAAGGTCATCCTGCTCGACGCCGCGCCCGCGGTGCTGCCCCCGATGGGCGAGAAGCTGGGCCTGAAGGCCAAGAACCGGCTCGAGAAGATGGGCGTGGAGATTCAGCTCAACGCCATGGTCACCGACGTCGACCGCAACGGCATCACCGTCAAGGACAAAGACGGCACGATCCGGCGCATCGAGTCGGCCTGCAAGGTGTGGTCCGCCGGTGTGCAGGCCAGCCCGCTCGGCCGCGACCTGGCCAACCAGTCGGAGACCGAGATCGACCGGGCCGGCCGCGTCAAGGTGAACCCTGATCTGTCGATCCCCGGTCACCCCAACGTGTTCGTCGTCGGCGACATGGCCTTCGTCGACGGCGTGCCGGGCATGGCGCAGGGCGCGATCCAGGGCGGCAAGCACGTCGCCGCCATCCTGAAGAACGAGGCAAAGGCTCGCGCACACGGCACCAAACCCAAGCCGCGCGAACCGTTCTCGTACTTCGACAAGGGCTCCATGGCCACCGTCTCGAAGTGGAACGCCGTCGCCCAGATCCCGCTCGGCGAGAAGTCCAAGCTCGAGTTCGGCGGCTTCATCGCCTGGCTGGCCTGGCTGGGGCTGCACCTGATCTACCTGGTGGGCTTCAAGACCAAGATCGCCACCCTGCTGTCGTGGACGGTGACGTTCATGAGCCGCCAGCGCGGTCAGCTGACCATCACCGAGCAGCAGGCCTACGCCCGCACCCGCATCGGCGAACTCGAGGAGATCGCGTCGTCGGTCCAAGCCACGCCCGACCCGGTGGCTTCCTGACTAGAGTCGCGGTCCCTGCCACGCCGACAGACAACCACCGTCGGCCAGCGCCATGACCACCTGATCTCGGCGTGATCCGGACCGCTCGTCGGTGCGGATCACGCCGAAATCGCTTTCCGGGTAACAGAACTCGCTGACATACGCACGTGGGGCGGCGATCTCGTCGTCGCTGACCGCACCCGCGCCGAGCTCGACCCGGTGTCGCACCACCGGGAGTGCATCACGGTCGACATGCAGTGTGCCCGCCCAGAAGCCGTGCTGCTCGCCGGCGCGCCCGACCTGAACCCGCTCGCGCAGCCGCACCCGGCCCGCGTCCGCGATCTGCAGCCGCGTCGTCGCCTGATGGCTGCTGCCACCCGCGATGACCGTCGGCTCCGGGTCGAGATCGAGTTCCCCGGCGACCGCGAGGTCCCAAACCGAATGCGACTGCGTCGTCGTCGCGCCGGGCAACACCACCATGGCCGCGACGCTGCGGACGAGCAGCCGGGCCCCGGCCTCCACGATCACGCGGACGTCGATGGTGTCACCGCCCAACGGCGTTGCGGCCGTGGACACCAGGTGGACGGCGTCGGGCGCGGTACGGCGCGCGGCCACCCCGCCGACGCACTCGATGCGCGGGCCGCGGCCGGGCGTCGCGACGATCAGAACCTGGGTGTGCATGACTCAGGCGTTCACCACCCCAGCGCCGGCGAGTTGTTCCCGTACCCAGGTCTGCACCAACGACGCCGCCGGATCGTCGGTGAGCGAGATCAGCACCGTCGGGCGGTCACCGCGCACCAGCCCGGCGTCGCGCCGCATGACGTCCAGGTCGGCACCGACCATCGGCGCGAGGTCGGTCTTGTTGACCACCAGCAGATCCGAGTACGTGACGCCCGGCCCGCCCTTGCGGGGCACCTTGTCACCCCCGGCCACGTCGACGACGAAAATCTGCACATCGACCAGGCCCGAGGAGAACGTCGCGGTCAGGTTGTCTCCCCCGGACTCGACCAGGATGAGGTCGAGCTTGTCGTTGGCCTCGATGAGGTCGTCGATGGCGTCGAGGTTGGCGGTGATGTCGTCGCGGATGGCGGTGTGCGGGCAGCCGCCGGTCTGCACCGCGGCGATCCGCTCGTCGGGCAGCACGGCGTGCCGGCGCAGGAAATCGGCGTCCTCGGTGGTGTAGATGTCATTGGTCAGCACCGCCAGGGACAGTTCATCGCGCAACTGCCGGCACAGCGCCGCGACGAGTGCCGTCTTGCCGGATCCGACGGGGCCGCCGACGCCGATCCGCAGCGGCTCGCCCGGCTGCCGCTCGCGCTTAGGCCGGTCGTGATGATGATGCGGCTGACCGTCGATGAAATGTGGTGGCATGGTGGGCCTTTCGGTTCAGGAGGCGAACAGGGGGCGGTCGCGGCCGGCGTGTCGCTGCGCCAGGGCATCGAGCAGTGGATCGGAGAGGTCGGCAATGCCCTTCGCGGCTTCGGCGGCGGTGGCGTCGCACAGCGTCGACAGCTCGAAAGTGAGCGCGGCGACGTCAGCCGGATCGAGCGCGAGCAGGCGTTGCGCCGCCGTCGCGGAGCCGGTCATGGTGGTGTAAACGACTGTGGCGCAGGTCTGTTCAGGATCGAGGCCGCTGACCCGGCCCACCACACCCGAGGCCACCGCGAGATGTGGGCGGGTCCCGAGCGATTCCCAATCGGCGTCCGGCCAGACGCGGCGCGCCAACCGCACCAGCCCACGTCCCTGCGCCCGGGACGCCTGCCGGGCCGCGGGAGCCGGTGTGCGCGCGTCGGTTTCGCGGTCGGCGGCCACCGCGTCGAGCCCAGTGTGGACCGCTGCCGCGATGGAGGCGGTGACCAGGCCGTGGGTCCGGATCCGCCGGCGCAGGTACGCACGCAGCGTCACCACGTCCTTGACCAGACCGCTCGTCACGGCCTCTTCGACGCCGCCGGAGTGCACATGCCCGCCGGTCGGCAATCGCGAATCTGCCAAGGCGAGCAGGGTCGCCAGGCCGCTATCCATCAGAACAGCCGCTATCCATCAGAACAGGAAGTATCTCTGCGCCATCGGCAGCTCGGCGGCCGGCTGTTCCTGCCAGACCTCGCCGTCGATGCGCACGGTGAACGTGTCCGGATCGACGCGAATGTCGGGCATGGCGTCGTTGAGCGGCAGGTCCGCCTTACCGCGGCCACGGACGTTCTTGACCGGAACGAGCCTGCGCCGCAAGCCGAGTCGTGCCGCGAGGTCGTCCTCGATGGCGGTGGGCGACACGAAATGCACCGCCAGGCCGGCTGCCACCGTCGGGTGGGCACCGAACATCGGCCGCGGCAGGACGGGCTGGGGCGTCGGAATCGAGGCGTTGGCGTCGCCCATCGCAGCCCAGGCGATCGCGCCGCCTTTGATCACCAGGTGCGGCCGGACTCCGAAGAACGCGGGCTCCCACAGGACCAGGTCGGCGAGCTTGCCGACCTCCACGGAGCCGAGTTCGTGGTCGATGCCGTGGGTCACCGCCGGGCAGATGGTGTACTTCGCCACGAAGCGCCGGACCCGATTGTTGTCGGCCGGCCCGTCGCCGGGCAGCGGTCCGCGGCGCTTCTTCATCACATGCGCCGTCTGCCAGGTCCGCATCACCACTTCACCGATACGCCCCATGGCCTGGCTGTCGCTACCGATCATCGAGATGGCGCCGATGTCGTGCAGCAGATCCTCCGCGGCGATGGTGGACGGCCGAATCCGGCTCTCCGCGAACGCCAAATCCTCGGGCACCGCAGCGTTGAGGTGGTGGCACACCATCAGCATGTCGAGGTGTTCGTCGAGGGTGTTGACGGTGTGAGGCCGCGTGGGATTGGTCGAGCTGGGCATCACATTCGGGTGGCTGGCCACCGTGATGATGTCGGGCGCATGGCCGCCGCCGGCGCCCTCGGTGTGGTACGCGTGGATGGCCCGGCCGGCGATGGCCGCCAGCGTGTCTTCGACGAAGCCCATCTCGTTGAGGGTGTCCGAGTGCAGGGCCACCTGCACGTCGGCTTCCTCGGCCACCCGCAGACACGCGTCGATGGCGGCGGGCGTGGTGCCCCAATCCTCGTGCAGCTTGAAACCGGCGGCGCCGCCGCGCAACTGCTCCCACATCGAGTCGGGGTTGATGGTGTTGCCCTTGCCGAGCAACAGGATGTTCATCGGCCAGCCGTCGAGCGCCTGCAGCATGCGGCCCAGGTGCCAGGCACCGGGCGTGACGGTGGTGGCCTTGCTGCCCTCGGCCGGCCCGGTACCGCCACCGATCATGGTGGTGATGCCGCCGCCGATGGCCTCCTCCAGGATCTGCGGACAGATGAAGTGCACGTGACAGTCGATGCCGCCCGCGGTGAGGATCCGGCCGTTGCCGGCGATGATCTCGGTCGACGGCCCCACCACCAGGTCGGGATGCACACCGGACATGATGTCGGGGTTGCCGGCCTTGCCGATCGCGACGATGCGGCCGTCCCGAATACCGATGTCGGCCTTGATGATTCCCCAGTAGTCGATGATGATCGCGCCGGTGATCACGGTGTCCGGCGCACCGTCGGCCCGCGTTGCGCGCGCCTGGCCCATCGACTCCCGCAGCACCTTGCCGCCGCCGAAGACCGCCTCGTCGCCGGACAGCCCGGGGCCACCACTGCGGTCCTCGGTGATCTCGATCAGCAGATCGGTGTCCGCCAAGCGGATCCGGTCGCCCGTCGTCGGCCCGAACAGCGCCGCATAACGGGCGCGAGACAGTGAACTCATCGGTGCCGTCCGTTCTTCGCGCGAGCACTCATCACAAATCCAGCTTTCCGGGCGGATTCAGCGAGAGCCCATACACTTCCCGCGTCCCACCCAAAGGAACCAGCGAAACCTGCTGCGCCACCCCGGGTTCGAACCTGATCGCGGTGCCCGCAGGCACGTCGAGACGGTGCCCGTGCGCGGCGGCCCGGTCGAACTCCAACGCGGAGTTGGCCTGCGGGAAATGCACGTGGCTGCCGACCTGCACCGGCCGGTCGCCGGTGTTGACGACGTCGAGGGTCAGCCGATCGGCACCGGCATTGATGGCGATATCGCCGTCGCCGTAGAGGATTTCGCCGGGAATCAGCCCCGACCCGTCGCCGGTTGCGCGCTCAGTCATGGTCGGGCCTCACGCGATCGGGTAGTGGACGGTGACGAGTTTGGTGCCATCCGGGAAGGTGGCCTCGACCTGGACGTCGGGCAGCATCTCCGGGACGCCGTCCATGACGTCGTCGCGACTGAGCACCTCGCGGCCGCTGACCATCAACTCAGCGACCGTCCGCCCGTCGCGGGCGCCCTCCATCAGGTGATCGGTGATCACCGCAACCGCCTCGGGGTGATTGAGGCGCAACCCACGGGCCTGCCGTCGCCGCGCCAGTTCGGCAGCGTACGAAATCAGCAGGCGTTCTTGCTCATGCGGCGTCAAACGCATAAGGGGCGATATTGCCACGACACGCCGGGAATGGCATGCCGGGCGGCAGTTTTCAGCCCCTCACCGAGCGCGGGGACTCAGCCCTCGAGATTCTGGAGCCGCACCTGGCCGCGAGCCACCGGCCGATCGTCCTCGTCGTTGATGGTGACCAGCCACAGCTGCTGACGGCGGCCGCGGTGGATCGGCGTCGACGTCGCGGTGACGGTTCCGGCCTTGAGCGCGCGCAGGAAGTCGGTGTTGTTGTTGACGCCGACGACGGTGCCGCCACCGTGCTCGGCGAGCCAGACGTGTCCCGACACACTGGCCAGCCCCTCGACGATGGCGCAGTAGACGCCGCCGTGCACGATCCCCCACGGCTGCAGAATCTTGTCGGTGATGGTCAGTTGGGCCCGGCCACCGTCCGGGGTGACCTCCAGGTAGGTCAGTCCGATTTCGCTGTCAAAGCCCTTGCCGAGACCCTCGGGCACAGATGTGGTCACGAATAGGTGTCTACACGAGCGCCGGCGGGACGAGTTCGACACCCACTGAGCAGCCCACCGAGCACGAAAGCGAGCAGGCCCCGCACCGATGGTGCGGGGCCTGCTCTTCGAATGGACCGGGAATCACTGCAGCCCTCAGGATTCCGGCGCGGTCCGGTGGTCTTTCGACTCCTGAATATTAGGGAAGGCTGGCCTAATTAGCAAGCCCTTGCCAAATTCATCCGATCGAGTCCGCGCACCGGTGCGCCGAACCCGACAAGGGTGTCCAGGACGGCCTGCGCACGACGCATACCGTCGGCCTCGCCCACCCCGGCCAGCAGCGGCACCTGAGTCGCGGTGCCCACCACTGCAGCACCCACGATGTGCCACATCGACGACACTGCCAAGATGCCACCGCTGACCTCGAGGAGCTTCGCGAACAGCGGGTTCAGCGCACGGTGGCATCGATGCGCCAGCCAGGTCGCGAGCGCATCCTCGCTCGGGAATGCGACGACGCCCTCCCCGATCCGGCGGGTCGCCGGCACTCCCCGCCCACCGAACACCGGATCGTCGGGCAGCACCCGCAATGTCGGGTCCGCGACGCCGACCCAGTCGATACCGCCCTCCGAGTCGACATGCACCCACAGATTCTCGAGACCGGGATCCCAGGCTCGCCCTTCCAGCGCCAGGAGCGGCACCACCCGGCCGATGACGACATGCGCGAGCATCGCGGCCACCTGCTGAGCGGCGACGGAGTCGCTACCGGTCTCCGCCAGCGCAGTGTCGTACATCGTCCGCAAGCGGTCGCCGGTCACCGCGTCGGCGAGCGGCCACCACCGGCGACGGGAGATGTCGTCCATCACCGCAACGCCGTAAACCCGGGGATCGCTGGGACACAACTCGCGCAGACGACGGCTCGATTCGTGCACCGGGAGCACCCGACGGATGTCCATGGTGGCGATCAGCGGGTCAATCACAGCGGCGGGCATGAACACATCCTTAGGTTAGGTTAGCCTTACTATAGTGACGACCCGCGGGATGTAAACCGCTGTGACGGGACTCACAAGCAGCGGAAAAACAGCCCTGACCGGGAACCACCACGCTCCGCCGGGGCGTTGGGGAGAACATCCGAAATGGATACGACGCACGGTAGTAAATGCGTAGTACCCTGGAAACACTGCCGAAAGAGTGAAATAGGACATGGCGAAATTGACGCGACTGGGCGAGCTTGAGCGCGAAGTGATGGACCACCTGTGGTCCTCGCGCGAGCCGCAGACCGTGCGTCAGGTGCATGAAGCCCTCGCGGAGCGCCGGGACCTGGCCTACACCACGATCATGACGGTGCTCCAGCGCCTCGCGAAGAAGAATTTGGTTGTCCAGCATCGTGATGACCGCGCGCACCGCTACGCACCGACTCACGGCCGCGATGAGCTGGTCGCCGGCCTGATGGTCGACGCCCTCGACCAGGCCGCGGACTCCGGCAGCCGCGTCGCGGCGCTCGTTCATTTCGTCGAACGCGTCGGCGTCGACGAGGCCGACGCATTGCGGCGGGCCCTCGACGAACTGGAAGCCAAGCACCGAATCCCACCGGCGACTGGCAATTCCGGCACCGACTGAGAGACACTTAGCGCGTGTCCGCCCTGGCCTTCTCCTTCGTAGCGCTACTGCTGGTCGGGCCGGTCCCCGACATGCTGGCACGCGCTTCGTGGCCGCAGCGGGCCCCCCGGGCCGCGATCGTGTTGTGGCAGTCCATCGCCATCGCCGCCGTGTTGTCCGCGTTCAGCGCCGGCATCGCCGTCGCGAGCAGGCTTTTCGCGCCGGGCCCTGACGGCAAGCCGACAACCACCGCAACCAGCGAGATCAGCGTCATGGGCTGGCCGCTGTGGATCACGCACGTCGCGGTCTTCGCGCTGACCCTCGTCGTCGGCGCGCGCCTCGCCATCGCTTTCGTCCAGGTCGCCATCGCGACGCGCCGCCGGCGCGCCCACCACCGGATGATCGTCGACCTGCTCGACTGTTCGCGCGACACCGCCCCCGCACCCCAGGCCCGTCACCTGATCGGCCACGGCCTGCGCATTCTCGACGTTCAACAGCCCCTCGCCTACTGCCTGCCCGGCGTCCGCAGCCGCGTCGTCCTCAGCGAAGGCGCACTGAAGCACCTCGAGGACAGCGAGATCGCCGCCATCCTCAGCCACGAACACGCACATCTGCGCGCCCGACACGACCTGGTGCTCGAGATGTTCATCGCCGTGCACGCCGCGTTCCCGCGCTTCGTCCGCAGCGCCAGCGCCCTCGACGCGGTCCGGTTCCTGATCGAACTGCTCGCCGACGATGCCGCCGTCCGGGCCACGGGTCCGACGCCGCTGGCCCGTGCCCTGGTGGCCTGCGCGTCCGGGCGGGCGCCCAAGGGGGCACTCGCCGCGGGCGGGCCGACCACCGTCCTACGGGTGCAGCGATTGGCCGGCGAACCCAACAGCTCATGGCTGGCCGCCGGCGCCTACCTCGCCGCCGCCTCGGTCCTGGTCGTTCCGACCGTCGCGGTGGCTGTGCCCTGGCTCACTGAATTGCACCGGTTGTTCTTCTCGTAGACTTTGCGACTGGCAGCATCAGCAGCAGTGGCGGATACGCCGTACCGGCTCTTCAGCGGTACCGTGGCCGGCCCGAAAGGCTGTGCGCCACAACCAAACAACGAAAGGGCCAGCTGTGAGCTCGTCGGGAAATCCGGAACCGTCCGCAACCACCGCCACCGCGCAGATCGGGGTCACCGGCCTGGCGGTGATGGGCTCCAACATCGCCCGTAACTTCGCCCGCCACGGCTACACCGTCGCGCTGCACAACCGATCTGTCGCCAAGACCGACGCCCTGATCGCCGAACACGGCTCGGAGGGCAACTTCGTCCGCAGTGAGACCATCGCCGAGTTCCTGGACGCGCTGGAGAAGCCACGCCGCGTGCTGATCATGGTCAAGGCCGGTGACCCGACCGACGCCGTCATCAACGAACTCGCCGACGCCATGGAGCCCGGCGACATCATCATCGACGGCGGTAACGCGCTGTACACCGACACCATTCGCCGGGAGAAGGCCATCCGAGAGCGTGGGCTGCACTTCGTCGGCGCCGGCATCTCCGGCGGTGAAGAGGGCGCACTCAACGGCCCATCGATCATGCCGGGCGGGCCCGCCGAGTCCTACACCTCGCTCGGACCGCTGCTCGAGGAGATCTCCGCGCACGTCGACGGGGTGCCGTGCTGCACGCACATCGGTCCCGACGGCGCCGGCCACTTCGTCAAGATGGTGCACAACGGCATCGAGTATTCCGACATGCAGCTGATCGGTGAGGCCTACCAGTTGCTGCGCGACGGCCTCGGCATGGCAGCCGGGCAGATCGCCGACGTGTTCGCCGAATGGAACAAGGGCGACCTGGACAGCTACCTGATCGAGATCACCGCCGAGGTGCTCAAGCAGGTCGACGCGAAGACCGGCAAGCCGCTCGTCGACGTCATCGTCGACGAGGCCGAACAGAAGGGCACCGGTCGCTGGACCGTCAAGTCCGCACTGGACCTCGGCATCCCCATCACCGGCATCGCCGAGGCGGTGTTCGCCCGCGCCCTGTCGGGCTCGGTGCCACAGCGCCGCGCCACGGTCGGGTTGGCCTCGGGCGACCTCGGTGACAAGCCCAGCGATGCCACGAAGTTCGTCGAGGACGTGCGGCAGGCGCTGTACGCGTCGAAGATCGTCGCGTACGCGCAGGGCTTCAACCAGATCGAGGCCGGCAGCGCCGAGTACGGCTGGAACGTCACGCCCGGCGACCTGGCCACCATCTGGCGCGGTGGCTGCATCATCCGCGCCAAGTTCCTGAACCGGATCAAGGACGCGTTCGACGCCGAACCGGAGCTCGCCACCCTGCTGGCCGCACCCTACTTCCGCACCGCGGTCGAGTCGGCCATCGACAGCTGGCGCCGCGTCGTGGTGACGGCCACCGAACTGGGCATCCCGATCCCGGGCTTCGCCTCGTCGCTGTCGTACTACGACGCGCTGCGCACCGAGCGGCTGCCCGCCGCGCTGACGCAGGGCCTGCGCGACTTCTTCGGCGCCCACACCTACGGCCGCACCGACGCACCGGAGGGCAAGAAGTTCCACACCCTGTGGAGCGGCGACCGCACCGAGGTCGAGGCTTAACTGTCCCCTCGCGAGCAGACATAAAACTGTCGATTTGGGGCGGAAAACGACAGGTTTGCGTCTGCTCGCGAGGGATCCGGACCACTAGGCTGGCAGTGTGCAGTTTCTTGACGGCCACCGGCCACCGTACGACCTGACCTACAACGACGTCTTCGTGGTACCGGGACGCTCGGAACTCACGTCCCGGTTCGAGGTCGACCTCGCGACGACCGACGGCACGGGCACCACCATCCCGATCGTCGTCGCCAACATGACCGCGGTCGCCGGCCGCCGGATGGCCGAGACCGTGGCCCGCCGCGGCGGCATCGTGGTGCTGCCGCAGGACCTGCCGATCGACGTGGTCCGGGGCACCGTCGACTTCGTCAAGAGCCGCGACCTGGTGGTCGACACCCCGGTCGTACTGGGCCCTGATGACTCGGTGTCGGACGCCCTCGCGCTGCTGCACAAGCGGGCCCATGGTGCCGCGGTGGTCCTCGAGAACGGACGCCCCCTGGGCCTGGTCACCGAGGCCGGCTGTGCCGGGGTGGACCGGTTCGCGCGCGTCCGCGACGTGGCCACCACCGACTTCGTGTCGGCGCCGGTGGGCACCGAGCCGCGCAAGGTGTTCGACCTCCTGGAGCACTCCCCGACGGGCCTTGCGGTCCTGACCAATGCCGACGGCTCGCTGGCCGGCGTACTGACCCGCACCGGGGCCATTCGCGCCGGCATCTACACCCCCGCCGTCGACGCGCAGGGCCGGCTCCGCATCGCGGCCGCCGTCGGGATCAACGGCGACGTCGCCGCCAAGGCCCGGGCATTGGCCGAAGCCGGAGTGGACGTCCTGGTCGTCGACACCGCGCACGGCCATCAATCCAAGATGCTCGACGCGCTGTCCGCGGTGACTGCTCTGGACCTCGGCCTGCCGCTGGCCGCAGGCAACGTGGTGTCGGGCGCCGGCACCCGGGACCTGATCAACGCGGGCGCGTCCATCGTCAAGGTGGGCGTCGGCCCGGGTGCCATGTGCACCACCCGCATGATGACCGGCGTGGGCCGTCCGCAGTTCTCCGCCGTCGTCGAATGTGCCGCGGCAGCAAGGGAACTCGGCGGCCACGTGTGGGCCGACGGCGGTGTCCGGCACCCGCGCGACGTCGCGCTGGCTCTCGCCGCCGGCGCCTCGAACGTGATGATCGGGTCGTGGTTCGCCGGCACCTATGAGTCGCCCGGTGACCTCCTGATGGACCGCGAGGGCCGCGTCTACAAGGAGAGCTTCGGCATGGCCTCCAAGCGCGCGGTGGCGGCCCGCACGGCCGGCGACGGCGCCTTCGACCGGGCCCGCAAGGCCCTGTTCGAGGAGGGCATCTCGTCGTCGAAAATGGCGCTGGACCCGGTGCGCGGCGGCGTCGAGGACCTGATCGACCACATCACCTCCGGCGTCCGCAGCACCTGCACGTACGTCGGCGCGGCAAACCTGGCAGAGCTGCACGAGAAGGTGGTGCTCGGGGTGCAGTCGGCCGCGGGATTCGCCGAAGGACACCCGCTGCCGACCGGTTGGTGAACGGGTCCGACGAGGTCGACCAGCTACCATTGCCCTACAGCCGGCGATCGCATTAGGCGTCGGCCGGCCGTCGATATCGATTCAGCGAAAGGGAGCACGTGCCGCAGGCACCCGTTGGGGCGTCGACCGCCCCGAGCCAGGCGGGAGCGTGCCAGGCCGATCATGCGCTCCCCGAACCGAGCCCGGATTCGATCGACTCCGAACCTCCCAGTAGCGGGCCGGGCCGTCTGCCCGGCGCCCCGAGCGGTGGTGCACGGTGACCGCCGCGCTCACCATCGCGAGCCTCGCCGCATTCGTCCTGCTCACGCTCGGGACGGCGATCTTCGTCGCCGCCGAGTTCTCCCTGACCGCGCTGGAACGCAGCACCGTGGAGGCGGGCGCCCGCGACGGCGGCCGCCGCGACCGCATCATCCGCACCGCGCACCGCAGCCTGTCGTTTCAGTTGTCCGGCGCGCAGATCGGCATCTCGATCACCACGCTGATCACCGGTTATCTCGCCGAGCCCGTGGTGGCGCGGCTGCTGCACGGTCCGCTGCGCGCTGTCGGCGTGCCCGACAACTACATCGACCCGGTGGCCCTCACGCTGGCCTTGCTGATCGCCACGTCGGTGTCGATGGTGTTCGGTGAACTGGTACCCAAGAACCTCGCCGTGGCCAAGCCGGTCCCGACCGCGCGCGCGACCGTGCCGCTGCAGTGGTTCTTCTCCCGTGTCTTCTCCCCCGTGATCAAGCTGACCAACGGCACCGCCAACTGGGTGCTGCGCCGGCTCGGGGTCGAGCCCGCCGAGGAACTCCGCTCGGCGCGGTCGGCGCAGGAACTGCTGGCGCTGGTGCGCAACTCCGCCGAAAGCGGCTCGCTGGATCCGCAGACCGCCGAATTGATCGACCGCTCACTGCAATTCGGCGGCCGGACCGCCGAGGAGCTGATGACGCCACGGTCGATGATCGAGTCGCTGGAGGTCACCGAC
>Ga0070667_100001406_pt1 | contig 21528 bp, 24 predicted proteins | sample KBSS33metaG_FD_64659 | JGI IMG/M metagenome (GOLD analysis project Ga0070667, IMG submission 64659) | Switchgrass rhizosphere microbial communities from Kellogg Biological Station, Michigan, USA - KBS S3-3 metaG | ecosystem: Host-associated > Plants > Roots > Rhizosphere > Soil ... | reverse complement strand
GGGGTGAGCAGTAGTCGTAAAGAGAAAAGAATTGTTGAATCCGCAAACGCGGGTTCAAGCTCCAGTGGACCTAATTTAAATAGGGGGTTGGGGGTTGTCAACGAATTATTTTCCCGGCTTTTCAAAGCGTTCAGTCCGTTGCGGTTAACGGATGCATCGAAATGGAGATCTGCTACTCGTGAATCTCTTTCCTTGTAAGTTCTTGATCCAGCTTGAGTTCGATGAATTCTGCCCCTTCCGGCCGGTCAAGGGTCCGATTTGGAAAGAAGGTTTTCATCACAACGCGTCCTCCGCCCAGACCAAATCCCGCGATGATACAGATACCCACGAGTACGGCTATAAACGTAAAGACAGTGACGATGATTGGGCCTAATCCGAGACCGGGCGGAGGTTCCTCCCACATCACATTCGACGCGTAATGTACCTGACCCAACAGCGATTCGATTACTGAAGAATCCGATGTGCCGGACACAATTGCCAGAAGTGGGCCAACACGTCTGCGAGACGTCGCAAGATTCGGCGTTGCCGCATTCATTTGATCGGCGAACTTTCGTGCGATCTGCTGAGTTGGATAAAGCACCAACAGGAGTCGTACTGTCTTGTCTCCGATCCGATAGTCGGCTGTTGTGGCTTCAGCGCTCACGTCAAAGCCAAGCCTGGAAGGATCCACTCCTTCAACTTTCTGAATGTTCGCAGCATCAAGAATGTATTCTTCGCTACCTGGAATTAGATTTGTAGATGGCAAACGATTTGAGATTGCCGGTTTTTGCGATCGACCTAGAATATTCCTGGAAAAGATCTCAGCGAGATTCTCGATAGAATGAGATTCACCATTCAATCGAACCATGTAATTGGCCTGCCAGAAGTAAGAAAAATTCTTATCTTGAAAGCTCTCTGCACCAGCAGAGAAGGCCGTAGAAACTCCGCCAACGACTCTTCTTTGATTCGTGAAAAAGCTGTACGCCGCGCCGAAATCGGTGAATTGGAATAATGCCGCCCGGACGCGTCCCGATGGGCCCTGCCAGGTCTGTACGGTTATATTATTCAACCCCAACGTTCGGAGATCTGAGGCCGGTTTGAGATCGAACTTTTCGATATTGGATTCGGTAAATGTTTCCGGACTTCCTGAGGCCATCCATCCTGGAAGGGAATTGACGGTTTGAATGAGAGTTTCAGGAAGTGTTCTGGGCCCCTGTCCCTGGAGTGTAGCGGTGAGGATGAAGAGCAACAGACAACTGCGGATCCACTTTTGAAACATTTCAGTTCAGACTCACGCTGGCGAACTCGAACCGGCCTAGTGTCTTTCGATGGAACTGGCAGTTTTTACTCCACTAAGAGTATCTGCGTAGGATCTTACACCGTCGAGAAGATACTGAGCAAGATGTTGGCGGTAGGCTGGCGTTCGAAGAACCTTTTCTTCGTCGGGGTTGCTGATAAAGCTGATTTCGGCCAGGATCGAAGGCATATTCGCTCCGATGAGAACGACGAATGGAGCCTGTTTGACGCCTCGATCCGGACCGGTACCCTTGGCTCGCGACATTGAATTTTGGACGCGCTCGGCAAGTTCGCGCGACTCCGTCACCTTTTCGGTCAGGACTATCCTTTTTACGAGATCTGAAAGTTCGTGCACGGACTTTTCGGAACCCGCATTTTCCCGCGATGCCGTGTCCAAAGACTCCTTGGAGGTCGTGAAATTGAGAAAGAATGTTTCAACGCCCCGTACGGTTTTCGTCTTGCTTGAGTTTGCATGAATCGAAATAAACAAGTCGGCTTCCTGTTGATTGGCAATTACCGTACGAGTTTCAAGGGGGACGAACGTGTCATCGTTTCGTGTCATCACGACTTCTGCGCCAAGTTCCGTTTCTATAAGAGTCTTCAACCTCTTTGCGACATCCAGTACCAGCTCTTTTTCCGAATACCCTGTCGGCCCGATGCTTCCAGTGTCTTTGCCGCCGTGGCCGGCATCAATGACAACACGACTTACCTTCAGTCCCAGGCTTCGGATCAAAGTCCTGTTCCCAAGACTGGTCGGCTTTGCAGAAGATGCCATTTCGGCGCCAGGCTCACTGACCTTATTATCAGCCTTGATTTCAGGGACTGGTGGTGCGGTGCTCGTGGATGGCGACGAGATCGCTGTCGACGTCGAGGGGCTTACTGCTTTCTCTCCTGACGGAGTTGTGGGGGACGTCGTCGCGGAGTCTGCCACTGCTGATGTTGGAGCAGTCGATGCGATTTCTTCGGTGGTTGCTTTGGCTGCTTTCTTCGCGCTACCGGAGGCTGATATCGGTGGTGGCATGGTCGATGCCGTATTGGGTGTCTGCCCTGCTGTCCCGCTGACTGGAGGGGTACGAGGTTGTTTCGCAGCCTGCGCTCCCGCGACGATCGCTGTTGAAGGGGCAGTCGACGTCACGGGCGGCGTTCGCGACCCGGTCACTGTCGGTGGCGGTGGCACGAAGGACGGCACAGGTTCTGTGACCGCCCGCTTTTGAGTCGTGTTTGGTTCAACGGTTGAAGGAACGACCGTATCGCTATCGCCAATGACATCGATAATCAGGCGGTCCGGATCCCGCAGAGTAAATGAAGTGGTGCGCAGCATCGTGGCGAGGTCCAGGACCACTCGAACGGTGCCCGCTTCATACTGACCAACTCGGATCTTCTGCAACAAGCCGGATTCAACGTGCCATTCCTTATTGACAAGTGAGGGATTCAAATGGGCGTTTGCGATATCGATGTATACACGATCGGGTGATTTCGCTTCTCCCTGCTTGAATCGGACTTCACCGCTCAGATCTACGACAACGCGAAGAGACTTCTCCGCCGGCCAGTACCGTATGCTGTCTACGGAGACTTTCTCGCCGGGCGTTGTATCGATTCGTGCAATCGGCTTTAGCAAATACTTTGAATCTCCAGAATCGGAGACGATATCCGGTACCGGCGGCATCGCTTCGTCAGCTATGTTTAACGTTGCGATATCCCGCTCCGCAGATTTCCTGTACGGACTTTGCGGATATTCGTTTACGAGAAATTTCAGAGTCTTGACGGCATTGTGGCTGTCATTGATGCTTTCGTACAGTCTGGCAATAGCAAGCAACGCGTCGTCAGCGTAGCTCGTTTTTGGCGTAATCAGATATACCCGCTGGTACGCATTAATGACTTTCAGTACTTCAGCGCGATTCTGTTGCGGCTGAGGTTTTTCGTTGAGAAGCTTGTCCGCCTGCTGTGCAGAATTAAAGGCGGAGGTCGCCTGCTGCAGGAGGGAAGGTTGCGCCAGACTTGTCGATGCCATTATCAAAACTACGAACAAACCGACAATGGATCTTTTCCCCATCATTTATTTGACTGGCTCGATGTTGGAGAAGTGGCGAACACCTCGTTCATCCAACCATTTCGCGATTGGAGCAATGGGAGGATCCTGGGGCTTTTCCGTGGGACCGCCGGATATGACCGGGCCGATCTTCGATGTGTCGACCGGAGTTGCCGGGACCAGGGATTCACTTTTCAAGCTCGAAGCGAGACTCGCCGTCGAAGGTCTTGTGTAAACGGCACGGATTTTCCGGACATAGTTCCGCGTTTCCTCGTAGGGTGGAATCTTTCCGAGGCGCGCCACAAGATTCTCTCCTGCGTTATATGCGGCCAGCGAAAGGTCCACATTTCCTCCAAACATCTCAAGAAGATATTTGATGTAGCGAACGCCGCCTTCGATATTCTGCTGTGGATCGAAGAAGTTCTGAACTCCGAATCGACGGCCGGTCTCGGGTATCAATTGCATTAATCCGATTGCGCCTTTTGGGGAAACGGCCGACGCATTGTAGTTCGATTCAGTCCTGATCATGGCATCTATCAGATTGGGATCGACACCGTTGCTTCGTGATATGGATTCGACGAGCGGACGATATCGTTCGGATGTCTGGTCTTCAGCCGATGGCACTGCCTTCAGCTGTTGAACTTCCGTGTTCGTGGGTAATGGGACCGGTGCCGGTACAGTTATATCACTATTCGATGCGGCATTACCTTCCCAATGTAGGATAGTGCGATCTTCCGCACGCAAGACTTTCGGAGCAATACATAACACCGCGACACCGCCGATCACCAGCATGCCAAAGAGTCGTTTTTGCATTTTGACCACAATCCGAAGTGGTCAGGCTCTAAGCACCAGCCACGATATTGTACACGGCCTGTAAAGCCTGATCTATCTTTTCGGCGTCCCGCCACTTCCACCGATGATATCGGCGACTTTCTTTATGATGTTCCCGGCGTAGAACTTCTTCTGAAGATCCTTGGTTACAAAGGCACCGGGCCGTCCGATGCTACGCTGAGGACAACGATGCCAGCAGCGATTTTTGCGCCTATTTGTTCGGACAATTGCCGAAGTACGGATGGACCACCGCGTTGATGTGGGAAGGGTGTTACGGACGTTCCGTCGATCGTACTATGAAGTGCCGATGATCTCACCAACCGTCATCGAATTTCATTCCTGCTCAGGAAGCTGTTCCAGTTCCTCTCGTATTTCGTCTTCCGGGTATCCGAGACGTGCCAATACGCGATAAAGCCGGTTTGCGTCTTTGCGCTGGATCGGCGATTGAAGTTTCCAGTCGATCATTTTAGCCCGTACCATATGTTGTAGCGACGGCCAGTCATGCTCGGAAAGCGCATGCTCAATGATTTCCGGTGGAACTCCGCTATTCAGCAGTTCATCACGCACAAGCGACACGTGGAAGTCGCGTCGCTTCATGACCAGGTTCCCGGCGTATCGCGCATCATCGAGAAAGTGTTTCTTCTGCAGCATGTCGATGATCTCTTTCGGAACTTCTCGAAACTTGCTTTCCAGTTTTTTGCGAAGTTGAAAAACCGTATAATCCCGCCGCCGCAATAGTTTCAAAGCCTGATGGTAGATTTCGTCCACGGTTCGGCTATCCTAACAGGACCATGCGGTTCGTGAAACTTGTCGTGCTCTTGTTGATTCTGATTTCGGGAGGCTGCGGCTATAAGTTGGCCACAAAACGCGCCAATGCGGGGGAAGGACAAACCATCGCGGTTCCCACTTTTACAAACTCTTCCACGACGTATCGGGTTGAGCAGCGCCTCAGCGAATCACTTCGCCGCGAACTCATTCAGCGCACTCGATACAAGGTTGTTTCCGGACCGTCGGGTGACGTCCTCATTTCCGGAGAAGTGCTTCGATACGGCGCTGCAGCCAGCACAATCATCAGCGGTCGGGCATCGTCGTACATCATTTCTGTGGAACTCAAGATTGTGGTGACCGATACCCGATCAGGCGAAGTGCTATATCAGAATCCGAATATGCGTTTTCAGGAGAACTTTGAAATGGCTCCAAACTCCTCAGGGTTTGTCCCTGAAGAACCGGCGGCAGTGGATCGCGTTGCAGGGGTGTTTGCTGCATCGCTGGTCGCGGCCCTAATCAATCCCAAGCCATGAGATTTTCAGAATTCCGCCAGTACCGAGCGAGTCGCCCTACGGACAATGTGTATGTATTTGTTTGCGAAGATGACTTTCTTGTCGAAGAGTCCCGCGCAGTGTGGACTGGACTATTCGAAGGGAATTGGCTGGCCGAAAAACTCCATGTGAAAGAATTTGAGGACATTGAATTTGCTCGCCTGATGGACGATGCACTGACGCCCTCCCTGTTTTCGCAATGCCGACTGCTGATGGTGACAAATGCGGAGAAGCTGACGAAGGGCAGAATTGAGGATCTGTCAAAACTCCAGGGAGTTGCGTCCTCCTCGCTGAAGGTCATACTCGTCTTCGGAATTCTACGGCCGTCCGATACCTGGACCAGGGCATTCCCCATTATCGGTATCGATCCAATGAAGTCCGCCGATGCGATACGGTGGGTCATCGATCGTTATGGTATGACTCCCGAAGTTGCGCGTTACATTGTCGAAAACGTCGGGTCGGACCTCTATCCGCTCCATAACGAAATTGAAAAATTACGATCCTACGTGGGCGCTGGAAGGCCGATTACGAATCGGGATGTGGATGAACTGGTTCTGCGTTCCGAACAATTCGGGCCATACGAACTCGGCGACGCAATACTTGCGAGGAATTATCGGAAATCGGTTCAAGTGGCCGGCGCGATGTTGGCGGATGGCGCGGAACCCCTGTTGCTTCTCAGTCAAATCGTTCGCGTGTGGAGGCAGCTCTTTATTGGAAAGGGACTCTCCAGTCAGCGTAGCGCGAAGGAAGTGGCCGCAGCCGCTGGGATTCCCCCGTTTAAGGCCGGCGAATTCGTCGCTGGCTGCAAAAGATATGAATGGCGGCAGCTCGTTTTGGGGTTTCGAGAAATTCTGAATCTGGATCGAACCCTGAAGTCTTCCAGTCCGGACGTCGAAGCATGCTTCGACGTGGTGCTCTGGAAAATGACGAATTAGGCTGATGCCAGGGCGTTTACCGATTTTGTCAGGCGCGATTTGTATCGGCGGGCGGTGTTCTTTTTGATCACGCCCTTTTGTACGGACTTGTCAATCAGGCTGAATGTGCCGGGAAGAATTGTTTTTGCTTCTTCCGACTTTCCGGTTTCAATTGCAGATCTGAGTTTTCTCATCTGCGTTTTGAGCTTGTGGCGGTTGGATTGATTGAGAGCTTTGAGTTTCAGGCTCTGACGATGTCGCTTTAAAGCGGATGGATGATTTGCCATCGGATCTCCTTATGGTGCTTTACGAAAACGTTAATCATAGCATGCTATAATTCGCCCGGGTCTTGATAACTTAATGAAAAAGAGCATCAGGATCGGTGGCGGCATCGCCGAGTTTTTTGGAACCCACGACGGTAACATCAAATATCTCGAGTCACTTCTCCGCGTTCAGGTTCAAATCAAGGACGACACTCTCACCATCGATGGCACGGATGAGCACGTCGATCTGGTGGAGCGGATGATCGCCGATTACGTGCAACTGCGCGCGGAAGGTGTAAAGCTTTCCAATTCCGATTTGAAATCCGTCATCCGAATCATATCGGAGGACGCTACTCAGAGTCTTCGGGGTGTGGTGACAACATCCAAACAGGTTGTCGCCGGCAAACGCAGCCTGACTCCGAAGACCCTCAATCAGAAACTTTATCTGGAGGCGATCGAAAGGAACGATCTCGTCTTTGGTATCGGGCCGGCGGGAACAGGAAAAACCTATCTGGCCGTCAGCATGGCGGTACGGGCTCTGACGGAGAAAAAGGTGAACCGCATTGTGCTTACGCGGCCTGCGGTTGAGGCTGGCGAGCGGCTGGGATTTCTTCCGGGCACCTTGCAGGAGAAGATCGATCCCTATCTCAAGCCCCTCTACGACGCCTTGTATGACATGCTGGATATCGAACGCGTGGATCGCCATCTGGAAAGGGGTGCAATTGAAATTGCGCCGATCGCGTTCATGCGAGGACGGACGCTCAATGATTCTTTCGTTATTCTGGATGAAGCCCAGAATACGACCGCGGAGCAGATGAAGATGCTTTTGACGCGAATCGGGTACAACACGAAAGTCGTTGTGACTGGGGACGTAACGCAGATCGATTTGCCATCTGGCAAGATGTCGGGCCTCGTTGAGGCGGAGAAGATTATTAGCGGAGTCGAGGGCATCGCGTTTGTCCACTTTAACGACAGAGATGTCGTACGTCACCCGCTGGTACAACGCATCGTTCGTGCATACGAAGCGTATTCCGCTGATGGAATAGCTCGCCAGCAGCCCCTGCGATTCGGTTCTGGAGATGACACCATCCCCAGTGCAGAATAATTCCCCGACTAAGTCCCGGAGCAGGGAAATGCGTGATGATGCGACTTCAAACAACCGTCTTGTCTTGAACAAGCAGAGGAAGCACGCGATTGACATGGCAGATATCAAAACGTTTCTTTCGGAACTGACTGACTATCACGGAAAGCCTGCCATGGCATTTACGGTAGTCCTTATTGATGATGAAGCAATGCAGGGCTACAACCGGAAATATCGGGGTTTTGACAAAACAACGGATGTTCTCTCCTTCGATGGCGACGGAGACTATCTCGGAGACATTCTGATATCTGTTGAAACGGCTTTTGCTCAGGCACGCAAGTCGTCCGTGCTGACTCTGAACTCCAACATCCGTCGCCTGGCCCTCCATGGTTTTCTCCATCTCAGCGGATATGATCACGAAATCGATAATGGAGAGATGCGCGCGATTGAGACTCGCCTGCGTCGAAAATTCAAGTGCTGACAGGTACTGAGTTTCTGATCTCCCTCGTGTTTGTGATCGTTCTGCTGCTGCTTTCGATTGTCGATATAGCGTTCAGCAACGTGAACAAAATCACTGTTCGCCGCCTAATGGATACGCCGAGGGCGAAGCATGTTCCACAGCTGGCAGCTTTGGTGGAATGCCGGAACGAAGTGCTGATGTCGATTCACATCTTGATTCAGGTGCTGCTGGTCGGCGCAGCTGTGTTTCTCTTTGCCGCATTTGAACGCCGTGAGATTCGATATCTTGAAGGGATGCCCGGAACGATCCTGCTGATGCTCGTGTTGATTCTCCTGTTTCGACAGCTGCTGCCGAGACTCATTGCGGCGAGGAATCCCGAAATCCTGTTGATTCGAATCTTTCCCCTTGTCCGCGTATCACAGATGATCATGCGTCCGTTTGCCCGCGTACTCACGGCGGTTCTGAATTACTTCAATCGCTGGGAAGAAGTCATGGAGCCGGACAAGGAAGAAGAGACTTCGGAAGAGGAAATTCAGGCATTCATCGATGCCGGACAGGAAGAAGGAATTCTCGAGCACGATGCCGGCGAAATGATTCAGTCCATTGTGCAGTTTGGCGACAAGGTCGCCAGGGAAGTGATGACTCCGCGAACGCATATTGTGGCGCTGGATATCAATTCTCCGGTGGAGAGACTCTTGCAGTTGATTACGTCTCGCCGCCACGCAAGAATACCCGTGTTTCGCGATGACCTGGATAATATTGAAGGCGTTATCCACGAACGCGACTTGCTCCGGGTCTGGCAGCGTGGCGAGAAACTCGACTCGCTGCGTTCGCTTGTCAATCCCGTACATTTCGTTCCTGAGACCAAGCCCGTCAACGATCTGCTTCAGGAAATGAAAGAGAAGGGGGAGCAGATGGTACTTGTCGTCGACGAATACGGCGGAATTTCAGGCCTGGTTACCATTCAGGATCTCGCTGAGGAAATTCTGGGTGAAATGAATGACAGAGACTCCGTTGGTGAAAAGATTGCAGAGGAAAGTCCCGGAGTTTTCATTGTCCCCGGAAGTCTTGAACTAAGTTCGCTCAACGAGACACTTGGAACTCCATTCGTCGAGGACACCGAATGCACAACTGTTGCCGGCGCCGTTGTCGAACTCTTCGGCCGGTTACCGTCTGGAGGAGAGAAGATCGAACACAAGGGAGTTGCCGTCGAAGTGCTGGACGCAGACCGCCGCAGAGTTCACCGTTTGCGAATGAGACTCCTTGTTCCGCGAACTGAAGAGAAGCCCGAATCCAAACAAAAAAATGCCTGAACATCCCGGCCGGTCCGGATTCGTAACAATAGTGGGCCGACCAAACTCGGGAAAGTCCACTCTCGTCAATTCGCTTGTCGGGGAAAAAATTTCCATTGTCACCGACAAGCCCCAGACCACTCGCAACGTTATTCGAGGAATCGTGACGCGCCCTGAAGGCCAGGTCGTTTTTCTCGACACTCCCGGAATTCATAAGCCGATCCATCGTATGAATGATCGGATGATGCAGGCTGTTCGAAATTCGATGGGGGAAGTGGATGTACTCGCATTGATTGTCGATGCGTCCGTTCCGTTTGGAGGTGGGGATGAATATACGCTGGAACTCATCAAGCCACTGACACTTCCCAAGATCCTCTTGTTCAACAAAATCGACAAAGTGAACAAGAGAGATTTGCTGCCCAGGATCGATCATTACAGCAAGATTCTGAATTTCGAGGAAGTCGTTCCGATTTCGGCGCGCACCGGCGAAAACCTGGAAGCTTTCCTCAGGGCAGTTTTCAAATATTTGCCATCGGGTCCACAGTTTTATCCCGAGGATCAGTTCAGCGATCAGCAGGAACGGACCATGACCGCGGAGATCATCCGTGAAAAGCTGATCCTGCTGACGCGTGACGAACTGCCGTATTCCACTGCCGTTGTTATCGATCGCTTCGAGGAGGCAGAGAAGATTTATCGAATTTATGCCACCATCTTTGTCGAGCGCGAATCACAGAAGGCCATCGTCATTGGTAAGGGTGGACTCTTGATGAAGGAAATCGGAACTGCTGCTCGTCACGAATTGGAATCGTTTTTTGGCCTGAAAGTTTTTCTGGAACTGCACGTCAAGGTGAGTAAAGGCTGGCGCGATGACGAATCCACGCTGACACACCTGGGTTTCCCGAAGTGAGTGGATGACGGAGAATCGTTCCTGCGTTGCCGACGCGGTCTATGACCGCGCCGGATCCTTCTGTGGTGGCAGGCCGTCACAGAGCGCCTGCAGGCTGGATGGGGAGCATGAAGATTGGACACGATGAAATTTATGAAGTCATTGCTCGAATTCCGTCGCGTCGGGTTGCGACGTATGGGCAAATTGCCGAACTGGCGGGAATTCCCGGACAAGCGCGGAGGGTTGGATATGCGTTAAGCGCCCTTGCTGCAGATACCAGTATTCCCTGGCATCGGGTTATCAACGCGAAAGGGATGATCAGTCCCCGCTCGGGTTCCGGCTCCGGTAAGCTTCAGCGCCTCCTGCTGCAGAAGGAGGGAATTGTCTTCGATTCTTCAGGACGATTCGACCTTACCCGTTTTCAGTGGAGGACTGGTTAGCGCGGGCGCTCCTACGGGCAGTTCGGTCCCCAGGTGTTGTATGGAGTTTGCCCATCGCTGGATATCAGAGAAGATGCGCTGCAGACATTTCCCATTCCGCTTTCAGTCTGATCCGTGTACGAAACGCCACTATCCATTTTGGGTATCCAGTCCCGCATTCCCGTTATGGGGTCCACCGGGATTTCCCGGAAATAATGCGCATCGACGAGATCCTGAAGCGACTGCGGGGCCTTCTTCTTGTCGGCCGTGTATTGATCGATGACTTCGTTGATCGCCCGCTGGTTGTCAAGTAGAACGGTTTCCTTCGAACGCAGCAGCACTGCCTGATACATCGGTATGGCGATGGCGACCAGAATTGCGATGATCGTCATCACGATCATCAATTCGAGGATTGTGAATCCGTCCTGTTTACCAGTCTTTATATTTCGTTCCATCCATTGCCGTCCCACTTGATTTTGTATGAACGTCGAAAACATCCTGTCCACCCCACGAACCGGCGGTAGGGTCGTCCTGATCCGAGCGCAGGTCCCAATCCGTATTGCACCGGCATTCGCTCATTGGATCGATCGGAATGGCGCGCAGGAAATAAATCTTCTTTCCCACTGCGGTGAGCAGATCGACGCCGTTGGCAAGCGTTTCCAGATCCGGTGGGTAACCATTTGCCATCGCGTCTGCCATGATCTGCCCGCTGTCTGCAGCCAGCTTGTAGCGATCGATGGCCGTGCGCATGTCACGAAGGGCTTGCCGCAGTTCCTTTTCCTTTTCGCGTTGTATCGTGTTCCTTGCGAGCGGGAGCGCAAGCCCAACGAGAATGGAAACCAGCGCGACTGTGACGATAAGTTCTACAAGCGAAAATCCGCCTGTTCGTTTTCTGCTCATTGAACCGTGATTCTTGTTTCCACCGCGGCTCCCGTACGCATGATCTGAGTGGAGTCGCGCAATTTAATATCCGTCACGCGAAGAAGGGAATCGCCCTTCTTGTCTTTCGGCACGACCGTCAATGTGATCAGATTCCCGGTGCCTGCAAGTGCGGCAGCGTTTGGAGGCCTTTCAATTCGGACATGAGCCCTGCCGGCATCCGACTCCACTTGTTGCACCACTGCAATCAACTGGCCATCCCGGCTCAGGAATCCCCCATCGGCAATTTGGCTGATCGATATGGACCCGGGATCGAATGTGAGCGTGAGTTCAGCACCGGAAATATCGGCTCCATTGACGACGATATTCACCGGTGTAGCTTTCTGAGATGCCATCACTGCCTGATTCGAGGGAAATGAGATTGAGGCGGTAGCCTGCGCCGGCCCCGCCGAAGCGATGCCAGGAGGAATCAATGGACTCTGTGGCGCCACACTCGAGGTCAGCTGTAGTGGCGTTCCAAATGCCGGCTGTGCGGACGCCACACTGGGAGGATTCAAAGGATTTTGTGGCGTCACACTGGATGTCGGCTGTACTGGCGTCCCGAATGCTGGCTGCGCCGGGGCAGGACCAGGAGCTGTTGCATTGGGCCGCGGTGCGACCGGTTCGGTAGCATTGGGTCCGATAACCTTCAGTGATGGAAGACGTGGCTGAGTTACAGTTCCCACATCCAGGGCAATCATGTCCTGGGCGGTGACGTCCGGCATTTTGAGGATATGCGGCGTAAGCATGATGATGATTTCCACATCATTGCGCTGCTTGTTTTCGCGACCAAAAAAGTATTTCAAGACCGGAATGTCCTTCAACAATGGAAGTCCGGTCATGGATGTCTGCTCCAGCTGGCTGATCAGCCCGCCAAGAACGTTTGTTTCTCCTTCTTTGAGGCGAATGGTATGAACAATGTTTCGATCGGTGAAGCTTGGTGAAATCGTGTTCCCCACCTGCCTGTCTTCAGCCAAAGCCTTGACGTCGACGTTCACCTGAACCGAGATCTCACGATTCAAGAGCACCGTCGGAGTGATCACCATCGTGACACCAACGTTCGTGTACGAAACCGCTGTTGTTGTGGACCCTCCTGCGAGAGTCGGCTGGGTGTTGGATGTCTGAATGGGGATATTCGAACCTACAAGCAGCGTCGCCTGCTGTCCGCTTGTTGCGCGCAATTGAGGATTCTGAATCAACGTTGTCAGAGAACTGGTTGCGAGAAAAGACGCGAGAGTCTGTGGAATCGTCAATGCAAAGCTGTCTGGCCCGATGGATTGCAATTCGCGAAGCGTTGCCGAGTTTGCGCCTGCCGTTACCGCCGCAGGCACTGTGCTGCCCGCCGGGACAAATGTAAGAGCGGTGCTGGCCGGAGGCGTGATGCCGAGTTGCCTCAACAGGCCTCGATCCACTTCCATGATGGTCGCTTCGATAACGACCTCACCTTTACCCTTGTCCAGTGCGTACGCCAGTTTCTCCGCCATCGCTACCTTGTCCGGCGAGTCTTTGATGACGAGGGCGTTTAGCGGGGGGTAGGCCGTCATGACCGTGATGTTCAGGTTCTGGCGAACCTGGTTCATGATGTCGTTCAGCTCCTGAGTGGAAGTCGGATTACTCAGGTAAATCACCTTCAGTACAACTTCTTCAAGGTCGCGCCGCTTGGTGCTGCTGTCTTCGATGATCAGAATGGTGTTCTTGTCGACAACCTGCCACCAGGTTTTCGTTTGAACATTCAGGATGTCCAGAGCCTGATAGAAACTGACATTGTCCAGATCGAGCGTAACGGTCGGGGGCGCAAAAGTTCGCAGGTCCCGGTCAAAGAGGACATGGATCCCCGCCATTTCGCCGATTGTCTCGAATGCAGTTCGGGTCGGCTGCGAAAGATGGATGGTGATTGGAACTTTCAGCGTGGGTTCCAGTTGAGACTGATAGGAAAGCGTCCGAGTCGACGCACGAATGGATTCGAAAGTCGGCGCCGGGGCGGGCGGCGCTCCAGGCAGTCGGCCGGCTATAAGTTCAGTGACCCTCTCCAGTTCCTGTGCAGCGAAGTCATGAGATGGGTCAATTTCCTTTGCACGAGCAAACTCCGTTTTCGCCGATTCCAGTTCGCCCTGTTCGAGCGCGTTCTTGCCCTTCTGGAAATGAACATAGGCGGCGGCGAATCGGGCTCGCTCATACTTCACCCGGTATTCCGTGTTTTCCGGATCCGCGTCCAGCGCCTTCTTGTACTGGACCATGGCGGTTTCGTAGTCCCGGGAAATTTCGGCTTTCCCGCCGTTGTTAAAGGCCGATTTGCCTCCGCCACAACCGCACAGACTGGCAACGATCAAAACCGTGCCGAAGATTTTGAGTCTATAATGAGCATTCATAATGATTGATCAAAGGAAAAGAATCTTCGCAGTCAGTCTGTGGCTCCTCGATTTGCTGCTGACCTTGATTAGCTTCTTTCTCGCCTATCGCCTCCGCCTTCTTGTTCCCATCCCTGGCTATACTGTCATGAAAGTCCAGGTTTACCTTTGGTTACTGCCAATTATTCTTCCGACCTGGGCAATCATCCTGCCTTTGTTCCGAGTCTATTCTGATCCTGCCATGCGTCCGCTGGATCAAATCGTGCGGCTGACTAAGGCGATCGTCATTGCGTGGCTTGTCGTGGGGACGCTTCAACTATTTGTAGACCCCCAAGCCACCAGCCGTTTGATGATCTTCTTCACCCTCGGCATCAACTACTTTCTCCTTATTTCATACCGGGTCCTTCTCCTGAAACTGAAAAAACATAGTGCACTTGACGTTCGTCATGTTGCAGTTGTGGGAAGCAGTCCAGCCGCCTCCGACTTCGGACACCGAATTGAAGCACATCTGGACTGGGGGTTGAAGCTGATTGCGGTTGTCGCACCGAAGCACGTTCGCGCCCTCCTCGAAAAGGGTGGAGTGGACGAACTAATCATTGTTGCGGACAAGGACAGCCTGGATGACTTCAATGAAACATTTCTGCTCTGCGAGGAAATGGGAGTGACCACACGCGTCGTTCTCAATTTCTTCCCGCATTCGTTTTCTCGAATGGAACTACTCCGATTCGACGGGATGCCACTTCTGTCATTTAGTACGACTCCAACGAACGAAGTTCTGTTGATACTGAAAAGAATCATGGACATATCCGTGGCATCCATGGTGGCCCTGGTGACCCTGCCTGTGACACTTATCAGCGCAATTCTAATCAGGCTGACATCGCCAGGCCCCGTTCTTTTTAAGCAGGAAAGATGCGGCCTCAATCGGCGTCCTTTCACAATGTACAAACTTCGATCCATGGTGGATAACGCCGAACAGGTTCGATATGAGCTTGAAGTCCTCAATGAGATGGATGGCCCCGTATTCAAATCGTCCAAAGACCCTCGCATTACCAAACTCGGCCGGTATCTTCGCCGGTTCAGCATCGACGAATTTCCGCAACTCTATAATGTGCTTCGAGGGGATATGAGCCTCGTCGGCCCCCGTCCTCCCTTGCCACAGGAGGTTGCACGATATGAACGATGGCAACGCCGGCGGCTCAGCATGAAACCCGGCCTGACATGCCTCTGGCAGATCAGCGGGCGTAACGAAGTCAGCTTTAAAGACTGGATGAAGCTCGACCTCAGCTACATTGACAACTGGTCGCTGCTGCTGGATTTAAAAATTTTGATCAAGACTGTCCCTGTGGTTCTCTTCGGCAAGGGGGCGAAGTAATTTGTTGCTCAGGTGAACCGCGGTATAATCCCCGCTGTCCATACCTGAAGAGGTCATCCTATGAAACGAAATCTTGCCAGTGCATGTTTTCTGGTGTTTTTGGCCGCGCACGTCTTTGCCGCCGGAAAGGATCCTGAATTTAAGGTGGCCGATGGAAAAGTTTCGATTCAGGCAGAAGCCATTACCCTGAAGCAGTTTCTTCAATATTGGGACGCTGCTACAGGTATGACTTCAAAGGTAAATCCTCAGCTTGCCAACGAGAAAATCAGCGTTCGACTGGAAGGTCTCGATTTCAATACCGCAATCCGTAAAAGCTTTCAGGGTCAGCCGTGGAATTGGGCAGTCGTCGATGGCAAGGGCATCAATGTCATTGATCGTGCCACAGCCGTGACTGCAACTGCCGGCGGACCGTCTGCGCCGATACAATCTTTTAGCGACACCCGGAATGAACCTCCCCCTCCACAGCCGCAACTGACGGCACCATTTGCACAATCGGCTCCGGTTCCCCCTCCGGTTCCTGCTAACGCAACCCCTGCGGCCGCAACTCCTGCGAACCAACCCGCAGGTGCCGTGAATCTTCCACCGGCCCAGGGTGGGCCGGCGCCGCCGACTCAGATCTTTCAGCCGCTCGGAACGCCTCTCGGTGGGGCTTTACCGACTGTTCAGCCCGTACGGTGAGTCTGGATATCGCGGTCAACCGTCAAGCGTTCCATAATTACGAAATTCTGGAAAGATTTGAAGCGGGTATGGTACTTACCGGCACCGAAATCAAGTCCGCCAGGGATGGGCGAGTCAATCTGAAGGATGCCTATGGATTGGTGAAGTCGGGAGAAGTTTGGCTGCTGAACTGCCACATCAGTCCCTATTCTCACGGAAACTTTTCCAATCATGACCCCCTTCGGACCCGAAAGCTTTTGCTCAACCGCAGCGAAATTCGCCGCCTCATCGGAAAGACCGTCGAAAAGGGACTAACGCTTGTCCCCCTTCGCGTCTATCTAAAGGGCGGTAGACTGAAATGCGAAATTGCTCTGGCGAAAGGGCGCAAGCTTCACGATAAGCGGGAAGTGTCGCGTCAAAAAACGATCGATAAGGAGGCCAAACAGGCCGTCAGTGATCGGAAGTAGCAGTCGTGTGATCGGGCGATGTCCGTCGATGAAACACGAACGTTAAATCGGGGATTGCGTGCCGTCATCGACCGAGCCTGCAGGAGATTTAAGGATTCTGTAATGCCTGAAGAACTTCCAATCTATTCCAATACGATGTTGCGAACGGGTCTTCAGTTCGCCGATCTGGCCCGGTTCAAAGACCTGGATTTATCTGAAGCCTGGTCGAAATCGGACGATATTCTCGCGCAGATGGAAGGCGCTTCCGACGTTGCCGGCGCACGCTCGGCCGTGCACGAATCCACCAAGAACGAACTCCTGAAGGTGCACTCTCTTTTATTCCGGGGTCGGCCCGGCGCTGGTCGATTTCGATCTCTCGAACTGAAACCGATCTATCGTGGTCAGGACTGCGCCCCCCCGCAGTTCATCGATCGTTCCATCGACAACCTGGAAATCTGGCTCGCCGCGGACAGCTTCAAGGAAATTCATCCCATCGAACGATGTGCTTTAACGATTACTCGAATCCTCGACGTCTGGCCCTTTGAATATGGGAATCTGACAACAGCGATCGTCTTTGCAAATAAAACCTTGAACGACGCCGGCCTCGCACCGTTTTTCGTCCTGCCGGAGCACAAAGCAGAGTTTGAAAAAGTTGTTGCGAGCTCGATGATCATTGAAATGCAGCCGCTGATCAACGCGATCTATCAGACGGTGAAGCGAGAGATGGCGCAGTTTGAAAAATGATGACCGGTATTCCCGGCAGATTCGATTCACACCCATCGGAGCAGAAGGACAGCTGAGAATTGGCAGCGCGCGTGTCGCCCTGATCGGCGCCGGCGCACTGGGCAGCGTCTCTGCGGAATTGCTGGTGCGTGCGGGCGTCGGCTTTCTGAGAATCATCGACAGGGATTTCGTCGAACTTTCCAACCTCCAGCGACAGTCCCTTTACGATGAAGAGGATGTGCGGAACAACCTGCCCAAAGCTGTTGCTGCAGCTGCCAAATTGAAGCGCATCAATTCGACCATCCACGTTGAACCCATCGTGGACGACGTCAATCCGGTTACGGTGGAAGATTATATTAAGGATGTCGACCTGGTTCTGGATGCACTCGATAATTTCGAAACTCGATTCGTCATCAACGATGCCTGTGTCAAACACACACGCCCATGGATCTATTCATCAGCGGTGGGAAGCTATGGCCTGGTCATGCCGATCATCCCCGGGAAGTCGCCGTGCCTTCGTTGCCTGATCGGCAGCCTGCCTGCGCCTGGGTCCTCACCAACTTGTGACACCGATGGCGTGATTGGCCCGATCACGCACGTCATTGCATCCATCCAGGTTGCCGAAGCCTTAAAGTGGATTACCGGAAATGGTGAAGCGAAGAACCTGGAACTCATCACATTCGATGTATGGACGCATCAGTTTCATCGAGTGGCGTTAGGTGCGGAAGCCATGAAAGCGTGTCCAGCTTGCGCCGAAGGCCGATTCGATTACCTGGACGGCAGTCCCTTGCGCACCGTCACCCTTTGCGGTCGCAATGCCGTTCAACTGATTCCCGGAGTTCGAAGCGATATGAATTTTTCCCAGCTGTCCAATTCCATTGGAACTTCCGGCACTGTTCAATACAACGAATTCCTCTTGCGGTGTTCTTCGCCGCCTTTCGAACTCACTGTCTTCAAGGACGGTCGCGCTATCGTAAAAGGTACTGAAGATCCAGGTATCGCTCGCTCTGTTTACACGAAAATCGTCGGCACCTGACTGGCACAGGCCAGTTTCGGATTAATCTACTGTCGACTTTCAAGAATTATGGTGCCCACTGCGGTCGAGGAAGCGGGCACGTGATAGAACCGGTAGACCTCCTTCACGTTGTCGCCAAGCGCACCGCGCATGATGAGCCACATCACCAGTTCGATCGCTTCGGCGCCCGCGTCACGAAGGTATTCCAGCGGCGATATTCGCACGAGACGTTCGGGATCGCTGGAGAGTCCATCCAGAAACGACTGGTCGAATTCTTTGTTTACGAGTCCGGCTCTTGGCCCTTGAATCTGATGCGACATGCCGCCGGTGCCAAAGATGACAACCTTCAAGTCCTCGTGCCACCCTTCAACTGCTTTCCGGATCGCTTTGCCCAGCATGTAACAGCGATGTCCAGTCGGAGCGGGATATTGAATGACATTTACCGCAAGCGGAATGACCCGGCACGGCCATGCCTTCGGCTGTCCAAACAAAAGCGTCATCGGCGTCGTCAGCCCATGATCCACCTGCATCTCATTGACGATTGTCATGTCGAACTCGTCGAGCACAAGGGATTGAATCATGTGTGACGCAAGTTCGGGATACCCCATGACCACCGGCACAGGACGCGCACCCCAGCCCTCATCGGCGATCTTGAATTCCTCTGCACATCCCAGTCCGAAGGTTGGAATGATTTTAAAATCGAATGCGTTCACGTGATCGTTATAAACCATGATGACGACATCGGGCTTCGTTTCGGCCATCCATTTCTTGGCCGGCTCATACCCCTTGAACAGCGGCACCCAATACGGTTCGCCGGCTTTACCATTGTCGACAGCGGCGCCGATTGCCGGAGTATGCGATGTTCCGACTCCAGCGATGATTTTCGCCATCAGTCTTTTCCCTTCCGTTCAGATTTGGAACGCCACCCATCCGGCGACCGCCCACCTGCCAACATCATTGCGACATAATCCTTCTCTTCCATGCCCGTCATCTGGGATGCCATAAACTGATAGGACTTGCCGTCGGTGAAAGCGAGCTTGGCAAGCGCATAGGAAACGCCGCCAAGTTCAAGCAGTTTGTTCCAGTCCCGATGGAGAACCGCGTCGCGCTGTTCGTCGGTCATTCCAAATTTCAAAGTATATGTGCCTTCGTCGGCGAGAAACTCCTTGCGATTCTCGGCCTTCATCAACGAATAGAGAAACTCGTTCAGGCGATATCCAATGCGCGCGCGCTGGGCATCAAATACCCAGGTTCCGGGGATATCCTCGTAGTCTTCAGGTCTTTGCGTCATTCCAACATCCTTTCCATCAATCCGGAGCTGCGCTCGAAAGCCGCCCATATTTTGCCACGGGAATGCTCGTTCCCCATGCTTATTGCCGGATCTTTTGTTACGGTGAGACGTGCTCTGGACATGCGTACGTTCGTGATTCCATGCCCTTCTGCGTTATTATCGAGGCTATGTCTCACGCGTTCCGGGCCTCGTTTTCAGGCAATGCTGCCAGTTTCCTCTGCAATTCATGGATGTAGCCGCATGGCGCCGCGAAATGCGAGCGCGCCTGATTGACGCCCGGCTGGAAATCTCCCCGGAAGAACACGAACGTTTCAGCCGAACCATCGAAAACCGCATCGAGGGGATTCTCGACTCCCTCCCTCCGCAGATATTGAGTGCTTACTGGCCCTTCAAAGGCGAAGTGGATCTACGTCCATTGATGAGGCGACTGCAAGCCAAAGGTTGGGTTACCGCGGTTCCGTCTGTTGTCCGGCGACGGAGTCCTCTTGAATTTCTGGAATGGGCGGACGGGATGGAAATGGATCTCGGGCCGTACGACATTCCGGTGCCTCGTGACCGTAAAGTCGTTCGCCCCACCGTCGTGATTGCACCTCTGGTGGCATTCGACAGGAACAATTACCGTCTGGGATATGGTTCCGGTTTTTTTGACATCACGCTGGCAGCATTACAACCGCCTCCCTTGACGATCGGAGTGGGCTTCGAAATTACCGGCGTCGAAACGATTCATCCTTTGCCGACCGATATTCCATTGAACCTCATCGTCACCGAAGCCGGAGTGTGGAAGCCTGGACGGAAAATAACAACGTCAACGCCGCCGATACATTAGAGCGATCGGGCGATACGCGTAAAATCCTTCCATGAAAATTCTTTTCCTTCACGGATGGCATTCCGTTCCGGGAGGCGTCAAGCCGGTCTTTCTCAAGGAGAGCGGACACACCGTACTTAATCCAGCACTGCCAGACGACGACTTTGACGAGGCTCTCCGAATTGCTCAAGATCAATTCGACAGGCACCATCCCGATGTGGTCGTCGGATCAAGCCGCGGTGGTGCGATAGCGATGAATCTTCGGCGAGTTTCGGTGCGGCTGGTTCTATTGTGTCCGGCCTGGCGCTGGTTTGGATCCGTTCAGGTTGTGAAGCGCGGAACCATCATTCTGCATTGCCGGAACGACAACGTCGTGCCGTTTTACGATTCCGAGGAATTGCTGCGGAACAGCGGACTCCCTGGCGATGCATTGATCGAGACAGGTTCCGACCATCGCCTGGCCGATCCAGAGTCCCTTCAATTAATGTTGAAAGCCTGCGAACGGGATTTTTTCTGAACCGCGATTTGGATTGCGACCTTCCGCGACCCGCGACAGCCAAACTGTATTAAATTCTATTTGGGGCTGCTGTCCGCGGTGAACGACTCGACGCTGGAACAGGAGCGACCAAAAACCAATCAAGAGTAAGTGCCATGGATAACAAACAGGTTGCGGCGCCAGACAGTACCGCGGTGAGGGTTGCATTGTGGAGAGGGCTGCACGTCGAAATCGATCCGCCGCCGCATGTGTTTGAAGACGAAGTCGGAGTGAAGCTGGCTGCACCGGACGAGGGATGGCAAAGCCGTCCGGACATGAGCGAGTTCACGCGGCCTTTCCGTGCCTCCATCGTGGCACGAGCCCGCTTCATCGAAGATCTCGTCGCGGAACAAGTGGATCAGGGTGTCGGGCAGTACGTGATTCTCGGAGCGGGTCTGGATACGTTCGCGCAGCGCCGACCTGAGGTCGCCTCGCGTGTGCGCGTATTCGAGATTGATCGGCCCGGACCTCAGGCCTGGAAGCGCCAGCGCCTCGTCGATCTTGGATACGGTATACCGTCGTACTTGCGGTTCGTGCCAGTGGACTTCGAGGCGGGAGACCCGTGGTGGGAGCGACTAGCCTCGTCGGGATTCGATTCGCAGAGATCCGCGATCTTCGCGTCCACCGGTGTCAGCATGTACCTGACCCG
>Ga0070667_100001405_pt1 | contig 21531 bp, 17 predicted proteins | sample KBSS33metaG_FD_64659 | JGI IMG/M metagenome (GOLD analysis project Ga0070667, IMG submission 64659) | Switchgrass rhizosphere microbial communities from Kellogg Biological Station, Michigan, USA - KBS S3-3 metaG | ecosystem: Host-associated > Plants > Roots > Rhizosphere > Soil ... | reverse complement strand
TGATCGCGATGCTGTTGCCGCTGGTTACCATCGGCGTCTCGCTGATCGTGGCGCAGCAGCTCGTGGCAGGCCTGGGCTTGTTGGGGCTCGCGGTCGGGCCGCAGACCCTGGTGCTGATGACCGGCATGATGCTGGGCGCGGGGACCGACTACGCCATATTCCTGTTCAGCCGATATCAGGAGTTCATGCGGCAGGGAGTTGCCAGCGATCAAGCACTGATCTCTGCGCTCACCTCGATCGGCGAAGTCATCGCCGGCTCGGCCGGCACCGTCGCCATCACGTTCCTGGCGCTGTCATTCGCCACCCTCGGCGTGTTCGCCACCATCGGGCCGGCGCTGGCCGTGACCGTGCTGGTCGGGTTTTTTGCGTCGGTGACGATGCTGCCGGCCCTGATCGTTCTGGTCGGACGACGTGGCTGGATCAGGCCGCGCAAGGACATGACGGGCCGGTTCTGGCGCCGTTCGGGCGTCAACATCGTTCGCCGCCCGGTGACCCACTTGGCCGGCAGCCTCGCGGTCCTGCTCGCGCTCGCGGGCTGCGCGACGATGGTTCGCTACAACTACGACAACCGCAAGGACCTCGACCCCGACGCGGCCAGCAATATTGCGTACGAGGCGCTGAACAAGCATTTCCCGGTCAGCACCACGATGCAGCAGTTCATCCTGATCCAGTCGCCGCGCGACCTTCGTGCCCCGAAGTCGCTCGCCGACATGGAACAGATGGCGCAGCGCGTCGCCCAGCTGCCGCACATCGACGCCGTCCGCGGCATCACCCGTCCGACCGGTGACGTCCTGGAACAGGCCAAGGCCACGTATCAGGCGGGTGAGGTCGGCAGCAAGCTCAAGGACGCCTCGAACCTCATCAACGGCAACGACGCTCTGCTGCAGAAGCTGGTCGACGGCGAGTACCAGCTCGCCGACGCGCTGAATCAGATCCGCACGCAGGTGCTCGGCTCGATCGGCCCGGTCCGCTCCATGCTCACCCAGATGGCCGCGCTGCAGAAGCAGTACGGCGGCTCCAAGACGCTGGACGATCTGGACAAGTCGGCCAAGATGGTGTCCCAGATGACGTCGCTGGGCGACGCCGTGGGCGGGCAACTGGTCCGGGTCGGCGACGTCTACAAGTGGTCCGGAAAAGCGCTCGAGACGCTGAACGCGACGCCGTTCTGCAATTACTACCCGGCGTGCAACGACCTGAAGATCGGTCTGCAGAACGTCAACGACGGCAACGATCCCGAGACTGTGCAGAAGGTCATCAATCTCGGCCACATGCTGCAGCAGTACAAGAGCGACCCCGGTATGGACGACAAGGTGCGCGGGATGGGCACCAACATCGAGGGCATCACCAGCCTGCTCAAGCAGCTGCGCCTGTACGACACGGCCGATCTCGAGCGGCGTCTGCAGCAGGCGGTGGACGGCGTCAACCTGCTGGCCGATTCGAGCAAGCAGCTCGCCGACGGCGTGAAGCTGCTGGTCGACCAGGTCCGGGGGATGGGCGGCGGCCTGAACCAGGCGTCGTCGTTCCTGCTCGGTATGCGGCGCGACGCCAACACCCCGCAGATGGCCGGTTTCTACGTGCCGCCCGAGATTCTGACCCGGAACGAGTTCGAGAAGGCCGCGACGCTGTTCGTGTCCCCGGACGGCCACACGGTGCGCTACCTGGTGCAGACCGCGCTGAACCCGTTCGGCACGGAAGCCATGGACCAGACCAACGCAATCGTCAAGGCGGCCCAGACGGCACTGCCCAACACGACGCTGTCCGACGCGAAGGTGTCGATGGTCGGTCTGTCCGCGGTGAACCGCGACATCCGCGATTACTACAACAGCGACATCCAGTACATCGTCATCGTGACGCTGATCGTGGTGTTCCTCATCCTGGTGCAGTTGCTGCGGTCTGTCGTGGCGCCGCTGTACCTGGTGCTGTCGGTGGTGCTGTCGTACGGCTCGGCGCTGGGCATCGGGGTGGTGTTCTTCCAATTCATATTGGGCTACGACATCTCGTGGAGTGTGCCGGGCATCGCCTTCCTGGTGTTGGTGGCGGTCGGCGCCGACTACAACCTGCTGCTGATATCCCGAATACGTGATGAAGCGAAATGGGGCGTGCGTTCGGCGATCGTGAAAACGGTCTCCGCGACCGGCGGCGTCATCACCTCAGCCGGCCTGATCTTCGCGGCGTCGATGCTCGCGATGACGGTCAGTAGCATCCTGGGCGCCGTGCAGCTCGGCTTCATCATCGGTGTCGGCCTGCTGCTGGACACCTTCATCGTCCGCACGGTGACCGTGCCGGCGATGGCGGCCCTGCTCGGTGACGCCAACTGGTGGCCGTCCAAGTCGCCGCGCCGCAAGCGGGAAGAGGCCGAGGAAGCCGAGGCGCTGGCCGCCACCGAGCGGTTGCTGGCCGAGCGCAAGGCCCGCCGGGAGTCCGACGAGGCTGCACCGTGCCCGGAGTGCGGCTACGCGGCGACCTGCGACGCGTGCCAGATGACGACGGCCTTCGAGGCGGCCGGTTCGGTACAGCGCGGCAGCCTGTTCGGCTGAGCTGATATCGAATTTCCGAGAAATTGAACTATCTCGTCAATAAACCTGGTTGAATTCCTGGCGTCCGGTGGGGGGATTTAGACGTCGATTTGTGCGAAGGGCCCGACGCGATCGCACCGCGACTCTAAAGAACAGGATATTCGATCACCGATGGATCTCCGGAAATTCGTTGACGCATTGCGGCCACTCCCAGGATGGATCGGGGGTGGCATTCTCGATTGGTACCAGCTCGGGCTCAGAAAGCCGCGAGACGCGACCACCTATTACGGGGCAACCATTCATTGCGATCCCGTCGACTCGATTCAGCGCAGCATCATTTACTACGGCGTGTGGGAACCGGCCATCTCGCGAATTATCGAAGGCTGCCTCGCTCCGGGAGACCTGTTCGTCGACATCGGCGCGAACATCGGTTACGACACGATGCTCGCGGCTACCCGGGCCGACGTCGTCGCCATCGAGGCGGCGCCCCATATCTATCGGAAGATGCTGCACAATCTCGACCGCAACCCCGAGCTCGCCCGTCGCATCCGGCCGGTGAATGTTGCGGTTTCCGACCGTGTCGGCGAACTCGACCTGTATGACTTCGGCCCCCGCAACATCGGCGCCACCACCACGTTGCCGTCCCGCAACGGAAAGAAATGCGCGACCGTCGAAGCGGCTCCGTTGCTGGATATTCTTTCGGCCGAAGAATTGGCACGTGTAAGGCTGATCAAGATGGATGTCGAAGGTGCTGAAACGACCATTCTCAACGACATTTTCGACCACATCGAGGCGTTTTCCGAAAATATGAACATCATCTTCGAGGCGAATCCCGAAGACGACCGATCCGCATTCAACGAACTGTTCGAACGAATTCAGCAAAACTTCGTGGCTTACGAAGTGGAGAACGGCTACAGCAATGCCTGGTATTTGAAATGGAAAGACGGTCCGCTCAATGAGCTGCACACAGCTCCCGCGCGGCGCACCGATATTCTCCTGACTCGCGCATAGTGCAGGCGACGTCCGTCTCGCGTCCCGGGGTGCGTTGCGCAGCCCGGGACACGAGACGGATCAGGCGTCGAGTCGGGCCAGTTCACCCTTGCGGTACAGCTCGGTGCAGGCCTGCCGGCGGATCTTGCCGCTCGTGGTGATCGGGATCGAGCCCCGGCCGACCAGTACCAGGTCGGCGGCGTTCACGCCGTGCACCTGCGAGATAGCCGAGGTGATGTCGTGCTTGACCTGTGCCAGGTTCTCCCGGACCTCGTCCTCGGTGTCGCCGCGCTTCTTCATCTCGATGACGACGGCGAACTGCTCGACACCGTCCTCCTCGAAGCCGACGGCGGCGGTGCGGCCGCCCGAGACCGCGCTGACGGTGGCCTCGATATCGTCGGGGTACAGGTTGCGGCCGCGGATGATCAGCAGGTCCTTGATGCGGCCGATGATGAACAGCGAGCCTTCGGAGATGAAGCCGAGGTCGCCGGTACGCAGCCAGGTGTCCGACGGGGTGCCCTCGGGGGCGTCCACGAGCACGCCGCGGAAGGTCTTCTCGGTTTCCTCGGGCTTGTTCCAGTACCCGGCGCACACGTTCTCGCCGTGCGTCCAGATTTCGCCCACGGTGCCCTCGGCGACCTCGCGACGGGTCTCCGGGTCGACGATGCGAACCAGCGGCGACGGCGAGAAGCCGTAGCTCACCAGCGGGCTACCCGACTCGACGCGCTCGACGATGCCGTCGGCCAGCTTGTCGGCGTCGAAGTCCACGACTGTCGGCGGCTCACCGGATTCGCGGGATGCCACGTACAGCGTGGCCTCGGCCAGGCCGTAGCTGGGACGGACGGACTTGCCCGGCAGGCCGAACTTGGCGAAGCGCTGGATGTAGCGCTTGACGGTGGTCGGCTGCACGCGCTCGGCGCCGCTGAAGACCGTCAGGACGGTGCTCATGTCCTTGCCGGCCATGTCCTCGTCGGTGGTCCGTGCGGCCGCCAGGTCGAAGGCGAAGTTCGGCGCGGCCGTGATGACGTTCTTGTAGCTGCCCATCAGCTGCACCCAGCGCGCGGGCTTGACCAGGAACGAGATAGGGCTGGTCATCACGGTGTGCCAGCCGCCGAGGATCGGGGTGCACACGCCGAGCAGCAGGCCCATGTCGTGGTACAGCGGCAGCCAGGTAACCACGGTGCTTCCTGGCGGCGCGACCTTGCCCCACTCGGAGAAGAAGACCGCGATCATCTGCTCGTAGTTGGCCGAGACGTTGCGGTGCGACACCATCACGCCGGCGGCGGTGCGGGTCGAGCCCGAGGTGTACTGCAGGTACGCGGTCTCGGGGCGAACCTCGCGGCGCGAGAACGGCTTACGGCGGGTCTCCAGGTCCAGCTCGTCGACGGCGAGCACGACGGGGCTACGGCCGTCGTCGTTCGGCGTCGCGTACTGCGCGACGGCGTCCTTGCTGGCCGCGGTGGTCAGGGCGACGACCGGCTGCGCGTCCTTCATGACGGAGATGACGCGCTCGTCGTGGTGACCCATGATCGGCTGGGTCAGCGGGACGGCGATCATGCCGGCTTCGAGGGCGCCGAGGAATCCGACGACGTACTCGAGGCACTGCGGGGCGACGATCACCACACGGTCACCGATCTCGCCGTGCTGGCGCAGTTCGTGGGCCACGGCGACGCTCTGCTGGTACAGCTGAGCCCACGTGAGGGTCTTCGCCACACCATCGGGGTCGGTGTCGTAGTCCATGAACGTGAAAGCCAGGTCGTTGGGTTGCAGGCTGGCGCGCTCGCGCAGGACGGCCGGCAGAGACGACTCGATCACGGACACTTCCTCCTCGGGGTATACGGGCAGGGATGAAGGCCGGGTGTCGTCGAAGGCGCTGAAACACAGTCAAACTGACACCGGGTGCCGGATAGCAGAGTAAGGCATACGCGCTGATTTTGACGTATCAGGCTTTTTGCTGACGAGTCGCCGACGGTTGGCAGCGGAGGCTCAGCGGACCGCCTTCGAGAACCACTTGGTCTTGATCAGCCACGAGTGCGCGGACGCCAGCGCGAAGACCCCGCCGCACATGCACGCGAACACCCAGACGAACTTGCCGTCTTCGAGAGGCTGCAGCTCCGGGACCAACGACGTCAGGATGCGGGTGGCGCAGGCCAGGATGCCGCTGCCGGTGGCGAACAGGTAGATGTTGGCGATGCGCCGCGAGTCCTCGTTCTTGCGCAGCACCAGCAGTGCGCGCCCACCGAACACCAACAGGTAGGTCAGGGTCCCGCAGAGCACGAGCCAGTAGGCGGCGAGCCAGCCGTCGGTCGGCATGGTGAACAGATCGGGGGAGTACCCGCGTCCGGCGACGCTCATCGAGAACAGGGCCAGCAGAATCGGGATGCACAGGGTGGCGGGCCGCTCGATGTACTGCGTGAACATCTTCTGCATGACGGAGTCGTCGGCCAGACGGCCGATGGCGTTGTAGACGATGGCGGAGGCGGCCACGATGTAGCAGTCGTGCCCGAGGTAGGCGGGCAGGTTCCAGACACCGGTCATCGAGTGGATGGCGCGGCCCAGCGTGTCGGCGGCCATCGGGGACATCAGGGCGACGGCGGCGGCCTGCAGCGCGATGTTGAGGGTTGCTGCTACTTCCCAGCGGCAGGACCACGTGACGCGACGGATCCAGAGACTCCACGCCATACAGGCGAGAGTGATGGTGATGAGAAAAGTGAGAGCCATGGTTGAAGCCTTTGCCGGCGCCTGCGAACGCTCAGATTTTACTTGTCACAGCGGCGGTGCGTCAGCACGTCGCGTCATTTCCGACAATTTCGCGGCGCGTTTGGGGACCGCCGGCGCCGCCGTGGCAACCGCGAGGGGTGCCGACTGGATGTAGTTGATGACTTCGTCGTGGCTCATCAGGCCGAACCGAACTTGCAGGTCGGGGTAGCTCAACCGGAAGTGATCGGCCACCAGGCGGAGCTCTTCTGCGTTGGGATAGTCGGCCTCTTTGATCCGCCGGTAGTACGTACTGCTCGAGGTTCCGAGCGCACCGTAGATCTCCCTCGCTTCGACGTCGCCGTCGAAGATGTAGTCGAGCAGCGCTTTGAGCTGTCTGCCGTTCTGGTCTGTTCGGGGCACTCTGCCACGATAGACCCTTCCCCCCTTTGGTTGCTAGCAACTGTTTTTGCGACACATAAGCCGTAATTGACATGGGCGTCACAGTTTCGGGAGCTATGTCCCAAAATTGGGAATCGTGTTGTAGTGTGCATCACATGACTCTTGCGTACGCCGGTGAGTTCGACGCCGTTCTCCCTTCTGCTGCTGCTGCGGCGACGATGCATGTCGCCGACTACGAGTTCGGCGGCTTCGACACCGCCGGTACTGCGGTCGATATGCGGCGCCTCGAGGCTCCGCTGTCACCAGTGATCACCGCCGAGCTCGAGGGCGCTGTCGAATACCTGGGGGTCGATGCCGAGGTGTTGCTGATCGCAGCCCTCGGTCGGGCGATCGAGCGGGTGATCGGACCCGGCCGAGCCGCCGTCGACGTGGCCGTAGCGAAGGAACGCTCCGGCGGCGGGCTGGCCGTCATCCGGCGGCTCGAAGTCGACGCCGTCTCGGCATCTGACGTCGACGCCACGGCCATGGTGCAGACGGTGCGCGGCGCCCTGGCGGCCGCCGCCGCCGACCCGAATGACGTTGCCGACGTCTTGCTCAGTTATGGCATGTCCGCGATCGACGGCGAGCACCCGGGCCCGGCGCACACGCTCGAGGTCCGCGCGTTCCACGCCGACGACGCGTTGCATGTGGACTGGTGGTACGCGCGGCATCAGTTCGAGCCCTACACCGTGGACGAACTGGCCGAACAGTTCGCCTACGCCGTGATCGAGCTCGCCTCGGAGGCCATGCCCGTCTCCGATTGATCTGGAGTGACCCGCGCCCGTTAGAATCGCTGCAATCGCATCGATCCGGCCATCACCGGGGAGCATTCGGAAGAACCCGCTGGGGCCATGACGGCCGCGGCTCAGTAGAACCGAACGGGTAGGCCCGTCATCGCCTGCAGTTGAGCGGCGCACATGCGCGACCTTGCGGGGTCGGCTGCGCGCAAGCGGGGTGGTACCGCGGCGCTCGCGTCCAGACGCGAGATCGTCGTCCCCGTGCCTGGAACTGAGCACCTTTTGGTGCTGACGGCACTGGAGACCCTGACGTGAGCGCGTACCCCAAGACCGCAAGCGGCACACCGAATTTCCCCGACCTCGAAACCGACGTCCTGGAGTTCTGGGCCCGCGACGACACCTTCCGCGCGAGCATCGCGCGCCGCGACGGCGCCCCCGAATACGTCTTCTACGATGGCCCGCCGTTCGCCAACGGTCTGCCGCACTACGGCCACCTGCTCACCGGCTATGTCAAGGACATCGTTCCCCGCTACCGCACCATGCGCGGTTACAAGGTCGAGCGCCGGTTCGGCTGGGACACCCACGGCCTGCCCGCCGAGCTCGAGGTGCAGCGTCAGCTCGGGATCTCGGACAAGGCCCAGATCGAGGCCATGGGCATCGGTGCGTTCAACGACGCCTGCCGGGCGTCGGTCATGAAGTACTCGAACGAGTGGCAGTCCTACGTCACCCGCCAGGCCCGCTGGGTCGACTTCGACAACGACTACAAGACCCTGGACCTGACATTCATGGAGTCGGTGATCTGGGCGTTCAAGCAGCTGTGGGACAAAGGCCTGGCCTATGAGGGCAACCGGGTGCTGCCGTACTGCTGGAACGACGAGACCCCGCTGTCCAACCACGAGCTGCGCATGGACGACGACGTCTACCAGAGCCGGCAGGACCCGGCGCTGACCGTCGGGTTCCGGATCGCCGACGGCGCAGGGTCTCCGCTGGCCGGCAGCTACCTGCTGGTCTGGACCACGACGCCCTGGACCCTGCCGTCCAACCAGGCCGTCGCCGTCAACCCAGAGGTCACCTACGTGCAGGTGGTGGGTCCCGACGAGCAGAGCTACGTCCTGGCCGAGGCCCGGCTGGCCGCTTATGCGCGTGAGTTCGGCGAGGAGCCGGTGGTCGTCGGCAGCTACCTCGGCGCCGAACTGCTGGGCACGCACTACCTGCCGCCGTTCGCATTCTTCGTCGACAGTGACAAGGCGCAGAACGCCTTTCAGGTGTTGCAGGGCGACTTCGTCACCACCGAGGACGGCACCGGCATCGTCCACATGGCGCCGGCCTACGGCGAGGACGACAAGGCCACCTGTGACGCCGCGGGCATCGTGGCGGTCACCCCGGTCGACTCCACGGGCCGGTTCGACTCGACCGTGCCCGACTACCGGGGCCAGCAGGTCTTCGAGGCCAACCCGCAGATCATCAAGGATCTCAAGAACGGCACCGGCCCGGCGGCGGTCAACGCTCCGGTGCTGCTGCGCCACGAGACCTACGAGCACTCTTACCCGCACTGCTGGCGGTGCCGCAATCCGCTGATCTACCGCGCGGTGTCGTCGTGGTTCGTCAAGGTCACCGAGTTCCGGGACCGGATGGTCGAGCTCAACCAGCAGATCACCTGGTACCCCGAGCATGTCAAGGACGGCCAGTTCGGAAAGTGGCTGTCCAATGCGCGCGACTGGTCGATCTCGCGAAACCGTTACTGGGGCAGCCCGATTCCGGTGTGGAAGTCGGACGATCCGGCTTACCCGCGCATCGACGTCTACGGCAGTTTGGACGAGCTCGAGCGTGATTTCGGCGTCCGGCCCGACAATCTGCACCGGCCCTACATCGACGAGCTGACCAGGCCCAACCCCGACGACCCGACCGGCAAGTCGACGATGCGTCGCATCGAGGACGTCTTCGACGTCTGGTTCGACTCGGGCTCGATGCCCTACGCGCAGGTGCACTACCCGTTCGAGAACGCCGACTGGTTCGACGGCAGTGACACCGAATCCGCGCACTTCCCTGGCGATTTCATCGTCGAGTACATCGGCCAGACCCGCGGCTGGTTCTACACCATGCACGTGCTGGCGACCGCGCTGTTCGATCGGCCGGCGTTCAAAACCTGTGTGGCACATGGCATAGTGCTGGGCAACGACGGCCAGAAGATGAGCAAGTCGCTGCGCAACTACCCGGACGTGTCCGAGGTCTTCGACCGCGACGGTTCGGATGCCATGCGCTGGTTCCTGATGGCCTCGCCGATCCTGCGGGGCGGCAATCTGATCGTCACCGAACAGGGCATCCGCGACGGTGTGCGGCAGGTGCTGCTCCCAGTGTGGAACGCGTACTCCTTCCTGGCGCTGTATGCACCGAAGAAGGGCACCTGGCGTACGGATTCGACCCACGTGCTGGACCGCTACATCCTGGCCAAGCTCGCCGACCTGCGCGACACGCTGACCGAGTCGCTCGACGCCTGCGACATCTCGGGCGCCTGCGAGCAGTTGCGCCAGTTCGCCGAAGCGCTCACCAATTGGTATGTGCGACGGTCCCGTTCGCGGTTCTGGGAAGAGGACACCGACGCCATCGACACCCTGCACACCGTGCTGGAGGTGACCTGCCGCCTGGCCGCGCCGCTGCTGCCGCTGGCCACCGAGAAGATGTGGCAGGGCCTGACCGACGAGCGTTCGGTCCACCTGACCGACTGGCCCGAGGCCGGCGTGGTCCCCGCCGACCCGGAGTTGGTCGCCGCCATGGACCGTGTGCGTGAGGTGTGCTCGGCGGGCTCGTCACTGCGCAAGGCGAAGAAGCTGCGCGTGCGACTGCCGTTGCCGAAACTGACTGTGGCAGTGGATAACCCGGACGCGTTGCGGCCGTTTGCCGACCTCATCGCCGACGAGCTCAACGTCAAGGCCGTCGAGCTGACCGACGACATCGACGCCTACGGCAAGTTCGAACTGACCGTCAACGCGCGCGTCGCCGGCCCGCGCATCGGCAAGGACGTGCAGGCCGCGATCAAGGCGGTCAAAGCCGGCGAAGGTGTCGTCAACCCCGATGGCACGCTCACCGCCGGGCCAGCCGTGCTGCTGCCGGCGGAGTACAGCTCGAAACTCGTTGCCGCAGAACCGGAGTTCACGGCGGCGCTGCCCGATGGCGCGGGCCTGGTGGTGCTCGATGCCACCGTCACCCCCGAGCTGGAGGCCGAGGGCTGGGCCAAGGACCGCATCCGTGAACTGCAGGACCTGCGCAAGGCCACGGGGCTCGACGTGTCCGACCGGATCACCGTGACGTTCGCCGTACCGGCCGACAAGCAGGCGTGGGCGACCACGCACGCCGACCTGATCGCCGGCGAGATCCTGGCCACCGCCTTCACCGTCGTGGATGTCACGGCCCTGGCCGACGGCGCCGACGTCGGTGACGGAGTCCGGGCCGCGATCGCCAAGGCCTGAGCCGGATCAGCGCTCCGCGAACGTGCCGGCTTGCTTTTCAGCGTGCACGTTCGCGGAGCGCAGGCGGCGGCCGGTGGACGCGATCCAACCGAGGGTCACCACTGCTGCCACGACGTACACCAACCCAGCCCAGGCCAGGTACCAGGGCCGACCGAACTGCCACACGTTCGGTTCGGCGAGGGCAAGTGCGCTGGGCAGGCCGAGAGCAGTGATCGCCACCCAGGTCCAGCCGAGCATGCGGGCTCCCGGCTTGTCCCGCCAGCATCCGCAAAACAGCCAGAGGATCAGCGGCACGAGCCAGATCCAGTGATGGACCCACGAAATCGGCGACGCCAGCAAGCCGAACAGTTCGACCACCAGCAGCGACCCCAACGGGTCGCGAGATGCTGCTTCCGGGGCCAGTGCGCGCCATGCCAGCGCGGCCAGTGCCGCCGTTGCGGTGATCGCGGCCAACACCAGCGCGTTGTGGCCGGCATCATGGCCCAGGATTCGGGAGATGCCGCCACTCCAGGATTGATTGATCGCCGTGCCCACCGGGACCGCAAAACGACCGATCAGGCCGGTGAAATAGAAGTGCGTTTCGCTCGGAAAGGCCAGCGCCGATATCGCCAATGTGGCGACGAAGACCAGCCCCGCGCACACCGCAGCCGCCCAGCGACGCACGCCGACAAGGTAGAAGCCGGCGATCGCCGGGGTCAGCTTCACTCCCGTGGCCAGCCCGACCAGCAGCCCCGACACCCACCACCGCTTGCTGTACACGGCGTAGAGCACCGAAAGTGTCAAAAACACTCCGAGCTGACCCATGTTCAGGCAGACGCGTACCGGCTCGAGCCAGATCAGGCCGGCTGTCCACAACATCGCTTCGCGGTGATCGCCACTACCGATCAGCAACTGGCTGATCCGTACGATCCCGTAGACCGCCGCCAGGATCGCGAGTTGCCACAGGATTCCCGTCATCCCGAACGGCAGCAGACTCAGCGGATAGAACAGCATCGCCGCGAAGGGCGGGTAGATGAATGGCAGCGGCTCGGTCGGTGTCTGTCCCTGCATGGGTGACTGGCCGGCATAGGTGAACGTGTACAGGGTGTTCGGCTGCTCCAGCGCAGCACCGCCCATCACGTACACATGGAGATCGACGACATTCGGCGGGCTGGGGATGCTCACGGCGAGCAGGGCTGCGGCGCTGAGGAACAGCAGCGTCGGCGCCAGCCACCTGTGGCGGTCGATCTGCGTCTTGAGGTCAGGCACGCCGGCCGGTCCTGACCATCCAGATCATGGTCGCCTGCGCCGCGAAGATGTACACCATCTCGGCCCAAGCCAGGTACCAAGGGCGGCTGACCTGCCAGATGTTCGGCTGGGCGAACGACAGCAGACTGGGGACGCTGAGCACCATGAGTGCCACCCAGCCCCAGCCCAGGAACCGGGCGCCCGCCCGGTCGTGCCAGGGGCCGTAGAGCAGCCAGATCATCAGCGGCAGCACCCATACCCAGTGATGCGTCCAGGACACCGGTTCGGCCAGCAACCCGAACAGCTGCACCACGAGCAGCGATCCGAGTCTGTCGCGCTCGCCACCGAGGGCTCGGAACGCCAGCACCGCGAGCACCGCGGTGGCCACGATCGCGCCGATCACCAAGGGCGACATACCGACGTCGTGACCCGCGATACGCGACAGCCCACCTTGCCAGGACTGGTTCCACGACGAGCCCACGGGCAGCGACTTTCCGGCCGCGGCCATCCGGTGCGGGAAGTAGCGCCGGGTCTCGTCGGGCAGAACCAGATACGCCAGGCCGACGGTCCCGAAGAACACCACGGCCGAGAACAGCGCGGTGCCCCAGCGCCGAACGCCGACAAAGTAGAAGCCGGTGATAGCGGGAGTCAGCTTGACGCCGGCGCCCACGCCCACCAGCAAGCCGGACAGCCACCACCGCGAGTCATAGGCGGCGTACAGCACGGCGAGCATCAGGAAGATGCCGATCTGCCCGGACTGGATGCTGCTACTTGGCGCCTCCATCCAGAGCGCCCCCGCGGTCCACAGCATTGCCGTGCGCGGGCTGCCACCGCCGATGAACTTCTGGCTGAGTCGGACCGTCCCGTAGACGGCGGCGATCAACGCGACCTGCCAGGCGAGGGCGACCAGCCAGAACGGCGCAAAGTGCAAGGGCGCGAACATGATTGCCGCGAACGGAGGATAGGTGAACGGTAGATGTTCGCCCTTTGTCGGGTCGACGTAGAAGAAGTCGTACAAGCCGTTGGGGTGCCCCAGCGTCGCGCCCCCCAGCACATATACCCGGAGGTCGAAGAAGGCGTCGCCCTTGACCAGGTAATAGCCCATGGTCGAGGCCACCCGCAGCGTTGCGCTGACGGCGAGGATCAGCGGCGCCAGAGTTTGCCATCGCGGCGGTCCCGGACGCGTTATCGAGATGGGTCCGGCTGTCACCGGCCGACTATATCGATCGGTTCCCCGGGCGTCCTTGTGAAACTGCTGGGACCCATCGCACTCGTCGGCGCGATTCTCAGTCAATTCAAAGTTGCCACACAGCACGATGGTTCACCTCGGGCTACGACAGCGAGCCCGAGAACACCAGATACAGACCCAACAGCGTCAACGCCGTCGCCATCACCCAGATACGCCGTGCCCGCAGCCAATTCGGCACGTGCGCCAGATACTGCTGTGTCTTGGCGGGCGCTATCAAATAGCACACCAACGGGATTTCGGCGAACGCGAACGACACGACCGCATACGTCACCACCGCCGCAACCTGGGTGGACTTGCACTCACCGGACGCCAGGATCACGCCGAGAGCGCCGATCAATTCGACGTGCGGTCCGGGACCGGCCCACAAGCCGGCCACGAACGACATCCACAACGACTGACTCTGCATGAGCTGACGTGCCCAGGTCGTCAACCACGCCGTCAGGGATGGGGCCGACGTCGGCGCCTCCGGTTCGATCTCTTGCTCGAGTTCCCCGGCTGAGCTGGCACTGCCGACTGGCACTGCCACGGGCACCGGAGTTTTGGTCCCGGCCCGCAACAGCAGCGCCACCGCGACCAGCAGTACCAGGCCGCCGATCACCAGTTTGGCGTCGGCCGCGTCGATGGCGTCGGTCGTCGAGTTCATGTCGGCGAGGAGTCGCTTGGTGGTGCCGTGCAGCAGGTAGACGGCGCTGAGGCCCAGGAGCAGGCTCGACGTGAGACCGCCGAGGCAGAACACGAACAGGGCGGGGATGGGGCGGTTCCTCATCACGACGAAAACCGCCACCCCGAGTCGGACTGGATCCCACATCGCCATCACGGCGAACATCACTACGGTGGCCCACACGGGCCGGGACGCTACTGGTCGTAGCTGGCAACCCTCGCTCGGTTTCCTGCGAATGCCACCACATCGCCGGGCCTGAGCTGCCGACCACGGCGGGTCTCGACCTCGCCGTTGACTTCGACCAGGCCGTCGGCGATCACCGCCTTGGCATCGGCGCCGCTGTCGATCAGGGCGGCCAGTTTGAGGAATTGGCCCAGCCGGATCGACTCGTCGCGGATCGGCACGTCGTTCATGCCGAGAAGGGTAGCCACCTAGCATTGGCCACTGTGGATCGCTGGGTCATACATCTTGATATGGACGCCTTTTTCGCGTCCGTCGAGCAGCTGACGCGGCCCACCCTGCAGGACCGTCCGGTTCTGGTCGGCGGTCTCGGTGGGCGTGGCGTGGTGGCCGGCGCGAGCTATCAGGCCCGCAAGTTCGGCGCCCGCTCGGCGATGCCGATGCATCAGGCGCGCCGGTTGGTCGGCGCAGGTGCCGTGGTACTACCGCCCCGCGGTGCGGTGTACTCGGTGGCCAGTCGACGGGCGTTGGATGCGGTGCGCGCCCTGGTGCCGGTGCTCGAGCAGCTGTCGTTCGACGAGGCGTTCGGTGAGCCGACCGAACTGGTCGGCGCCGACCTCGACGTGGCCCGTCAGTTCTGCGAGGACCTGCGGGCCGCGGTGCGGGCCGAGACGGGGTTGGTGGCCTCGGTCGGAGCGGGTTCGGGCAAGCAGGTCGCCAAGATCGCGTCGGGACTGGCCAAGCCCGACGGCGTACGGATCATCAGCGGCGACGAGCAGCGGCCGTTGCTGGAGGCGTTACCGGTGCGCCGGCTGTGGGGGATAGGGCCGGTCGCCGAGGAGAAATTACACCGGCTGGGTATCGAGACCATCGGGGCGCTGGCGGCGCTCACCGATGCCGAGGCCGCCGACGTGCTGGGTGCCACCATCGGCCCGGCGCTGCACCGGCTGGCCCGCGGTATCGATGACCGGCCCGTGGTCGAGCGCGCTGAGGCGAAGCAGATCAGCGCGGAGTCCACATTCCAGGTCGACCTGACCACTCTGGAGCAGCTCCGTGAGAGCATCGGGCCCATCGCCGAGCACGCGCACCGGCGGCTGCAACGCGACGGCCGCGGTGCCCGCACGGTGACGGTGAAGCTGAAGAAGTCGGACATGAGCACGCTGACCCGTTCGACCACGCTGCCGTACGCGACCACCGACCCGTCGACCTTGGCGGCGACGGCCCGCCGGCTGCTGCTCGACCCCGTCGAGATCGGCCCGATTCGTCTTGTGGGCGTTGGCTTTTCGGGTCTGACGGATGCCCGGCAGGAGTCCTTGTTCCCGGAGCTCGAAATGTTGGACGGCGCCGACGTCGCGACCTCGGCGGGTCTGGCCGGACCGCTGAACGTCGAGCCGTCCGCGTCCCCGTGGCGCGTCGGCGACGACGTCCAGCATCCGGACCACGGCCACGGCTGGGTGCAGGGCGCCGGGCACGGCGTCATGACGGTGCGATTCGAAACCCGGGCCAGCGGACCCGGCGTGGCCCGCACCGTCGCGGCCGATGACCCGCAGATCACGCGCGCAGACCCCGTGGAAAGCCTCGACTGGCAGGACTACCTGGCACAGTTGCCGACCGACGATGGCGCGGCCTGACGCTAGCCTCGGTGGGGTTGAAGTCCGCGCGGCAGGCTCGGCTTACCGCTACCGCTGGTGACCAGCGCCGCCCGGCCTTGCCGATTGTCCGCAGTGGCGGACTTGTCGGCCGGCGCGAGCAGGGACATCACATCCGCGTCGACGATCGGGGCCAGCGCGGCGCTCATGTTCACCGTGAGATGGTGGCCGTCGCGGTAGACGAGCGTGTCTCCGAGGATGCTGGGGCAGACGGTGTCGTTGCACAGGTAGTCGCTGTAATCCAGGTAGGTGAACGCGCCCCTGGTGGCCAGCTCCTTCTCGGCCTGGCGGACGGCCTGGTTCAGTGCTTCGGCCCGAGGCAGCGCGCACCGCTGGGCGTCATCGGGGAACAGGCCCAAGCAGAAGGTGGGCGGCACACCGATCGATGGGGTGTCGGCGAACACCGCGACGCGCGCTTGCGACGGCAGCTCGCTGACGGTGTCCGTCAGGGCCTTCCCCCAGTGCGCCGTCGGGTCGCCATCGTTCAGCATGTAGCTGGACCCCCAGGCGCCGAGCAGGATCAGTGCCGGTTTGGCTGCTTCGAGGCTGGCGAGGACGTTTTCGCGCCATTCGGCACACCTCGGATAGTTGGCGATATGAATATGCGCCGAGGGGCAGTGACTCTTGGTGCGAGTGTCGAGCCGGATCAGGCCCTGATCGGCGAGCGCGGAAAGCGCCGGATACCAGTGCGCCGCATGGGAATCGCCGAACAGGACGACCAGCGGTGCCTGCGGGTTGGTCCCCACCGTGCAGCCCGCCGGGTCGGTCGCCCACTGTCCGCGGTGGCAGCCGTTCGCGTAGATGACAGGTTCGCCGCCGGCGCCGTCGGAGAGTTCCGGGGTGAGGTTGCTCGGCACGTACGGGGTCCCGGCGGGCTTCACGCTGAGCGCTGTGTGAAGCGCGGGGCGGCCGGCATCGCGCCGGGGTGACTGCACGACGGCGACCGCGAGAACGACGGTGCAGACGGCCGCCATCACGCCCGCTGTCGCCGCAAGTGTCCGGCGCGGACGCGCGACGGTGAGCCACGCCAGGTGCTGGCCGGGCTGTTCGACGTAGCGGTAGAGCAGCCACGCCAGCGGGACACAGGTCGCCACGATCGCGACGCGCAGCCACATCGGCGAGGTGTGCATGTAGCCGGTGGCGGCGACGGGCAAGACGAGCAGAGGCCAGTGCACGAGATACAGCGAGTACGAGATATCGCCCACCCAGGTGAGTGGACGCAGGCTCAGGAGCGCCGCGGGGCCCCGGCGCACGGGGCCGGCGGCGATGAGCAGTGCGGTGCCGACCACCGGTACCGCCACCGCGGATCCCGGATATTCGGTGGCCGTGGAGAACAGCACGCCGCTGCCCACGATGGCCGCGAGTCCGGTCCAGCCCGCGACGGCGCCGGTGCGGTCGCCGAAGATCCGGTCGCGGTTCAGCAGCGCGAACGCGACCAATGTGCCCAGCCCGAATTCCCACATCCGCGGGAACAGGATGAAAAACGCGTTGGGTTGCGAGAACCCCGTCAGCCAGACACACAGCACGAACGACATGGCGACGATCCCGGCGATGGCTGCAGCCCTACGGGTGCGCTGCGTGAACAGCCCGAACAGCCACACGAGCAGTACCGGCCACAGCAGGTAGAACTGTTCCTCCACGCCGAGGGACCAGTAATGCATGAACAACGACGGCGTCTTGTCGGCGAGGTAGTCGGTCGCACGGTAGGCGAACACGACATTGGGGACGTAGAACGTGGCGGCGATGGCGTCCTTGACGACATAACCGAACTGCAGCGGGGACACCCAGTAGGCGGCGGCCGCGACCGTCGCGACGATGACGGTCAGGGCGGCCGGCAGCAGCCGTCGAACCCGCCGCGCGTAGAAGGCGCCGTATCCGATGCGTCCACGGTCCCGCAGCTCACTGAACAGGTGGGTGCTGATCAGGAAGCCGGAGATCACGAAGAAGACGTCAACGCCGACGTAGCCGCCGCCCACGCCCGGTATCTCGGCGTGGAACAGCACGACCAGGGCCACGGCGATCGCACGCAGGCCCTGGATGTCGAGGCGTCTTGGTTGTTTGCGCTGGCTACTTGTCGCCGTCAGCTCTCAGCCTTTCCCCGGAAGTTTGGCGAGGGGAAATTATCACTGGTTCGTCAATTGCGTGCGTCCCGGAACCGTGAGTTGCCCATCCAGTGGGACAGTTTGGCTAAGCCCACTCAGCGAACAGCTCGTCAGCCGGCCGCCCGGCCGCCAGAGCCGCCATCAACAAGACCCGGGCCTGAGCGGCGCGCAGCCCGCCCGCGGAGACTGCTCCGGCGTCCAGCAATGCCCGGCCTGGACCGTAGCCCGACGTGACGCGCGCTCCCGGCACGCGCGTCGCAATCGCTACGGTGACCCCGGCGGCGCACAGTCGCTGCACGCCGGCGAGCACCTTGGACCCCGCATTACCGGAGCCGAGTGATTCGAGCACGATCCCGCCGGCACCGGCCGCTGCAAAAGCGTCCATGCCCAGCGCGTCGCTACCGGCATAGGCGGAGACGATGTCGACGCGCGGTGCTGCCGCCGCGCTCAGCGCGGCGAGCACGGGGCGCCGCTTGGCGGTGTCCGCAACGAACGAACCGTCGCTGGTCGACCCGACGGCCGTGCCGACCAGGCCGTGGCCGGCTTTCGTCATGCCGAGTGGTTGCCACACCGTGCCCGCCATGCTGACCAGCACACCGAGGTTGCGGGCCGACGGACTGGCAGCGACGGTGATCGCATCCCGCAGATTGTCCGGGCCGTCGGTGTCGGGCGCGTCACTGCTACGCATGGCGCCGGTCAGGACCACCGGCACGGTGCCGTCGTACGTGATGTCGAGCCACAGCGAGGTTTCTTCCATGGTGTCTGTGCCGTGCGTGATGACGATCCCGTCGGCATCGCCCGACGCCAGTACTGCAGCCCCGATCCGGTCCCAGTCGGCCGGGGTCAGCTCGGAGCTGTCGACCGACATGAGGTCGACGGTGTCGACCTGGACACCGGCACCGAGGCCGCCCACCAGGTCGGTGGCGCTGCGTGTCGGCCGGGCTATGCCGTGTTGGTCGGTGCTGGTGGCGATGGTGCCTCCGGTGGCGATCACGACGACGCGAGTCATGGGCGGAATTGTTCCTCACGGCGTCTTTGGGATGATGGGGGAGTGACTGATGAATCCACGGAGCCGGAGGCGACCTCGGGCACCGGGCCGGAGACTGCTGAGTTGGCGCAGCCGGAGACTGCTGAGTTGGCGCAGCCGGAGACTGCTGAGTTGGCGGAGCCGGAGACGACTGACGACGCCGAATCCGCGCCGCCCCGGACCGAGACCACCGCGCGTCGGCTACGGCTGTTGCTGATCGTGGCGGCTGTGGTCCTGGGGCTGGATGTGTTGACCAAGGTCCTGGCGGTGAAGCTGCTGGTGCCCGGTCAGCCGGTCGAGATCATCGGCGACACCATCACCTGGACGCTGGTTCGCAATTCCGGGGCGGCCTTCTCGATGGCCACGGGTTACACCTGGGTGTTGACACTGATCGCCACCGGCGTGGTGCTGGGCATCATCTGGATGGGGCGGCGCCTGGTGTCGTTGTGGTGGGCGCTCGGCCTGGGGATGATCCTCGGCGGCGCCGTGGGCAACCTGATGGACCGGTTCTTCCGCTCGCCCGGGCCGCTGCGCGGGCACGTGGTGGATTTCCTGTCGGTCGGCTGGTGGCCGGTGTTCAACGTCGCGGATTCCGCGGTGGTGTGTGGTGCCGTGTTGCTGGTCGCGCTGTCCGTGTTCGGAATCGATTTCGACACCGAAGGCAAGCCGGAGTCGAAGTCGGAGCCGGCCATCGCGGCGGCTGACGAGGCTGAAACCGGCCGATGAGCAGTCGATCGATGCCAGTCCCTGAAGGATTGGCCGGGATGCGGGTGGACGCGGGCCTGTCGCGGCTGCTGGGCTTGTCGCGCACCGCGGTGGCGACGATCGCCGAAGATGGCGGCGTCGATATCGACGGTGTGCCGGCGGCGAAGTCGGACAAATTGGTGGCGGGTTCTTGGCTGGAGGTCCGGCTGCCGGAGGCGCCGGCCCCGGTGGAGAACACGCCGCAGGAGATCGAGGGCATGGCGATCCTCTACTCCGACGATGACATCGTGGCCGTGGACAAGCCGGCCGGGGTGGCGGCGCACGCTTCGTTGGGCTGGACCGGCCCCACGGTCCTCGGCGGGCTGGCCGCGGCCGGTTTCCGAATCAGCACCTCGGGCATCCACGAGCGACAGGGCATCGTGCACCGGCTGGATGCCGGTACGTCCGGCGTCATGGTGGTGGCGCTGTCCGAGCGGGCGTACACCGTGCTCAAGCGGGCGTTCAAGCACCGCACCGTGGAGAAGCGCTACCACGCGCTGGTGCAGGGCCACCCGGATCCGTCCAGCGGCACCATCGACGCGCCGATCGGCCGGGCCCGGGGCAATGACTGGAAGTTCGCCGTCACCGAGGGTGGCCGGCACAGCATCACGCACTACGACACCGTCGAGGCTTTCGTGGCGGCGAGTCTGCTCGACGTGCATCTGGAGACGGGCCGCACCCACCAGATTCGGGTGCACTTCTCCGCGCTGCACCATCCGTGCTGCGGCGACCTGACCTACGGGGCCGATCCGACGCTGGCGAAAAAGCTTGGGCTGGAACGGCAATGGCTGCACGCGCGCTCGTTGGGGTTCGCCCATCCCGCTGACGGCCGGTGGATCGAGATCACGAGTGACTACCCGCCGGAATTGCAGCACGCCCTGGATGTGTTGCATCGGCAGTGACCACTACCGCGACGGCCACTTCGAATCAGAACCGGGGATTGCTGCTCGGGCTCGGCGCCTACGGCTCGTGGGGTCTGTTTCCCGCGTTCTTCCCGCTGCTGAAGCCCGCGAGCGCCTTCGAGGTGCTGGCCCATCGCATCGTGTGGACCGTGCTGCTGATGTTCGTGGTGCTCGCTGTCTGTCGCCGCCTGGGTGACCTCCGACGGCTGTCGGGCCGCACCTGGGCCCTGCTGGTGTGCGCGTCTGCCCTGATCTCGCTGAACTGGGCTATCTACATCTACGCGGTCAACAACGGCCACGTCGTCGACGCGGCGCTGGGCTACTTCGTGAACCCGCTGGTGAGTGTGGCGTTGGGTGTTGCGTTGTTCGGCGAGCGGCTCAATCGTGCTCAGACCGCGGCCCTGGCCATCGCCGTGACCGCGGTCGTCGTGCTCGCGGTGCAGGCAGGTGAGGTCCCGGCGATCGGTCTCGGCGTGGCGGTGTCGTTCGGTGTGTACGGCGCGGTCAAGAAGGTGGTTCGGGCCGACCCGCGGGTCAGTGTCGGCGTCGAGGCCGGGGTGGCCGCCCCCTTCGCGCTGGTCTATCTCGTCGTCCTCACCGCGGCCGGGCAGGCGACGGTGCCGTCACTCGGGCCGGGTCACACTGTCCTGATGATGTTGTGCGGGCCGGTGACGGCGCTGCCGCTGTTGATGTTTGCCGGTGCGGCGCAACGACTTCCGCTGGTGACCATGGGGCTGCTGCAGTACCTGACGCCGGCTTTGCAGATGGCGTGGGGCGTCTTCGTCGGTCATGAGCCGATGCCAGCAGGCCGGTGGGCCGGCTTCATCCTGATCTGGGTCGCGCTCGCGGTGTTCACCGGTGACGCGGTGCGGCGCGGTCGCGCCGCGGTGCCGGAAGCTCCGGAGAAGGATCCCGTCGCGACGTAGGGATGTCCAGGACCCT
>Ga0070667_100001404_pt1 | contig 21547 bp, 20 predicted proteins | sample KBSS33metaG_FD_64659 | JGI IMG/M metagenome (GOLD analysis project Ga0070667, IMG submission 64659) | Switchgrass rhizosphere microbial communities from Kellogg Biological Station, Michigan, USA - KBS S3-3 metaG | ecosystem: Host-associated > Plants > Roots > Rhizosphere > Soil ... | reverse complement strand
ATCCCGCAAGGGTTACTTGAATAAGCAGCCGCGCAAACGGCCGCGCAATCTGAAAGGAAACTCAAACATGGCGAGCACGCATGGCGGTGGCTGTGTCTGCGGAGCGGTGCGTTTCGTGGCCAGCGGCGAACCACTGCGGGTGACGGTCTGCCATTGCACCTGGTGCCAGCGCAGGACCGGATCTGGCTTCGCGGTGGAGCCGGTGTTCAATGCCGATCAGGTGCAGGTCAGCGGTGGACCGATCTCCAGATACCGACACGTGTCGAACGAGTCCGGACGATGGTTGGAGCAGGAGTTCTGCACCAAGTGCGGCACGACCGTCGGCCTGACCCTTGAATGGCGCCCCGGCGTGCGCCTGATTGACGCGGGCACCTTCGATGACCCAAGCTGGATCAGCGCCGATCGGCACCAGTTTCGCTATATTTTTCTGCGCTCGGCGCAGAAGTGGTCCAACCTGCCGCCCGGGGCCGACCAGTATGAAAAGCACTTCGCGACCTGAGGTCCGCAGTTTCTCCCCGGGGAGGTCCGTCATGAACACCAGCAAGATGCTTATTCTCGCGACGCTCGCCTCATTGGCGGCCGCCGGTGCGCACGCCGCCGACGCGCCGAAAGGCGCCTGCACTCTGCTGACGCAGCCGGAGATCGATTCGATTACGGGTGGCAAGTCCGGCGCCGGCAGTGCGATGGATCAGGAAGTGCCGGCGAAAAGCGGGCAACCGGTGACCGTGTATATCTGCATGTGGCCGGTGCCCGGCATCGGCGGCCAAGTCGTGATCAGCATGGCACCGATGCCTCCGGGACAGACGGCCAAGTCCTTGAGCCAGGACAATGCCGGGATGAAGGCGTTGCGGGACCAGCATTACACGGAAGAGGCCAAAGATTTCGGCCAGAGCAGCTGCTCGGGCATGGCGCCGCCCGCCTCAGCCAAGGACGGCCTGTCCATGACCGCCTGCACCGCCGCACCCAACGGCAAGCTCATCTCGGTGACTTTCATGAGCCCCACGAAGAAGCTGTCGCTCGAGCAGACCAATGATCTGCTCAACAAGGCGATCGCGCGCATGCACTGATTCTGTCCCCGTGCAGTCGAGCGGATTTGCCCCCATTGCCGATCGCCGCGCGCGGGTGCTGATCCTGGGTTCCCTCCCCGGCAGCGTCTCGCTGCAGAAGCAGCAGTACTACGCCCAGCCGCACAATGCGTTCTGGCGGCTGATGGGACGATTGTTTGATTTCGATGCGCAGCTCCCCTATCGGCAGCGCGTCGCCGCACTAAAGAGAAATCGCATCGCCGTCTGGGACGTGTGCGCCTCGGCGTATCGGCGGGGAAGTTTGGATTCCTCGATCGTGGGCGCTTCGGTCCGCTGCAACGACTTCCCCGGCTTCTTTGCCGAGCATCGCGCCATCCACACCGTTTTTTTCAACGGTGCAAAGTCGGCAGACCTGTTTCGCCGGCGGGTATTGCCGCAGCTCTCGATGCTGCCGATGGCGTTGGAGTACCGTCAGCTCCCCTCCACCAGTCCCGCGCACGCCGCGCGCAGCTTTGCAGAAAAGCTGGCGAGCTGGTCGCAGGTGCGCCACGCCGCCGCAGAGTGAATTTTGGGGCGGTCAGCCGCCGGCGCGTTTCGCGGCGAATCCGCGCCGCAGTAATTCGGCGACCAGGGTGTCGCGATGCTCGCCCTGGATCTCGATCGCGCCCTCGCGCACCGTGCCGCCTGAGCCGCAACGCTGCTTGAGCTCCCGCGCCAGCGCCGTCAGCGCCGCCTCATCCAGTGGCAAGCCGGTAATCACCGACACGGCCTTGCCGCCGCGTCCCTGCGTCGCGCGCGCCACGCGCACCATGCCGGTCCCTGGCCGGGCGGGCTTGCCGCGCGCGTCCTTGCAGGCGCACTGCGCAATCGGACGCCGGCATCCCGGGCATACGCGGCCGACATCGCTCCGGTAGACGATGTTCACGGATGCATGATCGGCAGCTGGATGGTACTGGCCAGATCCCCGCCGCTGATGAAGTCCATCAGCTCCTCGCGCTGCGCCATGGCATCGCGCCGCCCGAGAGCCATGATCTCCTGCGTGAAGCTTGCTTCGAACATCAGGTAGCTAGCCAGCTGCGCGCCGGCCGTGCCGCGCGCGCCCATCACGCGCAGCAGCGCGCGCAGGCTCTTGGGCAGGCTGCTCACGTGGCGCGTGGCCACGATGCGCAGATCCTCGCTCGGCGCGATCATCAGCGTGCCGACCTTGTGCACTCCGGGCACGGCGAAGGGTGCGACCTCCGCCACCTGGTTGAGGCGCGCGACGTGCTCGGCATTGGCGTAGATCTGGTCCATGAACAGCGTATCGAGCATGTAGCCGAACAGCTGCCCGGGCGTGGGCGGCGTGGGCACGGTGCGCGGCCGGGCGTTCACGCCTGCGCCGTGCTCCGAGCGCACTCCGACGATCAGCAGCCGGTCGGCACCCAGATGAATTGCAGGACTGAGCGGCCAGAGCTGCCGCTGCGCGCCATCGCCGTAGTACTCGCCATCGAGCAGCACCGGCGGGAACAGGAACGGCACGCCCATGCTGGCCATCAGGTGATTGAGCGTGAGCTTTTCGCGCCGGCCCACGCGCTGGTGGCGATCCCAGGCCTGGATGTCCGGGGCGCCATCGAAGAAAGCGACCGAGGCGGCGGTGTTGTAGCTGGTCGCGCACAGGGCGAGCGCCCGCAGCGCGCCGCGCTGTACGCTGGTCTGCAGATGCTCCCAGCGAATATTGCGATGAAGCAGCCGCCGGAGCGGTGAATTGTCGAACAGCGCACGCGGCGGGGGCACCAGCAGGCCACCGGACATCAGCGACAGGCCCCAGTGGAGTCCCGAGCGCAGCATGCTCAAGGCGCCGGCCTCGAACACCTGTTCGACATGAAATCCCGACCACACCTTGCACAGCGCATCGACGGCGCGATGCCAGCGGAATGCTTCGGTCGCGAGCACCGCGGCCGAGACCGCGCCCGCGGAGGTGCCGACGATGATCGGAAAGGGATTCGGGGCATCGGGCATCATTTCGGCGATGGCCTGCAGCACCCCGACCTGATAGGCCGCGCGCGCGCCGCCCCCGGGCAGCACCAGCCCGACGGTGGTGCCGACGCCCATCTTTGGGTTCAGTGACGGCTGCGGGTCCACAGGCATAAGATAACCGCAATCCGTCGACGTCCGACACGTATGCAGGTCTCGTTTCCCGCCGGACCGACGCCCGCGAAACTCAGGAGGGTCCTGACTATGTCACGCATGATCGTATCAATGGGCTTGAGCGCGCTGCTGATGGCTTGCGGCGCCATGGCCGATGCCCCGGTGGGCGCCCCAGCCGGAACCACCGGCATGTGCAACGACGGCACGTTCACTTCGACCGCGACCAAACAAGGCGCCTGCAGCAGCCACAAAGGCGTGAAGGAATGGTACGGCGGGGCTGCCATCAAAGTCTGGGCCAACAAGGACACGCAGGTCTATCACTGCCCAAAAGATCAGTGGTACGGCAAAACCGCGAATGGTACTTACATGTCGGAGTCCGACGCCAAGGCCCAAGGCTACAAAGCCGATCACGGCCAAGCCTGCCAGTAATCAAGTGAATAGGCGCCGCGCGCAAGTCGCGCGCGGCGCTCCTGGCTTTAAGGCTGTTCGGCGTAGATCTTGATCAGCCGGTACATGAAATCCCGATCCTGCATCAAGGATTCCACGTTGTGGTATTCGTTGAGCCCGTGCACGTTGCCAAGATCAGGGCCTGCGAAGGAGCCGTCAATACCATAGGTCGGAATGCCGGCGGCATTGAGGAACTGACCATCAGTCGCACCGGGTTGCAACACCGGCACCACCGGCACCCCCGGCCAGAATTCGGCGGCCAGCTTCTTGACCGGATCGACGATCGCCGGAGTCAGCGGCGGGGGCGTTGAGGCCGGGCCACGGATCTCCATGGTCGTGACCTTGACCGCAGGATCGGCCACGATTTCCTCCAGGTGCTTGCGCACCGCCTCCTGTTCAGTTCCCGGGAAGATGCGGCAGTTGACGATCGCCTTCGCCCGTTGCGGCAGTGCGTTGGTGGCGTGTCCGCCCTCGAGCATGGTCGCCACGCAGGTGGTGCGCATCATCGCGTTCCAGCTCGGATCCTTGCCTGAGACCAGCGTGATGGCCTTTTCATCGCCCGGGTTTTGCACCAGCGATGTCATTGCCTCGGCAATTGCGGTCTCGCCCTTGGCTGCCTGAAGCGGCGCCATGGCGCTGAAATAGGCGCGGTTCGCGTCGTTGAATTCCGGCGGGAAGTCGTAGGCCGACAAGCGCGTGAGCGCGCCGGCCAGACGGTAGATGGCATTGTCCTTGACCGGGCGCGAGCTGTGCCCGCCTGGATTCGTGACTTCGAAGAGATAATTCTGCGGCGTCTTCTCGCCGGCCTGCACCTGCAGCAGGAGCTTGCGCCCTTCTGCGTCCTTCTCGCCCCAGGCGCCCTCGTTGATTGCGAAGGCCGCATCGATCAGGTCGCGCTTGTTGTTCGTGAGCCATTGCGCGCCATTGAAGGCGCCGAGGGTTTCCTCGCCGCAAGTCAGCGCCAGCTTGAGCGTGTGGCGCGGGCGCTTTTTCTCGGCGGACAGGCGCACCAGCAGGTCCACCCAGATTGCCGCCATGGCCTTGTCGTCCGAGGCGCCGCGCGCGTAGAAATTACCGTTCTCCTCGACCAGCGTGAACGGATCGCGCGTCCAGTCCTCGCGCTTGGCTTCCACGGTATCAATATGGGCCAGCAGCAAGATCGCCTTGGCCTTCGGATCACGCCCCGGGAATGTCGCCACCAACCCGCCTTCCTTGGGGTGGTCGGGAGCCGTGAACAGGTACAGGTTGCTGTCGGAAAAGCCCGCACTCTTGAGGTGCGCAGCCATGCGCTCGGCGGCCAGCGTGCAACTTCCGCTCGAGAGGGTCGTGTTGGTCTCGACCAGTTCCTTGTAGAGCGCGCGGAAGCGCGGTTCGCCGTTATCGGTCGCAGCGCTCGCCAACTGGGCCAAGAACAGCATCGCGGCCGCCATTGCCATGGTTCTCATTGCCTTAACCCCCATGCCTCAGGAATTGATTTTCTAACGATGCGTCACGCGCACTATCTGCATCGAGTTGGTGCCACCTGAAACTCCCGACAGATCACCCTTGGTCAATATCACCAGATCATTTATTTCCACGAGCCCCAGGCCCAGGAGACGGTCAAAGATCAGGTGATAGAGTTCCTGCGGAAGACTGTCCGACTTGAGATGAAAGGGCACGGCGTACACGCCCCGGTACAGGGCCACGCGCCGGTGCGTGGCCTCGTGGCGGGTGAAGGCGTAGATGGGGATGTCGGCGCGGATGCGGCTCATCCACAGCGGCGTGTGGCCCGATTCGGTCAGCGCGACGATGGCGCGCACCCGCATGTGGTTGGCGGTGTACATTACCGCGCGCGAAATCGCCTCTTCGGTGTTGCTGAACTCATCCTCGGCACGCACGTCGCGGTGCGAGACACCGAGCAGGTATTTTTCGGCGCCGCGAATCACCTCCGCCATGGCCTGCACGGCCTTGACCGGATACTTGCCGGCGGCGGTCTCGGCCGAGAGCATGACCGCATCGGTCCCGTCCAGCACCGCATTGGCCACATCGCTCACTTCGGCGCGCGTGGGCATCGGGTTCTGGATCATCGATTCCATCATCTGCGTGGCGGTGATCACCACGCGATTGCGCGCCAGCGACTGGCGGATGATGGTCTTCTGCAGTCCCGTGAGCTCGGCGTAGCCCATTTCTACGCCCAGATCGCCGCGCGCCACCATGACCGCGTCGGTGACCGCGAGGATCCCGGCCAGATTGTCGAGCGCCTCGTGGCGCTCGATTTTGGCCACCACGCGCGCATCGCCACGCCACTTGCGCAGCTCGTCCTGCGCGCGGCGGATGTCCTCGGCATCGCGCGCAAACGAGACTGCCAGGTAGTCGACACCCAAGTCGACCGCGTTTTGCACGTCCTGGAGGTCCTTGTCGGTGAGCGCGGGGGCCGAAATGCCCCCGCCCTGCCGGTTCAGTCCCTTGCGGTTGGACAGTTCACCGCCGACCCGCACCACGCACTGGATACGGCTCCCCTGCACGCGCTCGACATCGAGCACGATCTGGCCGTCGTTGAGCAGCAATGTGTCGCCCGCGTGCACATCGCCGGGCAGTCCCTGGTAGGCGCAGCCGACCTCGGTGCTGTTGCCGGCGTTGGCATCGAGCATGGTATCGAGCGCAAAGGGCGCGCCCTCCGCCAGGTGCACGCTGCCCTTGGCAAAGCTCTCGATGCGAATCTTGGGACCGGCCAGGTCCGCCAGGATCGCGACGTTGCGGTCCTGCGCACGGGCCGCCTCGCGCACCGCGCCCACGTACGCACGGTGCGAGTCGGTGGTGCCATGCGAGAAGTTGATGCGCGCCACATCCAGGCCCGACTCGACCATCGAGGCGATCACACCAGGGCTCTGGGTCGCAGGCCCCAGAGTTGCGACTATCTTTGTGCGGCGCCCGGTATCCATCGTGCTTCGGCCTGCTCGGCGCGCTCTTGCAACATCGCCACGGCCGGGAGCGTCTTGCCTTCCACGAACTCGAGGAAGGCACCACCACCGGTCGAGATGTACGAAATGCCATCGGCCACGCCGTACTTCTCGATGGCCGCCAACGTATCGCCTCCGCCGGCCAGCGAGTAGGCGGCGCTGCTGGCGATTGCATCGGCAATCGCCTTGGTGCCCTCGCCAAACTGATCGAACTCGAACACGCCCACCGGCCCGTTCCAGAGCACAGTGCCGGCCTTGCGGATCAGCGCGCTCAAGTGCTCGGAGGTGTCCGGGCCGATATCGAGGATCATCTCGTTGGGTTTGACGTCAGCGACCGCGCGCACGTCGGCGTGCGCGGTGGCCGCGAACTCAGGGGCCACGACCACATCAGTCGGCAACGGAATCTCGGCGCCGCGCGCGTGCGCGCGGGCGATGAGGCTCCTGGCCATGTCCAGCATCTCGTTCTCGCACAGCGACTTGCCCACCGGCTTGCCGGTGGCCGCCAGGAAGGTGTTGGCGATGCCGCCGCCGACGATCAACATGTCGACCTTTTCAAGGAGCGAGCCTAAGACCGTAAGCTTGGTCGAGACCTTGGAGCCGGCCACAATCGCCACCAGCGGGCGTGCGGGTTTGTGCAAGGCGCGCTCAAGCGCGTCGAGCTCGGCAACCAGCAGCGGACCTGCGCAGGCCACCGGCGCAAACCGGCCGACCCCGTGGGTGCTGCACTCGGCGCGATGGGCGGTGCCGAAGGCGTCCATGACGTACACATCGCAGAGCGCCGCCATGCGCTTGGACAGCGCCTCGTCGTCCTTTTTCTCGCCCACGTTGTAGCGCACGTTCTCGCACAGCACCGCGCTCCCCGGTGCGCAATCGACGCCATCGAGCCAGCTCTTGATCAGCGGCACCGGCCGGCCGAGCAGCTCGGATAAGCGCGCGGCCACCGGGGCGAGTGAAAACTCCGGCTCGCACTGGCCCTCCTTGGGCCTGCCTAAGTGCGAGAGGATCATGACCCGCGCCTTTTTCTCAAGCGCCAGCTGGATGGTCGGGAGCGCCGCACGGATGCGCGCATCGCTCGTGACTGCGCCGTCCTTGATCGGCACGTTCAGATCTTCGCGAATCAGCACCCGCTTGCCGGCCAGGTCCAGGTCCACCATTTGCAGGGGTGAGGCCATGCCTTTGCTGCGCGCCATCACCTTAAGCCGCCCGCGACCAAGCGAGCGTGGTATCGAGCATGCGGTTCGAGAAGCCCCACTCGTTGTCGTACCAGGAGCAGACCTTGACCAGGTTGCCATCGATGATCTTGGTCATGGTGGCATCGTAGGTCGAGGAGGCCGGATCGTGGTTGTAGTCGACCGAGACCAAAGGCGCCTCGGTGTAGGCCAGGATCCCCTTGAGCCGCCCGTTGGCGGCCGTGCGAATCAGCTCGTTGATCTCCTCGATCGTGGTGGTCCGCTTGGGCACGAAGGTCAGATCGACCAGCGAAACGTTGATGGTCGGCACGCGGATCGCGAAACCATCGAGCTTGCCCTTGAGTTCCGGCAGCACCAGGCCGACCGCCGCCGCAGCACCGGTCTTGGTCGGGATCATCGACATGGTGGCCGAGCGCGCGCGCCGGATGTCCTCGTGGTACACATCCGTCAGGCGCTGATCGTTGGTGTACGAGTGCACCGTGGTCATCAGGCCGCTCTGGATGCCGATGCCATCGTGCAGCACCTTGGCGAGCGGTGCCAAGCAGTTGGTGGTGCACGAGGCGTTTGAGACCACAGTATGGGTGGACTTGAGCACGCCGTGGTTGACGCCATAGACAATGGTCGCATCGACGTCCTTGCCGCCGGGGGCCGAGATCAGCACCTTCTTCGCCCCGCCCTGCAAGTGCTTGCTGGCGTCGGCCTTGGTGGAGAAGAATCCGGTGCACTCGAGCACGATTTCCGCGCCCATCTGCCCCCAGGGCACCTGCGCCGGATCGCGCTTCGCGGTCACCTTGATGCGATCGCCGTTGACGACCATCGCATCTCCCTCGACGCTCACCTTGCCGTTGAACTTGCCGTGCGCAGTGTCGTATTGCGTCAGGTGCGCGTTGCTCTGCGCGTCGCACAGATCGTTGATGGCCACGATCTGCAACTCATGCTGGCGGTTGCTCTCGTACAGAGCCCGCAGCACATTGCGGCCGATGCGCCCGTAACCGTTGATGCCCACCTTCACTGCCATGTCGACTCCTTAAAAAAAGACAACCCGCTTGCAAGCCGTGCCCGAAGCGAGTTCACCTTGCAGATTCTAGTACCAGCTTCGTGACATTTTCGGCCGTAAAGCCGAATTTCTTGAACAGCTCCGGCCCCTTGCCGGAAGCGCCAAATTCGTCGATCCCGAACACCTGACCTTCGCTGCCGACGTATCGCCACCACAGCCCGGTGGCGCCCGCCTCGATCGCCAGGCGCTTGACGACCTTGGAGGGCAGCACGGATTCGCGCCAGGCCTCATCCTGCGCGTCGAACACCTCGGTGCAGGGCATGGACACCAGCCTTACACGCCGGCCTTGGGATTGCGCCGCCTTGACGGCATCGAGCGCCAGCCCGACTTCCGAGCCCGTCGCGATCACGATCGATTCGGGCGTGCCCTTGCAGTCGAGCAGCACGTAGCCGCCGCGCGCGATGTGGTCGGGCTTGGCGGTGGCGGCCACCTGCGGCAGGCCCTGGCGCGTGAGGACCAGGCACCCGGGGCCGTCGATCCGCTCGATCAGCGCGCTCCAGGCGACCGCGGTCTCGAGGGCATCCGCCGGCCGCCACACGTGCAGGTGCGGCATGAGCCTTAAGCTTGAGAGCTGCTCGATCGGCTGGTGCGTGGGCCCATCTTCCCCTAAGCCGATCGAATCGTGCGAGTACACCAGGATCACGCGCTGGCGCATGAGGGCGGCCAGGCGGATGGCGTTGCGCGCATAGTCCGAAAAAGTCAGGAACGTGCCGCCGAAGGGAACGAGTCCCCCGTGCAGCGACATGCCGTTCATCATCGCGGTCATGCCGAACTCGCGCACCCCGTAGTGAAGGTAGCTGCCCGAAAAATCCCCGGGCGTGAGCACCTTGACGTCCTTGGCGAGCGTGTTGTTGGAGCCGGTCAGATCGGCCGAACCCCCGAACAGCTCCGGAAGTTCGGCGGTGAGGATGTTGAGCACGTTCTGCGAGGACTGGCGCGTGGCCTGCGCCCCGCTGGTGGCGGCCGCGGTCTCGAAGCTCTTGGCACGCACCTGCGGCCAGTTTTGCGGGAGCGCGGATTGCATGCGCCGCTCGAATTCCGCGGCCAGATCAGGGTGCGCGGCGCGGTAGCGGGCGAACAGCTCCTGCCAGCGCTGCTCGGCGGCGCGCCCCTTGATCTCGCCGTTCCAGGCCTCGCGCAACCGTTCGGGCACCACGAAGGGCGGCTCGTGCCAGTTGAGGATCTTGCGCACCGCTGCGACTTCATCGGCGCCGAGCGCCTCGCCGTGCGCCTTGGCGGTACCGCCTTTGGTCGGGGCGGGGAAGCCTATCTCAGTGCGGCAGCAGATCAGGCTCGGGCGCGCGGTATGCGCCTGCGCGGCGCGGATCGCGGCGGCCACCGCCTCGCCATCCTGCCCGTCGACGTCACGGATCACCTGCCAGCCGTAGCTCTCGAAGCGCTTGGGCGTATCGTCGGTAAACCAGCCGACCACCTTGCCGTCGATCGAGATGCCGTTGGAGTCGTACAGGCAGATAAGCTTGCCCAGCGCGAGCGTGCCGGCAAGCGAGGCGGCCTCGTGCGAGACCCCTTCCATCATGCAGCCGTCGCCTAAGAACACCCAGGTGTAGTGATCGACGATGTTCAAGTTCGGGCGGTTGAAGTGCGCAGCCAGCACCTTCTCGGCCAGGGCCATGCCCACGCCGTTGGCCAGGCCCTGCCCCAAGGGACCGGTGGTGGTTTCCACGCCGATCGCCAGATCGTGCTCCGGATGCCCCGGGGTGCGGCTGCCCAGCTGGCGGAAATGACGAATTTCCTCCATCGACAGCGGGTAGCCGGTCAGGTGCAGCACCGCGTAGAGCATCATCGAGGCGTGACCGTTAGAGAGCACGAAGCGATCGCGGTTCCACCAGTGGGGATTGGCCGGGTTGTACTTGAGGAACTCCCGCCACAGCACCTCGGCCATGTCCGCCATGCCCATCGGTGCGCCCGGGTGGCCCGAGTTGGCCTGCTGGACCGCGTCCATGGCCAGTACGCGGATGACATCGGCAAGCTCGCGGCGTGTGGGCATCTTCGGTCTTCCGGGAGGTTCGGCGGGCATCTTAAGAGGGCGCGCATTGTCCACGGCGGACAGCCCAAATTCAATCAGACCGCGGCTCTAAGGTTATGTCGCGGCGGTGAGCCGCTATACTGTGTCATCCAACGCCCCAAAATTAGCCAGGATCGAGGCATGGCCAACAGCTTCCTGTTCACTTCAGAATCGGTGTCCGAAGGCCACCCGGATAAGGTCGCCGACCAGATCTCGGACGCCGTGCTGGACGCGATCCTGGCCAAGGATCCGGCCTGCCGCGTGGCCTGCGAGACGCTGATCAAGACGGGCGTCGTGATAGTCGCCGGGGAAGTGACCACCTCGGCCTGGATCGACCTGGAAAAGCTGGTTCGCGAGACCATCCTCGCCATCGGCTACGACAGCTCGGAAATGGGCTTTGACGGGGCCAGCTGCGGGGTGGTCAATGTCATCGGCAAGCAGTCCCCGGATATCGCCATGGGTGTCGATCGCAAGTCCAAGCGCAAGCAGGGGGCGGGCGACCAGGGTCTGATGTTCGGTTACGCCACCAACGAGACCGACGTGCTGATGCCCGCGCCCATCACCCTCGCCCACCGCCTGGTCAAGCGTCAGGCCGAGGTGCGCAAGCGCGGCAAGCTCGAGTGGCTCAGGCCCGATGCCAAGAGCCAGATCACCCTTCGCTACGAGAACGACCGCCCGGTGGGAATCGAGGCGGTGGTGCTCTCCACCCAGCACAGCCCGGAAATCTCCACCAAGAAGCTGCGCGAAGCGGTGATGGAAGAGATCATCAAGCCGGTGCTCCCGAAGCGCTGGCTCAAGAAGCGCACCCAGTACCACATCAATCCAACCGGGCGTTTCGTGGTGGGCGGGCCGGTGGGCGATTGCGGCCTGACGGGCCGCAAAATCATCGTCGATACCTACGGCGGCTTTGCGCGCCACGGGGGCGGTGCGTTTTCCGGCAAGGATCCCTCCAAGGTCGACCGATCGGCTGCTTATGCCGCGCGCTACGTGGCCAAGAACCTCGTGGCCGCAGGATTAGCGGACCGTTGCGAGGTGCAGGTGTCCTATGCGATCGGCGTGGCGGAACCGACTTCGGTCATGGTCGATGCGTTTGGCACCAGCGCGCTCTCGCGCGAGCAGCTCACTGAGCTCGTGCGCCGTCATTTCGATCTCACGCCGTACGGACTGCGCGTGATGCTCGATCTGACCAAGCCCATCTACCAGCACACCGCCGCCTACGGCCACTTTGGCCGCAAAGAAGAGCACTTCACGTGGGAGCGCACCGATCGGGCGCAGGCGCTCGCCGCCTCTGGCCGCAGGCTCGCGCGCCAGCCCCGAACAAAACACCGCCGTTAGCCGCCGCAAAATTGCGCCCGCGCTTCGATTGCCCCACCGTTCTCGAAAATAATCGTCGAATCAATAAGTTAGATCGATCCTGGACGCGCGTCGGAGTGGCGCGCCAAGCTATGAAAAGCTATAATTGCAATCACGACGCGCCGCCTTTTTAAGACGGCGCGCCGGTGCGTCAAGGAGCGTTGCGACATAGCAAACCGCTTAAGCGGTGATGCGGTGCCAGGCTTGATGCATCGTGGCTACGGAGCCAACGGCGCTCACAACCCTACGTCACATTTAAGGAGTTGGAGCCGCTATGAACGCTACCGTCAAACCCATCACCGAAAACCGCGATTACCGGGTCGCTGACCTCAAGCTCGCCGACTGGGGCCGCAAGGAAATCGCCATCGCCGAGACCGAAATGCCCGGCCTCATGGCGATCCGCGAAGAGTTCGTCTCGCAGCAGCCGCTGCGCGGCGCGCGCATCAGCGGCTCGCTCCACATGACCATCCAGACTGCGGTGTTGATCGAGACACTCCAGGCGCTCGGCGCCGAAGTGCGCTGGTGCTCGTGCAATATCTTCTCGACTCAGGACCACGCGGCCGCGGCGATTGCGGCCAGCGGCACTGCGGTCTACGCCTACAAGGGCGAATCGCTCGAGCAGTACTGGGAATTCACCCACCGGATCTTCGAGTGGCCGAAGGGCGTGTACTCGAACCTGATCCTCGATGACGGCGGCGATGCCACGCTGCTTCTGCACCTCGGGAGCCGCGCCGAGAGTGATCCGAGCCTTCTGCACAACCCGACGAGCGAGGAGGAAACCGCGCTGTTTGCCTCGATCGCCGCGACCCTCAAGCGCGACCCGCACTGGTACTCGCAGCGTCTCAAGGCCATTCGCGGCGTTTCCGAGGAGACCACGACCGGCGTCAAGCGCCTCTACCAGATGGCCCGCGACGGGCAACTCGCCTTCCCTGCCATCAACGTGAATGACTCAGTCACCAAGAGCAAGTTCGACAACCTGTACGGCTGCCGCGAGTCGCTGGTGGACGGCATCAAGCGCGCCACGGACGTGATGGTGGCCGGCAAGGTTGCCGTGATTGCAGGTTATGGGGACGTCGGCAAGGGCTCGGCCCAGGCATTGCGGGCGCTGTCAGCCCAGGTCTGGATCACGGAAATCGACCCAATCTGTGCACTCCAGGCCGCCATGGAAGGCTTTCGGGTCGTGACCATGGATTACGCGGCCGACAAGGCCGACATCTTCGTGACCGCGACCGGCAACTTCCACGTGCTCACGCACGAGCACATGAAGCGCATGAAGAACAATGCGATCGTCTGCAACATCGGGCACTTCGACAACGAGATCGACTGCGCTGCACTCAAGAACTACAAGTGGGAGAACATCAAGCCGCAGGTCGACCACGTCATCTTCCCGGACGGCAAGCGCATCATCCTGCTGGCCGAGGGACGCCTGGTAAACCTGGGCTGCGGCACGGGGCATCCCAGTTATGTGATGAGCAGTTCCTTTGCCAACCAGGTGCTGGCGCAGATCGAGCTGTGGACCCGCCATGACACATATGCGCTCGGCGTGCACGTGCTGCCGAAGCATTTGGATGAAAAAGTGGCGCGCCTGCAGCTGGTCAAGCTCAATGCCCAGCTGACAGCGCTCACCGACGCGCAGGCACGCTACATCGGCGTCGACAAGCAAGGCCCCTACAAGCCCGATCATTACCGCTATTGATTATTGACGCATCCTGTAGGACTTAATGGCGCGGATCGGCGACAGTGCGCGCCGACGGTTTTTACATCATTGGCATTCACAGTAAAAAACTGTGGAGCAATTCGACCGTCGGCGCGCGCGCCTTTTTTCCTGAACCGGAAACAGTTCACCCGCCGGCGCGTACTCACCGGATAAAATGGCGCCCATGGGATCCGATCTTCGCCTGCTGCAGCTTTCCGATCCGCACCTGTTCGGCGCCGCCGACGGTGCGCTGCGCGGCATTGTCACGCGCCGCTCGCTCGAGTCGGTGCTGCAGCACGCGCGCGCCAAGCACTGGAATGCCCAGGCGATCATGCTGACCGGGGATTTAGTCAATGATGACGCGGGCGGCTACTCCACTTTGAAGGAGCTCATGGGGAACCTCGGCAAGCCCCTCTGGTGCCTGCCTGGCAATCATGATGATCCGGCCGTCATGCGCGAGCAGCTCACCGATCCGCCCTTCATTATCGGTGGCCACCACGATACGGGCACCTGGCGCGTCATCATGCTCGACAGCTGCGTGCCCAAGAAGGCCCATGGGCGTTTGAGCAAGGAAGAACTGAAGCGTCTGCAGGGCGCCCTGGCCTCGGCCGGCAGCCGCCACGTGCTGATCGCCCTGCACCACCATCCGATACCCATGGGCAGCCGCTGGATCGACTCGGTGGCGCTCAAGCACCCCGAGGAGCTGTTTGCGATCACGGATTGCTTCTCATGCGTGCGGGGCATTGTCTGGGGCCACGTGCACCAGAGCCATGACTCGCGGCGCAAGGGCGTGAGGCTCCTGGCCACCCCGTCGACCTGCGCCCAGTTCCTGCCCGGGTCCGAAAAGTTTGCCGTCGACCCAGCCCCGCCCGCCTACCGGCGATTGATCCTGCGCATCGACGGGACCATCGATACTGAAGTGGTGCGCGTGGAAGTCGACGCCGCCCACTCCGCGAAGCGAGCCGCCGGCGCCTAAGCATTCCCGGCCCGGACATGTGGAGCTGCCGCTGCCGGACGCTCGCCGAATCCGCCCTGACAATTACAAGACCGTGCGGACTTAAAGCAGGTACGCTTGCAGCGTTAACGTGTCCGGAGTGACTTTAAAATCCAATAGTCTTTATCGGGGGAAATCGTCTTGAAGTTCATGAAACTATTTCTGGTTCTTGTCGGCGCCTTTTTGTCCACCGCGATCAGAGCCGACAGCCCGCCCGATGCGGTGACTCAATGGGTCCGGGCGGAAATGCAGCGGCAGCACATTCCGGGACTCACGCTGCTGATCGCCCAGAACGGCAAGACGGTGCGCGCTGAGGGCTACGGGCTTTCCAACATCGAATTGAATGTCGCTGCCAAGCCCGAGTCCATCTTCCAGTCTGGCTCGGTCGGAAAGCAGTTCACGGCCACGGCCGTGATGATGCTGGTCGAGGCCGGCAAGGTCGGGCTCGATGACCCGCTGACCAAGTATTTCCCCGAGGCTCCGGCCACCTGGAAGCAGGTGACCGTGCGCGAACTCCTGAGCCACACCGCAGGCTTCACGGACTACCCCAAGAATTTCGACATGCGCAAGGACTACACCGAAGCGGACCTCCTTCGTATGGTCGAATCGGTGCCGCTCGCCTACCCGCCCGGAACCAGCTGGAGCTACAGCAACCTCGGGTTCCTGACCCTGGGAGTGCTGATCCACAAGGTCACCGGGCAGTTCTACGGCGACTTCCTGCAGCAGCGGATCTTCAAGCCGCTGGGCATGTCCACGACGCGCGTGATTAGCGAAGCCGACATTGTTCCCAACCGTTCGGCCGGCTACCGGCTGGTCAAGGGCCAGATCAAGAACCAGGAATGGGTGTCACCGACGCTCAATACCACCGCCGATGGCGCGCTGTATTTTTCGGTCCTCGACCTGGCCAAGTGGGACGCCGCGCTCTACACCGACAAGCTCCTTAAACGCTCGAGCCTGGATCAGATGTGGACGGTGACGCCGCTCAAGAACGGGAAGCCCAACTCGGGTCACTACGGATTCGGATGGTTCATCGAGAATCAACGCGGCCACAAGCTCATCGAGCACGGCGGCGCCTGGCAGGGCTTTGAAACGCAGATTTCCCGCTACGTTGACGATGGCCTGACCATCATCGTCCTTACCAACCTGGAAGGCGCCGATCCCGGCCACGTGGCGCAGGGCATCGCCAATATTTACTTCAACAAGAAGAAATCGCCCTAAGGACCGCCGGAACTTTGCACCGGCAGATCGGCAAATATCTTCAGTGCGGCCGTGGCAGCAGCACCGAGCCGATCAGGATCACGGAAAACATCGCCAGAATGAGCGATGCCGCCTTGGGGATGACTGACACGTAGGCGGCCTGCGTGGCCCTTCCCAAGGCGTGTCCGGCTGAGATCCACAGTATGCCGATGGCCGGAACCATGGCGGCGAAGAGCCCGTGGTAGAGCGAGAAGCGCGCGGCGCCGGAGGGAATGATAAGCACCGCGAATGCAAACGCCTTGGGGTTCAGCAACGTAGTGATGAACAGCTGGCGCACTGAAATCACAGCATGCGAGACCAGCATGGGCGTCTTCCATAGCTTGAAGGACAACAACATCAGGTAGGCGCCCGCGGCGATGCGCATCGCCAAGGCGATGGATGGAGTCCCTGACATGGCCGGTTTGAGCAGTGCCTGAATCAGCAGAATCGAAGTGAGATACCCCGCCAGCTCGCCCACCAGCAGCGGCAGGGAGCGGCGAAAACCCACCGTGGCTCCGGAAGTCGCCAGCAGTGTATTGGTCGGGCCCGGGACAATGAGCACCAGCAGCACTGAGGATACAAACAAGACGAGATTTTCCACCAGCGTTCCAGGTCCTACTTGCTAACGACACTCCGCCGCGGCGAGATCAGCCCGCCGCGGTTCGAAATCTAAATTTTATCCAGCGGTGTCGTGCCGCCGACAAATTCCGTGCGCGCCTGCTTGAGCCGGTAGCGCTGCTCGGTGCGCCACGCCCGCCAGTGGCGAGCCGCCCAGATCGCATAAATGATTTTGAACAGCTTGAGCCGGCGAAGGACCTTCGGCGTGTCGAACAGGTCGCCGGCAAGCATTGAAATGACGCCCTGTTCAACCTGCCAGGTGTTGCGCGGATCGCCGAACATGTCCTGCATCACCGGATTGTTGAAGCGGTAGATGAAAAACGAAAAGCGCTCCATGCCCGCGCGCTGGCGCTGTTCCAGTCGCCGCAAAAGGCCTTTTTCCGCAGCCGGATCGCGCAATGCCGTATCGACGACGGCCGCCGCCTGCTCGGCCCCGCTCATCGCCAAGTAGACCCCCGAGGAAAACACCGGGTCGAGGAACGCGAAGGCATCGCCGATCAACACCCAGCCGGGATCCCCCATTTGCGTCGAATCATAGGAATAGTTTCCGGTGACGCGGACCTCATTGCCGATGAGCTCCGCGCCCTGCATGCGCTCCCAGAGCCCGGCATTCTCCTTGAGCGTGTCCATCAGAAATTCAACCGTCCGGCCCTTGCGCTGTTTTAAATAATCGGGCCGGCAAACGGCGCCCACGCTCATCACACCATCGGGCAGCGGAATCATCCACATCCAGCCGTGTTCAAACCGATAAATGCTGATGTTGCCGGCGTCCTTTCCCGGCCTGAGCGCCGCGCCGCGAAAATGCCCGAAGATCGCCGCGCTCTGATGCTCGAGATTCTTGCGGCGCAGCTTCTTCTTCGAGGACAGGAACGCGTCGCGACCGCTGGCGTCCACGATGTAGCGGGCCTGAATGGTGTATGCGGTACTGCCGTCCGCGCGCACCTCAAGGCGCGTCTGGCGCGGACCGAGCTGTTGGGCGGCTGTGACCTCATGTCCCTGGCGAGTATCGGCCCCGGACAGGCCGGCGTGCTCGAACAGCATGCGGTCGAAGTCCTGCCGCCAGACCTGATACGCATGCGGCGGACTGGGCCCGAGGGCGCGCGCGAACTCAAAGGTGTGATAGCCGCTCTCGGTGGCGGCCTCGAAATCCGCACCGGGCTTGAACACGCCCAGCGCCCGCACCTTGTCCATGACTCCGAGCCGCTCAAAGATCGGCAAGTTCATGGGAAGGAGCGATTCGCCGATATGAAAGCGCGGATGATGGTCCTTTTCGAGCGCGATCACCTTGTGGCCGGCGCGCGCCAGGAACGCCGCCGCCGTGCTGCCGGCCGGGCCGCCGCCGATCACCGCCACGTCGCACTCCTCAACCCCGCTTGCCGTCATTTCCGCCATGAGCTCCTAAAGTCTCCTCGAGCCTGAGTGTCGGCTCAGGCCATGCCGCCATTGACGGAAATGACCTGGCCCGAGATATATGCGGCATCATCCGATGCCAGGAACGCCACGAGGCCCGCGACCTCCTCCGGGCTGCCGATTCGTTTCATCGGAATCAACCGCTCGATGGCCTCATCATCAAAGATGCCTCGCGCCATGGGCGTGTCGATGAGTCCGGGCGCTACCGCATTGACGGTGATGCCGCGGCTGACCAGCTCGAGCGACAGCGCCCGGGTTGCGGAATTAAGCGCGCCCTTGGCAGCGGCGTAGTTGACCTGACCGCGATTGCCCATGATCGCCGCCACTGAGGAGACGGAGATGATGCGGCCCCAGCGCGTGCGCACCATGGGCATGGTCAACGGCTGGGTCACGTTGAAAAAGCCATGCAGGCTGACGTCGATGACCCGGTGCCACTGCTCGGCGCGCATGGCCGGAAAGACGGCATCCTCGTGCACTCCGGCATTGTTGATCAGAATCTGAATGGGCCCGCGTTCGAGCAGCTTTTCCAGCGCCGCGCGAGTGGCGCTCGCGTCCGTGACATCGAACCCGACCGCCTGCGCCTTGGGGGACGTGGAATTGAGTTCCGTCGCAAGCGTCTCGGCCGCGGCGGAGTTGCCGTTGTAGTGCACGTAAACGAAGTGCCCGGCCGCTGCCAGCCGGCGGCTGATGGCCGCGCCGATCGCGCCGCTCCCGCCGGTGACCAAGGCGTACTTGGATGTCGGATTCATGCCGATGTACCGTCAGTCGACTTTGCCGAAGGTGGCCGCAAGACGATTGTGGCCCGTCCCTCCAGCAGCAGCTTCGAGCCATCGGAAATTGAAAACACGTACAGCAGCGCCGTGGCATCGCCGCCGATGCGCAACGCTTTGATCAGCATATTGCCATAAACCTCATCGAGGCGAGACACGTGCGCCACCACGTCCCGGGCGCTCGCCAGCATCCCCGCAGCTCCCGCCGCTTGAGACGATTGCGCGCAGAGCGCACCGTGAATGGCAATGGCTTGCGCCGCGTATTCGATGCCGCACTCGCTCCGCAGGCGATCACCAGTCCTCAAGGGATTGGACTTGAGCCGGTGCGAGGCCGTCGTACACACGACTTCCGTATCGGACCAGGACAGCACCTCATCAATCAGGCACATTGCACCCTGGTGCGGTATGTGCGCCTCGATCCAGGCGCGATCTAAACCCACGGCTTGACCGTCACCGCAAGACTGAGACTATCGAGGTACTCGACAGACACGCTGCCTTCCCGACCGTTGGCCATGAGTTCCAGAACTGGCAGGCAGCGTGCGGCCGGTGCGGACAGGCGGAGCGATTCGAGCTCGGGGCGGTTGAGCTTGGTGACCAACTGCGCGCCCAGCGCGCATTCAAGCTGGCAAATCGCGCCCGCGGCCGCCTTCGGCCGCAGCAGCATGGCGACCGCAAACGCATCGGCGATGGGTCGCTGTTCGCGCAACGGGCTCGGATAGTCCAGGTCATAGGTAATCAGCATGACCTGCTTCTGCGTGGTGGCCGCAAGACTCAATGCTTCGATCAGGCCCGCAGCGAAGCTGCCGTCGTGCGCGCACACCATGGTGTAGGAAGCGGTGTCCCCGGTGGCGATGCTCCAGTACCCTGCGGCAATGTTGTGCACGGAGTTGTGGAAGCGGGTTGGTGACACACTGCGCTCAGGTGTTGCCAGGGTTCGCAGCAGCTCATCGCAGGTCCTGGTGTCGGCCACCGAGGAGGCAAACACGGTGGGCAGGTCCGTAAGATCCGCGGCCTGGCCCGCGGTCGCCTCGAAGCCCACCGCCATCGCCAGGTTGACCACGCGCACGGCGCGGCGCCGCTCGGCCGGCGGCAGGGCGGTTGATGTCGGAATAGCCGTGGGTTGCGAGTGATACGGGAGAGAACCACGCAGCACCTCGCGGCCCTGTGTCCAGTTGCTCAGTCCCGGGCCCAGCAAGCCGATAGCCGCAACCTCCGCCGCCCAGCGCCCCCGCTCGCCGCTCATTTGAGCCGACCGATCACTACGCTGCAGTTAGTGCCGCCGAAGCCCAGCGAGTTGCTCAGCGCCACGCGCGGCCCTGCATCGCCAAGCGATCGCAGATAGTTGATGCGGCATTCGGGATCGATGAGGGTGCAGTTCAGGCCCGAGGGCATGAATCCATCGCTCACGGCGATCGCGCAGATGGCGATCTCGAGCGCGCCGGCCGCCCCGAGCGTGTGTCCGGTATACCCTTTGGTGGAGCTGCAGGGCACCTCGGTGCCCAATACGCCCTCGACCGCCTTGCTTTCGGCTCCATCGTTGCTGGGCGTGCCGGTGCCGTGGAGATTGACGTAGTCCACTGCGCTCGCGGGAATCCCGGCGTCCGCCAGCGCCGCCTGCATCGCACTGCGCGCCCCTGCCCCCTCCGGGTGCGGCGAGGAGATGTGGTGCGCATCGCTGGTTTCACCCACACCAAGCAAAGCCAAAGTGCCGGGGACATTCGAGTCGCCCATAACCTCCAGCAGTGCGAACGCCGCCGCTTCGCCGACGGAGATTCCGTCGCGATGCTTGTCGAAAGGCCGGCATTGGACGGGGGATGTCAGTTGCAGGGAATGAAAGCCGTACATCGTCGTCAGGCACAGCGAGTCCACACCTCCGACCACCGCCGCATCGATGATCCCCAGTTGCATGTAACGGCGCGCCATGCCGAAGACCTTGGCGCTCGATGAGCAGGCCGTGGAGACGACGGCTGCCGGTCCCTGGAGGCTGAGCACCTTGCGAACGAAGCTCGCCAGCGAATAAAAATCCAGCGAGCCCGCATAGCGAAACGATGCCGGCAGCATGCCGTTGGCATCGAGGCTGCGAAAGGCAATCTCCGTTTCCAGCATGCCAGCGGTGCTGGTGCCCAGAAATACTCCCACGCGCTCCGCGCCGTATCGGTCCACGGCACGCGCCGTGGCTGCCATGAACCCATCCTGCTTGAGTCCAAGCAGCGCCAGACGGTTGTTGCGGCACTCGTAATCCGAAATCTCACTCGGCAACGAGCGCTCGTCGATCCCCGGCACCTGACCTATGTAGGTGTCCAGCTGCACGGTTTCGAAGTTGCAGGGCGCCAGGCCCGAGCGTTGCGCGCGCAGCGCCTTGCTCGTGGCACGCAGCCCGGCGCCGAGGCAGCTCGTGGCTGTAATCGCGGTAATGGCCACCGGCTGCATGCGTATCCTAGGTTGTCTTCGCGGCGGACGCGGGCTGCAGCGCGGCGCGCAGTGTTACGCAGTCAAGACCGGCCCTGCGCGCCGCCGCCACGAGCTCGGGAAGCACCCGCAGGATCACGGGGCTCCCGTCTACCGCGCGCGCGGCGTGACCATCATGCAATAGCAGGATATCCCCGCCGCGCAAATTTCGGGTCAGTCTGGCCAGCACGACCTTCGGGTCGGTCGAGAC
>Ga0070667_100001392_pt1 | contig 21659 bp, 14 predicted proteins | sample KBSS33metaG_FD_64659 | JGI IMG/M metagenome (GOLD analysis project Ga0070667, IMG submission 64659) | Switchgrass rhizosphere microbial communities from Kellogg Biological Station, Michigan, USA - KBS S3-3 metaG | ecosystem: Host-associated > Plants > Roots > Rhizosphere > Soil ... | reverse complement strand
TTTCAGGATCGCGTCGACCTGCGCGCTTTGCTGGGCAATGAGTTCGAGGCCCGTGCGGTGGATTTCCTCGGGCGCCATGTCGCTGGTGGTGTAGCTTTGCAGCGAGAGGCGATAGAGTTCCTCGCCCTTGGGCAGGCGCGCCACGCCGGCGGTGTGCACGGCCTTGGCAGCCAGGCTTTCCACCAGCGCGATCTGGCGGTCGAGCGCGGGTTGCACGCGCTTGGCCACGATCGCCTGTGCGCGTTCCTGCCACGGGCCGGCGATGTTCTGTTCGGCCGTGCGGCGGGTGATCGAGACGACGAGGTTGGACTGCGCGGGCGCCACATCGCGCAGCGCCTTGAGCTGCGTCAGCGCCTTGGCCAGGATGAAATCGGGCGGGACGACGCCGGCCGCGGCATCGTGGCGCACGGCCATGCTGTCCTGATCGATCGCCGTGGCAAAGGCATCAAGGCGCGAAAGATAGGCATCGGCATCACCGGCGTTCGCAATGGTGTGCTGGCTATCGAGGAAATCGGGGATCTGCTGATAGCTGCCGGTCAACTGGCTGACCACATAGGGCGAACCCACGGTTGCGAACGTGCGGTTCATCGCATCGCTGACCTGGGTGGAATAGAGGATGCTGGCATGGTTCCAGCGGTTGTTGCCGGTAAGCTTGGCCGGATCGATCGTGCGCAGTGCGGCAAGATCGCGCGCGGTGCGAGCCTTGTTGGCTTCCCAGGCCTGGATCGAGCGATCGTCGAGCCGCGACTTCGCGCCCGCCTGTGCGCCGCTGTCCACGCCCAGGCCGGTCGCCGTCTCGGGCGACTGGGCCAGTTGCTCGGCCAGCATGGTTTCGAACAGGGCATCGAGGCGCTGGTCTTCGGCGCTGCCAGTGGGGGTGGTGGCAGGGCTGGAGGCGGGGGCGGCGGCACGGGCGTCGCCGAAAGTGGCAAGAGTGGCCAGGCCAGCGCCGGCGGCACCGGCCTTGAGAAGGTGGCGACGATCCATTGGGCAGTTCCCATCAAGGGGGCTGCCGCACCCGGTAAGGGAGGGGGGGCGGGTGCGGCAGCGGGGGGGACGGGCTGCCGGGGGAGCGGCAACCGCACCTGCCGCGGTATCCGATGGTTGCGGATGAAAGCAAATACGCTGGTCGATCCCAGCATGTCGTTGGCAGAACAGGCAGGCGCGCGGCAGGCTGCGCGCGCCTGCGCGTTTTCAGGCCACTTGCGCGTTGCGAACCTGCTGCCTGCGCAGGAAATGCGCGCCGACGCAGGCGGCAAAGACCGCAAGGCTCAACGCCACCTGCAACCTTTGATCGGGCATCAGGGCCATCATCACCAGAACCGCGATGATGCCGCCCACCGCCAGCCACGAAACCACCGGAAAAGCCCAGACTTTCACGTCCAGCCTTTCGCCGGATGCTTCCAGCCGGCGACGGAGCGCGATCTGGCTGAGCGAGATCAGCAGGTAAACACACAGGATCGTGGCGCCCGAAGACTGCAACAGGAAAGTGAACAGCCCATCGGGCGAGAACACCGAGGTGAGCACCACGCCGAACCCGGCGATGCCGGACACCACGATGCCCAATGCCGGCACCCGCCGCGCGGAAACCCGCCCGAACACGACAGGCGCATCGCCCCGCTGGGCCATCTCGAACAGCATGCGCGAAGTGACGTAGATTGCCGAATTGAGGCACGAAACGATCGCGGTGAAGATCACGGCGCCGATCAGCGCTTCCGCTCCGGGCACCTTGATGATCGACAGCATGGCCACGAAAGGCGATTGGCCGGGGACCACGCTGGTCCAGGGCAGGATCGCCAGGATCACCCCGATCGAGCCGATGTAGAAGAACATGATCCGCAAGGTCACCGTGCGGGCCGCCCGCACGATGTTGCGCGCCGGGTCTTCGGTTTCGACAGCCGCAATCGTGGCCACTTCCGATCCCATCATCGAGAAGATCACGACCGGAATTGCGGTGAAGACGGCGCCCATGCCGGCGGGGAAAGCACCGCCGTGGCTGGAGAAGGTTGACGACAGCCGCGCCAGCCCTGGGCCAAAGCCGAAGATATAGGCCAGGCCCAGCGCCACGAAGCCGACGATGGTGATCACCTTGAGCGAGGCGAACCAGAACTCGAACTCGCCATAGGTCTTGACCGAGAACAGGTTCACCAGCGTCATCGCCAGCACGAGCAGCGCGGCCAGCGCCCACATCGGCAGCGGGATGAACGGCATCAGCATGTTGGCGCCGGCAATCGCCTCCACCGCGATGGTGATGACCCAGAAATAGTAATAGAGCCAGGCGGTGGTAAAGCCGGCCCAAGGGCCCAGGCCAAGCGCGGCATATCCGGTGAACGAGCCCACGCCCGGTCGCGCCATCGCCATTTCGCCCAGCATGCGCATGATCACGAACACCAGCGTTCCGCACAAGGCATACGTGAGCAAAACGGCCGGCCCGGCGATATGGATCGCGGCGCTCGACCCCACGAATATGCCCGCGCCGATGATCCCGCCGATGGAAATCATGGTGACGTGGCGGGGTTTGAGCGAATGCGCCAGCGCTTCACCGGGGGGAGATACGGACATGATCAGTGACTCGCTTTCTTGGCAGACCGCTGCGCCTTGTAGCCTTGGCGTTGCTGGTCGATCAGATAGGCATGAATGGCTTCCACGTCGGCGTTGGTCACCAGATCGTCGAAACGGCCCATGCCCATCGGCGCCAGCGCACCTTTGAGCACGATATCGTTGAATGCACTGTGCACTTCATTGGGCAGGCGGGTGAGATCGGGGGTGAGGCCCGGAGTTCCCAGCACATGGCAGCGCGAGCAGTTCTCGGTGAACGCGTCCTCGCCCTGCGCGATCATGGCCGGGGTGCTCTTGAACGGTGGCGGCGCGGGGTAGGGAATATCGTCGCGCTTGTCGGGCATGGGCACGGCGGCGCCGCCCAGCTTGAACACCAGGATGCGGTTGGTGTTGCGGTTGGCATAGGCCGCGCTGGAGGCGGGAATGGGAAAGCTGATCCCCGATCCGCCATAGCCGGCCTGAACCGCCACATATTGCACGCCGCCCACCTTGTAGGTCATCGGGGCGGCCATGATGTGGCTGCCGGTCTGGATCGTCTTGATCGGCGCGCCGGTGCGGGCGTTGTAGATCCACAGCGATCCATCGCCGCGGCCCTGGAACACCAGGTTGCCCGCCGTGCTCAGCACGCCGCCGTCATAGCCGCGCACCCCTTGCGAGGTCGTCTGCTCCCACACCACTTTCTTCGCCACCGGGTCCCAGGCGCGCAGCACTTCACGCACCAGCTTCACGCCGGGGCGCTCTTTCTGCAAGTCCGCCTTGGCGGGCAGCGGGCCCAGCGTGCGCTTGAGTGCGGCGGGATCGTAAAGGTCGTCCGGGAAAACCCCGTCGGACGAGAAGAAGCCTTCGAGGTGATTGATCGAACCGCCATTGGCCTTCATGTTGACGAGCACGTTGCCCGCGTCGATCGCGGGAATGTAGACCAGTCCGGTCTGCGGGCTGAACGACATCGGGTTCCAGGTGTGCCCGCCCGCCCACGAGGGATAGACGTTCCTGGGCGTGCGCGAGTAATCGGCCTGCTCCGTCACCATGGGGCGGCCGCTGGCCAGGTCCACGCCCTTGGCCCAGTTCACATACGTGAAGGGATCGGCCGCCAGCAGTTTGCCGGTCTTCAGGTCCAGCGTGTAGAAGAAGCCATTCTTGCAGGCCTGCATCACCACGCGGCGGGTCTGGCCGCCGACGGGCAGGTTGGCGAAGATGAACTTCTGGACCGCGTCATAGTCCCACTCGTCGCCGGGCGTTGTCTGATAGTACCAGTTCATCCGCCCGGTCTGGGCGCTGACGGCGATGATCGAGGCGTTGAACAGGTCGTCATGCCGCTTGCCATCGGCAGAGCGAAGATAGGGAGAGGCATTGCCGGTGCCGAACACGATCTGGTCGGTTTCGGGATCGTAGGACAGCCCGTCCCACACCGTGCCGCCGTTTTGGGTGTGGCCGTCGCGATTGGGTGCCCAGGACTTGGCCGCCATTTCCAGCTCGGGATGCTCGAACGGCTGGCCCGGTGCGGGCGGTACGGTGAAGAAGCGCCATTTGAACGCGCCCGTCTTGATATCCCAGGCCGAGATATAGCCGCGCAGGGCGCCATCGCCGATGTCTGCCCCGGCATTGCCGATCACCACCGCGTCCCTGGTCAGGATCACCGCGCCGGTAGAGGCATAGGGCTGCTTGTGGTTGACGATGGTATCGGCGGTCCAGCGCGCCTCGCCGGTCTTGGCATCGATCGCGTGGAGGCGCCCGTCTTCCGAGGCGACGAAGACCACGCCGTCACGATAGGCAATGCCCCGGTTGACCACGTCGCAACAGGCGTTGCGGCCCCACTGGCCATCGACTTGCGGATCGTATTGCCACAGCAGTTTCCCGCTGGTGGCATCGAGGGCATAGACGTTGCCCCAGATGCCCGATGTGTACATGACGCCATCGATCACCAGCGGCGTGGCTTCCTGCCCACGTTCGGTGCCCATGTCATAGGCCCAGGCAAAGCCCAGGCTGGCTGCGTTGGTTTCGTTGATATCCGTCAACGACGAAAACCACGTTCCAGCCGTATCCCCGCCCGTGACGGTCCACTGCGCCCCTGCAACCGGCACGGTCGTGCGCTCGGGCGATGGCTCGGCCAGGGCGCTGGTGCAGGCATTGAGCAGCAGGACACTCGCGCCGATGCCAGCGGAAGCGAGCAGGACTTGGACGGCTTTACGCAAAGGTTTCATGAGCAAGGCTTTCCGGCGGCGCACGGCTTGGGTTCAGGTAGATCACAGATGCGGCAGGGCGACAATTGCCAGCTGCGTTGTCGGCATCGCCGGGGCGGCAGGATCAACTGCCAAAATTCATCCGGGCGGTCAGGCCCCAGGTGCGCGGCTTGCCATAGACGCTCAGTGCATCGCCCCAATAGAGCGAACCGTCGAACACGTAGGAGCGGTAGACGCGGTTGAACAGGTTGTTGACGAAGAACGCCAGTTCCAGCTTGCCCCCGGCAGGGATCACGCCGATCCTTGCGTTTTCCACGTGATAGGCGCCTTGGCGTTCGTCTGGTGCGCACAGGACGGAGAAGCAGAACTTGCCGGTGTAGAGCGCATCGCCCTGGAGCGAGACGCGGGCACCGCCCACGCCGAATTCATATCGCACCAGTGCATTGCCGGAAAAGCCGGGGGCCTGGGGCAGATCGTGGTTCACCAGCGTGGCGCCATCGGGCAGCAGCACGTTCTTGACCTTGCTGTCCTGCACCGCGGCCGAACCCTGGAGCGTAAAGCCCTCGATGGGATGCGCGGTCAGTTCGGCCTCGATCCCCTTGATCGTGGCGGGCAGGTTGCGCACCAGCTGCGTATAGCCGACCTGAACATAGGCCTGGTAGTTCTTGTAATCATAATAGAACGCCGCAAGGTTCAGTTGCACGTCGCGACCGATCTTGGTTTTCAGGCCAAGCTCGTAGTCGTTGAGCGTCTCGGGGCGATAGGGAATGTTGTTGAGCGTATCGATCAGCGCCTGGCCCGGAAACGGCGTGCCGGTGGAAAAGGTGAACCCGCCCGACTTGGATCCTCGATTGTAGCTGGCGTAGATCAGCGTATCGGGCCCAGGCTTGTAATCGAGTTCGGCCCGTGCGGTGACGACGTCATAAGTGGGCTTGGCGGCAGAAGGGGTGACGGTGATGCCCGCCGCGTCGGCCGCGCCGGTGGGGTCGAAGAAATTGATCCCGCTCGGCCCCCAGTTCACGCTCAACCCGGAAATCGCTTCCTTGGCCGTGTACCAAGCGAGCTTGCTGTCGCGCCAATAGCGCGCGCCCACGATCAGCTTCCAGTGATCGTCGAACTTGTATTCGTCCTGCGCAAAGACCGCGAAGGAACGGGTGCGTTGATAGAACCGCACGGTGGGATCGTATTGGTCGAAGGGGGTGGCATACTTGGCGCCGTAATTGCCCGTTAGCAGCATGCCAAACGCGCCGAATGTCAGGTAGTTGGCGCCCAGATTGGCCGCCGCGCGCAGCTCCTGGGTGATCTGCTGCGTGCGGGCACGCTGGTAGAAGATCGTGCCCGAGGCGTAGCAGGTGATCGTTGGTGCGCTGGCGCAAGGGCCCGTGGTGAAGGGCGGCAGCGCGGCCCCTTCCACATAGGGCAGGCCGGGGACGCCATCGTCGCTCTCGATATAGAACTTGGCAAGGTTCTGGTAATCGGTGATCGAGGTGACGTCGAACGCGCCGACTTTGCCTTCCAGGCGAAGCGTGGCGGCAAACTGCTTGCGGTCGACGTAGTTCTCGCCCGCGCTGTAGGTCCGCCACGGGTTGCCGCCCTGGCTGGCCGCGATGGCCGGGTTGGCATAGCCATTGGCCACAGAGCCGGGCACGCCATTGTTGTAGGACACCCCGCCATAGTTGTTCCAATAGTCGCAAACCTGGTTGGCGGGGAGCAATTCGCCCTGGAACTGGGCATTGGGGCAGGCGGGCGTGAGTGTGTAGACGCCGGCCTGCCGCTCCCGATCCGCGCGGGCATAGCGCACCGTCAGCCGGGCGTGGAAATCGCTGCCCGGGTCCCATTGCAGGATACCGCGCGTTGCCCAGTGATTGTTGGCGCCCAGGTCTGCCCCGCCGGGCAGCAGGTTCTTGATATAGCCGGAATCGCGGTCGTAGATGCCGGAAATGCGCGCGGCCAGCGTGTCGGTGAGGCCACCGTTGATCGCGCCTTCGAACACCGACTGGTTGAAGCTGCCCGTCGTGGCCGAAGCATATCCGCCGAATTGGTGCGTCGGCTGGTTGGAAATGAACTGGACCGCGCCGCCCGTGGCATTGCGGCCGAACAGGGTGCCCTGCGGCCCGCGCAGCGCTTCGGTGCGGGCAAGGTCGAAGATCGGGAAGCCGGCCGTGGTGATCGAGGCGGCGTAGCTGTCGTCCTGGTAGACGGCGACGGGCGGTTCCTGCTGGTCGCCATAGTCGTTTTGCGACACGCCGCGAATGTTGAACACCACCTGGCTGGAGCCATAGGCGTTGTATTTGAGGTTGGGGATCGCGCGCACGATATCGGTGGCATTGTTGATGTTGAGCGCGCGCAGGTCCTTGGCCGAGACGACCGAGACGGCAATGCCGACATCGTTGAGCTTTTGTTCGCGGCGTTGGGCCGTCACCACGATATCGCTGGCGCCGGTTTCGCCCTGCGGGGCGGGTGAAGCCTCTTGCGCATGGGCAAGGCCGGGTAGCAGGGCCGTCATGGCCAACAGCATCGCGCGATGGCGCCGGGTGGGCACCATGCGGGTGATCGTGGCAGTGTGATCCAGAACGTGGCCGGGCAATTCATGGTGGCGCATGACAGCTTCCCTCCAAGCTGGCCCCTGGGTGCCGGGGCACTATACCTGCTGCCCAGATGGTGCATCAGGACAGCAGTGGCAGCAAGTGTGATGCCACGCTTGGCAATGCAGGGACGGCGCTGTCAGCCGGCCTGTGAAATGCATGTAAATTGCTGTAATGATAGTATTAAATCTGTATTTGGCAGAATTGGACGGGATCGGATAGCCTAATTGCCGTCATAAAACTGCCTTATGCTGGCGCGAACGGTGCGAGAGCGTGGCAAGACTGCCTCAGTCTTTGAGCAGAGCGCGCCCCGGCGACTGTTTGCCCCACAACCGGCGCGGCTCTCCCGATAGCAATTTTTCTAATCACTCGCATAAGTTTGTCCAATGGTGTGGTGCCGTGATTGCGCAGGCCCGCATGCTGGAATAGCCCTGCTGGCACAAGCTCTGTCAAAGGCTGAGGCACGACATGAATACTACTGCGCGCGTTGTGGTGATTGGTGGTGGCGTCGTCGGCGTCAGCACGTTGTATCACCTGGCCAAGATGGGCTGGTCCGATGTCGTGCTGATCGAACGCAAGGAACTGACGTCGGGTTCCACCTGGCACGCTGCGGGCCTGCTGCCGCTGTTCAACCTGTCCTATTCGGTAGGCAAGCTGCATCAGTATTCGGTCGATCTCTATCCCAGCCTGGAAGCCGAAACCGATCTCAATGTCGGCTTTTCACGCGTTTCCAACATCCGCTTGGCCAACAGCCCGGATCGGATGGACGAATATCGCTATTACGCGGGCGTGGCCCAGACCATTGGCGTGGACGTCAACTTTCTCACGCCCGAACAAGTGCATGACATCTGGCCGTTGGCGCAGATGGATGGCGTGCTGGGCGCGATCCAGCATCCGGCCGATGGCTATATCCAGCCGGCCGACCTGACCCAGGCCCTGGCCAAGGGTGCGCGCCAGCGCGGTGCCACGATCATGCGCAACACCACTGTCACCGGCATCACGCAAAAGGCCAATGGCGAATGGGTGGTGGCAACCGACCAGGGCGAGATCACCTGCGAACATGTGGTCTCGGCCACCGGCAGCTTCGCTCGCCAGACCGGCGCGATGGTGGGGCTGGACGTGCCGGTGATCCCGGTGGAGCACCAGTATATCGTGACCGAGCAGCACCCGGCAATCATGGAACGCCGCGCCAAGGGCCTGCCGGAAATGGGCGTGCTGCGCGAAAGCGATTCGAGCTGGTACATGCGCGAGGAAGCCGGCGGCCTGCTGCTCGGCCCCTACGAAATCGGCGCGCCGGCCTGCTATGTAAAGGGTCCGGCGGCCAACAGCGAATACGAACTTTTCCCCGATGCGCTGGATCGGCTTGAGCCCTACATCCTCTCGGCCATCGCGCGCGTGCCCGCGTTTGGCGAACTGGGCATCAAGAAAGTCTACAACGGCGCCATTGCCTATACGCCCGACGGGTCGCCCATCGTCGGTCCTGCGCCGGGGCTGAAGAACTTCTGGCTCAACGAAGGCCACAGCTTCGGCATCACGGCAGCGGGTGGCGCGGGTTGGCAGCTCGCTCATTGGATCGTGGACGGTGAGCCCACGATCGACATGATGGGTGTCGACCCGCGCCGCTTCGGCACTTATGCTGACGAAGGCTATCTCATCGAAAAGAATGAGGAAGCCTATGCCAAGGTGTTCAGCGTCCACTATCCTGACGAAGAGCGCGAGGCCGCGCGGCCCTTGCGCCAGACGCCGTGCTACGACCGGATGAAGGCGCTGGGCGCGGTGTTCGGCAGCGTGTTCGGCTGGGAACGCCCCAACTGGTTCGCACCGGAAGGCTATGAATTGAGCGAGGCCGATCTTGACCGGCCGGAAACGCTGCTCAACCACAACCACCCCGATGTGCCGGGTGCGCCGATCCGTGAAAAGTGGTCGTTCCGCCGCTCCAACTACTTCGAGCATGTTGGCAACGAATGCCGCCATGTGACGGAAAAGGTTGGCATTCAGGACATGAGCGCCTTTGCCAAGTGCCTCATTTCCGGCCCCGGCGCGGAAGAGTGGCTCGGCAAGCTCTTGTCCAATGCCGTGCCCAAGAAGATCGGCCGCGTCTCGCTGTCGTACCTGCTCACCCCGGCGGGCGGCGTGCGCAGCGAATTCACCGTCTACAAGCGCGGGCCGCAAAGCTATTACCTGGTTTCGGCCGGCGCGCTGGAATCGCACGACCACGATTACCTGGTGAAGGCCTTGCCCGCCGATGGCTCGGTCAAGTTCGAGCGGCTGACCACGGCGATGGGCGTGCTGGTCCTCGCCGGTCCCCGCGCGCGCGATGTGCTGGCCAAAGTCACGCATACGGACCTGTCCAACGAGGCCTTCCCCTGGCTGACGGGCAAGCGCATTTCCATCGGCGCGGCGCCGTGCGATGCGCTGCGGGTCAACTTCATCGGCGAACTGGGTTGGGAATTTCATCACCCGATCGAGATGCAGAACTACATCTTCGACAAGCTGATGGCGGCCGGCGCGGAGTTCGACATCAAGCCGTTCGGCATCCGTGCGATGACCGCGATGGCGCTGGAAAAGAGCTACAAGCTGATCCCGCGCGAATTGTCGATCGAATACAATGCGCTGGAAAGCGGGCTTGAACGCTTCATATCCATGAAGAAGCCGGAATTTTCTGGCCGTGACGGGTTGCTGGCGAAGAAGGAAGCCGGACTTTCCTGGAAACTCGTGACTTTGGAAGTGCTGGACGTTGGCAATGCCGACGCCCGCGGTTCCGAAGCGATCTATCGCGACGGCCAACTGGTTGGCCGGGCCACGTCGGGCGGCTATGGTTGGCGTGTGGCCAAGTCGTTGGCACTGGCGATGATCGCACCTGAACACGCAAATGTCGGTACCGAGCTGGAAATCTCCATCCTTGGTACTTCGCACAAGGCCGTGGTGATCCCAGACTCGCCCTTCGACCCGGAAAACCTTGCACTGCGGAGCTAGTCCCCATGCACAATTTCGCTTCGATCGCCGAACTGCTGAACCAGGATCGACCCGGCTACACGCTGCCGCAGCGCCTCTATACGAGCGAAGAGGCGTTCGCGTTCGACACCGAGGTCATGCTCAAGTCGGTCTGGCTCTATGCCTGCACCGTTGCCCACGTGAAGAACCCCGGTGACTTCTACGTGTTCGAGATGGCGAACAATTCGGTGTTCATCGTGCGGGGCAAGGATGGCGCGATCCGCGCGTTCTACAACACGTGCACCCATCGCGGATCGCGCATCTGCCAGGTGCAGGCCGGCACGATGCCGCGCATCATGTGCCCCTATCATTTCTGGACGTTCGGCCTCGATGGCAAGCTGATCGCGGCGCGCGGCATGCCCGAAGACTTCGACAAAAGTGCGCACAACCTGCGCCAGGTGCCGCTGGAAAACTGCGGCGGGCTGCTGTTCATCTGCCTGTCCGACAATCCGCCACCGATCGAGCGGGCCAAGAGCGACATCGCCGCCGCCATCGGCATCTATGGCATGGACAAGCTGAAGGTTGCGGCGGTCGAGGACCTGCAGGACACGGCCAACTGGAAGCTGGTCATGGAAAACAACCGCGAGTGCTATCACTGCGAGGCCAACCATCCCGAATTGCTCAATTCGCTGAGCGGATCTGGGTTTGGCCGGGGCAACCCGGAAGATGGCGATGCCGAGGACGAAGCGGGCGTTGCCGAGCAGGTGGAACGCTGGAAAGCCATGGGCGTGTGGCAAGAACTGGTGGAGTTTCCCGATGGCGGCTGGCACCGCGTTGGCCGGTTGAGCCTGGCCCATGGTGCGCTGTCGCAGACCATCGATGGGCAGCCCGCCTCCAAGAAGCTGATCTGGCCGGTTGATCATGCCGAACCGACGAGCGTTTCGGTGTGGACCCAGCCCAATTCGTGGCACCACTTCTGCTGCGATCACGTGGTGACGTTCAGCGTGATGCCCCAGGGGCCAAATCGCTCGATCTTGCGCACCTCGTGGCTGGTGCACGAAGATGCGGTGGAGGGCGAGGACTACACGGTGGAAAACCTCACCCGCGTGTGGAAAGCGACCAACCGGCAGGATCGGCACCTGGCCGAAATGAACCATGCCGGCGTTGCCACCGATGGTTACCGTCCCGGACCCTATGCCCTGGAGGAAACCCTCGTCGACGCCTTCAAGACTTTCTATGTTGAGCGCGGCAAGGCTGCGCTGGAAGCGGCAGGACAATCCTGAAATGATGCGCTTTTCCGGGCTCAATCTTATTGCGCAGGCTTTTTCCGGGCACCAGTCTTGGCCGGAACAATGGCCCGACAAGGCACCCAAGGCCGCCTACGATGTGATCATCGTGGGCGCCGGGGGGCACGGGTTGGGCGCGGCCTATTACCTGGCGGCCAAGTACGGGATCACCAATGTGGCGGTGATCGAGAAAGGCTGGCTGGGCGGTGGCAACACCGGGCGCAACACCACGATCATCCGCTCGAACTACCTCTATGACGAAAGCGCCCACCTCTATGACCACGCCGTCAAGCTGTGGGACGGATTGAGCCAGGAACTCAACTACAACGTCATGTACTCCAAGCGCGGCGTGCTGATGCTGGCGCACAACGTGCATGATATCCAGAGCTTCAAGCGCCATATCCACGCCAACCGCCTGAACGGCGTGGACAACGAATGGCTGAGCCCGGAAGAGTGCCAGGCCTATTGCCCGCCGCTGGATATCTCGCCCAATGCGCGCCACCCGGTGCTGGGCGGCGCCCTGCAGCGGCGCGGCGGCACCGCGCGGCACGACAGCGTGGCCTGGGGTTATGCCCGCAAGGCAACGGCGCTGGGCGTCGATATCATCCAGAACTGCGCGGTCACCGGCATTCGCCGCGGCCCCGATGGCGCGGTGCAGGGGGTGGAGACCGAGCGCGGCTTCATCGGCGCGAAGAAGATCGGCGTTTCGGCGGCCGGTAACACGTCGGTCGTGATGAACATGGCCGGGCTGGAATTTCCGCTGGAATCCTATCCGCTCCAGGCGCTGGTATCCGAACCGGTGAAGCCGATCTTCCCCTGCGTGGTCATGTCCAACACGGTGCACGCCTATATCAGCCAGTCCGACAAGGGCGAACTGGTGATCGGCGCGGGGACGGACCAGTACACGTCCTATTCGCAGCGCGGCGCCTTGCACATCATCGAGCACACCCTGGCGGCGATCTGCGAGATTTTCCCGATATTCACCCGCATGCGCATGCTGCGCAGCTGGGGCGGGATCGTGGACGTGACGCCCGATCGCTCGCCCATCCTGGGCAAGACGCCGGTTCCGGGGCTCTATGTCAATTGCGGCTGGGGCACCGGCGGGTTCAAGGCAACGCCCGGCGCGGCAGATCTTCTGGCCCATACCATCGCCCATGATGCACCCCATGCGATCAACGCGCCCTTCAACCTCGACCGGTTCCGCAACGGGCGCCTGATCGACGAGGCGGCCGCCGCCGCCGTCGCACACTAAGGGCAGGAGCGCACCATGCTGTTGATTCATTGCCCCTATTGCGAGGAAGACCGCCCCGAGGTGGAATTCGTCTATGGCGGCGAGGCGCATATCGCCCGGCCGCTCGACCCTGCCTCGCTCAGCGATCAGGACTGGGAGCACTACCTCTATATCCGTCGCAACCCGCGCGGCCGGCATCATGAACGCTGGCGGCACACGCATGGCTGCGGGCGCTTTTTCAACGCGGTGCGCGACACCGTGAGCGACCGTTTCGAACAGACCTACAAGGCGGGGGAAGAACGTCGATGAGCGGCTATCGCCTTCCTGCCGGCGGCCGGATCGACCGCGCTGCGCCGTTGGATTTCACCTTCGATGGCCGCGCGCATCGCGGCTTTGCCGGCGATAGCCTGGCTTCGGCGCTGGTGGCTTCAGGGCAGATGCTGTTCGGCCGTTCCTTCAAGTACCACCGCCCGCGCGGGATATTGGGCATGGGGACGGAAGAGCCCAACGCGCTGGTGACGGTGGATCGCGGCGGAGAAGGGCCGAATTGCGGGCAGGGCTGGGGCCGCCGCACCCCCAACTTGCGCGCGCCATCGGTGGCGCTCTACCAGGGGCTGGCCGCGCAGAGCCAGAACCGCTTTCCCTCGCTCACGTTCGATCTGGGCGCGGTCAACGACCGGCTCGGTGCGTTCTTTCCGGCCGGCTTTTACAACAAGACGTTCATGTGGCCGCGCTCCGCCTGGGAAAAGCTCTATGAGCCGGCGATCCGCCGCATGGCCGGCTTGGGCGAAAGCCCGACGACCCGCGATCCCGATCACTATGACGCCACATATGCCCATTGCGAGGTGCTGGTGGTGGGCGGCGGCCTTGCCGGCATCGATGCGGCACTGGAAGCGGCGGCGGGCGGCGGCCGGGTTATCCTGATCGACGAGCAGGACGAACTGGGCGGCGGCGCCTTGGCAGACCAGGCGCTGTGGGGCGAGGTGGCCGACAAGACCATGGCGCTGCGCCGGCCGCGCAACGTGACCGTGCTCACCCGCACAACGGCATTCGGATACTATCACCAGAACTTCGTGGGCGCGGTGGAGCAGTTGACCGACCACCTGGCGCCGGCGCAGGCCCAGGGTGCGCGCGAGCGGCTGTGGCGCATTCGTGCCGGCGAAGTGGTGCTGGCCCAGGGCGCGATCGAGCGCCCGCTGGTGTTCGATGGCAACGATGTGCCGGGCGTGATGCTGAGCAGCGCCGGACGCGTGCTGGCAGTGCGCTATGGCGTGGCGGTGGGCCGCGCGGTGGCCGTGATGGCGGTGCACGATAGCGGCTGGCGCGATGCGCTGGCGCTGAAGGCGGCGGGCGTTGGCATTGCCGCCGTGATAGACTTGCGCACCGACGTGGCGCCCGATCTTGTCTCGGCGGCGCGCGCGGCGGGGATTGCCGTGCATCTTGGCCATGCGGTGACCGGCGTTTCCGGGCGCCATGGCGTGAGCGGCATCACCTTTGCCGCCAACGGCACCGGCCATGCCCAGCAACTGGCGGCCGATGCTCTGCTGATGGCGGGGGGATGGACGCCCACGGTGCACTTGTGGAGCCACGCCAAGGGCAGCTTGCGCTGGGATGATGCGTGGGGCGCCTATCTGCCGGACAAGGCACAGGAAAACTGCCGCGCCGTGGGCGCCGGGGCAGGGGCCTGGGACTTGGGTGCCGGCCTGGCGCTTGGCACGCTGCCTGGTCCCAAGCCGATCTGGCAGACCAAGGCCTTCGTCGATTTCCAGAACGACGTGAAGGCGCGCGACATCGACCTGGCTGTGCGCGAGGGCATGCGCTCGATCGAGCACATCAAGCGCTATACCACCAACGGCATGGCGACCGACCAGGGCAAGACCAGCAATTTGAATGGCTTGCAGATCGCTTCGGGCAGCCTGTCCAGGCCCGTGACCGATATCGGCCTCACCACGTTCCGCCCGCCCTATACGCCGCAGACGTTCGGCGCCTTGATGGGCCACCACAAGGACGCGCTGTTCCAGCCGATCCGCAAGACGGTGATCGACGGCTGGGCGGACGACCATAGCGCGGTGTTCGAGAATGTCGCGCAGTGGCGCCGCGCGCGCTATTTCCCGCAAGGCGGAGAGGACATGCATGCCGCAGTGGCGCGCGAATGCCTGGCCGTGCGCGAACGGGTGGGAATGTTCGACGCCTCGACGCTCGGCAAGATCGAAGTGGTGGGGCCTGACGCGGCCGAATTCCTCAATCGCATGTACACCAACCCGTGGAAGGCCTTGGCGCCCGGCCGCTGCCGCTATGGCCTGCTGCTGCGCGAGGATGGGTTCATTACGGATGATGGCGTTTCGGCGCGGCTGGCGCCCGATCGGTTTCATCTCACCACGACGACCGGCGGCGCGGCGCGCGTGCTGGCGATGATGGAAGACTATCTCCAGACCGAGTGGAGCGACCTGGACGTCTGGCTGACCAGCACGACCGAACAATGGGCGGTGATCGCAGTGCAAGGCCCACTGGCGCGCGAGGTGATTGCGCCGCTGGTGGAGGGTATCGACCTGTCGCGCGAGGCATTTCCGCACATGGCGATCCGCGAGGGCACCATCTGCGGCGTGCCGACGCGGCTGTTCCGTGTCAGCTTTACCGGCGAACTGGGCTTTGAAGTGAACGTGCCCGCCCAGCACGGACGCATGGTGTGGGAAGCGATCCACGCTGCCGGACAGGCCCATGGCATCGTGCCCTATGGCACCGAGACGATGCACGTGCTGCGCGCCGAAAAGGGCTATGTCATCGTTGGCCAGGATACCGATGGCACGCTGACGCCCGACGACGCCGGCATGGCTTGGGCTGTCGGCACCAAGAAGCCCGATTTTGTCGGCAAGCGTTCGCTCGCCCGGCCGGACATGACCGCGCCGGGGCGCAAGCAGCTTGTGGGCTTATTGACCGTAGACCCGCAGGAGGTGCTGGAAGAAGGCGCGCAGATCGTGGCTGATCCCGACCAGCCCGTGCCGATGACCATGTTGGGGCACGTCACGTCATCCTATCACAGCGCCGCGCTGGGCCGTTCGATCGCCATGGCGGTGATTGCCGATGGCCGCGCGCGCGATGGACAGGTGATCCATGTGCCGATGCCCGGCCGCTCCATCCGCGCCCGCGTGGTGGCCAGCACGGTATTCTATGATCAGGAAGGGAGCCGCCTCGATGTCTGAAGCCATTGCGATCCCCGCGCTCGCCGTGGCCGGCACCGATCTGGCGCTGGAAACGCATGCCGTGACGGGCACGGGGGTAACGCTCGTGCTGGAAGAACCGGCCAGCCGCTGGTCGTTGCGTGCGCGCAGTGCCGATGCGCTGGCCGCCGTGATCGGGCGCGGCGTGCCCGCGCGCATCGGTGACACGCTGGATGGCGTGGCTTGCCTTGGCCCCGACGAGTGGCTGGCCGATCTGCCGGCCGGGACCGTGCTGCCCGATGGCGCCGGCCTGCCGGTGAGCGTGGTGGACGTATCCTCGCGCGGGGTGGTGATCCGGCTGGAGGGCGCAGGCGCAGTGCATACGCTGGCGTCGGGATGCCCGCTCGATCTGGAGCGCTTTGCCGTGGGCCGGGCCACGCGCACGGTGTTCGAAACGGTGGAAGTGATCGTCTGGCGCGAGGCGGCCGATCGGTTCCGCGTGTTCGTCTGGCGCAGCTTTGCGCCGTGGCTGTGGCACGCGTTGAAGGCTGTCGAGCGCGGCTGAAACGGTCAGCCGTTGGGCGGGCGAAACACGAAGCGCAGGTTGATGGCAAAGTTTGCCAGGAAGGCAATGCCGATCCCCACCAACTTGGCCAACATGGCGGGCAGGCCCAGCATGCTGGAGCAGGCGACCGTGACGCCCACGTTGATGGCGAACCCGCCCAGCGCACCGATCAGGAACCGCGCAAGGCCCGCCCAGCTTGGCCGCGCGTGAAAGGCAAAGCGGCTGGACAGCAGATAGTTGGCCACGGCGGCGACGGCAAAGCTGAGGCTGGCCGAAGGCGGCACGGGCATATGGCCCAGGCCGGTTAACAGCGCAAACCCGCCGGCATCGACGATGGCCGCCACGCCGGCCGTGCAGAAATAGCGCCCCAGCTTGGTCAGCGTGGCGCGGGTCACGCCAGCACCGGCGCAAAGAGCGGGTCGGCATAGCTGGCAACGGTGCGAAAGCCTGGCTGGAGCTTGCGGTGCAGGATCAGCGCCTGGGTGCCGGCGCGAAGGGCAACTGCACCATCGCGCTCGGCCCGATCGCCGATCAACACCGTATTGTCGGGCGTGGCGCCGGCTTGCGCCATCAGCACCTCCAGCCCGCGCGGATGGGGTTTCAGCCGTTGCACGCCGTCCTGCCCAGCCCAGACAACGTGGTCGGACGCCAGGCCCAAGGCCGCCAGCTTGTCTTGCGCCGGGTAATCCGAAAGCACGCCGACAGTCTTGCCCGCGCGGCGCAGGCCGGTGAACAGCTCCTGCACGCCGGCATAGCGGCAGGCGGCCAGATGGCGCAGGGGCCGCCTGAGCATCCACTGTTCCACCAATGCGGCCACTGCCTGGGGCGTGGTGCCGGTGGCGCTGGCGGCGTCCTGCAACAGACGTGGCTCGAAATCAGGCGTTTCCGCCTCACCATGGGCTTCGCGCCGCTCACGGTAGATCTTGAGCACGCGGACGGTGGCAAGGCTGCGGCGGGCCAGGGCGTGCCAGCCGATCTCTGCTGCCATGCGCAGGCGCAGGCGGCGCTGGTCGTAAAGCGTGCCGTCCACATCGAAAGCGACGAAGGCGATCGTGTTCCAGTCGATATCGGGGGCGACCATCGCGCTTAGTGCAGGCTGATGAAATGCTGGGCGGTGAGCCGGTCCAGCCAGGGCATCGGCAAGGCGGTCGCCAGCGCGAAGCTGAGCGCCGTGGCCACCACAATCGCAATCAAGCCCTTTTCACGATAGAGTTTTTCCGGGCTTTGCGCGCAAGAGCCAGCCTGCAACGAAAGCGCGAGGTATTGGGCAAAGAGCAACGCCACGAACGGCAGCGTGACGATGTATTCGATGCGGTACTTGATCAGGAAGATCGCCAGGAAAAAGCTGGCGAGAACCGCATAGAGCAGGATCGAGACGAGCAGCGATGCTTCGGTGTAATGGGCAAAGCTGGCACGATAGCGCGCCAGCAGTGCCTTGCCATGGCTGGCGGTGATGTCCCGGTATTCCGACAATCGCTTGCACGCCATCAGGAAGGCCCCGCCCAGCCAATAGGCCAGGATCAGTGAGGCCGGTGGCAGGGTGGTGGGATCGATCATCGCCCAGCCGATCATCAGGCGAAGTGGATTGTTGATCGATTCCGAGATCACGTCGACGAAGGCATGGTCCTTGCTGCGCAGCGGCTGCACGTTGTAGACAACGCCTTGCAGCGCAAAGATCGCGGCCACGCTGGCCATGACCGGGCTCGACCACGCCGCAGCGCCGAGCCCCAGCGCCACCAGCAATGCCCATTCGATCGCCACCAATCGCCCGTCAAGGGTGCGCTGCACCGCGCTGCGCGCCGATTTGGTGGGATGGTGCCGATCGAATTCGCGGTCGAGAAACTCGTTGATCACATAGTTTGCCGAAGCAATGCAGATCGCCGCGATCAGCCCGCAGGCGATATTGGCCAGCGGCGTTGCCGTGTGCACGCCGCGCAGCAGATAGGCCAGCGCGGCGCCGGGTACGATGAAGATGTGCTTGGTGCTGTGATCGAGCCGGGCGATGGCCAGGTAATCGGCCAGCGTTCCGGCGGGCGCTGCAGGTGGGTGCGTGATGGCCTGGTCTTGGTGCATGGGTGCGGTTCTTTTGCGGGAATGGTTCACTGCGCCGCAGGGCGCAAGAGAAAGGCGTCGAACGTTTCGTCGGTTTCGGCCGGGCCGAAATGACCGAGCAGGCCGGTTTCGCGATGTAGCCGGGCGATCTGCGCGGCATCGGTCTGGAACGTCCAGTTATAGCTTTCGGCGATGCTGCGCGGCGGGGCATCGGGATCGAGCGGGGCAGCCAGCAGCAGGATCACCGGGCGCTGGCGGGCGGCGGCAAGGCGATGCGCGTTGTCGAGCATCTGGCCAAGGCTGAGCGAGCGCTGCGCCTGGCGCGAGAAAATGACATAGCTGCCAAAGCGATGCTCGCGCTGGAGATACAGGGGGTTGTCCAGGTAATAGGGCAGCGGCTCCACCAGGTAATCCGGATCGGCGATGATCGTGGCATCGCGCAGGTCTGGCCGAGCGGCGACAAAGCGCGCAAAAGCGGCAGACTGGCTGCGGGGCGCGCCATTGGCAAGCGCAGCTGCCACGCTGTCAAAGCCTTCGCCCACGTTGAACAGCAGAATGATGGCACAGCAAAACCAGGCTGCCCGCGTGACAAGGCGCGTGCGCGCCCACGCTTGCGCGCGCAGCAGCGCATTTCGCATGGATGCCGGGAGTGCGGCGTCGATCGGCCAGGCCGGCTTGCCACGGGCCATGGCAATCCATGTCAGCGTGATGGCAAAGGCCAGGAACAGCGCGCGGTGGCGATAGTCCCCCGGATAGACGGCATTGAAGAACAGCGAAAATCCAAGGGCGGCAGCGAGGAGGGACAGCGCCACCGGCGGCCAGCGCAACGCCCCGATCAGCGCGCCTGCCAATGCCAGTTGCAGCGCGATGTTGAGGTGGCTTGATAACACGCCCTGGAAAACCAGCGCCCGCGATAGGGCGTAAGGCCCGATCTGGACATGGCCGCCGGCCGCGTCGTTGAAGGGCGGGTAGACCGTTGCCATGCAGATGACGATGCCGAGCGCGGCCAGCACGGCATTGAGCGCCCAGTTGCCCAGCGCGCGGCTGGACGCCAGCCCGTGTTCCATCACCAGGTCTGCCAGCCAGAACAGCAGGAACGCCACCACCAGGATGACCGAATGAACATTGGTATTGGCGAGCAGAAAGAGCAGCACGCCCGGCACGAGACCGCCTTGCCGATATCGCGGGTAGGCCATGGCCAGCGCAAACATGGCCAGCATCGCGATGCCATAATTGCGCGCCATGACCGAATATTCGAACAGCATCATGCGCCCGGCCAGGATCAACCCCATGAGCCAGGGCCCGAACGGCGCGCGAAACACCAGCAGCGCAGCGCCGGCAACGCCGACCGCCAGGCCCAGCGCCGGCAATACGGCCATGCTGCTCCACGCCTCGTGGGCAACCCGCAGCAGGACATACCACAGCAGCGGATGCCCCTCGCCATGGACGGCATGGGCCATGCCGGCCAGATTATTGCCCGAAAGCGCCAGAGTCAGCGCACGCACTTCGTCGCGCCACAATACATGGCGCGCCGCCATGATCGCCACGAGCACTAGCCACACGCCGAATAGCGCCGGCCGCCAGGCCTTGCCGATGGCGATCCGTTGCTGTTCCGGGCGAAAAGCCCCCGATCCCCCAACCAGCATCAAATTCCCCAACCGCGCATCACGGTGGCGCAGCCAAAGCCGCGCCGAAGCGATCATTGTGCCATGCCCTGCCACCTTGTGCAGCACAACATGGTTGGTTCATTTTGGCACAATTCTCTGCTTGGCGAGCGAAGGCAGTCACCCCAGCAGCGGGCCGGCCCAGGGCAAAGTGGTGATCAGCGGCGGCAAGACCTGGTCCAGCAGTGTTTCGCGCGCCAGGGCAGCGGTCTGCGCGGGCAGGTCGCCCAGCTCGCCCATGCGCGCCACGACCTGGATGCGCCGGGCAAAACGCCCGCGCGGCAATGGCTCCACCCGCAACTGCGGCATGAGCTGGGGCAGGGCGGCCAGGCACAGCAGCGATGTGATGCTCCAGCCGATGCCCAGGCCCACGGTGGTCAATTGCTGGTGGATGATTTCCACCTCGATCACATTGGGCAGGCGCAATTTCATGCGCGTGAGCTGGCTTTCGATACGCTGGCCCATGCCGGTATCGAGCGAATAGCGCACGAACGGCAGGCGCTCGGCCACATCGGCCGGCTCCACGCTGCCGGTATGGTCTGCCGGGAAGATCATCACGAAAGGATCGTCGATCACATCGTGATGCTCGATGCCCGGATGCTTTTCCAGCGTGTTGCTGCCGGTTACCAGCATGTCGCAACGGCGCGAGAGAAACTCCTGCTGCTGCTTGAGCGAAATGCCCGAGCGCACGCGCCACGATCCCACGCGCATGCCGTGGCGGCGCAGGAGCGGGGCGGTCAGCAGATTGGCCAGGCTCTCGCTCATCCCCACGGTCAACTGGTCGATCGGTTGCTGCGCACCTTCGCGCACTTCGTCATAGGCCGTGCGGGCGCCGGCCAGCAGCTTGCGCGCGCGCTCGTGCAGGGCGCGGCCGGCCGGGGTCAGGCCCAGCGGCCGCAGCGAGCGATCGAACAGCGGGGCGCCGATGCCCTGTTCGAGCCGGGTGATGGTTTGGGAAACAGCCGACTGCGTGATCCGCAGCTGCTGCGCGCAGGCCGTCATTCCGCCCAGTTCCACCGTGAGGACGAACACTTCCAGGCCATGAAGATCGAATTCAGCGGGAAGACGCATGGTTCGTGATCCTTGCAGGAGCACACCCTCATGGCTCCTGGCCATCTCGCTTGTGCCATCATGAAGCCTGAAGTACCAGATTATATCTGCTTATTGTGCAAGCTGCCCCGTTCCGGTGGCGCGCGCGTCGTCCTATCAGAACGGCAACCAGCGGAAGGGAGCTGACGTGGCGCTTTTGAAACCCGATTTCGTCCTGCTTGTCTCGTGCGTCGATCGCAAGGGTATCGTGGCGGCCATTGCCACCTCGATTTCCGCGCAGGATTGCAACATCGTTGAAAGCGCGCAGTTCGATGACGCTGTCACCGGGCGCTTCTTCATGCGCGTGGCGTTCACCGCGCCACCGGGGATGACGGTGGAACGGTTCGATGCCGCAT
>Ga0070667_100001391_pt1 | contig 21661 bp, 19 predicted proteins | sample KBSS33metaG_FD_64659 | JGI IMG/M metagenome (GOLD analysis project Ga0070667, IMG submission 64659) | Switchgrass rhizosphere microbial communities from Kellogg Biological Station, Michigan, USA - KBS S3-3 metaG | ecosystem: Host-associated > Plants > Roots > Rhizosphere > Soil ... | reverse complement strand
CGCCCGGGAGGCGGCGCACCGGGCGCCAACATCTTCGGTGGATTCGGCGGTCTCACCGGCGTTCTCGCGCCGGCGCTCACCAAAGCGGAGGTGGGCCGGGGTCTGCGCGCACGACGTACCTGGGCGACCACCGGGGCACGCGCGGTGGCGCTGTTACGCGGCGGCGACGCCTGGATGGGCGACGAAATCGACACGGCAGCAGCTGAATTGAGCGTCAACTATGCGCTCTACGGAACGGCCGGCTGGGATGAGGTGGCCGTCTATGACAGCGCAGGGCAGGTTTACCAGCGCAATCTGCATGCCGAGAGCGGGCTGTCCGACCAACTTGTCCGCATCCGATGGGGTGGGGCGCGGCATCGTGACCGCTACCGGTGGGCGACGTGGTCGGGTCAGCTGCGCGTGGCTGGAACTGAATTGGCGAACGTGACACCCTGGGCTGCAACACATCCGGAACAGCACTTCGATGTGGAGCACGAAACGGTGCGCTGGCGCACCACGACCTACGGCTCGGATATCGGCGTCGTCGTGAGGTTGGCCGATCTCGCGGCCGCCCGATTCCATCTCCAAGCCGCGGTGCACGAGGACGGTCTCAGCGTCGACCTGGAATTCTCGGGCTCCGAACTGATCGACGATGGCTATCTGGAAGCCACCATCGGGGGTCTGAACCTACGAGTGCGTGCCGAACGCGTGGCGGAGTCCTCCGCGCTGCCCACGACGGTGACCGGCGACCTCGTCCTCGATCTGCCGTACGGCACCAGCGCGGCGTACGTGCGCGCCACCCAGTCGGATGGCCACCAAGTGTGGACCAGTCCCCTGTTCGTCACTCGGTCGAGCAGTCAGACGCGATGTCCCGATCCGGCCTGACTCTGCGCATCTCGCCCTGCTCGACCGACATCAAGGAACAAAACCGTGCTCTCTCATCGATATTTCACCAAGCTGATCGCGTCTGGCGCCGCGATCGCAGCCATCGCCGGGGCGGCCGGATGCGCGCCATCGAGCAGGCCGGCGTCGTCTTCACCTGTGCCGTTGCGGCTCGGCTATCTGACTCGTATCACTCACGCCCCGGCGCTCGTCGGCGTCAATGACGGGTTGTTCGCCCAGCAACTCGGTTCTGGAGTCGCCCTCACCGCACAACCCTTCAGCACCGGCACCGAAGAGATCACGGCGCTGCTGTCGGGCCAGCTTGACGCTGCATACGTCGGACCCAATCCCGCGTTCAACGCCTGGCAGAAGTCGAACGGCACCGCCATCAAGATCATTTCGGGCGCCGCCAGCGGCGGCACGTCGTTTGTGGTGCAACCGGACATCACATCAGCCCAGGATCTCCGGGGCAAGACGGTGGCTGACCCGGCGCTCGGCGGCACTCTGGACGTCAGTCTCCGCGATTGGCTTTCGAAGAACGGATTGAAGACCGATACCCAAGGTGGGGGCGACGTTTCGGTCAAGCCGACCAACCCCGAATCGGCGATCGTGCAGCAGTTCGTCAGCAAGCAGATCGCCGGCGCCCTGGACTCTGCGCCATTCGACGTGCAGATGATCAAGGCGGGTGGTGTGCGGCTGTGGTCGGATCCGAACACCATCACCGTGCTGGTCGTGCGCCAGGACTTCCTCGCCGCACATCCCGACGCGGTATCGGGACTGCTGCGTGGTCAGGTCCAGGCCAACGACAAGATTGCCGCGGATCCTGCGGGCGCCGCGCAGTCCGCCAACGCCGCTCTTACGAAATCGCTTGGCAAGGGGCTGGATCCGGAGGTTCTGGCCGAGTCGTTTAAGGAGACCACGTTCACCAACGATCCCGGGATCGCGTCACTGCGTGACCAGGTGAGCAAGGCCGTGGCGATCGGCTTGTTGAAACCGCTCGACATCAACGGTCTGTTCGATCCGGCCCCGCTCAACGCGGTGCTCTCCGCTTCGGGGAAGCCGGCGGTCGCCGCGTGACCCGCTGCGCGCAGCCCGGAGAGTTCGTCGTGACCGTTCCCATATCGCCTCCGGTACCGCAGGCGGCATTGGAACTGGTCGAGGTGACCAAGCGCTACGGAAAGGGCCCCGCCGCGGTAGCCGCCTTGGACCCTATCAACCTGACAGTTGCCGAAGGCGAATTCGTCTGTCTGGTAGGCAGTTCCGGATGCGGCAAGAGCACGCTGCTGTCGATCGTCGCCGGGCTGGACGCACCGTCGACCGGATCGGTCGACAGCTTCGGGCGCCGCGTCGCACTGATGTTCCAGGAACCGGCACTGTTTCCCTGGCTGACCGCTGCCGCCAATGTCGAGCTGGCGCTGAAGGCACGCGCGGTACCGCGTGGTGTGCGTCGCGAGCGCGTGGCACGGTTGTTGGCGACGGTCGGCTTGACTGAGTTCGCCGACAAGCGCCCACATCAGTTGTCCGGCGGAATGCGGCAGCGGGTTGCCCTGGCCCGTGCGCTGGCTCAGGACGCCGACGTGCTGCTGATGGACGAGCCCTTCGGTGCGCTGGACGCGTTGACCCGTGACCTGTTGCACGAGGAACTCGAGCGCATCGTCGAATCACGCGGATTGACAGTTGTTTTCGTGACCCACAATGTGCGGGAGGCGGTGCGGCTGGCTGACCGGGTGATTCTCTTGGGGGCTCGACCGGGCCGCATCGTCGAGGAGTTCTACGTGCCGGTATCCCGTCCGCGTCAGATCAATACCGCGGACGTCGCGGAGTTGGCAGCGCACATCACCGCGCGGCTCCATGAGGAAGGCAACGGTCATCGTGGTCGGTAGTAGAGTGACCGCACCATCTCGGTCGTCACGTCACAGCGCAATTCGGCTGCAGCCGCTGCTGGCGTCGGTGTGGGCGAAAGTGCTCGCATTGCTGGTGGTGCTGGGAGCCTGGCAGCTGGTTTACCTGAGCGGCTGGAAATCGTCCGTGGTCTTGCCCAGTCCCGCGGCAGTCGGCGCCACGCTGTGGCGGCAGCTGCACGACGCGGTGTTGTGGGAGGCGGTTTCGACGACGATAGGGAGGGCGATCGTCGGTTTTGGGTTGTCTCTGCTCATCGGTACTGTCCTCGGTAGCGTCCTGTCCCGAAACAAGATGCTGCGCAATACTTTCGGCCCGCTGATCACTGGGCTGCAGACCATGCCGGCAATCGCGTGGTTTCCCTTCGCGATCATCTTCTTCGGCTTGAACACCTCGGCCATCCTGTTCGTCATTGTCATCGGTGCGGCGCCATCGGTCGCCCTCGGCGTGATCGCCGGAAGCGATCAAATTCCGCCGCTCCAGTTGCGGGCGGCAAAGACCATGGGATTGCGGCGGTTTGCGTTGTACCGGCACGTCATTCTGCCGGCGTCGCTGCCGACATTCGTCAGCGGATTGCGGCAGGGCTGGGCGTTCGCATGGCGCAGTCTCATGGCGGGGGAATTGGTGGTGATGGTCGCCGGTACCGCATCGATCGGCGTCCTACTGGAGAACGCGCAGAATATGAGCGACATGCCGCTGGCGATCTCGGTCATGATTGTCGTCCTGCTGATCGGCATCGTCGTGGACTCGGTGTTCGGTGCGGCAGACCGGCAAATCCGGCGGTATTGGGGCCTGGTCGACGATGAGCGCGCGTGACCGGTCGGGTGCGCCCGTTCCGCCTCTGGGCTTTCGGCGACGCACATGTGGGCACCGATCGGCGGTTCGGTAGAGACAGTCTGGCAGAGGCGATTTCGCAATCAGAGTTCGGCGGGTCTGAGGGTGAAGCGGCATTCGACTGGGACATCGCGCTCGACGTCGGCGACATGTCCGGTGCCCATCACCATCTGCCGGATGACGCGGAGGGCCTCGAGCTGCGGAGACAGTTCGGCAGCCTGCGTCGCCACCGGCGCGAAGACATCTACAGCGTGTGCGGCAACCACGACCGCAGTGGCCTGGATGAACCCGAGGCCTGGTGGTGGCAGAAGTGGATCGACCCGCTCGGCCAACACACCGAGTTTTCCGGTGTGGATTCCGCGCGTCGACCGTTTCCGGTAGCTGGGACTTGGCAGCACTACTCGTTCCGGGTGGGCAACTTGCTGTTCCTCATGCTGAGTGACCGCAATGAACCGACGCAGACCGTGGGCCGCGGCACTTTGGGCGGCAACCCGGGGGGAGTGGTGAGCGGCGAGACATTCGCCTGGTGGAAACGCACGGTGCTGGCCAATCCGGATTCGGTCATCATCACTGTGCACCACTACGTGCTCAAGGACACCACGGTGGCCTCGGGGAAGTGGGAGGGCGTCCGCCGCGATGCGGACGGCCGGCTGTTCGAGCATTACCACCGGCCGTTCCCCGAGGGCACACCGCACGGTGCGTCATATCTGTACTGGGTGGACAGCCGGCCGGACTCCGGTGCATTCGAGCAGTTCTTGGCTGAGCATCCCGGCCGGGTACACCTGTGGATCGCGGGGCACACGCACACCCACCCCGACGACAATTTCGGCGGCAAGAGCCACATCGAACAACGCTGGGGGACATGGTTTCTCAATGTCGCCTCGTTGAGTCGGCATCACATGCCGATCACGACGCTACCGATGAGCCGACTGCTGACATTCACGCCGGGAAGCCCGGAAGTGCGCGTGCAGTGTTACCTGCACACCAGCCAGCACGCTCCGCAAGGTTGGTATGACAAGGCGGAGCGGGTGATCGGGCTGCAGACGCCGTTTCGGTGGGCCCATCCCATCACGCAATGAAGTCCGCTGCCACCGCACTTCGGCATCGGTCGCACGCGGCAGACATGCGGCTGGTTTGACCTTCGCGAGCGTGAACAACGGATAGCCGACGAATGTCGCGAGCAGGCACGAAACCTGTTGTGAGTCAGGCGCGACGGATGAGCGTTCGCGTGGCCTTTTCCAGGATCGCTTGAGCAGCAGTTGCACTGCGACGCTTCTCTGCACGGCCGTCTTCGTATCCGGCGGTGGGGCAGCGGCGAAGCCAGCGGCGGCCAGCACCGTGCCGTGCCAGGTCCGGAGATCTTTCACGCTGTATTCCTCGCCCACGTCTTCCTTGAATCGGGCATTCAGGTCGTCGGCGTGCAGTTCGGTGCAGCCGGAATCGCCGCGGCAGAACAAGAATCGCTCGTCCGGCTGCCGTCCCCGGCGTAGCGCTCGGACAAGCTTGACCACCCGGGGATCGGTCAGTTCCAGGTATCGCTGTACGCCGCTCTTCGCCGGATAGTCGAACACGACCGTGCCCGCCCGCACCGTCACGTGTTCGCAGCGCAGCGTGGCAAGTCCGCAGGAATCGTTGTCCTGCGCGTACTCGTCACCACCGGCGCGGAAATACCCGCGGTCGATCAGATGCAGGGCCAGTGCGAGCACGCGGTCGCGGTGGAGGCCGCGGCCGGACAGGTCAGTGGCAATCCGGCGGCGCCAGTCGGGCAGGAGCGACGACAGTTGCAGGACACGGTCGAACTTCTCCTCGGTACGTTCCTGTTGCCACACATCGTGATAGCGATACTGCCGGCGCCCGGCGGCGTCAGTGCCCACCGCCTGGATGTGCCCGTTCCGGTGCGGGCTGATCCAGACTTTTCGCCAGGCCGGCGGGATCACCAGTTGTCGGATCCGTTCCAGGGTGGCCTCGTCGGTGATCCGTCCGCCACTGGGGTCGTAGTACGAGAATCCTGTGCCGCGCCGTTTCCGAGTGATCCCGGGCGACGCGATGTCGCTATGACGCAGCCTCATGGGGACCTGCCCGGTGTCTGTGTTGCACCGTCGGTCCTTACCCCGGATCGGCTGCGGTGACACCTGTGAAGTCGAACCCTGTACTGGTGCGTAACCGGACAAAATGATGCGTGGATCACAGTGTTCCACGTCACATTCTGGGCAGTCTGCTCAACAATTCGGCTGGCTGTTGACGTCGCGGGCGCTTCACGGCAGATTTCCCGTCAACCGATTGCTTGTTGATGGCCGAGCCGAGCCACTCACGCTCCGCGTTTCGCAGACCGCAGACAAGGCGATCGGCGGTGCAGTGGCTAGGGGCCGCGGCGCCAATCCAACACAGCAACAAACACATTGAGGAAATTGATGTCGCCTGCACGCCTGAACAACGCCGCCAAGGTCCGTCGCATCGCAGCCGTCATCGGCGCTACTGCCGTGGTTGCGATGGGTGCCACCGCCGCCGTTGCCGCCGCTGAGCAGCAGCCACTGGCTCCGCGGATCGACGGGGGCGCCACCACGACGTCCACGGCCCCGCCGACTGTGCCGATGACCCCCTCGGCCAGCCCGGTCGTCAAGGCGGCTCCCTACGGCAAGAGCTAGCCACAAATGCCGAAAGGCCAACTACTGCACGCAAATTGCAAAAATGCGTGCAGTAGTTGGCCCTTCGGCGAACGGACTCAGGCGCGCGGCATGATCATCACCGGGACCGGCGAATGACGCAGAATCTTCGCCGCCGCCGACCCGAGGAACACCCGCGCCGACTGCCCGGCTGCGCCGGACCCGAGCAGCAGCACATCACCTGCTGCCCAGCCCGTGTTCTCCACGGCCTGCTGCCAATCCCGTCCGCTGCTGACCACCATGTCCACGTCGGGTACGGCCAGGTGCTCGCGAACCTTGTTGAGCTGCTTGGTGACTTCGTCTGCGGTGCGCTTCGACCATTGCGCGACCACCATGTCCTCGGCACCCATCTCGAGTGAGGGGCCACCGAACGCCCACGCGGGCCGCACGGTGTACGCCACGATCCGGAGCCGGGCATTCCAGTCCTGCGACAGCTCCGCGGCCGCCCGAACCAATCCGTTGGTGTCGGCCTCACCGCCGTAGGCCGCGGTGAGCCGGCGGATCGGTTCGTGGCTGAAGGCGTAGCCGCGCGGCGCGATGGCCACCGGCACCTGTGCGGTGTGTACCAGCCGCTCCGTCACGCTGCCGAGAGCCACGCGTCCCAGTAGGCCGGACGACGACGACCCGAGCACCACGGTCCGGGCCTGAAACTCCTGCGCCAGCTCGAGCAAACCTGTTGGAATTGAACCAGATTCGTGGACCAGCGTCGGGACGTCCGGACGCCCGGGCAGGCCGTCGACGACGGCCTGCAGGGATTGGGCCGTCTGCGCCTTCACATGTCGTAGGTACTCGTCCTCGACCGGATCGTTGCGTGGCGGCCACGAGCGCTCGAGAACTGCTGCCGCGATGACCTTCTCGCCGGTGGTCTTCGCGATCTGCACGGCGAGGTTGATCGGGGCGCTGCCGTGCCGGGATGCGCTGAACCCGGCGATGATCGTCACGCGACAGGCTCCTCGGAGGGAGCCATCGCGATCACGTTGGTCACCGGGACGTGGTATTCGGACCGGGCGCGGTCGACCACGTCGAAACGGTGCCAGATCGACTGCTCCGGCGGCTCGGTCGCGATGACAATCTGGTCAGGGTGGAATTCGGCCACCGCGGCAGCCAGGGCGCGCAGCGGACGGTAGTCGCCCAGCTTGCCGTCGGCTTCCAGGTTGGCCGAGTGCAGCGCGGCCAGCGTCTGATCAAGGCGTTGCTGGGCAAGGACTTTGGTGGCCTCCCAGACATCGAGTGGGCTGTGCGAGGCGGCGGCGCCGGTCTCGATCGGGCTGACGGGCACGACGACGTGGTAGGTGGTGGCGTTGTCGGCACCGATCGAGCGCAGTTCATCCAGCAGTTCCCGGGAGCCGACGGTTTCGTTGGCCAGCACCAGCACCCGGTGCGGCCGCTCGGTGGCGGTGACGACCTCTGCAAGCGGCCGCCGGGAGTTGAACCAGCGGTTGGCGAAGAACAGGCCGATGACCACAGCCCAGGACAGCAGGCTCAGTGTCAGGGCCCTTCTGTTGTCTCCGCCCTGGACGTACATCTGCACCAGGATCGCGGTCATTGCCAACGCCGTGATGATCGACAACACGGGGAACAGCCACATCTTCACTTTGAGCTTGTCGCCGCCATTGCGGTAGCGCAGCACGATCTGGGAAATCGCGATCAGCAGGTAGACGAAGAGGATGACCGCACCGCTGGAATCCAGCAGGAACTTGAAGATGAAATCGGGCGAGAAGGCCGAGGCGATGACACCGAGGAAGCCGATGACCGATGAGGTGAGAATGGCGGCGGCCGGAACTCCGCGGCGCGTCACGGAGACGAGCTGGGCGGGCGCCTCACGGCGGGCTGCCAGCACGAACAGCATGCGCGAAGCGGTGTACATGCCCGAGTTCAGGCAGCTCAGAACGGCCGTCAGGACGACCGCGTTCATGATGTGGTCGGCGTAGGGGATACCCATCGCGGTGAAGGCTGACACGAACGGCGACGCGGCGAGCTGCTCGCCGTTCCACGGCAGGATGGTCACCAGCAGGAACGCCGAGCCGACGAAGAAGACCGCGATGCGCATGATGACCGAATTGGCGGCCTTGGCGACGGCGCGTTCGGGGTTGGTGGACTCCGCGGCGGCGATGGTCGCGATCTCGGCTCCCACCATGGAGAAGATCACGGTGACGACACCGACGGTGACCGCGGACGAGCCCAATGGGAAGAACCCGCCGTGCGCGGTGAGGTTGGAGAAATCCATGGACTTGTGCGGCCACAGGCCGAGCACGAAGCACGAGCCCAATCCGATGAAAACGATGATGGCCGCAACCTTGATGCTGGCGAACCAGAACTCGAACTCGCCGAACGATGACACCGAGAACAGATTTGTCGCCGTCATCGCGATCAACAGCAGTAGGGCTGTCAGCCAAATGGGTGCCCCCGGCAGCCAATACTTGATGATCTTGGCTCCGGCAATTGCCTCGAAGCCGACCACGATCACCCAGAAGTACCAGTACAGCCAGCCGATCGAAAAGCCGGCCCAGTTACCCAAGGCGTTGCGGGCGTAGTCGGCGAATGAACCTGTTGAGGGGTTGGCCACCGCCATTTCGGCGAGCATTCGCATCACCATGATGATCAGCGCACCGGCCAACGCATAGGTGATGAACGTGCCCGGCCCCGTGTCTCTGATGACGACACCTGAGCCGACGAACAGCCCGGCGCCGATCACGCCGCCGATCGCGATCATTGACAGCTGGCGCTGACTCAGCGCCTTGTTGAGGGTGGGTGTCCCACTCACGTCGTCTCCTTCGCGCTGTCCTGACGGCACTGTCAGGGCGTCCTCAGCCCACGCCCCACGAAGAATGTGAGCTGCACCACGTTTTGGCGTGTGCGAATACTAAGCCGCGCGACAGGGCAAGCGTGGGCTGAACGGGTGCGAGCTTGTCGCAACATCCGGCCGTCTTTCCGACAGCAGTCGGAAGGCCGTCAGCGCCCGGTGTCAGCGGCGACGCAGCCGGGCCAGCCGAATGCTGAGCATGAGATCGAACCGGGCCTCGCCGTCGGTGAGGTCGGTGACGTCGTCACCTAGCGCCTGGGTGATCTTCTCCAGGCGGTAGTACAGCGTCGAGCGGTGCAGATGCATCGTGTCGGCTGCGCGCCGGGCATCGCCGCCCGAAGACAGGTACGCCTCGAGGGTCTGGATCAGGTCCTCGCGTCCCTCAGCCAACAGGGCAGCGACGCCCGGATGCACCAACGCGTCGAGCTCATCGGGCGCGTTCGCGAAGCTGTCGGCGAGCAGGGCCACCGCCCGCCATGACCCCGCTTCGGTCCAGTCGGTGATCCGTCCTGCCGGACCGACGCCGACGATGGCCAGGTCGCACGCCAGTCGCGCATTCCGAAAAGCTTGTGCTGCGTGGGTCAACGGCAGCCGGGTGCTCGACCACCCGAATACGGGCTCGTCGTCGAAGATGGCCTGCAGCGACGAGGTCACGGTCTCCACGAGGCGCTGCGGCGAAACCTGTACATGCGCGGGACAGAAGGCGAAGACGCTGACCGGATTGCCGGGCAGCACGAACCAGTTGTGTGTCCGTTCGACGGTGGACAACCGCAATCGCAATGCGGTGAGTCGCTGCTCGGTCCCGGCGGAATCCCCGGAGGGGACGAACGCGAAGACGCTGAGCAGGCTGTCGGGCCGGGCCATGTGCTGGGCGCTGAGCTCTCGCAGCACCGCGTCGAGCGGCTCGTCCACACCTGCCGACAACAGGCGGGTCAACAGCGCCTGATGTGCGGACTCTACGGCGCGCTCGGTGGTCTGGCGCCGGTCCAGGATCGTGACCAGGTCCGCGGCCGCCTGGTGCGCCAACGCACGCTCGGATGCGCTCAGCGACTGCTGTGGGTCGATGACCCACAGATAGCCGAAGCGGTCACCGGCCGAGCTCACCGGTACGCAGTACCGCGCCACCATGCCGTGCTGAGGCAGCGGCGGGATCGTGACGCCCGGGTCGGCGTCATCGAGGCCGAAGTCCTGAAGCTCTGCCATCACTTCGGGTTTCGTGGCGCGCTCGAGCAGGCTGTGCATCCGCACGTCGTCGACGGTGCCGTGCTGGCGGCTGAACGTCATGGGTGTCATGGTCGTGTCGTCGAGCAGCACCGCGCGATTCAGAGACCGGGCGAGGAGGTCGACCACGAGTTGAACGTGGGCACTGGGATCGGTGCCGTGCGGTTCCGCCATTCGTTCCCGTTCAGATCGGTCGGTGGTACTGCGCTCACAGGTACGGCAAGGTTGTTCCCGTATCGTCGCACGCACTCCGCGGCGGACGGGGCGTTGACGGTGGAGAGTGATGATGTGGCCCGCGGTGTGGTCGGAGGTGCGGTGGGCGTTCACCCCGCCGCGCAGCTGGCTGCTGGGCGTGCTGGCCAATGTCGTGTTCGCCCTGATGTGGCTCGCCGTGCAGCCATTGACGTCCGGGGGGCGTCATCACCAAGACTGGGTGATCCTGGTCGGCACCTACTTCTCGTCGTTCGTCCTCGCTGACACCACGACGACCAATGTGCTTGGGGCTGACCATGACCGGGTCCACCAGGCGCTGTCCGAATCGGTGGCGCCATGGCGGGTGTTGTTGCACAAGAACCTCGCGCTGCTGATTCTCGTCGGACTTCCGATGCTCGCGATGGCCGCGGTGCTCACCGTCTGGTTGGAAAGCCCGGCCCGGCTCGGCGTGACGATCCCGAATGTCGCGGTGCCGATCGTGTCCTGGCTGGGCGTCGGCAACGTGGTGTCGGTGTTGCTGCCGGTGGCGGAGGTTTCGCTGGTGCAGCGATGGGGCCAGCGGCATGACCGCCGCCGTATCGCGCTCTGGCTGTCATCGCTGGCGCTGCCGTACGCGCTGTATTTCATCGCCGACCCGGTCGGTGGGGTCGAGCACCGCGAACTGTGGCGGGCGCTGCCGAACGCCGTCGCCCACGTCGTCGGACCCGTCCTGGGGCGCGACACCAAAAGTGCTGTGCACCTTGGCATCGCGGTCCTCGTGTGGATCGCCGGGACGCTGTTTGCCGATTGGTGGGTGCGGCGCCGGGGCGTGCAGTTCCGATAACAGCTATTGGGTTGGCGCTGCGTCCTGTGCCACTTGCTCTGGTCCCGGGAGCCACGGCGCGCTCGCCGGCATGTGGGCCGGTGCCGCGATGGTCGGTGGCGTAGCAGCCGGCGCGGACTGACCGCGTCCGGCCTGATCGGCGGCCTGCACCGTCGTCGATGACCACGGCGCGGGTCCGGCCAGTGCGTCGGCGGCCCACCCCGCTTGCAGTTGGCTGACCGCGAAATTGACGCCCTGGGTGACCAATCCGCTGTCTACGTAACTGTTGTGGGCGTCGAAGCTCGACCCGTGCGCGTCGCATACCAGGTCGTTGGCGGCACAGAGGTCGGTGGTTTTTGGCTGGTACACCGGACCGACAGTGACGGCGGGGGAGCCGATGGCGCGCATGAACCGCGGGGAGGGCTTGCCGAACAAGGCAACGGCCGCAACGTGATCCGCGACGTCCGGTGGCATGGGAGCAGGCACTTCGGCGGCGGAGATTCCGTCGGGAATGGTGCCCGCGGTGACGAAACCCGCAACCGCGGCGCCCTGCGAGAACCCGCCGAGCACGATCTTGGTGCGGGGGCAGGCCGCGGCGGTCGTCACGACCTGCCGGCGGGCGTCACGGATTCCATCGACGGCGGTGGGGAAATCGGTGGTCGCGGGGTAGTCGACGGCATACACGTCAAGGGCTTTCGGGCCGATGGCGGTGCGTAGCCCATTGATGAATGCCGTTCCGACCCCGCCCGGTCCTGGTGCTTCATCGGTGCCTCTGGCGAAGATAACCTGGGCGTCGGGGCAATCGGCCGCGTGTGCTGTCGGCAGCAGGGCCGCGGAGATCAACCCCGGCGGTGCCACCAGGATTGCGGCCGTCGTCAGGCTTCTGATGCGGCTTCTGCTTTTGCTTGGCCTCACCGGTCCATGCTGACACACCCGCACCACGTCTGCCCGTTAGCTGCGCTCGGCGCGTTGAAATCGTGACATACCAAAAGTCCGTTATTGCGTGTTAGCGGTGGCGAATTCGGCGATGGCGTCGTGCATCTGCTGCAGCCCGGGTTCCTCGATGGGGCAGTGGCCGGCATTGGTGAGCATCACGGTCGTGACCGGGACGCGGGTGACCCTCGACAGTACCGGTTGGCTGAGTTCCAGTGGGGACCAATGGTCTTCGGCAGGTTGGGTCAGCAGGATCGGGCAGGCATCGAAGTTCTCCGGTTCGACCGCGGGCGTGTAGGTCAGGTAGCTGTTGAGGAACTTGATCGGCACCCAGTTGCCGCCCGACGTGCGGTCGGCGGTCATGACCTTCAGTGCGCCTTTGTCATTGACGAGTGCTGACATCTTCGATGCGACGGTCATCGGGAACGGCATCTTGGCCAGCGGCGTCCGGGCGAACGCACCCATCAATGGTGCACCGACGCGCGAGATGAACTTGTCGTGTGCGGTGTCGTCGCGGACCTTCTGGTCGCGCTGATCCAGGAACGTCATGCCGACGATGCCGCGCAACGTGCGCTTGGGGGCCTTGGCTGCCACGTGATAGGCAAGCATTCCGCCGGCGCTGAGGCCGTAGAGGATGATCGGCCGGTCGTCGCGCGACTGCTCAAAGGCCAGGAAGTCCACGACGAGGTCGACCCAGTCGTCGTACGAGGGCACGAACCCTGGGGCGACCTGCGTCAAACCGTAGCCGAGGTTGTCGAGGGCGACGGTCTCGAATCCGCGCTGGGCCAGGGGCGCGCCGACGATCAGGCTCATCTGTCGTCCATTGGTGCCCACGCCGTGGTGCACCACGATCTTGGCGGGCGCGTCCGGGTTGACGTAGCGGTCCAGGTGGACGCGGTGTCCGCGGTACTCCCAGAACTCCTCGGCCGGTGCGGTCGCCTCGGTCAATCGCAGTCGCTCCGGGAGGTAGGCCTGCAGATCCTGCCAAGCCTGCTGATCGCGGTAGTGGACGGGCGTCTGCTTCTTCATGACGGGAACCCCTCGCGCATGATTTGTTGGATGAACTCCATAATTGGAATCTACTCTAACTATGGAGTGGAGTAAATTAATGAAGGTGACTGAGGCGCAGCCCACTCCGAGCAGGACGGCCCGACGTGCCGCGGCCAATCGCGAGGCGATAGTCGACGCCGCCGAGGAGCTACTGGTCGAGGGTGGGCTCGCTGCAGTGACGGTCGAGGCGGTCGCCGAACGGTCCGATGTGGCGATCCAGACGGTGTACAACAGGGTCGGGCGTCGGCCCGAGGTTCTGGTGGCGGTCGCCGAACGTGCGGTCGAGGAGAACCGTCGGTACATGGCGCCGGCGTTCGGGTCGGGCGGGACGCCGACGGAGCGCCTCGCAGCCGTTGCTCTGGCCTACGTGAGGTTCGCGCACGAGCGGCCGCGGCAGTTCGAACTGCTCAACACGCCGCCCGACGAACCAGTCGCGCTGGAACGCATCGCGGACAAAGTCGACGAGCAGGTCGGTCTGCTGGCGGAAATCCTGGCGGCCGGGGTGGCCGACGGCAGTTTCGACCCGGCGATGGATCCGGCCGTGGCGGCCACTGCATTGTGGGCGATGTTGGAGGGGGTCTTGATGCTCGGTTGGCGGCCTGATCGGAAAGTCGTTGGACCGCAATCTGTTCAGGCTTTGGCGGAGTTCGCAATGCTGACCATGGTCCGCGGCATCTCGGGCCCGTCTGGCCGTTGACCGTGCGTTTGGGTTGAACGCCGCCTCGAACTTTCTCGGCGTCGACGCACGCTCAACATCCAGAAACTACCGCGCGAACTTCCTCGAGCAGGAGGTATGGCTCAATCGCCTTGGGATGCTGGGTCTCTCGGTCGGCGTCTTCGTTCTGTCGTACGTGGTGTGACCGGCTACCGCAGCATCAGGACCGTGAATGCGACGAAGCTGACGACCACGATGCAGGCGCGTAAGGCGTTGGGCGGCAGACGGCGTCCGATCTTGGCCCCGATGTAGCCACCGATCGTCGAGCCGACGGCGAGCAGCAGGGCCGGCAGCCAGGCCACCTGGCCGACGACGATGAAGATGATGGCCGCGACCGAATTGACCAGTCCCACAGAGATGTTCTTGACGCCGTTGAGCCGTTGGAGGTCCTCGGACACGAACAAGCCGAACAGCGCCATCATGATGATGCCTTGCGCGGCACCGAAATAGCCGCCGTACACCGCGCAACCGAACACGCCTGCATACAGCGGAGCGGCATGGTCGGTGGTTCGTTCGGCGCCGCGGCGCGCGTCCAGCGTCCGGCGCAACAACGGCTGCACCAACACCAGCACGCCGGCGAGCAGGATCAGCCACGGCACCACCGCGGTGAATGCGCCGGGCGGAAGTTTGAGCAGTAGCACCGCGCCGAGTATCGCGCCGGCCAGCGAGACGACACCGAGCCGGAGGATGCGGGCACCCTGGCCGCCGAGTTCGTGGCGGTAGCCGTAAGCGCCGGTGAAATTCCCGGGAACCAGCCCGACCGAATTGGACATGTTGGCCACCAATGGTGGGTAGCCCACGGCCATCAGTACGGGAAAAGTGATCAGGCTGCCGGAGCCGACCACGGCGTTGATCACACCCGCGGCCATACCGGCCAGCAGCACCGCGGTGATCGCGAGGGCGGTCAGGGGCGTGTCTTACTGTGCGGTGTCACCCGGTGAATTCTTCACCGGGCCTCTTCGGGTGCTGCAGCGGCCTGGAAGAACTGCTCGATATCGGCAGTCGTAAGTGTCCCGACGCCGATGAGCGCAAGGTCGGCGAGCCGCTCCGGGGTCACCTGGGAAGTGGCGTCGGTGACCAGCGCGGCGCGGTAGTCACGCTCAGAGGCGTCGAACAGGGTGGCGCGGGGGCAGTTCGGCAGATTGCAGCCGGCCACCACGACGGTATTCACCGCCAGGTCGCGCAGGTGCTCGTCCAGCGAGGTGCGGTAGAACGCTGACCACCGTGGCTTGAACATGACGACCTCATCGGCCGCGACGTGCTGGACACCGCCGGCGAGCAGCGAGTCGTAGTCCAGTGGATGTGCCAACAGCTCGGTGGGCACTGCGGCACCGTCGGTGTGGGGGGCGGCGATCTGCTTCCCGGATTCGATGGCGGCCCGGCGCGGCGGGTCGGCGTCGCTCCCGCCGGGGACGTACAGGCGCACGATGTGCACGATCGGCCGGTGGGCGGTGCGGAACGCGGCGAGCAGTCGCGCCATCGCGGGCACCTGTTCGGCGGTGCCGTCGACTGTCGACGGGCCTGAGACGAAATCGTTCTGCACGTCGATCAGTACCAGGGCGCTGCGTGCCAGGTCAGGGGAGGTGTAGTCGTGGCCGGCAGACACGATTCCGATCTTTCCAGACGAACCGCCGACGCGGGCGCCTCTTGACGACCCGCCGAAAAGCAATGCTTAGCAACCGCACAGCATTTGTTGCGCGCCCACCCCGGGGCGCGCCGGTGAACCTGAGAGGCACGCGATGACGCTGCAGTCCGTTTTGGAGGACATCCAGAAACGCCCCGGCGCGGGCGAGCTCATCCCGATCATCGATTCGGTCAGCGAGGAGCAGATCGGCGAGCTCACCGATTGCGGCCCTGAGTTCATCGATGAAGCCGTCGCCCGGGCGAAGTCGTCCTTCGAGTCCGGCGTCTGGTCCGGTCTGCCAGGCCGGGCACGCGCCAAGATCCTGTGGCGCATCGCCGACCTGATCGACGAGCATGCGGCTGAGTTCGCGGCGATCGACTCGGCCAACACCGGCATGATGAAGATGCAGTCCGAGCTGGTGGTTCCGACCTGCGCGGAGTTCGTCCGCTACTACGCCGGCTGGTGTTCGAAGATCAACGGCGCCGCCTACGACATCCGCACCAGCGGCATCGCCTCGGACGCCTATGTCGATCAGCACGGCTACACGCTGCGTGAGCCCTACGGCGTTGTCGGCCTGATCTTCCCGTGGAACGGGCCGATCTTCAACGCCTGCGCAAAGATCGCCCCTGCGCTGGCCGCGGGTTGCAGCAGCCTGGTGAAACCCGCTGAGGAGACGCCGCTTTCGGCCCTGCTGCTGGACTGGCTGATCCATGAGGCCGGCGTCCCCGAGGGCGTCGTCAACCTGATCACCGGGTACGGCCATACCGCCGACGCCGCCATCACAGCGCATCCCGACGTCGAGAAGGTCGCCTTCACCGGTTCGACCGAAGTGGGCAAGGAGATCGTCAAGGCCTCTCCTTCGCCATGGCGAACGACACCAGCTACGGCCTCGCCGCCACGGCCTGGACCACCAATGTCAGCCGCGCACACCGCATCGTCAAGCGGTTGCAGGCCGGTAGCGTTCAGGTCAACTGTCAGTTGGTCTTTGACCACGACCTGCCGTTCGGCGGGTACAAGCAGTCCGGCTGGGGGCAGGAATTCGGCCGCGAAGGGCTCGAGGCCTACCTGAAGAACAAGAGCGTCATCGTCCAGCTCTAGCTACCGGGATTTGTGCACAGGCGCCTCCTCCGGCCGCATGTGACACGCGTCACTTCATTGCGTGACCTCGGACCCTTCGGCTACGCAACCGTAGGTTGACGAAACCTACGGTTGCGTACGTTTCCGTGGCCGCCAATCCTTGGTGTGTGAGCCACTACATCGCCAACGTGCGCGATATCGAATTCAACCTGTTCGAAGTCCTGCCGCTCGGGACGGCCCTGGATGCGGGTGGCTACGGCGACCTCGACGCCGATACCGCGCGTTCGATCCTCGACGAGGTCTCGAAGTTGGCCGAAGGCGTTGTCGCAGAGACGTTTGTCGAGGCCGACCGCAACCCGCCGGTGTTCCTGCCCGACGAGCACCGGATCACGGTGTCCGAGGAGCTGGCCAAGACTGTTCGGTTGGTCAAGGAAGCCGAGTGGTGGCGCCTCGGTCTGGACGAGCGGGCCGGCGGGACGCCGGCACCGGCTGCCTTGGTGTGGGCTACGCAAGAAATGCTCATCTCGGCCAACCCATCCGCGACCTTCTTGTACGGTCTCGGGCCGGCGATGGCGCACACCCTCGCCGAGGTTGGCACCGAAGAGCAGCAGCGCTGGGCGCAGCTGGCGATGGACAAGGGGTGGGCGGGCACCATGGTGCTGACCGAACCCGATGCCGGCTCCGACGTCGGCGCCGGCCGGGCGAAGGCCATCGCCCAAGAGGACGGCACCTGGCACATCGAGGGCGTGAAGCGTTTCATTTCCGGCGGCGACGTCGGTGACACCGCCGAGAACGTCTTCCACCTGGTGCTGGCCAGGCCTGAAGGGGCGGGTCCGGGCACCAAGGGGCTCAGCCTGTTCTTCGTGCCGAACTTCCTGTTCGATCCCGAGACGCTCGAACTGGGCGAGCGCAACGGCGTGTATGTCACCGGCCTGGAACACAAGATGGGCATCAAGTCGTCACCCACCTGTGAGCTGACGTTCGGTGCCCATGGAAAGCCGGCCATCGGGTATCTGGTCGGTGGCGTGCACAACGGCATCGCGCAGATGTTCAAAGTCATCGAAAACGCGCGAATGACGGTCGGCGTCAAGGCTGCCGGAACGTTGTCCACGGGCTATCTCAATGCACTGGCCTACGCCAAGGAACGGATCCAGGGCGCGGATCTGACGCAGATGGCGGACAAGACCGCGCCGCGGGTGGCGATCATCGAACACCCCGACGTGCGACGCAGCTTGATGACGCAGAAGGCGTATGCCGAGGGACTGCGCTCGGTCTATCTGTACACCGCGGCCTACCAGAATGACGATGTCGCACAACTGGTTTCGGGTGCCGATGCAGACTTGGCGCATCGGGTCAACGACCTGCTGCTGCCGATCGTCAAGGGCGTGGGCTCTGAGCGCGCCTACGAGATGCTCTCCGAATCGCTGCAGACGCTCGGCGGTTCGGGGTTCCTGCAGGACTACCCGATCGAACAGTACATCCGGGACGCGCGGATCGACGCGCTCTACGAGGGCACCACGGCCATCCAGTCGCTGGACTTCTTCTTCCGCAAGATCATCCGGGACCAGAGCGCGGCGCTCGCGCACGTGTCGAGCCAGATCACGGCCACCATCGACGCCGCGGGCCCGGACTTCAAAGCCGAAACCGACCGGCTGGCAACAGCTCTGGCGGATGTGCAGGCGATGGCCGCCGCGCTGACGGGTTATCTCATGGCTGCCCAGGGCGACTCCGAGCAGCTGTACAAGGTGGGCCTGGGTTCGGTGCGGTTCCTGCTCGCGGTCGGTGACCTGGTGATCGGTTGGCGATTGATCCTCGGTGCGCAGATAGCGCAGGCGGCGCTCGCCGGTGCCACCGAGCGCGACCATGCCTTCTACACCGGCAAGGTGGCGGTCGCGAAGTTCTTCGCGAAGAACATGCTGCCGCTGCTGTCCTCGGTGCGCGAGGTGATCGAGACTCTCGACACCGACATCATGGAAGTGGAGATCGCCGCGTTCTGACCCGGCCTCTGTGATTAACTCACGCAGCGGTGCCCGGGGGTACTACCGGTAGCGACAGCTGATCGGAGGCATTGGCGCGCAACACTTCCTGGTCCAAGCCGGGGGAACATCACGGCCTGCCCCGGCGGCTGGTCGAGCCGCAGAGTCGAGCGCAGGTCGCCGAACGTGCTCCCTGGGCCTCCGGCTTCCTACCCGCCGATCAGATCACAGTTCCGCCTCTGAATTGCAGTGGATGTGCTGCCGCCATGGAAAATGGTTTCAGATCCGACCGGACGAGGAGAGTGCGACGTGCGACGCGACACCCTGGCGTGGCTCGGTGCCCGCGCACTGACCCGCCGTCTGGGTTTGCCGCGAGCCAAGAGCTTCCGCGTGGAACGGTCGCTTCCGGTGCGGATGCGCGACGGCGCGGTGCTGCTGGCCGACCACTACGCGCCGCGGACCCCTAAGCCGGCCGGCACGTTGTTGATGCGGGGGCCCTATGGCCGCGACGGCCTGCCCAACCGGGTGTTCGCCGGGCTGTACGCGGGGCAGGGCTTCCATGTCGTGCTGCAGAGCACACGCGGCACGTTCGGGTCCGACGGCGCGTTCGAGCCTGGCCGGCATGAGGTCGACGACGGTGCCGACACCGTCGAGTGGCTGCGTGAACAGCCCTGGTATGCAGGAGAATTCGCCACCGTCGGGGCTTCATACCTCGGTTTCACCCAGCTGGCGCTGCTGGTTGACCAGCCCGCCGATCTGACCACTTCGGTGATCACCATGGCGCCGCACGATTTCGGCCATTCTGTGTGGAGCACAGGATCATTCGCGCTCGGCGACTTCCTCGGCTGGAGCTATCAGGTGGCTTGGCAGCACCGTGGTGGCTGGATCCGTCAGATCCTCCGCGGTATGGCGACGCCGCGAACCCTGAAGCCGGTGCTGGAGACACTGCCGCTCGACCCGGCAGCAGCTGAACTGCTGGGCGGCCGCACCCCGTGGTTCAACGCGTGGCTCGAACAACCGGACCCGTCGTCGCCTTACTGGGCGGAGAACGGTGTGGCGGCGGCACTGGACAACCTGCGTGGTCCGGTCCTGCTGATCACCGGCTGGCAGGACGTTTTCGTGGACCAGACTCTCGAGCAGTATCGACGGCTGCGGGCCCGCGGCGTCGAGGTGGCTTTGACGGTGGGGCCGTGGACGCACGGTTCCGGCGGTACCGAGGCGATCAAAGAATCCGTGCTGTGGCTGGACGGATCCCGCCGCACCGCGGCTCCGGTGCGCATCTGCGTCGCCGGCGGTGACTGGCTCGACATGCAGGAGTGGCCGCCGCCGGCCGCCGAACAGGTGTGGCACCTGCACCCCGGCGCGGCGCTGGCCGAGACCCCGCCGGACAGCGGGGCGCCGTCGACATTCATCTACGACCCGGCTGACCCGACACCGAGTATCGGTGGGCGCCTTCTGGTTTCCGGCAAGTCCGGCTACATCGACGACACCGAGCTGGCCGAGCGCTCAGATGTCCTGTCCTTCACCAGCCCCGTGCTGCCCGCCGATCTCGACGTCATCGGAACGCCCTACGTCGAACTGGACCACCGCACCGACAACCCGCACGCCGACCTGTTCGTGCGGATCAGTGACGTTGCGCCCGATGGACATTCGACGAATGTCACGGACGGGTACCTGCGACTCACCGCGGCCGATGCGCCCGAGGCGCACTTGCGTCTCGAACTCGACGCGACCGCATACCGATTCGCGGCAGGCCACCGCATCCGGCTGCTGATCGCCGGTGGCTGTTTCCCGCGGTTCGCGCGCAATCTGGGTACCGGCGATCCGCTGGGTACCGCCACCCGCATGGTGCCTTCGGTGCACACCGTCGTGCACGGCGAGGGCGGGCAGTCCCGGCTGGTGCTGCCCGTCAGCGGACCGTGACGACCACTTTGCCCTTGGCCGAACGGTTTTCCAGCGACGCGATGGCGTCCGCGGCCCGCTCCATCGGATACACCTCGGGCGCCGGCGGGATCACCGCGCCGGACGCCAGCAGCGGCTCCAGTTCTTCCCACTGCTCGGCGAGATAACCGGGGTGGGTCATCGCCCACGCGCCCCAGCCGACGCCCACCGCGTCGACGTTGTTGAGCAGCAGCCGGTTCACCTTGACCGTCGGGATTTCACCGCCCGTGAATCCCACCACCAGGAGCCGGCCGCCGGGTGCCAACGACCGAAGGGAATCGGTGAACCGGTCGCCGCCCACCGGGTCGAGGATCAGATCGACGCCCCGGCCGCCGGTCAGCTCACGTACCGCATCCTTGAAACCGTCGGCCAGCACGACATCGGAAGCGCCGGCAGCACGGGCGATTTCGGCCTTGTCCTCGGAGCTCACCACCGCAATGGTGCGGGCGGCCCCGAACGCCGGCGCGAGCCGCAGCGTGGACGTGCCGATGCCGCCGGCGGCGCCGTGCACCAGTACCGTCTCGCCGGGCGTCAGCCGGCCACGGGTACGCAGCGCGCAGTGCACCGTCAAATCGTTGAACAGCAGTCCGGCGCCGGCCTCGAACGACACCGTGTCGGGCAGTTTGAAGACCCTGTCGGCCGGCAGCGCAACGACTTCGGCCATCGCGCCGGACAGCATGGTGAGCGCCGCCACCCGGTCGCCGGCCGCCACATGCGCGCCCTCGGGCGCGCTGCGGACGACACCGGCGAGTTCGGCGCCGGGGGTGTACGGCAGCTCGGGCTTGTGCTGATAGAGGCCCCGGGACTGCAGTGCGTCGGGGAAGGCGACCCCGGTGGCATGCACCTCGATCACCACGGCACCGGTGCCGTCAGGTTCGGGAATCTCGTTCAGCTCGGCAGCTTCGGGGCCGTCCAACCGGGCGATCTGAATGGCGCGCATGGTGCTCTTCTCCTCTGGGCATACCGGTAGTCACTGTCACTGTCGCATGTCGTCGTCATGGCCCGCCCCGGGCACCGAGTAAAAGGCCGGCCACCACCAATCCGACGCC
>Ga0070667_100001388_pt1 | contig 21690 bp, 19 predicted proteins | sample KBSS33metaG_FD_64659 | JGI IMG/M metagenome (GOLD analysis project Ga0070667, IMG submission 64659) | Switchgrass rhizosphere microbial communities from Kellogg Biological Station, Michigan, USA - KBS S3-3 metaG | ecosystem: Host-associated > Plants > Roots > Rhizosphere > Soil ... | reverse complement strand
GCCAGCGCGGGTCCGGAGGTCATCGCCAGGCTGCGGGCGCGTGTTGCCGCGGAACTCACCACGACCTTCGCGAGCACCTACACCCAAGAAGTGTCACTGGCCGGCCTGCTCACGCCCGAGGCGTTCAACAGCTACCTCAAGAAGGCGACGGGCGAGAAGTTCCTCGTTACTCCGCAAGCTGGCTCGTAGCTGCCAAATCCCTGTCGGGCACGCTGCAAGACAGGCGTACCAAGTGAATCTCAGCTACCTTTCGGCTCATGATCTCCGTGGTCATCCCGTGCCGGGACGGTGCCGGCGTACTCGCGAAACAACTGAATGCCGTACTGGGGCAGGAAACCAGTACCGGATTTGAGATCGTCGTGGCCGACAACGGGTCAACGGACGGCACGGCCGATCTGGTGCGCTCCTATTCTGATCCGCGCGTGCGGGTGGTAGATGCCGCCCGGGCGCCCGGCGCCAATGTCGCTCGCAACGTCGGGATCGCCGCGTCCAAAGGTGAGTTCATTCTGCTCACCGACGCGGACGATCTTGTCCACGACGGGTGGATCGAGGCATACCACCGGGCTTTCATGGGAGGGGCGCAGGCCGTCGGCGGTGGACTCGACCGCATCCTCGGCGACGGCACGCTTTTGGCGCGGGAGCGCCGGCTCTACCCGGCGCTGGCCCGCAAAGATGTCTTCGCGAACGGCACGAACTGTGGCTTCACCCGTGAGCTGTTCTTCCGCGTGCACGGCTTCGACGAATCGTTCAAGGGTGGTGCCGATGAGGTCGACTTCTTTTGGCGCGTAGCCGAAGCCGGGTTCATGTTGGAGTTCGTGCCTGATGCTGTGGTGAGCAAGGTGCAGCGCACGGATCTGAAGGCGGCGTTCAGTCAGTATCGGAATTTCGGCCGCGGTGAAGCCCGCATGCTGGACAAGTTCCGCCCGTGGTGGCTGGGACCCGCCGCGGTGGGGGCTGCGTTTCAGTCGATCGTGTGGGGTCTTGCGTGGTTGTCCGGGGTGGCCCGGCGAAAGGCGACTTGTGCGCTGGGCTGGAACCTGGGCGCGCTGCAGGAAGCCGTACAACTGCTGCGCGTCCGTGCTGTCGGCCAGGCGTAGATCACGGCCGGCTCCTCAGTCACCGCACAATTTGCTGACGGTCGTCATCACATTGGTGACAGCCGCCGTGTGATGGTCTAAGGGGGCCGCCCGGTGGCAAGTCCGTCAATTTACGGTTTGCTAGAGGTTTGTCATTTGCGTGCCGCCAGATAGGTGACGGCCGTACCCTGCTTACCAGTCGACATCGATTCACGGCCGGTCAACGGCGCCCGGCCACACCTCGATCTGACGCTGGAGTGCCATGACGAAACCACGGCCGCCACTGCAGCCGTTGCCGCCCGTCGCCGCGGGTCAGGTCCATGCGCCGCTCAACAGGGATCGCACTCCGCCGTACAAGATCGCCGGCCTGATCATGGCACTTGTTGCCGCCGCGGGGATGGCGCTTACCTGGCTCCAGTTCCGCGGGGCTTTCGAGAGCAAGGCCCAGGTGTACGTGCTGGCCAGCCGTGCCGGTCTCTCGATGGACAACGGCTCGAAAGTCACTTACAACGGCGTGCCGATCGGCCGGCTGAAGGGCACCGAGGTGGTGACCGCGGCCGGCGAGCAGCCCGAGGCCAAACTGATCCTCGACGTCGACCCGCAATACCTCGGCGTGCTGCCACGCAACGTGGACGTGAAGCTGCTCGCCACAACGGTATTCGGCAACAAGTACATCTCCATGACCTCGCCGCCCAACCCGGCACCGCAGCGGCTCAAGGCCGGCGACACCGTCAACGCTGTCAGCGTGACGACGGAATTCAACACGCTGTTCGAGACCATCACCGCGATCTCCGAGCAAGTCGACCCGGTGAAGCTGAACGCGACATTGACCGCCGCGGCGCAGGCTCTCGACGGGCTGGGTGACAAGTTCGGTCAGTCGCTGGTCAACGGCAACACGATCCTGGCCGATCTCAACCAGCGGATGCCATCGATCCGGCACGACAACCGGGCACTGGCCGATGTCGCCGAGGTCTACGCGGCCGCGTCGCCGGATCTGTGGGACGGCCTGAAGAACGCGGTGACCACCGAGCGTGCCTTGAATGATCAGCGTGACAACGTCGATCAGGCCTTGATGGCATCGGTCGGGTTCGGCAACACCGGCGGTGACATCTTCGAGCGCGGCGGGCCGTACCTGGTGCGCGGCGCCCAGGATCTGTTGCCGACGTCTGCGCTGCTGGACAAGTACAGTCCCGAGATCGATTGTGGGATAAGGGCTCTCCCGCGCGCGGTGAAGGCCACGGCGTTCGCCGTCGGCGGCAACGGATACTCGCTGATATCGCACACTGCGCTGGTCGGCTCGGCGAACCAGTACGTCTACCCCGACAACCTGCCACGGATCAACGCCAGGGGAGGGCCCATGGGCCGTCCGGGTTGTTGGACGGTCACCAGGGACATCTGGCCCATGCCGTACATGGTGATGGACACCGGTGCCTCGATCGCGCCGTACAACCATTTCGGTCTCGGTTCGCCATTCGCGTCTGAGTACGTCTGGGGCCGTCAAGACGGCGAGAACACCATCAACCCCTGAGCATTTGTTGGGAGGCCGCCGCGCGGCGTTGGCCGCGATCAAGCGGGTGATCGACAAGGCCAAGCAGCTCTGATCGACAAACTCGCTGAGGGGTGTGGCTACAGGACATTCTCGGGGCCCACGGACGCCCACACGATTTTGCCGGTCGGCGTCGGGAGGTTTCCCCACCCGCGAGTCAGCGCAGTCACAATGGCCAGGCCTGATAGCTGGCTGGTGCCGCCGTGAGCTTCTTCCCTCCGCTGCGCCGGCACGGTACTGGCGTCCTCGACCACTACTGCGACCAAATGGCCGTCGTACTCCACCCGAAGCGTGGGCGCGGAGTCCGTGTGCCGCAGCACGTTTTCGACGAATACCGTGGCGACCATTGCTGCGACCGGGATCAGCGGGGCGCACGACCATCCGGACAGCCAGCCGCCGACCAATCGTTGTGCGTCGATGATGCTGCTGACGTGCGGGGGAAGTTCGGCCCGTGCCTGCCGCCTCGGTCGAGGCCACTCGTCGCCCAGCGACTGCAGTGCTTCCTGCGCCGTGGCGAATGCCGGCACGTAACGCGTGATACCGCGCCGTCGGATGAGTTGGCGGGTTGCGTCATTGGTGCACACCAGCAAGATCGATACGTCCGGCCAGGTCCGCACGTGCCAACGGGCACTCGAGAACACCGACCACGCGGACGCGTCCGGTACGCGCAACTCGTTGACATCGACAATCACCACGCGGGGTTCGTCCAATGCGGCCTTGACCACGCTGTCGCGGAGCATGCGATAGGACACACCATCGAGTTCTCCCGTGCAGCGCAACGTGTATTCACCACTCCCCCCGAACACAGGTGCGCTGACTCGCAGTAACTCAGCCATCGGCGCCCGCCGCCGTCCGTCGCGAAGTCGGCGTCCGCGGCGTGTTCTGTTCGGCCACTGTGCCCACCCCAATTCCAGCTGTGCCGACTCCCGGCCATCAGGCCGGCGTACTGACTGCCTACCCGGTGTCGGTGGGCTGAAACGGCACATGGCTCCTGGTGGTCACTCACCTGAATTCGTGATTGACCGAGCCTGGGCGGGGGTATCCGTACGCATGACCAGCGGGGGATAGCCGACCGGCAGAGGAGATGTGCTGTGACTGAATGGTCGCAACGTTTTCTACCCCGCGGTCTCGGAGGCGAGCAAACTTGTCGCTATCGCCCATGCCGAGCACCGGCAGGTCTGGGACCAGCTCGCGGTAGTGCTCCGCACGTCACCGTCGGCTCCGGAGTACGTCGACGAGTGGAACTCGTTCGTCACCGTGCTTGATGCGCACGCTGCCGAAGAAGAGCGTGACTTATGCCCGGCCCCAGCGGATTTGAATACCGACATGCTCGATGCGCTCGGCGAACAGATGACGCAACGCAAAGCCGAGCTGCGCGACTCCACCGTCGAGAAGCTTCACGTCAAGGGACGCACTGCCGTGCTGCGCGCCATGTGACCGCTCGGCAGGCGCTACTTCTGGCGGCTGCAGTTCGGCTGAGCCGGTTTGGCCGGCCACGTGCAGACGTTGAGGTAGGTCTCCTTGCCGAACCCGCCGCCGTCGAAAACGCCATAGCTGTCGCCGTGGGTACCGGTGTAGGTGGCGCCGCCACCGCCGTCGGACCCGCTGACGGACGACACGATGGTGGTGACGGTCCAGCCCTTGCCTTCGAGCGCTGCCTTGTATGCGGTGACGACGTCGGAGGGCGCGGCGGCCACCTTGAAACTGAGGTGAATCCCGTTGTCCGCGATGGTGTCCGGCCCATAGGTCTGGGCTGTGCCGGCAGGTGTCGGCACCAACGCCTGCAGTTGGGCGGGGCTGGCCGCGGGTGCGGCTGAGGTGCTGGTCGACGCGGCGCTCGATGAACTCTTGGCGCCGGAGTCGGGCTTGTCGCCGCAGCCCGCCACGAGGCCGAGCACTGCCGCCGCGACTGCCACCGAGCGGATTGCGTTGCCCATGGTCGCTCCCATCCTCGATCGCACCGTAGCAACGTAACCGTCGGAATGGTCAAAAACGGCGCGGTTAGGCGGCTGAGTGCACCACACCTACGATGCGAACGTGGTTGGGGAAGGCTGGGTAGCGCACATTCCGACGGCCACCTATGGCCCGCCTCGGCTCGGTAGCGCCGTCATCGCACGGCCGATCGTCACCAGGATGCTGTCTGATTCGGATGCAAAACTCGTGGTGGTCACCGCACCCGCCGGATACGGCAAGACGACTGCGGTGGCGCTGTGGGACGACTCTGACGCCCGGACTTTCGCCTGGGTGCGGCTCGACCACCTCGACAACGACCCCGCCCACCTGCTGCTGCACCTGGTGACCGCGGTGGATCAGGTCGCCCCGGTCGATGCCGCGACGCTCCAGTACCTCCGCGGCGCCGGCCGGTCTGTCGAAACGCAGCTGGTTCCGGCGGCGATTGCGGCGCTGGAGTCCGCCGGCCCCATCGTGTTGGTGCTGGACGACATTCATGAGCTCACGCGCGAGGCGGCGCTGTCGGCTTTGCGTGCCCTGGTGCAACTGGCCCCGGCGTCGACAACACTGACGCTGATCGGCCGGACGGCGCCGCCGCTGGATCTGGCGCGACGCCGGCTGCAGGGCGACGTCCTCGAGGTCGGCACCGAAGAGCTGAAACTCTCGGTCGCAGAGGCGGAGTCGGCTCTCGGCTCGATTGGCGGCCTGGCCGGCCCGACGGCTGCGCTGGTCGTCGACCGGTGCGAGGGCTGGGCGGCGGGCGTGGTGATGGCGGCCATGGCATTGCGTGACGGGTCGTCCGCGCACGCGATCACCGGACGTCACCGACTGGTCGCTGACTACCTGGTCGAAGAAGTCCTGACCCGGCTGGAGCCGGCCGTCGAATCGTTCCTCGTCGAATCTGCAGTGCTCGACCACTTCAGCGCCGACGATCTGGACAGCGTTCTGCAGCGCGATGATTCGGGCGACCTGCTGAGTGCGATCCACGCCTCGGGCAACCTGTTCCTGGTCTCACTCGACGCGCAGGGCATCGAGTACCGCTACCACCGATTGTTCGCCGACCTGCTGCGCGCGCGGCTGCGCAATCGCGATCCCGAGCGGTTCCGTTTTCTGGCTTCACGGGCGGCGGAGCATCTCGAGCGGGCCGGCGACATCGACGGCGCCCTCTTGCAGGCGCTGGCGGCCGACGATCTGGCGCTCGCGGCGGCGCTGGTGGAACGCGATGCCGTACGCCTCGGGTTCGACGGCCGTGCGGGCATCTTGGAGCGTCGGCTGAGCCTGCTCGATGAGCACGTCTTCGCCGATCACCCCGACGCGGCGATCGCCCGAGCCTGGTACGGACTGACGCTGGGGAACGCCGATTTGATCCAGCGGTCCCTGCTGCTGGCCGCTGCCGCGGACCGGGGTGCGGCCCTGGCGGACGGTGCGCCGTCGGTGAAAGTTGCTGCGGCTCTGGTGGTTTCGCTCGTCGGAATCGGCGGGGTGCTCGAGGTGGTCCGGCATGCCGATACGGTGTGCGCCGCCGGCGACCACTTGGTCAATCCGTGGTGGGGTGCCGCCGCATCGGTCAAGGGCGGGGCGCTGTCGATGGCCGGCGACCACGAAAATGCCAGGGCGACACTGGAATCATCGCTCCCGGTCCTCGATGACCTACCTGGATTCCGGGCCGTGGCGCTGGCGCATCTGGCCCTGCTGGACCTCGACGACGGGGCCCTGCAGTCAGCGGCGCAGCGCAGTGCCCAGGCCCGCGGCATCGTCGACTCCCGTGACCTGTGCGATCTGGTGCCCATGGTGTTGGTGTACGCGGTGGACGGGCTGGTGCGGAGCCACCGCGGCGACGCCGCCGGAGCACGAGAGGCGATCCGGGGCACCGAACGGCTGCTGGACCGGCTGGGTGACCTGGCAGCGCGTACCGCGGCACTGGGACACGCGCTCACCTCCGCCACCGCCCTCGAGATCGACGATCCGGAACTGTGCCGGCGACACCTCGACGCGGGGCTGCTGGCTTCCCGTCGCGAGCCTGACGCGGCCGCGGTGCACCTGCGGTTGGCGCGCGTGCGGGAATTGCTTGCCGCACATGCACCGCACGGGCCGCGGTCAGCCCTGACGGCGGCCGAGCTGCGTCTGCTCCCACACTTGGCCACCCACCTGTCGCTGCAGCAGATCGCCGGTGAACTGCACCTGGGCCGGGAAACCGTGAAGAGCCAGGCCAAGGCGATCTACCGCAAGCTGTCGGTCTCGTCGCGCGCCGACGCGGTGGCCGAGGCGGCGCGGCTCGGCCTGCTCGACCCGCCGTGACCCGTCAGGCCTTGCGGGCCAGGAACCGGGCGAACGGGATCAGCATGGTGAACTCGGCGATCAGCACGACGGTGATCATCACCGTGACGCGCGGATCGTCGAAGTTCTGGCCGGCCACCACGAAGGCCGCCGCCGCATTACGTTGTGCCGTGCCCAGAGCGAGCACAGGCCGCGCGGTAGTGCTGAAAAACACCAGCGCCCAGCCGATTCCGGCGCACACCGCGGTGTAGACGATGGCTGCCAGAATGCCCCGCGTGCCGTATACCGAGAGCACCTCCCGGAAATTGGCGATGATGGTCAGGACGACCACCAGCACCATGCTGACGGTGCTGAGCACCCCGGCGGCCGGCCTGATCCGTCCGGCCACCGCCGGAGCATGCTTCCGGCAGAACAACCCGATCGCCAGCGGGATCAGCATGAGGACCACCAGCGACGAGGCGATCGCGACCGGATCGACGGCCGACCCTTTGAGGAAGATCGGCAAGACGATCGGCATATAGGCCACGGTCGTGATCATCAGCAGCGCCATCAGGCCGACGGTCAGCCCGGTGTCCGCCTTGGCGAACTCGGCGAGCTTGATCAGGAACGGCGCGCCTGCGGCCAGCCCGCACAGCAGCAGTCCCACACCCAACGGCTCATCGAGGTTCAACACGCGCCACAACCCGAACGCGACCAACGGTGCCGCGACGAAATTGGCGACCAGGGTCAGGCTCACCACCCGGATGTCCTTGAGCGGCGCCAGGATCTGAGCCGGGGTCAGGCTCAGTCCGACGCCCAATGTGCTGGACACCACGAAGAGGACGACGGCGATGTTGGAACCGCGCGCCGCCAGCTCGGTCAACGTCACATCGTCACCAGATTGCGCCAGAACGACTTCAGACTGTCGCTGGCGCCGAACAAGGTCGTGAAATGCGTCGAGTCGACCAGGACGATGTCGCCGGCGCGCTCACCGGTCGGAGGCATGTGGATCAACGCGTTGAACTCCGTGTTGCCGGCCAGGGTGAACGGGTGCGGCCGGGTCTGGTCGATCAGCTGGCGGCCCAGCACCTTCAGCTCCGGTCCCTCCGGGGCGGTCAACTGGTAGTGCGGCAGGTGCGGATGCAGGGCCAGCGTGGTGACGTCACGCAGCAGCCCCGAGGAGTCCAGATCGCGGAAAGCAGTAAGCGGCACAATCTGTTTCGTGCCCTCGACCGTCGCCGGACGCAGACCCCACGTGTTGTGCACCGGGATGTTCAGTCCGGTCAGCAGCGACCGCGCGAATCCGCTGAAATTCTGGACGCGCGGCGTCAGCGGGTCACCGTGATGCAGGTACTCCATCTGCTGCTGCTCCTTGTCGTCGGTGAAACCGACGTCGTGGTGCGGGGCCAGCATCAGGCAGGTGCCTTCGCGCTTCAGCCACTGCTGGATCGCGGCGACCTCTTCCGGGGTGGCTTCCTCATCGCCGAGGAGGTGGTCCAGCCCGAAGATCATCAGGGTGTCGGTGTCGTTCAGGATGCGTTCGTCGATCGGCAGCCGGTAGCCGGCCTGGTCGACCCGCTGGAACACCGCCACCGGATGCCCCGTCGCCGCGCCGGCGACGTCCTGGAATGACAGCGAGGAGCGGTGGAACAACTCCAGCGTGCCGTCGACGCCCTGGAGGAACTCCCGAGCGCTGTATTCGACGCCTTCGTACGCCGGCCACGTCGCGGCGCGGACCTCGGTCATGGTGGAGAACCGGTTGTATAGCAGCGCCGGGTCGCGCTGGGCCTCCCACGGGTAGCTCCACGACCAGTAGATGCTGACGCGCCGGTTGCCGTTGTGCGGGCGGGTGATGTGGGCCTGGTTGTAGGTGCGGGCGGAAGAACTCATGATGCTCCTTGCTGTCCGAGTGTCGAGAGATAACGCAGCGCGGCCAGGCCGGGCAGGAAGAAATATGCCCCGCCGCGCAGCGTGGTGAATGCCGGTAACCCCTTGTGCACCTTGCGGATCGGCCGCTTGGGGATCGTGAAATCCAGAGTGCCGTCCTGGGTGCCACAGATGGGGTCGTGTTCGTTGCCGAGCTCCTGGAATGCGGTGTCGTTGATCCACACGTTCTGGGCGAACTCGAACTGCCGCACCAGGCTGGCGCAGATCAGGAACATCCCGACGCCGCGCTCGACACCGTCGTCGGGGGCACCTTCGGGCAGCGCCGGCCCGTAGGTGCCGCTGCGCCGGATCATCCTGCGCCGATTGGGATTCGGCTCGGTATCGCGCGGGTTCAGACGGCGGGCGTGGGAGCCCACGGGGCACCGGTACCCGTGCGGATCCATCTTCGCGTAATCGAAGTCGTTGTTGCGCATCGGATCCGCGCCGAGCTCGGGGTCATCGTGCTCAGGTGCCAGCATCAACGGAGCCCCGCTGCGCCAGCGACCCATGAACTTGGCGGCCAGCAGCTCCTCGCCCTCGGCGTCCGGTGCATTTTGCTTCAGGTAGTCGCGGAAAGTCCCGACATGCTCCTCCAGTCGGCGGTAAGCCAGATAGCTGCCGTTGCGTGAAAGAACTTCGAGCGCAGGCTGGTTCGATACCAGACCGTCCTCGTCCGGATAGCCGAGGAGGAACTCGCCCGGCGCCAGCGCCCCACCGGCGCCAGGGATCAGCGTCTCACCCGAACCGGCCATCTGCGGCTGCGACACCGGATCGCGGTAGCCGAAGTGATCGTGGTCGTACTCGAACGGCGCGGTGGCCGCCAGATCGAGATACGACAGCGACCGGACGCCGGGGCAGCGGGCCAGCAGCGCGTCGTGTTCGCCGACGCACCGCACCCGCTCGTCCTCGTCCCGGGCGAACAGGATCACGATGGCGTGCAGATCGTCGCCCGCAAGCCCGCCCACCCAATGCTCGGGTGCGGCCGCGCCGGTATCACCCAGGATGTCCGCACGCGCGGCCATGCCCTCCCGGAACTCGGATGGGAAGGTGGCCAGCGTCTCGTCGTCAAGTACCAACGCGCGCAAGCCATTCCAGGTGAACGCCAGGTTGACCCACCGCTTGAAGATATTGACCGTCTTGCGGACATCGGTCGCCGACTGCACGAGCGGAACCATCTCGGCCAGCCAGGCTTGCCCGGCTTCGGGAGTGTCGAAGCTCAGGAACTCATACCGACCGGTCAGATGGGGCGTCCCGGTCAGCATGATGTGCTGAATGTCGTCGAATTCGAGGGCTGTCACTGCATTTGGTCCAACATCTCGGAGAACGCGGCCTTGAGCCGCAACGCCTTCTTGACCTCGACCGAGGTGACATACGGGTACTCGCCGTACTCCAGGAAGCTCGGCACCTGGTGCTCGCGGACGAACATGATGAACGCCTCGGGGTTGGTCTTCCAGTCGGCTGGGAAGCCCTCCAGGTGGGTGAACGCCGTGGTGATGCCCGTCGAGCTGAACAGCTTGACGGCGTCCTCGGTGTACTTGTCGAAGTCGGTGTCGAAGATGCCCTGGTACTGGAAGTGCAGACCGGAGCCGACGTCGAACAGCTGCCACCGCAGGTAGTGCAGCTTCAGTGGGGCCAGGACATCGGGCTGTGCGGCGACGGCCGCCTCGAGCTGCTTCCCGTAGTCGCGGATCGCCTGCTCACGGCCGTCGAGCACCTTGGCGATGATGTTGAAGCCGTAGCACGCCGGGGTGCGCGGGTAGACCGGTCCGTAGCGGCCGCGGGTCAGCTCGAAGTAGCCCTCCTTCGGGATGGCAAGAGCTGCGGGCTGAGTCCAATCGTCATTTCCGTTGTGCGCCATGGCAACGAGATTATGAGCGCCGCGCACGCACGTCGTCCCCCGATTCGGGGGAAATCGTCGGAAGCTGACTCAGCCGCGGCTGACGGTGTTGGAGCGGCCCGGATCAGGAATCTCCGGGGTCCCGGAGTGGTAGGTCACATGGTTGTCCATGCCCGACGTGACGATCTTGTCGGCGGAGTCGACGGTCACGGTGTTCTCGATGCCGGAGACCTGGACGGTCGAACAGTGTCCGGTGATGGTGACGCTGTTGGACACCCCGCTGATGTTGATCGGGCGGTCGTTGCACGCCACGGTTCGGTGGCCGCGCACGCCGGCGACCTGGATCGGCCGGTTGGGATCATCGGACTGCGGCGGCAATTCGACCAGCCCGGGGCCGGACAACACCGTGGTGCCGTTGACGACCACCGAGGACTCATCGCCCGATTGCGGTGGGGCCGGGACGGCGACCGAGATGCTGGGTTGCTGACCGGGGGAGGGCGGAAGAAACGTCGTATGTGTCTTCCCGGTCAGGTTGGTCACGAAGACGATTGCGGCGACGACAGGGCCGACGATGACGGCAAGGACGACGAAGCCCAAGATCATGCGGCGGGCCGCGGTTGTGGGCACCCCGGACGGCCACGGTTGCGGCGGCCTGTTCTGCGGGGGCCGGAGGTACTGGGTGGGGTACGGCGTGCCGGCCGCGGGTGTGCGCGAGGACCACGCTTGGCCGGGCTCCGTCAGCTCCGAGGCCCGTGCCTGGTCGCTCATCGCCCGCTCGAGCTCGCGGATGCGGGCTTCAGGATCGTCGTCGCGACTCATGGTCCGATGCTGTCACACCCGGCGAAGTCAACGCCATAGGTAGCGGGTCTTGGGCCGGCCGGTCCCGCCGTATTCGCTTCGGCGCGTGACGGTTCCGTCGTCGGCCAGGCGTTCCAGATAGCGCCACGCGGTCACTCGGGCCACCCCGACCGCCTTGGCGGCCTCGTCTGCCGTCAGCCCGTCGGGACTGTCTCGTACCGCCCGGGCGATATCGTCGTTGGTCAGTGTGGCGGCGCCTTTCGGGGCCGCGGATTTGTCTGCGCTGGTGCGTAATTCGGCGAGTGCCCGGTCCACCTCGGCCTGGCTGGCGGCGTCCACCCCGGCGGGGAGCGCCGTCCGGTACCGCTGATAGCGGACCAACCGGTCCCGGAACGCGGCAAAGGTGAACGGCTTCAACAGGTACGCCAGCGCGCCGTGCGCGACGGCTGCGCGCACCATCTCCAGGTCCCGCTCGGAGGTGATCGCGATGATGTCCGGCGCCGGCCGCAGCCCGGCCAGCGCCGACGCCAGGCTGATGCCGCTGGCGTCGGGCAGCCCGAGGTCCAGCAGGACCAGGTCGATCGGCTGGTCGGTGGTGGTCGCCCGCGCCGCGGCCTGCATCGCCTCGCGTGCCGTGTGGGCCACCGCTGAGACGGAAAAGCCTTCCAGCCGTTCGACGTACGTGCGGTGCGCTTCGGCGATCAGCGGATCGTCGTCGACAATCAGGACAGTGGTCACGCCGATGCCGCCGGGATCGTCACCGACACCGCCGAACCGTAGCTGACATCAGACGACAGGGTGCCCCCGTGCCGCTTGGCCACCTGCGCCACCAGTGCGAGCCCGAGCCCGTGCCCCGGCGCCGATTTCGTCGAATAGCCACGACGCATGGCGTTTTCGAACGTTTCGGGATCCATGCCGGAACCGCTGTCGGCGACCCGCATCAACAGTTCGGTGCCCGGCTCGGAGCGTACTGTCACCTCGACCCACGGTTCGTCGCGGTCGCACGCATCCATGGCGTTGTCGATCAGGTTGCCCAGCACCGTCACCATTTCCTGCCCGGTCAGCGGTAGATCTGAAGTGTCCGAAGGTAATTGCGAATCCATGGTGACGGTGAATTCGATGCCGCGCTCGTGAGCTTGTGCGCTCTTGCCCAGCAGCAGCGCCACCAGGGCGGGTTCGCGGACCTCGCGGGACAGCCGGTCGACGAGTCGCTGGGACAGCTCCAGTTCGTCGGTGGCGAACGCGACGGCGTCGGAGGGTCGGCCCATCTCGACCATGGTGATCACGGTGTGGAGCTTGTTCGCGGCTTCGTGCGCCTGCGCCCGCAACGAGTCGGTCAGCACCTTCAGCGAGCTGAGTTCGCCCAGCGTGCTTTGCAATTCGGTGCGGTCCCGGATTGTCACGACCTCCGAACCCACGGCGCCCGACACCGGTGAGCGGCTCACCACCAGCACCCGCTCGGCGGTGACGTGAACCTCGTCGCGCACGCCGGGATCGGCGGCGCGCAGGAACTCGGGCAGGTCGGACAGTGCCACCGCGCCCGGCGGCAGGGCCAGCAGTCGGCGCGCCTCATCGTTGGCCAGCGCGACGCGTCCCTTCTCGAGAACCAGCAGACCTTCGGACACCGAATGCAGGACGGCGTCGTGGTGCTCGTACATGACCCGCAGCTCGTCAGGCCGGAGGCCATTGGTCTGACGGAGGAGCCGGCGCCGGATCAGCCAGGTGCCGGCCAGCGAAAGGGTAAGGGCGGCAAGGCTGATCGCCGCGATCACCGGAATCTGATGGCGCCACTGTGCTGTCAGCGTGGTCTCGGTGATACCCGCGGCGACCAGCCCCAGCACCCGTCCGGATCCGTCCCGCACCGGGGTGATGGTGCGCACCGACCGGCCGAGCGTCCCGATGTAGAACTCGGTGTACGTCCGGCCGTTCAGCGCCGGCCCCATGGTCCCCAGATAATGGCCGCCGATCTGGCGCGGGTCGGTGTGGGTGAACCGGGTGCCGTTGGGTGCCATGACGGTGATGAAGGCGATGCCGGTCTGGGTCCGGACCGTTTCGGTCACGGGCTGAAGCACTTCCGTGGCGTTCCCGCTCTGGATGGCGGCAGCCGTCGAGGGCGCGTCGGCCAGCGCCGTGACGACGCCGGTGAGCAGTTGCTCGGCCGCGGCGTCGTTGGTGCGACGGGTATTCACCAGCGCCAGCGCGCTACCGGCGGCCACCACCACGATGATGATCGCGACCTGCAGGGCGACGATCTGCCCGGCCAGCGACCAGCGCGGCGCGGCCGGCCAACTGCGCATCACTGCGTCCTTCTGTAATCGGATGTCCACGTCCGCGGTGAACTTCCGTGAACGAAATGAACATATGCGTGACGTGCCTCACGTTCTGGCTCAACATCCTTGCAGAAGCTTTCGACATCGAGGCCGGAGGATTGCCCGAAATGACTGATCAAGCGCCGCGTCGCGACCGCACCCATTGGCTGTACATCGCCGTGCTCGTCGCCGTCGTCGGCGGTGTGGCCGTCGGCCTCATCGCACCCGGGGTGGGCAAGGACATCGCGGTCCTCGGCACCCTGTTCGTCAACCTGATCAAGATGATGATCACTCCGGTCATCTTCTGCACGATCGTGCTGGGCATCGGCTCGGTGCGCAAAGCCGCGACGGTCGGCAAGATCGGCGGGCTGTCGCTCGGCTACTTCCTGGCGATGTCGACGGTGGCGCTGGCCATCGGCCTGGTCGTCGGCAACCTCCTGAGCCCCGGATCAGGCCTGCATCTGTCGGCGCAGGCCACCGGGCAGGGCGCGAAACTGGCCCAGAAGGCGCACGAGGCCGGCGGTCTGATGGATTTCGTCTCGCACATCATTCCCGAGACGCTGCTGTCCGCGCTGACCAGCGGCAATGTGCTGCAGGCCCTGTTCATCGCGCTGCTCGTCGGCTTCGCTGTTCAAGCGATGGGCACCGCCGGCGAACCCATCCTGCGGGGCGTCCAGCACCTGCAGAAACTGGTGTTCCGGGTGCTGATCATGATCCTGTGGCTGGCGCCGATCGGCGCGTTCGGCGCGATGGCCGGGGTCGTCGGCCAGACCGGCTGGCGCGCTGTCACCCAGCTGCTGACCCTGATGCTCGGGTTCTACGTGACCTGCGTGGTTTTCGTCTTCGGTGTGCTCGGGGTGCTGCTGTGGTCGGTGACGCGGATGTCGATCTTCCGGCTTGTCCGCTACCTGGCGCGCGAGTACCTGCTGATCTTCTCGACGTCGTCGTCGGAGTCGGCGCTACCTCGGCTGATTGCCAAGATGGAGCATCTGGGCGTGGACCGCAGCACCGTCGGCGTCGTGGTGCCGACCGGCTACTCGTTCAACCTCGACGGGACCGCGATCTACCTGACCATGGCGGCGCTGTTCATCGCCGACGCCATGGGACGGCCGATGGCGGTCGGGGAGCAGTTGGCGTTGCTGGTGTTCATGATCGTCGCCTCCAAGGGCGCCGCCGGGGTTACCGGAGCGGGCCTCGCGACGCTGGCCGGCGGCCTGCAGAGTCACCGGCCGGACCTGCTGGACGGCGTCGGCCTCATCGTCGGCATCGACCGGTTCATGTCAGAGGCGCGCGCCGTCACCAACTTCTCGGGCAACGCCGTCGCCACGGTGCTGATCGGGTCGTGGACCGGGACGCTCGACCGGGCAAAGGCCCAAGCCGTGTTGCACGGCGCTGATCCGTTCGATGAACTGACGATGCTCGATTCGAGTGTCGAGCACCCGTCGGCAACGCCGGTGTGACCCCACTCACATCATGAACAAAATGTGAATTCGTCGATAACAGCGAATCTCGGGGCCGGTTCAGATGCGTCTCGGGGTTGTCACGATCTTGATGGACGGAAGTGCACGCTGGGTTCTATCGTGCAGATGGGACTGATGAGATTCTGTGCGCTCGTGTCGCGGTGTGATGTTTCGCTCACTTTGCCTGGGAATGTCGGGAAAAGGTGTTTCGAAACCCTCAGGAATGAGGCAGGCCTGTGTTTGCTCAATTTGAATTCACGCGTTGTTTACGCAGGTCGCGGCATCGATCGACATTGATAACAAGTGCATAACAATTCACAACATAAGTAACTCCTAAGAGCTTCTGAGCAATTCGTCACGAGGCGTCGCTGAAGCCGTCCGGAATGTCGGTGGGGATCACTACACTTCTTGAAAGCAGCGCTCATCCGGGCGCACCCGGACGGGAAATCGACTACCGGCGCGTTGCCGCGCTGGCGGAGGTACCGAAGATCGTGGCAAATAATAACGCTCGTGCAAAAGCGAAGCGGGCGGGCGCCCAGGCGTTGCGCGGCACCATGGACATCGCGCAGATCGGCCGCGGCACCATCGCCGACATCGCCGAGAGCGCGGGCCAGTTGGTCGCGACCAGCTACGCCGACAACATCGTGTCGCTGATCGAGCCGCGCAGCCGCAGCATCCGCGATATCGCCGTCGACGGCGAGCCGTTCGCGGTCGTCGCCACCGCCGACCGCGCCTACGTCGCCGTGTCCGGCGCCGAGTTCGACGGCGTCGCCGTCATCGACGTCGCCACCGGCGCCGAGCTGGCCGCCTACCCGCTGGCCTCGGGCGTCAGCGCCCTCGCCGTCAGCCCCGACGGCAAGCGCGTGTTCGCAGGCCGCGCCGGCGACACCTACATCGACGTCGCCGTCATCGACATCACCGCCGACCGCGTCGGCACCATCGAGATCGCCACCGGTGCCGCCATCAGCATCGACGCCCTCGCAGTCGACCACACCGGCCGCCGGCTCTACGTCGCCACCACGGACGAGGTGGGCAGCCAGCTGGTCGTCGTCGACACCGAGACGGCGCGCATCCGCAACACCATCGTCATCGGTGCCCCGATCCGCAGCCTCGCGCTCGGCCCGGACAACACCGCCTATGTGCTGACCTCGGACCTGACCGCCCGCGGTGAGGTGCACGTCGTCGACCTGGCTGCGGGCCGCGTGACCGGCCGCTTCGCCGTCGGCGACGCCCCGACCCAGCTGGTGCTCGGTGCCGACGGCACCCGCGCCTACGTCGTCGACTACGACCGCGTCTCGGTGTTCTGCACCCAGACCAACGCGGTCGTCGACACCATCGCCGCCGACGTCCAGCCGTCGTGCGTCACCGTCAGCCGTGACGGATCGACGCTGTACGTCGCCGACGTCGTAGGTGACGTGACCGCGGTCGCCGTCGAGGCCCCGAAGCCGCTGCTCTATTCGCAGTTCATCGCGACCAAGTCCGTCGCCATGAACGACGTGCGCGCGCTGGAGCCCGCGGCCGTCTAGTCAGGCCAAACAAAAACGCCCCCGCCGGCAAGCGGGGGCGTTTTGGTATCTGGGGGCTATCGCGGGCCCGTGCAGTCGAGCGACACCGAAATGGTCCTGCTGGTTTGCGGCAGCAGGATCGAACCGTTGTTGCGGCCCAGACCGGGGCCGACCCACGGCACCAACTGCGTCGTCTGCTGCGGATTACGCACGCTGGTCACCGTGCACTCGGACACCGGCGCCGTCCCGAGCTTGTCGATCGTGACCACGTAGCCCTCGGATTGCAGCCGGTTGATGGTGTCTTGCGCCGATTCGGCAGCGGCCAACCCGGCCGGCGCCAGCATCGTGGCCACCCCGCCGATTGTCGCCGCAGCGAGCGTCCAATTCGTGCGCATTATTTTCTCCTGTCGTGCTTGCGACAATCATCCTCCTACCAAACAGGGTCGGCTAGCATCTCGACATCCCAGCGGCAGCAACCCAGAGGCGAAATACACGATGCTCAGTACGATGCAGGACGCCCCGCTCACCATCGCCACGATCATGCGGCACACGATCGGCCAGAATTCCCGCCGAACCGTCACCACAGCGCTCGGCGACGGGCAGTACCGCACGACGACCTATGGCGAAGTCGGCGAGCAGGCCGGCCGCCTGGCCAATGCGCTGCGTGGCCTCGGCATTACGGGTGACCAGCGGGTTGCCACATTCATGTGGAACAACGCCGAACACACGGTGGCGTACCTTGCCGTACCGTCCATGGGTGCCGTGTTGCATACCCTCAACATCCGGCTGTCGCCCGAGCAGATCGCATACATCGCCAACGAAGCCGAGGATTCGGTCGTCATCGCGGACCTCTCGCTGACCGCGCAGCTCGTCCCGGTGCTGCCGCAGATGAGCACGGTGCACACGGTGATCGCCGTCGGCGCAGGGGATTTGGCGCCGCTCGAGGCGTCAGGCAAGACCGTCCTGCGGTACGACGAACTGCTGGCCGGCCAGCCCGTCGACTTCGACTGGCCCGAGATCGACGAACAGTCCGCGGCTGCGATGTGTTACACCAGCGGCACCACCGGGAATCCGAAAGGCGTTGTCTACAGCCATCGTTCGAGCTTTCTGCATGCCATGGCAACCTGTACCAGCAATGCTCTGGACGTCGGTAGTGACGATGTGGCGCTGCCCATCGTGCCGATGTTTCACGCCAACGCCTGGGGGCTGCCATACGCCGCGTTGATGGCCGGTGCCGACCTGGCGATGCCGGACCGGTTCCTGGACGGCACTTCGCTGATCAATCTCATCGAGAGCCACCGCCCGACGATCGCCTGCGCGGTTCCGACAATCTGGAACGACGTGATGAACTGCCTGGAAAAGAATCCAGGACATGACATTTCGTCCCTGCGGATCGTCGGATGCGGCGGCTCGGCGGTGCCGGTGTCGATGATGCGCATTTTCCAGGAGCGGTACGGCGTCCATATCCGTCAGGCCTGGGGGATGACCGAGACCTCGCCGCTGGCCACCACTGCCAAGCCGCTGCCGAACGTGTCGGAGGAGCAGTACTGGACGTCCCGGGGGACTGCGGGGCGTCCCATGTGCGGCGTCGAGATTCGGATCGTCGACGACGCCGGTGCCCCGTTGCCGCGCGACGGCGAAGCGGTCGGGGAGATCGAGATTCGCGGACCGTGGATCACCGGTAGCTACTACCTGGGCTATGACGCGAGCAAGTTCGACAGCGGCTGGCTGCGCACGGGTGACGTCGGACGCATCGATGACTGCGGGTTCGTCACCCTCACCGATCGCGCCAAGGACGTCATCAAGTCCGGCGGCGAATGGATTTCCTCGGTCGAGTTGGAGAACCACCTGGTCGCGCACCCGGCGGTACTGGAAGCCGCCGTGGTCGCCGTGCCCGACGATCGCTGGCAGGAGCGTCCGCTGGTTGCTGTCGTGCTGCACGAAGGCGCTTCGGCGTCACCGACTGAACTTCGAGAATTCCTGGCGGACAAGGTTGTTCGCTGGTGGCTGCCCGAGCGGTGGACGTTCATCGATCAGGTGCCGCGCACCAGCGTCGGCAAGTACGACAAGAAGACCATCCGCGCCCGGTACGCCGACGGCGCCTACGACGTCGTCACCATTTAGGTCAGGCGCGCACAGCGAGGGTCGACATCAGGTCGGCGAGCCGGTCTGGACGGTCGAGCATCGAGAATGTCCTTGCGCCGTCGATGATTTCGAGGCGAGAATTCGGGATGATGGCCGCCAGCTTCTCGCCGTCACTGACCTCGAAGAACACGTCGTCGGCCGACCACGCGATGAGCGTCGGCTTGTCGAATTCGTGCAGCCGCGCCGCCACCCCGGTGGTGACCTCGGTGCGCAGGGAGCTGGTGAACACGCGAAGGTCCTCGGCGACAGCGGGTTTGGACTGGGTGTTGTGCACCCACTCGCGGGTCAGGGCATCGAGGTCGGTGTATGCGAGTCCGTCATAGGCGCGCTTGCGGACCAATGGGATCCGGAATACCTGCGAGCCGGCCCGGAACAGTGCCCTTGAATGCGACGCGATGATCAGCGGTTTGAGGATCGGTGGCGGAAAGTGTTCGAAGGCATCGCAACTCGTCAGTACCAAGGCGCCGATCCGCTCCGGGTGGTGCACCGCGACCAGCTGGGTCACGACGCCGCCGGTGTCGTTGCCGACGAGCACGACGTCATCGAGGTCCAATGCGGCCAGGGTGTCGGCGACGATGCGCGCGACGCCGTGGATGCTCCGGTCGGCGCCCGGCCGCAGCGGTTCGGGATGTGCGCCGAGCGGCCAGGTCGGGGCGATGCAGCGCAGGCCGCGTTCGGCCAGGCGCGCGGCGACCCCCCGCCACAGTTGCCCGCCCATCATGTATCCGTGCACGAAGACGACTGGCCTGCCGCCCTTCGGCCCGAATTCCTCGAAATGGATGGTTCCGGCGCTAATCTCGATGATCGACATGGATGACTCCTAGCTCGATACTCATTTACAAACAGGCTGTCCGCAACTTACCAACAGGGTGTATGGAAAACAAGAGGCGTACTCAGGAGGAGCGCTCCGCGGCTACCCGCGAGGCGTTGATCGTCGCTGCGCGACGACTGTGGGGCGAGCGTGGTTATGCCGAGGTGGGCACGCCGGAGATCGCGACGACCGCCGGGGTGACCCGGGGCGCGATGTATCACCAATTCGCCGACAAGGCAGCGCTTTTCCTGGCGGTGGTGGAGGTGGTGGAGCAGGACGTGATGGCCCGGATGGGGACGATGGTGGCGGCGTCCGGCGCGACGTCACCGGCCGATGCCATCCGCGCCGCAGTCGATGCCTGGCTGGAGGTCTCCGGCGACCCGGAGGTGCGCCAGTTGGTCCTGCTCGACGCCCCGAGCGTCCTCGGCTGGGCGGGTTTCCGTGACGTCGCCCAGCGCTACAGCCTCGGCATGACAGAGCAGTTGCTCAGTGAGGCGATGAAAGCCGGCCAGCTGGCTCGTCAGCCCGTACGGGCGCTGGCGCATGTGTTGATCGGCGCCCTCGACGAGGCCGCCATGCTCATCGCCACCGCCGACGACCCGAAGAAGGCGCGCCGCGAGACTCGCCAGGTGCTGCGTCGCCTCGTTGACGCCATGTTCCAGGGCTGATTTCCGCGCGAGCTGGGGCACCTCCCGCGAGCAGACGCAAAACTGTCGATTTCACCCGAAAAAGGACAGTTTTGCGTCTGTTCGCGAGGGGACAGTTACCGCTCTGCGCGCTGGTAGGCGGTCACGACTGCGGCGCCGCCCAGGCCGATGTTGTGCTGCAGGGCGGCGTTGACGCCGTCGACCTGGCGCTTGTCGGCGGTGCCGCGCAGCTGCCAGGTCAGCTCGGAGCATTGAGCCAGGCCCGTCGCGCCGAGGGGGTGACCCTTGGAGATCAGGCCGCCCGACGGGTTCACCACCCAGCGTCCGCCGTAGGTGGTGTCGTTGTTGTCGATCAGGCTCGGCGCTTCACCCTCGCCGCACAGTCCCAGGGCTTCGTACAGCAGCAGCTCGTTGGCAGAGAAGCAGTCGTGCAGCTCGATGACCTGGAAGTCCTCGGGGCCGAGGCCCGACTGGTCGTAAACCTTCTGGGCGGCTTGGACATTCATGTCGTAGCCGATGATGTTCGCGGCGCTGCCGTCGAACGTCGAGGCGAAGTCGGTGGTCATGGCTTGGCCGACGATCTCGACGGCCTGGGAGGCCAGCCCGTGCTTGTCGACGAATGCCTCGCTCGCGACGATCGCCGCGCCCGAGCCGTCGGAGGTGGGGGAGCACTGCAGTTTGGTCAGTGGGTCGGAGATCATCTTGGCGGCCAGGATGTCGTCGAGGGTGTATTCGTCCTGGAACTGCGCGTACGGGTTGTTGACCGAGTGCTTGTGGTTCTTGTAGCCGATCTTCGCAAAGTGCTCGGCGGTGGTGCCGTACTTCTTCATGTGCTCACGGCCGGCTGCGCCGAACATCCACGGCGCCACGGGGAAGGCGAACTCGTCGATCTCGGCCAGGGCCTTGACGTGCCGACCCAGCGGCGATTCGCGATCCTGCGCGCCGCCGCCCAGCGAGCCCGGCTGCATTTTCTCGAAGCCCAGCGCGATGGTGCAGTCGGCGAGTCCGCCGCGGATCGCTTGCGCGGCAAGGTAAAGGGCCGTCGAACCCGTCGAACAGTTGTTGTTGACGTTGACGATCGGGATGCCCGTCATGCCCAGTTCGTACAGGGCACGCTGCCCGGAGGTCGAGTCGCCGGAGCAGTAGCCGACGTAGCCCTGCTCGACCTGGTCGTACGAGATGCCCGCGTCGGCGAGGGCCTTGTTGCCGGACTCGTTGGCCATCTGCGGGTAATCCCAGCCTTCACGGCTGCCGGGCTTCTCGAACTTGGTCATGCCGACGCCGACGACGAACACGCGATTCTTGGCCATGGGGTTCCTTAAGTTCGTAGTTGCAGTTACTTCGTATTGCTGAGCAGTTACGTTGGGCTGTGACCCGGGTGGGTCGGGTATGGCTGCCATGCGTTTGCCGGCCTTGGAGGTGCG
>Ga0070667_100001385_pt1 | contig 21707 bp, 18 predicted proteins | sample KBSS33metaG_FD_64659 | JGI IMG/M metagenome (GOLD analysis project Ga0070667, IMG submission 64659) | Switchgrass rhizosphere microbial communities from Kellogg Biological Station, Michigan, USA - KBS S3-3 metaG | ecosystem: Host-associated > Plants > Roots > Rhizosphere > Soil ... | reverse complement strand
CGCCAGCCGCGACGAACGGGATCATATAGCTGACGCCGGTGAGCAGGATCTGGCGGATCCGAGTGCCCCAGTGGACGTTGCCCGCAGGGGCCGCCGCGGCGGCGGGCGCTCCCGCGTCACCTTGCACACGGGCTGCAGCGGGGTTGGCCGCGGCAGCGAGTGCTTCGGCCACCATCTTGTCCGGTTCGTTGATCGCGCGTTTGACACCCGATGCGATGACGGGCTTGCCTGCGAACCGCTGCCTGTCCTTGACGCCGACGTCGGTGGCGAAGATGACCGCGTCGGCCTTGGCGATGGTGTCCGGTGACAGCGGTGTGCTGCCCGACGAGCCCTGCGTCTCGACATGCAGCGTCGCGCCCGCGTTCTTCGCGGCGGCGACCAGTGAGTCGGCGGCCATGTAGGTGTGCGCGATGCCGGTTGGGCACGCGGTGACGGCGACCAGCGTCTTGGGTGTCTCCTTGACGGGTTCAGCTGCGGGCTTGGGCTTTTCGGCCGTCGGATTCAGCACGCCGTCGACCAGCTCGACGACCTCGGTCGACGTCTTCGCGTTGCGTAGCGACTCGACGAAGTCCTTGCGGACCAGGGCACGGGCGAGGCTGGACAGCAGCTTCATGTGCTCGGCGCCGCCGGACTCCGGGGCAGCGATCAGGAACGCCAGGTCCGCCGGTCCATCGGGCGCACCGAAGTCGACCGCCGGGTTCAGCCGGGCGAAGCCGATGGAGGCGGTCTCGACGTACGGCGAGCGGCAGTGCGGGATCGCGATGCCGCCGGGCAGCCCGGTGGCCGACTGCTCTTCGCGCGCCATTGCGGCGGCGATCAGTCCGTCGGTGTCGTGCGTGCGGCCTGCGTCGGCGAGCCGGTTGACGAGCCGGCCGATGACCGTCTGCTTGTCTCCACCGGCATCGACGTCCAGCAGGACAAGATCGGTGTTGATGATCGGCTGTGAGGCGGTGCTTGTCATGGCGATACTTTCGTGTTGGTGGTGGGTGAGATCGGGGCGATCGGTGTCACCCGCACGGCATTGAGGTCGATCTGTCCTGGAGTGGGGAGCGCGGAGCCGGGCAGCGCGGCGGCGGCGCTGCCGTATGCGACGGCCATCTGCAGCCGCTGGGGTGGAACGGCGCCGCCGACGTCGGCACGGAGGTAGCCGGCGAGTGAGGCGTCGCCGGCGCCGACGGTGCTGCGCGCGGTGATGGGTGGCGGTGTGGCTAGCCAGCTGCCGGTCTCGTCGACCAGCACGGCTCCCGCGGCGCCGAGAGTGGCGAGCACCGCGCCAACGCCGCGGTCAACGAGCTGACGGGCAGCCGCCACGACGGGCTCCGGATCACCTTGGGCGACGGCAGCTTCCAGCGCTTCCGGCGAGTGGCCGAGTACGCTCGCGAGCTCCTCGGCGTTCGGCTTGATCAGGTCGGGAGCGGCCCGGTCGAACGATGCGACGAGAGCCGCGAGTGGACCTTCGGAGGTGTCGATCGCTACCCGGCAGGGATACGGTGCGAGCAGTGCGACCACGTGGGCGTACCAGTGGTCGGGCACACCGGGTGGAAGTGAGCCCGACAGCACCACCCATGAAGCGGCCTCCGCAGCGGAGATCACCGCCAGCGTCAGCGCGTCGAGCGCGGCGGCGTCAAGTGGAGCACCCGGTTCGTTGACTTTCGTTGTGGTGCCGTCGTGTTCGGTGATGGCCAGGTTGGTTCGCACCGCCCCGGTCGTTGGTACGCACTGAAACCGCACCGCGCTGGCGGTGAGGGCAGCCACCAGCGAATCGGTGGCGGGTGCGGGCAGCACCGCTGTGGCGTCCACGCCGGCCAGCGTCAACGCGCGTGCGACGTTGACTCCCTTGCCGCCGGGTTCGGTGGTCACCGACGAAACCCGGTGCACCGCACCGCGAGTGAGTGGTCCGGTGAGGGTGACCGTGCGGTCGATGCTCGGATTGGGGGTGACGGTGACGATCATGCGACCACCACCTCGACGCCGCGTTCGGTGATCTGGTCGCGATCCATGGGGCTGATCTCCGAGTCCGTGATCAGGGTGTCGACGCTGGAGATCGGGGCGAAGCTGACAAAGTCCTCACGGCCGACCTTCGACGAATCAGCGGCTACCACAACATAGTTGGCGGCCTTGACCATGGCGCGTTTGACCGCGGCCTCGTCGCCGTCCGGGGTGGAAAGGCCGTGGCGGACGCTGATCGCGTTGGTGCCGATGAACGCGATGTCCACCCGCAGGGTGTCGAGCACGCGCAGCGTCTGCTCGCCGACCGCGGCCTGGGTCAGACCGCGGACGCGGCCGCCGAGCAGTTGCAGGGTCACGTACGGCATGGCGGCCAGCCGGGCCGCGATCGGCACCGAGTTGGTCACCACGACCAGTTCGCGGTCGGCGGGCAGTTGGGCGGCGATGCGCGCGGTGGTGGTTCCCGCGTCCAGCAGCACGGTCGCCCCGCTGAGTGGAAAGAACTCGGTGGCCGCCGCGGCGATGGCGTCCTTGTGTCCGGCGCGGGTGGTCTCCCGCTCACCGACGCCGGGCTCGACGAGGTGCAGCGCGCGGACCGGCACAGCGCCGCCGTGCACCCGCCGCACGACGCCCGCCTTGTCCAGGGCGGCGAGGTCGCGGCGCACCGTCTCGGTGGTGACGTCATAGGCCTGTGCCAACTCGGCGACCGAGGCACGACCCCGCGAGATCACCAGCGAGGCGATCGCTTGCTGACGCTCTTCGGCATACATGAGACTCCGTTTGTGTGGTAATCGGTCCGTATTGATGTGGATATAGTTGGTTTTACTACTGTTTGTGTTGACTTGTCAAGATTTTCTTGTAATCTGCTTCACATGACCACTTCATCTCCGCCTACGTCACTTCCGGCCGCGGGCACGGTGCTACACGGTGTCCCGGTGGTCGCCGGCGTCCAATACGCGCCGGTCATCCGGCCGGGGCGACTGCCCGTTGTCGACGTCGCGAAAGCAGCAGATACAGAGGAATCCGATCGACCCGCCGAGGCCGCGCGGTTCGGCGCGGCCGCCACCGCGGTGGCCGATCGTCTGCGGGATCGCGCGGCGCACGCGACCGGCGCGGCCTCGGAGGTCCTCGCCGCCACCGCCGCGCTCGCACAGGACCGGGCCTGGTTGGGCGCGGCGGAGAAGCGCATCAAGGACGGCACCCCGGCTGTCGCGGCGGTGGTCGCGGCGGTCGAACAGTTCGTCGACATGTTCACCCAGCTCGGCGGGTTGATGGCGGAACGCGTCACCGATCTCCGCGACATCCGCGACCGTGTCATCGCTGAGCTCTGCGGCCTGCCGGAGCCGGGCGTCCCGCTGCCCGACCTTCCGTCGATCCTGTGCGCCGAGGATCTCGCGCCCGCCGACACCGCGGGCCTGGATCCCAAACTCGTTGTCGCCCTCGCCACCACGTTGGGTGGGCCGACGAGCCACACCGCGATCATCGCCCGGCAGCTCGGAATCCCGTGCGTCGTCGCCGTCGAGGGACTCGATGACGTCGCGGCGGGAACGATGGTGCTCGTCGACGGAACCCTGGGCACTGTGACGGTGTCACCGGATGAGGCCGCGGCAGGCGAGGCCGTCGCCGCGGCGCAGCGCGAGGCCGAAGCCGCGGCACGCTGGTCCGGTCCTGGTGCCACCGCCGACGGCCACGCGGTGTCGATCCTCGCGAACGTCCAAGACGGCGCGGCAGCCCGAGCCGCGAGCGACACCCCGGCCGAGGGTGTCGGGCTGTTCCGCACCGAACTGTGCTTCCTGAACCGGGACACCGAACCGAGCGTCGACGAGCAGACAGACATCTACGCCGAAGTGCTCGAGGCGTTTTCGGGCCGCAAGGTGGTGATCCGGACGCTGGACGCCGGGTCCGACAAGCCACTGAAGTTCGTCGGCCATCCCGAAGAGGCCAACCCGGCGCTCGGCGTGCGCGGCATCCGCATTGCGGAGGGCAACCCGGGGCTGCTCGACCGCCAGCTGCAAGCGATCGCCTCAGCCGCGCAGCGCACCGGCAACCCGCCGTGGGTGATGGCGCCGATGATCGCCACCGCGCAGGAAGCCGAGAGCTTTGCCGCCCGGACACGTTCGCACGGCCTGACCGCGGGTGTGATGATCGAGGTGCCCGCGGCCGCGCTTTTGGCCGATCGGATCCTCGAACACGTCGACTTCCTGTCGATCGGCACCAACGATCTCGCCCAGTACACGATGGCCGCCGACCGGATGTCGGCGGATCTGGCCACGCTGACCGACCCGTGGCAGCCGGCCGTGGTGTCGTTGGTGGCGATGGCGGTGCGCGCAGGCGCGGCGGCGGGCAAGCCGGTCGGCGTCTGTGGCGAGGCCGCGGCCGATCCGTTGTTGGCGTGCGTGCTGACCGGTCTCGGCGTGTCATCGCTGTCCGCGGCGGCCGCCGCGATCCAGGGCGTCGGCGCCAAGCTTGCCCAGGTCACGCTGCAGCAGTGCCATGACGCGGCCGAGGCGGTGCTTGGCACGGCGACCGCAGCTGACGCACGCGCCGCCGCGCTGGCCGTGCTCGGCTGACGAATGTGGGGTTACGGCACGCTTCGCGCCCCGGGAGCGTGTCTCAAGCCCACACTCGCTAGGAAGAGGAATAATACGGACCGTAGTCCGGTTTTGCGATACATGCCTGCTATCACCGCTGACACACTGACCCTTACGCGGATCGCCGCACCCGCAGCGACCGATACAGAACGTCCGGTCCGCTCCATCACCACCGGCCCGCACGGTTACGAGGGCGAGGGGTTCCCGGTCGTGCGTGCATTCGCCGGGGTGAGCGCCGCCGACCTCGACCCGTTCGTGCACATGGACCAGATGGGTGAGGTGGCGTACCAGCCGGGTGAACCGAGGGGCACTGACTGGCATCCGCACCGAGGGTTCGAGACCGTCACCTACATGATCGACGGCCGCTTCGCGCATCAGGATTCGCACGGGGGCGGCGGGCTGATCACCGACGGCGCCACACAGTGGATGACGGCCGGGTCAGGCATCCTGCACATCGAGACCCCACCCGCCGAACTCGTGGAGAGCGGCGGGTTGTTCCACGGCATCCAGCTATGGGTGAACCTGCCGCGCAATGACAAGTTCGCGGCGCCGATGTATCAGGCCATCGAGGGCAACCAGGTTCGACTGCTGTCGTCGGACGACGGCGGCGCGCTGGTAAGGGTCATCGCCGGTGACGTCGACGGTCATCAGGGACCGGGAGCGACGCATACGCCAATCACCATGGCGCACGCGACTATTGAACCCGGCGCGCGGCTGAATCTGCCGTGGAACCGCGACTTCAACGCGTTGGTCTACGTGTTGTCGGGTCGCGGGTCGGTCGGCCCGGTAGGGCATCCCATCCACCAGGGACAGCTGGCGGTTCTCGGCCCCGGCGACCGCATCACCGTGTCCGCCGAGCCCACCCAGGACTCGCACCGGCCTGCGCTGGAGGTTCTGCTGTTGGGCGGTAAGCCGATCCGCGAGCCAGTCTTCCAGTACGGCCCATTTGTGATGAACTCGAAGTCCGAGTTGATCCAGGCGCTTGAGGACTACAACGCAGGCAAGTTCGGCACCATCCCGCCCAACGCCCTGATGCCGCACCGCCCGCTGGGTGGCTAGCCGGCACCGCGGGCCGGCGGCGACTGCAGTGTCGGCGCGGCGGCCGCCAGGATCGCTTCGCGGTCTCGGTCGAGCGGTGGATAGATTCGCTCGGTATTGATCGTGAGCTTGGTGTTCTTGGCTTCGGCACCGGTGGCGACCACCTGGCGATCCCAGCCCTCCGTGTAGACGGCGCCTGCGGGCCCAAGGTCTAAAACCGTTACATACCAAGGAATTCGGAGGGGGAGCATAGGCTCGCCGAGCAGGTCGCTGACGACGTTGTAGCCGGCGAACCGACCCATGGGCCTTCCGTGCTGACAGGACATCACCGACAGGTGAGTGTCGTCCATCATCGCGGCCGCGACATCGCCCGCGGCGAACACGTCCTGCACACCGATGACACGCAGATAGTCGTCCACCGGAACGCGGCCGAGACGATCGCGGTCGACGCCCAGATCCGCGGTAAGAGGGTTGGCCCGCATGCCCGCACACCACACCACTGTTGACGCGGCCAGCATTTCGCCGCTCGACAGGGTCACCCCGTCCTCGCTGACCGCTGCGACGCGCGTGCCCAACCGGCTCTCCACACCATTGGCTGTGAGTCCGGCCTCGATGACTGGGCGCGCCGACGCGCCCATGTCCGAGCCAACGTGCGGGTTGTGGTCCACGAGAATGACCCTCGCCCCAACGTCGGGGAAAAGCGCGTTGAGCCGGGCCGGTAGCTCGCAGGCGGTCTCCACGCCGGTGAGTCCGGCGCCCACCACGACGGCCGTGGCCGCGGCGGGCGTGTGAGCGCCACCGGCCAGATCCGCAAGGTGCTGCTGCAAGGACACCGCGCCGTTGTACGTGTCGACGTCGAAGCCGTACTGACTCAGACCGTCGACGTCGGGTTTGACCACCTGGCTGCCGAGCGCGATCACCAGGCGGTCGTACCGATGGGCGCCTGCCGACGTTGTGACGGTGTGCGCCGTAGGGTCGATCGCGGTCACGTCAGCGGCTATGTGCGCGACCCCGACCGGGTCGAGCACATCCCGTAGCGCAAGGCGGCAGCGCGTCAGATCGGACTCGTAGTTGCGGACCCGAATGTCGTGGTAAGGCTGCGAGCTCAGCACAGTGACGTTTACGTCGCCGTCCGCGACGCCGAGTTCGTCGAGCCGCCGGGCCGCACCGAGCGCCGCCCACAGGCCTGCGAAACCCGAGCCTAGGACGACGACTTCGCTCACTCGGCCGACGCTACCGCCTTGGGGTAAAGCAGCTCCAACTCGCCGAGATGGGCCGCCACGGTGACCAACGGCAGGGCCGCAGAGATCGACAGTCCCCCAGGGGTTTCGTCGGGAGATGCCCCCACCTCGCCCGTCGTCTCTGCGCGCAGGGCCAGCACGACGTCATCGCTGACGGGCCCGAAGCTCGTGTCGGCACCGCCGAGTCGCTCACAGATGGCGTCGGCGTGTTCCTCCAGCACCTTGCGGGTGCGCGGATAGACGCCAAGCGGCGGCGGGACAACATCCGCGATGAGCTCCGCAGCGGCGCGTAGCCGGATTGCGCGGTTCGCGGCGGTGATCGCGGGTGCCCGCGTGTCGGTCTTACCGCCGCTTTCCGAAAGGTATTGCCGCACCGCGTCATCCAGTGTGCGCGACGCCTCCAACGCGTCGTGGCTCAGCGTGATCACCCGGTCGTCTGCCTCCTCCGATGCACCGCGAGTAACCCGCCGCACTCCCGCCTTCAAGAACGCCGCACCGACGGCGCGTGCATCCTCGACCGCCTTGGCCACCGCCGCTGTCGCGCCGCGCGGCCACAGCAGAATCGACACCATCACCCCGACGAACGCGCCGACCACCACGTCCTCGACGCGGATCAAACCGACGCTCCACCCCGTCGGCACGATGAGGTTGAAGATGATCAACACCATCATCGTGAAGGCCGCCTGGCCAGCGATGAACGACGCCACCTCGGGCACGAACGCCGAACCGAAGGCCACCACCGGCAGCAGCGCCCACATGACGACCCGATCCACACCGACCAACTCGATGACGACCACGCCCAACAGGAATCCGATCGCCGTGCCCGCCACTGCGCGCAACACCCGGGTGCCCGTCGTCAGCGCGCTGCTGCGCAACACCGACATCGCGCCGAGCACGACCCAGAACCCGTGCTGCACGGGAAACACATGCGTGACGGCGACCGCGAGGGCGAGGCCGAGACCCGTGCGAAGACTGTTGCGCAGCGCGACGGCTCGCGTTGCGAGGAAGCCCTTCGTGATGACGGCGACCGCAACGGTTTCCGGCATGATCCACTCCGCGGTACCGGTCTCCGGAAGCCGACGACCGAGCACCCGCGCCCATACGGGGCGCGCGTCCGCGGCGGCGGCGTTGCGGATCAGTCGGCCCGTCACGCCGACGGTGGCGGAAAAGGTGCGGCGCCCTAACAGCTTTCGACCTACCTCGACCGCCGCGGCATCGTCGGACTCGGCGTGAATCTCCATGATGTCGTCGCGGTAGCTCGCTTGCGAGATCGTGCGGAGATCGGCCAGTGCCTCGCTGAGGTCGTCGGCGGTCGTGGCGCGCTGGGCCACGTTCGGCGTGAGCAGCACCGTGGCCGAGTCCCGCAGCACCCGTACCAGCGGCGCCTTCATGTCCCCGAGCAGGTTCCCGGTCTCCGCCGTGACCCGGTCCGACAACCAACCGAGGTCGTCAACGACGCGCACCAGCGCGCGGCTGCCCGCCGTGAGCCCGACGGGGCGGAAGTCCGCGCCGATGTAGTTGTCCCACAATGCATTCATGGCCCGCGTCACGTCCTTGGGCGTCGCGGAATTCTCCAGGCAGTCGGCCAGCGCCTGGCACACCGCCGCCGCATGCTGTCGCAACTCGTCGTGATGGCGGGGCGGGAGGAGGAACAATGCGGCGGGAACGCACAGCGCCAGCGAAATGAGCCAGCCCAGCAGTCGATCCGGTATCGGGCCGACGGGCGTGCACGCGGGCAGCACGAACGTCAGCAGTGTCGCCCGCTGGCCGGCGGCGACGATTTCGCTCAGCACCCCGGAAAACGTCACCACGACACCGAGTACGAACATCAGCGCGACGCTCACCCAAGGGTGCGGCGCGACCAAGGTGCCCAACGTGATGAGCACCGCACCGTTGAACCCCAACCCGGCATATGCGAGCGCCCTCGCGGATCGGTTGCCGGGGAAATCCGTGACGATCAGCAGCGCGACCGAACCGAAGATCGCGAACAGCGGCGCCTGAGAGCCGCCCACCGCGAAGCTCACCGCGGCGGCCAACGGGACGACGATCGCCGCCCGCAGTGCGCGTCGCAACGCATCGTGCTCGGGGTCGCGCTGCCGGAGACGGTCCGCCGCCCGACGCCAAAGCCTGACCATTTCAGTGCGCAATGATCTTGATGCCGAGGACGAGCACACCGACGCCGACGAGCAGGGCCACGGCGAGCGCCTGCTGCCACCACGGCAGTCGGGTTCTGCGGACGGCGAGTAACGCGATGACGCCGAGTTCGGCGACCAGCACCCACGACGCGATCCACGTCGCGGTGTACGTGTTCAGTCCACCGAGGCCGGCAACGGCCAGCACCACCAACGGCAGGAACGCCGCCTCCAGAATCTGGCCAGACGACTGCAGCATCCGCCGTAAGTCCTGCCCGCGCGGGGAGGTGCGGTACACGCCTAAGTGCGCGACCCAGTCGGCGAGCAGGCTGGCGGCCCACAGGCCGCCGGTGGCCACGGCGACGTCGAGCATTCTTGCCCACGCACTTGTGGCCGCAGTGGTGTAGCGGGCCAGCACCGCGAGGGTGGCGAGGCAGGAGATGGCGCCGTAGAGGCGTTCGCGCAGCAGCGAGACCACGTGCTCGACGGGCACCTGGTCCTCGGCCGTCGCGTTATTCACCGTCTGGCGCCGACGCGAACCGGCCCGAGTCGAGGGCGTCAAGTAGCTGGCCTGCGATCCATTCCAGCGCGTCGCTGTCGCGCGGTAGCGTTGCCTGCTCGTAGCCGACGAGCAGGTACACCCCCCACGCAGCGAACAGCTGGGCCTGTCGCTTATTCCGCAGAATCTCGAACGCCGATTCGTACATGATGTCGAAGCGCTGTTGGTCCACCGCCGCCTGCACCGCGTACACCTGCGGGTCGATCGAACTCCACACCCGGATCGCGGCCTCGGCGCCGTGCGGGAGCGTCAAGCCGACATGGATGAGCGTGTCGATGCGGCGGCGAGGATCCGGTTCGCCGTGCACCGTCTCGATGACCTGCACGGTATGACCCTGCATCCAGTGCGCGACGAGGTCCTTGGTGTACGTGGGCCAGCCGGAGAAATAGTGATAGAAGGAGCCGGTCGTGACGCCGAGCCGGGTGCAGACCTCGGCCAGCTTCAGGCCGCCATATCCCAGATCGGACAACACCTCCAGGCCGGTTTCGAAATAGGCCTCTCGCGAAGCGACGCTCGCCATGGCAGCACCCTAGTGCGCCGGCGCGGTTTCCATTGAGTGCTGTCGCCAGGGCCGGCATTTCATGCCCGACCCAGACGGCGCGTCAAAATTTGCTGGGTTGAGATCTCGGAGCGAACAGCAATTGGGCACCGGGCAAAAGGGTCAAGTGAGCTGTGGCACAATTTGACCGTGCCGCAACATACCGCGAGTCGAGGACCTGGTCGTCCGCCCGCAGCGAAGGCTGCTGAAACGCGTGAGCGCATCGTACAAGCTGCTCGTGAGGTCTTCAGCGAACTCGGCTACGACGCTGCGACATTTCAGGCGATCGCCGTCCGTTCCGATCTCACTCGCCCTGCGATTAACCATTATTTCGCGAGTAAACGGGTGCTCTGGAGCGAAGTCGTCGAGCAAACCAACGCATTGATAGTTAGCGCTGGGATGGAACGGGCCCAAAATCAGACAAGTCTGCTCGGCAGGCTATCGGCGTTCTTCTCGGTGGCGATGCAGGCCGACTCCGAAGACCGTTCTGCCGCAGCGTTTCTCGTCACCTCGGTGCTGGAGTCACAGCGGCATCCGGAACTGCGCACCGGAGAGCACGACTCGTTGCGTGCGTCCCGCGAATTCATGTCGTGGGCGGTCGACGATGCGATCAAACGGGGCGAACTGACCACCGACACCGACGTCAACCATCTCGTCGAGATGCTCGTGGCGGTGATGTGGGGCATGGGCTTCTACGCCGGCTTCGTCGGCAACCACGAGGAGCTCGGGTCAGTGGTGCACAAGTTCGAGCTGCTGATGGCCAACAAGCTCTGGCATCTGCACGAATAACGCTCTAACTGCGGTGATGTAGCCCACACTTCGTATAGCTCTGCTAACTTTTTAGGTAGTATTGCTTACGGAATGACTGATGTGAGTGAGGTGCGGCTGGTCCGCACGGACGGTGACAGCTGGGACATCACCGAAAGCGTGGGAGCGACGGCACTGGGCGTTGCGGCCGCACGAGCCGCGGAGACCGCCCGCCCCAACGCATTGATTCGCGACGAGTACGCCTACCTGCTGACCTCATCCGCCGGCCCGGCGTGGGCTCAGATGGCCAGCGGTGACGACACGTGGCTCAGCGACGACGACCACGCCCTGCGGCTGCACGAGATGGCCCGGGACTACCAGGCCGTCCGCACGCATTACTTCGACGGCTACTTCAAGGCCGCGGTCCGCACCGGTATCCGCCAGGTGGTCATCCTGGCCGCTGGCCTGGACTCGCGCGCATATCGGTTGGACTGGCCCGCCGGTACCACGGTGTTCGAGATCGACCAGCCGAAGGTGCTCGGCTACAAGACGTCGACGCTGGAGGCGCACGGTGCCGTGGCCAGGGCCCGCCGTGTGCCGGTCGCCGTCGACCTGCGCGACGACTGGCCTGCGGCCCTGATCGCCGCGGGCTTCGATCCCTCGCAGCCGACCGCGTGGCTGGCCGAAGGCCTGCTGCCGTATCTTCCCGGCGACGCCCAGGATCGGCTCTTCGACCTGGTCACCGCGCACAGCGTGGCGGGCAGCGAGATCGCGGTCGAGGCGTTCAACCTCCATCCGTCGCAATACTCGACAGAAAAGCGGGCTGCTCGGCGGGAACAGACCGCCCAGTTGCGTGAGCGGCTCGGATTGGACCTCGACGTGGACACCCTGATGTACACCGACGACAGACGGGCGGATGCCGCCGAATGGCTGGTCAGCCACGGCTGGCGCGTCGACGCCGTCCCCAGCGCCGAGGAGATGGCGCGCTTGGGCCGACCGGCCACCGAAGACCTCGTCGAGGAAGCGATGGACAGCGTGTTCGTGCACGCTCGGCTCGAAGGAGATGCGCGATGAGTTCGCTACGCACCGATGACGACACCTGGGACATCGCCACCAGCGTTGGCGCGACCGCGGTGATGGTCGCCGCAGCCCGGGCCGCCGAGACCGACCGCGACAACCCGTTGATCCGCGACCCGTACGCCAAGGTGCTGGTCGCGGGCGCAGGCACCGGCGTGTGGGATTTCATGCTCAACGGTGATTTCGTCGCGAAGGTCGGCGAAGCCGATCCCGAGGTCGCCGCGATCGTCGAGCACATGGGCAGCTACCAGGCCGTCCGCACCCACTTCTTCGACGACTTCTTCTCCGCGGCGGCGGCCGCGGGCATCCGGCAGATCGTGATCCTCGCGTCGGGCCTCGACTCCCGTGCCTATCGGCTGCAGTGGCCCGCAGGCACCACGGTGTACGAACTCGACCAGCCCAAGGTGCTCGAGTACAAGGCGGCCACGCTCGATCAGCACGGCGCCGAACCCGTCGCCGTGCGTCGCGAGGTGCCGATCGACTTGCGATTCGATTGGCCGAAAGCGTTGCGCGAAGCGGGTTTCGACACCAGCGTCCCGACGGCGTGGCTCGCCGAAGGGCTGCTGATGTACCTGCCCGCCGACGCTCAGGACCGGCTGTTCGAGCGGGTCACCGAGTTGTCCGCCCCGGGTAGCCGTATCGCGGCGGAGACCGTGGGTCTTCATTCGGCGGAACGCCGCGAGCGGATGCGGGAGCGGTTGGGCCGCATTGCCGCCGAATTCGGCGTGGACGACACCCTCGACGTGGGTGAGCTGACCTACGAGGATCCCGACCGTGCCGACGTCGCAGAGTGGCTCGCCGCGCACGGGTGGCGCTCGGCCGCCGTGACGTCGCAGGACGAGATGCGCCGCCTGGGTCGGGCGATCGAGTTGACGGACACCGATGACGAGTCGTTCTCCACGTTCGTCACCGCCGAAAAGCTGTAGTCCTTACCCCGCGCGAGCGACCCCTTTTGCACGTCCTTTTACGGCGTGTTCGTGTACAAACACGGTCGCTCGGGGGATCGGTAAGTCGGCCTTCTGGGCGACCCAACCGGTTGGTTAGGATCGGGGGCGCACGTGAGGAGCGCGGGAAAAACCGGCCTCCTCGCGTCAGGAAGGACACCCACCATGACCACCGATTCTGTCGCGCCTGGGACCGTCAAGACTCCGACCACGGATATTCCCGCCGTCGTCGCCAGGCTCCGCGAAACGTTCAAGACCGGTCGCACCCGCAGCCTTGACTGGCGCAAGCAGCAGTTGCAGGCGCTCGAGAAGATGATGGTCGAGAACGAAGAGACCATTGCCGCCGCGCTCGCCGACGACCTGGACCGCAGCCCCTTCGAGGCCTGGCTTGCGGACTCGGCGGCCACCGCAGCCGAAGCCCGCTACGCCTACAAGAACGTCGGTAAGTGGACGCGCCGCCGCTACCGGCTGCTCGAACTCGCGCAGCTGCCGGGCCGCGGCTGGGTCGAATACGAGCCGTTCGGCACGGTGCTGATCATCGGCGCATGGAACTACCCCCTTTATCTGACGCTTGGGCCCGCCGTCGGCGCCATCGCGGCGGGTAACACCGTGGTGCTCAAGCCTTCCGAAATCACCCAGGCCTCTTCACGTTTGATGAAGGAATTGGTCGAGCGGTACATGGACAACGACGCGATCGCCGTGGTGGAGGGAGACGGTGCGGTCAGCCAGGAACTCATCGCCCAGGGCTTTGACCGCGTGATGTTCACCGGCGGCACCGAGATCGGCCGCAAGGTCTACGAGGGCGCGGCACCGCACCTGACCCCCGTCACGCTGGAACTCGGCGGCAAGAGCCCGGTGATCGTCGCGGAGGACGCCGACGTCGAGGTCGCGGCCAAACGGATCACGTGGATCAAGCTGATGAACTCCGGCCAGACCTGTGTGGCGCCCGACTACGTGCTGGCCGATGCGAAGATCCGCGACCAACTCGTGAGTAAGATCGGCGACGCGATAAGACAGTTTGAGGACGATAGCGCTGGCACATTGCGGGGCAAGCGCATCGTCAACCAGCGGCAGTTCGACCGGCTGGCCGGCTACCTGGCAGGCACCAAGGGCACGGTGTCGATAGGCGGTGGCACGGACGCATCGGATCTGCGGATCCAACCGACCGTTGTCGTCGACCCAGATCCGGACGAGCCGCTGATGAAGGAGGAGATCTTCGGGCCGATCCTGCCGGTGCTGACGGTCCAATCCCTCGACGACGCAATCAAATTCGTCAACTCGCGGCCCAAGCCGCTGGCGGCCTACCTGTTCACCAAGGCCAAGAACATCCGCGAACGCGTGATCAAGGAGGTGCCCGCGGGCGGCATGCTCGTCAACCACCTGGCGTTCCAGGTGACGACCGCCAAGCTGCCGTTCGGCGGCGTCGGCTCGTCCGGAATGGGCGCCTACCACGGCAAGTGGGGCTTCGAGGAGTTCAGCCACCGCAAGACCGTGCTGACCAAGCCAACCCGACCCGACTTATCGGCCATGATCTATCCCCCGTATACAGAGAAGGCTTGGAAACTCGCGAGACGGCTGTTCTAGAAAGATGACATGTGATGGGGACCCCCTCGGCGCAGACGCTCGATGATGTGGGCGTCAGAGAAATTTTTCAGGAGCTCGAGGAGGTCCCACTGATGACGATGGTAGGCGGTTTGGACGTGCATCGGGCGCAGATCACCTTCGATTACGTCGATGACGACGGCTTGGTGCACTGGGGTCAGATCCGTGCGGCGACCCGGAAAACGTTGCGGGGCTGGTTGGCTGAGCACTGCCCGGATGGGGACGCGGAGTTCGCGTTGGAGGGCTGCACCGGGTGGCGCTATGTCAGCGAGGAGTTGGCCGGCGCCGGCGTGGGTGTGCATTTGGGGGATCCGGCCGAGATCGCGGTATTGCGGGGTCCGAAAAAGCGGGCCAAGACCGACCGCGCTGATGCCCGGTTACTGCGCACCCTGTTGTTGCAGGGCCGGTTCCCGGAGTCGTGGATCGCGCCGGCACATGTGTTGGAGATCCGCACCCTGGGCCGGCTGTACTGCACCTTGATGGATGAGCGGCGCGCCTGGCAGCAACGTATCCACGCCCAGTTGTTCCATCAGGGCTGCCCACCGGTTCGGGCGCTGCTGTCGGTGACGGGTCGCGCGGCGCTCGCCGGTGCCGAACTATCGGCGGTGGGAGGCCAGTATGTGGACACCGCGCTAGGACGCATTGATGAGCTCAGCACCGAGATTGAGCCACTGCGCGCCCAATTGGTGAACTTCGCCCGACACCAAACCGGCTGTCAGGCGCTGCCGCGCCACTACGGCATCGGGTGGTTGTGCGCGGCGATCATCTGGGCCGAGATCGGCGATGCCCGCCGGTTTTCCAGCTCTGATCAGCTGGTGCGCTTTGCCGGGCTCGATGTCACCGTGTACTCCTCGGATGGCAAACGCTCACCCGGGCATCTGTCGCGGCAGGGCTCACCCGAGCTGCGTTGGGCGGCGTTTGAGGCGGCCAAGTGCGCGGCGCGCCGCGGGTCGCCCGATTACGGCTACTACCGCAAGCTGGCGGCCAAGCGTGACGGCCACAACGGCAAGAACCCCACCTTGGCCGTCGAGCGCAAGATCGTGCGCCGCTGTCATCACACGCTGCGTGAGCTCGGCGATGCCGCTGTGGCGCTACCCGTGGCCGAACCGCAGGAGGTGGCCGCCTAACATGCGTTGCGCTCGTGCCCTGCCCATACATCCGCTGATGCCTGCGGCCAGTTCCCTTGAGGTTCCTGTCGCCACCCCGTTGCTGGGTGGACTTCCCGGAAAGATTGAGCGGCCGCACCCCTTCGGCAGCCCGCAGGTCGGGCACCCCATCAATCATCATGTCGCCGGACCTTCGTCCGTGGACCCAGATAAGGCTGGGCGCCGGCACGCGCAACGTGGACACTTGTCCGTTCACGAGAGGTCGCAGATGGCTTGAACCACAACATCTTTGCGTCGTCCCAGGCCGGCCAATTCTACGGCGGATCCTCGCCGGTCTCGAGGTCGTTCGTCCTCGCTGCGCTGCGGGCGCTCCACCTCGACCCCGACTGCGGTCCACCGACATAACGCGCGGGCCGGAACGAGGCCAAACAACACGAAACAACCCTACGGATCCCAAACCTTTACGGGGGTCCCCAACACAGATAGGAACCAGTCATGCGGTACTGCCTTTTGATGCACTACCAGGAGGGCCCCGACGTAGGACTGACCGAAGAGGACATGGCGCCCGCCATGGCGGCCTTCCAGCAATACGCCGACGACCTGTCGGCCGCCGGTGTGCTGATCGACACCGAGGTGCTCGAATCCGTCGTCGCCAGCACCACCGTCACCGCCCATACCGGCACCGCCGAGATCCAGGACGGCCCTTTCGCCGACACCAAGGAGAAGCTTGGCGGCATCTTCGTCATCGAGGTCGACAACCTCGATGAGGCGCTGAAGTGGGCGCAACGCAACCCGGCCAACGGCTGGGGCTGGATCGAGATCCGCCCGGTGGCGCGGACATACGCCGCCGACCGCGGGTGGTACAACCCCTAGCCGTGCAGGCCCGGGTGGCCGAGCTGACCCGGGACTCCTATGGCCGACTGCTGGCCGTCCTCGCGGCGCCGACCCGCGACATCGCCGCCGCCGAGGACGCGCTGGCCGACGCATTCGAGCGCGCGCTGGTCCGCTGGCCAGGCGACGGCATACCGGCCAATCCCGAGGGCTGGCTACTCACCGTGGCACGCAACCGATTACGTGATCTGTGGAAGTCATCGGGCTACCGGATGACCGAATCGCTAACCGAAAGCGACTGCGCTTCAACATCTTTGGACGATGACATGCCCGCAATTCCCGACCGGCGGCTCGAGCTGATGCTGGTCTGCGCGCATCCCGCCATCGCGCCGAACATTCGCACGCCGCTGATGTTGCAGTCGGTGCTCGGCGTCGAAGCCGCGGCGATCGCCACGGCCTTCGCGGTCGAGCCGGCGACCATGGCGCAGCGGCTCGTGCGGGCAAAGAAACGCATCCGCGACGCGGGCATCCCGTTCGCCCTGCCGGAACGCGACGACCTGGCCGAACGGCTGCCCTCCGTGTTGGAGGCGGTGTACGGCGCGTACGCGATCGATTGGCAGCTCGCCCCACAGGGCGCTCCGATCGAATCGCTGTCCGCCGAGGCCCTGCACCTGGCGCTGGTGCTAGCAGAGCTGCTGCCGGATGAGCCGGAGGTGCTCGGTCTGGCCGCGCTGGTGTGCCTGTCGGAGGCGCGTCGTCCGGCGAGGCGCACCGCCGACGGCGGCTTCATCCCGCTCGACGGGCAGGACACCCGGCGCTGGGACTCGGTGCTGATCGCGCGTGGTGAGGTGCTGCTGCGCCGCGCCCACGACCACCGCAGGCCCGGCCGCTTCCAATACGAAGCGGCGATCCAGTCGGCCCACTGCACCAGGGCCACCCAGGGCAGAGTGGACATGACCGCACTGCGGAAGCTGCATCGCGCGCTGTTGCGGGTGGCGCCGTCGCTCGGCGCGGCCGTCGCCTCGGCGGCCGTCGACGGCGAGATCGACGGCGCCGACGCTGGGCTTCGCGCACTGGACGCGATCGACGACCCGGCCGTCGAGCGATTTCAGCCGGCCTGGACGACGCGGGCTCATCTGCTGGCCGAGGCAGGGCGGGTCACCGAGGCCGCCGGGGCCTATCGCCGGGCCATTGAGCTGACCGCAGACTCCGGGGTCGCCGAGTATCTCTTGCGGCGTTTGCGTTCGATGAGCGGTTGACCCGGGCGCTAGCAATGCCATAGCGTTTGCTCGTGGGGAGCGATGCTGGGCCTTCGCCCACTGGCCGCGGGCGGGGCCGCCCGATAGGTTCCGACTCGGCCGAGACACGGGCTCGCATTCTTCGCGCGGCCGATCAACGAACGCGGATATGACGCGGCCAATTTCCAGGCCATCGCCTCGCGCGCAGGTCTGAGCCGCCCGACCATGCACTACTACTTCCACACCCGCGAGGAGATCTACGACCGCCTGGTGGCAGAGACATATTCGATTGTCGTCGATTGCATTGCACGGGCGAACCGCGAAGACACGCTGCTGGACCAGCTGTCGGCGTTCGTGACGGCGGCATACCGATCGGGTCTCGTTGACGGCTCGATGATTCGCTTCACCGTGATGGCCCGCCCGTCGGGACCCGTCGTCGATGCCGTGCGAGGGTTTTATGCCTCGATTGTCGACGACGCGATCGCGCGAGGTGAGATTCCTGCTGACACCGATGCCTCGGCAGTGGTGAGCATGGTGCTTGCGATGTTCCTCGGAATGGCTTTCTATGCCGGATTCATTGGCGATCAAAATGACATGACGATGATTGCCAAGCAACTCTACCGACTGATGGCTCACGGCTTGCGGGATCGGCAGCGGAACGGCCACGCGCTCACCATGACTCCGGTCGCGCCGGTCACCGGGTAGCTGAGGGAAACATTTCTTTTTAGAGGGAAACACCCGATTCATTTCAGGCCGGCCGGTAATACCGTGCTGACCATGGTCGGGATCTGGTTCGCAATGCTCGTCGCCGCGTTCATTTCGGCCGGGGTGCTCGCCCAGTTGGGCTGGGAGGTGCCGCCGAGGCCCACGTTCAAACGCGTGCTGCGGCGGGGACGGTCGCGGGTGGACTAGCGCCGCGCGACGCGAGTCACGGTCGCCCAGCGGTCGGCCCAGTCCTGAAGTGGCTCAAGAGCGGTCATCAGCGCACGGCCCTGCTCGGTCAGCCGGTACCCGCCCGCGTCGTGATCGACGATGCCGAGCTCTCGGAGCTCTTTGAGCCTGGTGTTGAGCGAGCCAGGATTGGTTTCGCAAACGTCCTGAAGGGCGCGGAACGTCAGGGGATCACCACGCAGTTCCCACAGCACGCGCAGCGCCCCCCGCCGGCCGAGCACGTCGAGCGCCACCATGATCGGCCTGCCTGACTTCGAGCCACGTACCCGCGATCCGATCTTAGGTGAAGTCATGCTTCACATTTTGTAGCAAACGCGCGTAAAGTGCCACACATGATTAGCTATAAAAACCATAGCGCGCGAATCGCTCCGGCGTCGCCGCCGCTGGACCGCGACGTGCAAGAGGCAATCGACACGATCATGCGCGGCGCACCGCCGCTGGTCCTCTTCACGACGATGGCCCGCGACCGACGGCTGTTCTTCAAGTTCTTCAATTCCGGACTGCTCGACAGGGGCAACCTGACGATCCGGCAGCGCGAGATCGTCATCGACCGGGTCACTGCGTGCTGCGGAGCCGAATACGAATGGGGAGTGCACGTCTCCGTGTATGCGGCCAAGGCTGGGCTGACGGAGACTCAGATCGCCTCGTTGGCAACAGGCGGACCCGACGACGACTGCTGGGCCGACGAAGACCGGGTGCTCATCCGGTTGTGCGACGGCCTGCAGCAGAGCAGCACCGTCGACGACGATGTCTGGGCGGACCTGAAGGTGCACCACAGCGACGAAGCGATCCTGGAGCTGCTCATGCTCGCCGGTACCTACCGGACCGTGAGCTATCTCGTGAACGGATTGCGGCTGCCGTTGGAGCCGGGCGCAGGCCGGTTCCCGGCATAGGCAACCCCGGCAAAGACACGCATCGCGACACGCCGCGAAGTGTCGGACCGCGGTCATAGACTGGCGTCCCTATGAACTCCTTCGTGCACCTCCACAATCACACCGAATATTCGATGTTGGACGGTGCCGCGAAGGTCAAGCCGATGCTCGCCGAGGCTCAGCGGCTGCAGATGCCCGCGATCGGGATGACCGATCACGGAAACATGTTCGGCGCCAGCGAGTTCTACAACAGCGCCACCGAAGCGGGCATCAAGCCGATCATCGGCATCGAGGCCTACATCGCGCCCGCGTCGCGCTTCGAGACCAAGCGGATCCTGTGGGGCGACCCGAGCCAGAAGGCCGACGACGTCTCGGGCAGCGGGTCGTATACGCACCTGACCATGGTCGCGGAGAACGCCACAGGGCTGCGCAACCTCTTCAAGCTCTCTTCGCTGGCCTCGTTCGAGGGTCAGCTGGGCAAGTGGTCGCGGATGGACGCCGAGCTCATCGCCGAACACGCCGCGGGCATCATCGCGACCACTGGCTGCCCGTCCGGCGAGGTGCAGACGCGCCTGCGGCTCGGTCACGATCGCGAGGCCGTGGAGTCGGCAGCCAGGTGGCGGGAGATCTTCGGCGCCGAGAACTATTTCCTCGAATTGATGGACCACGGTCTCGAAATCGAGCGCCGGGTGCGCGAGGGCCTGCTCGAGATCGGCCGCAAACTCGCCATCCCGCCACTGGCCACCAACGACTGCCACTACGTCACCCGCGACGCGGCCCACAACCATGAGGCGCTGCTGTGTGTGCAGACCGGGAAGACGCTGTCGGATCCGAACCGGTTCAAGTTCGACGGGGACGGCTACTACCTCAAGTCGGCAGCGGAGATGCGCGAGATCTGGGACGCCGAGATCCCCGGCGCCTGTGACTCCACCCTCCTGATCGCCGATCGGGTCCAGTCCTACGCCGACGTGTGGGAACTGCGCGACCGGATGCCGATCTCCCCCGTCCCCGAGGGCCACGACCAGGCGTCGTGGCTGCGCCACGAGGTAGACGCCGGGCTCGCGCGGCGGTTCGCCGCCGGCGTGCCACAGCAGTACGTGGACCGGGCGGCCTATGAGATCGACGTGATCTGCGCGAAGGGCTACCCCTCCTACTTCCTGATCGTGGCCGACCTGGTGAGCTATGCGCGGTCGGTCGACATCCGGGTCGGGCCGGGTCGTGGTTCGGCGGCCGGCTCGCTGGTCGCCTATGCGCTGCGCATCACCGATATCGACCCGATCGAGCACGGTCTGCTGTTCGAGCGCTTCCTGAACCCCGAGCGCGCGTCGATGCCCGATATCGACATCGACTTCGACGACCGCCGCCGCGGCGAGATGGTGCGCTACGCCGCCGACAAGTGGGGGAGCGATCGGGTCGCCCAGGTCATCACGTTCGGCACCATCAAAACCAAAGCGGCGCTGAAGGATTCGGCCCGCATCCACTACGGCCAGCCGGGTTTCGCGATCGCGGACCGGATCACCAAGGCGCTGCCGCCGCCGATCATGGCCAAAGACATTCCGCTGTCCGGGATCACGGACGCGAACCACGATCGGTACAAGGAGGCCGCCGAGGTTCGCGGGCTCATCGACACCGACCCCGACGTCCGCACCATCTATGAGACTGCCCGCGGACTGGAAGGCCTGATCCGCAACGCGGGTGTGCACGCCTGCGCCGTGATCATGAGCAGTGAGCCGCTGACCGAGGCCATCCCGCTGTGGAAGAGGCCGCAGGACGGCGCCATCATCACCGGTTGGGACTATCCGTCGTGCGAGGCCATCGGCCTGCTGAAGATGGACTTCCTCGGCCTTCGCAACCTGACGATCATTGGCGACGCCCTGGAGAACATCAAGGCTAACCGGGGAACCGAGCTCGACCTCGAGTCCGTCCCGCTCGACGATCCGGCCACTTACCAACTGCTCGGCCGCGGCGACACGCTCGGCGTGTTCCAGCTCGACGGCGGCCCGATGCGTGACCTGCTGCGGCGCATGCAGCCCACCGGCTTCCAGGACGTGGTCGCGGTCATTGCGCTGTACCGGCCCGGCCCGATGGGTATGAACGCCCACAACGACTACGCCGACCGCAAGAACGGTAAGCAGGCCATCAAGCCGATCCATCCCGAGCTCGAAGAGCCGCTGCGCGACATCCTCGCCGAGACGTACGGGCTGATCGTCTACCAAGAGCAGATCATGCGCATCGCGCAGAAGGTGGCCAGCTACTCGCTCGCCCGAGCAGACATTCTGCGAAAAGCCATGGG
>Ga0070667_100001384_pt1 | contig 21715 bp, 26 predicted proteins | sample KBSS33metaG_FD_64659 | JGI IMG/M metagenome (GOLD analysis project Ga0070667, IMG submission 64659) | Switchgrass rhizosphere microbial communities from Kellogg Biological Station, Michigan, USA - KBS S3-3 metaG | ecosystem: Host-associated > Plants > Roots > Rhizosphere > Soil ... | reverse complement strand
CGAGATCCAGCTCGAGCCGCGCGCCCAGCCGGACCCGCCGAAGACCGCCTGAGACCTGCCGCGGTCTGAGAGGATCGGCGCGTGGCGGCGCGGATCGCGACGATCGGGGTGTACGGCTTCAACGCCGAGGGTTTTCTCGCGGCGCTGCGCGAGGCCGGCGTCGGTCTCGTGGTCGACGTGCGCCAGCGGCGCGGCGTTCGCGGCCCCGAGTACGCCTGGGCCAACTCCCAGCGGCTGCAGGCGGCGCTCGCCGAGGCCGGGATCTCATACGAGCACCACAAGGAGTTGGCGCCGACCACTGCGATGCGCCAGGCCCAGTACCGCGCCGACGCCGAGGAGGGCGAGGGCAAACGCAGCCGCACCCACCTATCGGAGGAGTACGAACGGCTCTACACCGAGGCGATCCTCGGCCCCGCCGACCTCGAGCCGCTCGCGGCGCTGGCAGCCGAGTCGCTGCCGGTGCTGCTGTGCGTCGAGCGCGACGCCGAGGCCTGTCACCGCTCTCTGATCGCCGCCCGGCTTGAGCGCGAGTTCGGCCTCGAGCCGCTCCACCTGCGCCCGGACTGAGGGCGGGATCGGGCTAGTCCTCGGCGGTCGGCTCCGGCGCGTCGGGCGCATCGGCCGGCTCGATCGGCTCCGGCTCGGGTGCCTTGGCGCGCGGCTCCGGGGCCGGCGGCTCGGGCTCGGGCGGCGCCGGTTTCGGCGGGTCGGGGCGCGGCGGTTTCGGCGCCGGCGCCGGTCTCTCTGCCGCCGCCTCCGTGGCGGTGCCGTTCCCTTCCGAACCGGGCGGCGCGGTCGGGGTTTCGGCAATCGGATCGGCGTCGACTGCTCCCTCCTCTCCCCTGCCCCGGCGCACCAGGCGGCGGGCGACATAGCCGCCGATTGCGATCACCGCCACCCCGGCGCCGATCGCGGCCTTGCCGGCGCGGCGCCCGGTCCCGGTGACCAGGTCCTTGCCGGGGATGTCGGAGAGGCTTGGCATGCGTCACTTACCTAGTGCCCGAAGCGTCACAGCCTAACCCGCCCCGGTGTGAATTTGCAGGGACCTCGCTCGGGCGGCGCGGTCCCAGACCTACGCATCAGGTGTAATCCGCCGATGCCGCTGCTGATCACCCACCCCGCCAGCCACGAGCACGATCCGCGGCCGTTCATGCCCCGGCACCCCGATACGCCGGAGCGGATCGTCGCAATCGAGGCTGCGCTGGCCGAGCGCGACTGGCTCGGCTGGGAGCGGCGCGAGGCGCCAGCGGCGAGCGACGAGTTGATCGAGGCGGTGCACACCGAGCGGCTGCTGCGCGAAGTGCGCGACCTCTGCGAGGCCGGCGGTGGGCAGATCGACGCCGACACCGCGATCGTCCCAGAGTCTCTGCGCGCGGCGCGCCACGCCGCCGGCGGCGCCTGCGAGCTGGCGCGGTCGCTGCTCGGCGGCGAGCACCGGGTCGGGCTCAGCGCCTGCCGGCCCTCCGGCCATCACGCCGAACCCGACCGGGCGATGGGCTTCTGCCTGTTCGGCAACGTCGCGATCGCCGCCGAGCTGGCGCGCCGTGAGCTAGGCGCCGAGCGGGTGATGGTGCTCGACTGGGACGTCCATCACGGCAACGGCACCCAGGCCTGCTTCTACGACAGGGCCGATGTCCTCTTCATCAGCATCCACCAGATGCCGCTCTACCCCGGGACCGGCACGGCGGACGAGCGTGGGACCGGTCCCGGCGAGGGGTACAACCTGAACCTCCCGGTGCGGCCGGGCAGCGGCGAGGCCGAGTGGCTGGGGCTGATCGACGAGGTCGTCTCCCCCGCGGCGGCCTCGTTCGATCCCGACCTGGTCCTCGTCTCGGCCGGCTTCGACGCCCACCGCGCCGACCCGCTCGCCAGCTGCGAGCTCGAGACCGCCTCCTTCGCGGGGATGGCAAGCCGGGTGCAGGCGATGGCCGGCGACACCGGCGCGCCGCTCGGGCTGGTGCTCGAGGGTGGCTACCACGTCCCCTCGCTGGTCGACTCGCTGCTGGCGACGATGGAGGCCGTCGCCGAGGAGTAGGTCGGCGGCGGCCAGGGCCTCAGCGTCAGCTGGGCGCAGAGGGCGAGGAGGAGCCTCTTGGGGCGCGGTTTCACCCGCACCTCTTCGGCCGTCCTCCCCGCCCCATTGACCCCTGGCGCGGATCCGTCGCTCGCCCGCTCCTCAGCCGCTGGCGCCCGCGTACCGCAACGACCCCGGGGTATCGAGGTCCTCGCCGGTCTCGATCAGCGTCTTCAGCCCCGAGAGGATCATGGGCCAGCCGCCCCATAGTTCGTTGTTGGCTCCGTCGCCGAGCTGGTCGTGGGTGACCCGCAGCTGCGCCGAGGTCCCGACCGGGGTGATCTCCCAGGTCACGCGCGAGGTGCCTTCCTTCTCGACGTCCTCGCTCCACAGCGCCTTGAAGGTCTGGACCAGCCGCTTTGGCGGGTCGACCTCGACGTTCTCGCCGCTCGAGATGTCGACCACCCCGGGGACGCTCGCCTTGTAGCTCGACCCCTCGGTCCAGTCGGACTCGACACCGACGCCGAAGCTGTAGCGCTTGCGCATCTCGGGATCGGTAATCGCCTCCCAGACCCGCTCCGGCGTCGCCTTGATGTAGATCTCGAACACGGTCATCGTGCCGCGCCCGCCAACCACGGTGTACAGCTGCTCCTGCTCCATCACTGTTCCTCCAGTTCGTCTTTGAGGGCACCGAGCGCCGAGGCCCAGGGCGCCGCGTACTTGGCGACCCAGCGGTCGTGGATCTGCTGGATCGGGACGGGGTTTAGGAAGTGGAGCTTTTCGCGCCCCCGCTTCCGCGTCGTAACCAGGCCGGCCGCCTCGAGCACCTTCAGGTGCTTCATCACGCCGAAGCGCGACATCGGCAGCCGCGCCTCGAGCGTGCCGAGGCTCTGCCCGTCCGCGCGGAAGAGCTCGTCGAGCAGCTCCCTGCGAGTCGGGTCGGCCAGCGCCTTGAACACCTCGTCCATCACGGTCGGAAGCATATGTGACCAAATGGTCACCTGTCAAGTGGGCCGGGTGCCCGCGTAGATTGGGGGCGTGGCCAGGCCCTTCGTCCTCCTCCAGCTTTCCGACCCCCATATCGGCGCAAGCTGGGGTGGCGGCGATCCCCTGAGGCGGCTGCACGAGGCGGTCGCCGCGGTCCGCGAACTGCCGGACCCGCCCGACGCGGTCCTACTAAGCGGCGACCTCACCGACAACGCCGAGCCGGACGAGTACGAGGCGGTGCGCGAGGAGCTGGCGCCGCTGCGGGCGCCGGTCTTCCCCCTGCCCGGCAACCACGACGCGCGGGCGCCGCTGCGCGAGGCGTTCGGCCTTGCCGGCGCGGGCGAAGAGCGAGTCGACTACGCGGCCGAGCTGGGGCCGTTGCGGCTCGTGGTGCTCGACTCGACCGTGCCGGGCCGGGTCGAGGGCACCCTCGACACGGCGGCTCTCGCCTGGCTCGACGCCGAGCTGGCAGCGGCGCCGCAGCTGGCGACCGTGCTGGCGATGCACCATCCGCCGCTGGCGACCGGCATCCCCGCCTGGGACGGGATCAACCTGACCGCGGCCGAGCGCGCCGCGCTCGGCGAGGTGATCGCTCGCCATCCGCAGCTACTGGCGACCGTCGGCGGCCACCTCCACTCCCCCGCCGCTGCGACGCTCGGCGGCCGCCCGGTGCTGGCGGCGCCGAGCACCTACGTGCCGACGGCACCGCGGTTCGGGGTCGAAGAGGTGCCGACCTTCGGCCCCGGCCGCGGCGGCTATGTCCTCCACGTGCTCCGCGACGGCGAGCTCGCCTCCCACCTCCGCTGGGTCGAATAGCGACTGCGGCGGGCGCCGTGCCGAGTCCTGCATCGACCCCCTCCTCGGTGGTGGATGCAGGACTCGTCCGGTGTCGGGCCGGGATTGGGGCAGCGGGTCGCGGGTAGCCGGAGGGCATGCCGAACCCTCTGATCGAGACGCCGGCTCCGGCGCCGCCCGCGCCGGGGCCCGACCCGGGACCGCCGCAACCGCCGCAGCCGGACCCGAGTCCGCCGGTGCCGGAGCCTGGGCCGCCGGAGCCACCGCAGCCCGATCCCGAGCCGCCGGCGCCCCACCCGAGCCCCGACCCGACGCCGCCGATCCCCGATCTGCCGCGCGACCCGCCCGAGCCGGCGCCGTCTATTCGGGGACGTGGACTTCGAGCGCGTGGATCTGGTGCTGGCCGTAGGAGCCGGTCTGGACCGGGCCGGCGGCGCTGATCCGGTCGCCGATCCCCGGCAGCGGCTTCGGCCGCAGGCCGACGCGGACGTCGATCGCGGTCAGCCCCGGCAGGGTGATGCTCTGCGGGTCGAGGACGACGAAGTGGGCGTCGCCGTCGCCATCGGGGTCGACCCGCTCGACGTAGACGATCCGCCCTTCGGTCGTGCGGCAGGCGGGATGACCGGGCGGGCAGTGGGAGGGCGCCAGCGACGGCGGCCCGTTGAGGCCGAGCAGAAGCGCGATTAACGCCGATGGGCTGATGCCCCACACACGGCGAACTTAGCCGACCGCGACCACGGGCTGCCCGGCGAGCGGGCGCTGCACGAGGCGGTCGCGGTCATCGCCGCCGCGGTGCGCGGAGCGCCAGCGTCCGCCTGACGGTGTCGCGGGCGCCGGGCGGGTCGGTGGCGGTGAAGACGAGCTTGGCCCGCAGGCGGCGCTTGCCCGGCGCGGTGGCGAGCCAGCGGCGCAGTTGGGCGGGAACCCGGATCCGCAGCTTCCGCACACCGGCGGCGCGGTAGCGGCTCGGGTTGCCGAAGCGGACCTTGGCGCCGCGGTGGTGGCTGCCCGCCGTCGCCCGCAGGCGGCCGCGGGCGACGAGCGCGCAGGTCCTGTTGCAGCCGGCCCAGACGACCAGCCCGCCGCGGCGGAGCGCCCTCGCAGCCCTGGTCACCGCGAGGTCGAAGGCGACGCCCGGCAGCGGCACCGCAGTCGGCGTCGGCGCGTTCGCCGGGGGCTGCTCGGAAGCCGGCCCGCCACCCGGGGTGCCCGGCTCTGGCTCGGGGCCCGGGCCCGGTTCGCCTTCCTCGCCGGCTTCGGTCGCGGTCCAGGCATAGGCGACCGAGACACTCGCGCCCTGCATCGCGTTTTGGTCGCCCGTGCCGCCGGCAGCCGGCAGCATGGCGACGAATTCGTAGGTCCTTGCGGCGCCCGGCGCCAGCCGACCGGCCGGCTGAGCGGGCATCGAGTCGAGCGGGCCGGCGTAGACGGCGAGTGGAGCAACCGGATTGGTGACGTCGGTGACGGTCAGCGTCAGCGCCGGCGAGAGCAGGCCGCCGCCGAGCCCCGGCGTGTCGAGCAGGTCGTGCCGGCTCAGGGTCAGCTCGACCGGGACCGACCCGGTGGCGGCGATCTCGACGCTGCCGCGGGCCGAGTCGCCGGGACCGATCCCGGCGGCGACCAAGATGGGCAACCCGTCGCGGTCGTTGGAGATCTCGATGTCGCCGCTGGTCGAGACCGTCGCCGCCTGCGCCCCCGGCTCGCCGCCCCCGACGCGGGCGAGCGCCACCGCCGCTGCCAGGGCCGCCAGCAGCAGGACCGCGATCGGCAGGAGCACTCGTCGCATCAGAAGTCTTTGTCGGCGGTGCCGGTCTCGGTCACCGCGGTCGTGGACATGGCGTTGGCGGCCCGGTCGAACGGGGTCGCGACCGGGGTCCAGGTCATCGTCCCGTTGCCCAGCGCCGTCCCCCGGATCGCCAGGCCGGCAGGGGCGTAGGTGCCGAGGACGATCGTCACGCTGTTGCCGCTCATCGTCATTTTCGACGCCGTGGCGCCGACCCCGAAGGTGATCGCGCCGCCGAGCAAACCGGTCGCGTAGTCGGCGCGGCCGAGGTCGACCGTGCCGAGTGGCAGCAACGTCGTGTTGGTCGAGTCGTAGACCTGCAGCGCGTCGTTGCCGAGCCCGAGCAGCCCGTTGTCGAAGATCCGCACGACAACGTTGGTCGCCGTCGTCCCGTCCCAGCCAGCGAGGATCGACTCAGGCTCGAGCGGCTCACTGACGCTGAAGATGATCGTGTCGCCCTGCGCCGCTTGGCCGTTGGTACCGGCGTTGGTCGTTTGCACGTCGGTCGCCTGCGGCGGCGTGTTGTCGGCCGTGACCGAGCCTTCGAGCGTCCGCGCGTTGCCGGCGACGTCGGCGGCGGTGACATTGAAGCTCTTGGAACCGGCCGCCAGTGGGTTGGTCGCTGCCAGTTCGGCGCTGCGGTAGTTGAAGCTGACGCCGCCGGCGGTGTAGGAGCCGGCGGTCAGCGTCACCGCTGTCTGGCCGCTCGTCACCGCTTCGACGTTCGCTTTCACCGACGCTATTCCGCTCGCCGGATTGCCGGTGTCGGCTGCTACGTTGGCGTACACGAAATAGGCGCCGCCCTGTTTGACGAAGCCGGTAGCGCCCCCCTGCGCCTTGCCGATCGCGGTCGCGGTGATCACCGGGGCGACGAAGTCGGGCACCGCGGTCACCACGTTGCCGGGGTTCTCGGCCCGGCCCGAGAAGGCGGCGACCGCCGCCGGGATCACGACCAGGGTCAGCGCCGCCATCGCGCCCGCGAGGGCGACCGCGACCGCGGCGCGGTATGGCGATCTAGGGGGAGCCACCGACGGCACCTCCTCCGCCGTCGGGGCGCGGCCGCGGCCGCCAGATCCGCACCAGCTCCTCGGCGGCGACGAGCAACGCCGGGATGCCGACCAGCAGGACCCAGCCGAGCGGCGTGCGGGCGAGCACCGCGACGTGGCCGACCCAGGGCACGGTGTAGAGGACTCGGCCGATCTGGCCGTCGGCGGCAACCCGCCAGTGCTCGCGGGTGTTGTTGGCGTCGCCTTTGGTGATGAACCAGAGGTGCGAGCCGTCGCGCCGCACGCCGACCACCCGGTGGGTGAGGAATTTGCCCTGGTCTTCGGGATCGCGAAAGGTGACGACGTCGCCGACCCGCGCCGCGGTCGGCGGGATCCCTTCGTCGATCACCACGTCGCCGGGCGAGATCGCCGGCTCCATCGACCCGGTCAGGACCGTGTGGGGGCGGTCGCCGAAGGCCAGCGGTCCGGCGATCGCCAGCGCCAGCGCGACGCCGACGGCGACGACCGCCCAGCCGGCGAGCCCGGCCAGGCGACGCCAGATCGAAACTGACCCGGACACGTCAGTCACTGAGCGCTATCCGTTTTTGGTCCCGAGCCCTCGCTATTTATTGGTTCTGCGCTTCCCAGCGCATGAGGTGGCTGCCGGTCGTTTTGCCCTGCGCCGTGTCGGGGGCGCTGGCGGAGAGGGTCGCGGTCACCCGGTAGACGACCGAGTTGTCGGTTTCCCATTTGGTCGTCCCGGTCGGGAAGGTCGAGATCCCGTTCGCGAAGCTGTTTTTTTCTGCCGCGAAGCTCGACAGCGTGCCTTCGAACAGGGTCCCACCGCTGGAGAACGCGGTGAAGCCTTCGCAGCTCGGGAAGCTCGCGGACGCCTGGGTCCCCGCTTCGATTTTCAGCGTCACCTGCGGGCCGAGTTCGCCGATCGTGCTCGGCGTGAACAACCTCACGGTCGCCGGCAGCGAGCCTTTGTAGGTGACTTTGATGCAGGAGGCTTTGCTGTCGCCCGGTTTCGCCGCGGTCAGCGCGTAGAGGGCGCTGCCGCCGTCATTGTCTTCGAGCGTCACGGTCCCGGCGGTGATCACGTTGCCGGGGTTGTCGGTCTGACTCGAGAACGCCGAGAAGACGCCGGCGCCGGCGATGCAGGCGACGACGCCCAGCACGAGGAGCGTGCGCAGGATCTTGGTACGAGAGCTCATTGGGGGGACCTTTCCGAGGGGCGTCGCCCTCATCGCTGTGGCCCTCGAATCGACAGAGCTCGTACGAGACCGGTATGAGACCCGTTTGTTTTTGTTATCCGGTTTGTTAAGCGGGCTCGCTTTGGCGCTATGCAGGCGGCGCGGCGCCGGTCGCGCGCAGGAAGGTGAGCACCGCGAGCACCCGGCGGTGGTCGTCCTCGGCGGCCGGCAGGCCGAGCTTGGCGAAGATGTTCGAGACGTGCTTCTCGACCGCGCCGGGGGTGACGACCAGCGCCTCGGCGATCGCCGAATTGGTCCGGCCCTCGGCCATCAACGAGAGCACCTCGCGCTCGCGCGGCGAGAGCGGCTCGAGCGGGTCCTCGTCCTCGCCGCGCCGGGTCTGGACCAGCTCGGAGACGACCTCGCGGTCGAGTGCGGTGCCACCGTTGGCGACGCGGCGGACCGCGTCGAGGAAGGCGGGGATGTCCCCCACCCGCTCCTTCAGCAGGTAGCCGACGCCACCCTCGCCGCCGGCCAGGAGCTCCGCCGTGTAGACCGGCTCGACGTACTGGGAGAGGATCAGGATGCCGAGGTCGGGATGGCGGCGGCGGGCCTCGACCGCAGCCCGGATCCCCTCGTCGCTGAAGGTCGGCGGCAGCCGGACGTCGACGATCGCCAGGTCGGGCTTGTGGCCGCCGACGATCCGCAGCAGCCCGTCGCCGTCCTCGGCTTGGGCGACGACGTCGAACTCGTGCTCGCGCAGCAGCGCGACCAGCCCCTCGCGCAGCAGCAGCGAGTCCTCGGCGATCACGACCCGCACGGCAGCACCGCCTCGATCGTCGTCCCCTCGCCCGCCACCGAGCGCACCGTCAGCTCGCCGTCGAGCGCCGCGACCCGCGCCCGCAGGCCTTCGAGCCCGCTGCCCGTGGCGGCGCCGGCGCCGCCCGGCCCGTCGTCGGCGACGGCGACCCGGAGCTGCTCCCCGCCGCCTTCGATCCGCACCGTCGCCGCCGCCTCGGGGGCGTGCTTGGCGACGTTGGTCAGCGCCTCGGCGACGACGAAGTAGGCGGCGGTCTCGATCACCGCCGGCGGCCGCCGCTCGAGCCGCGCCTCGATTGTCACCGGCACCGGCGAGCGCCGGCCGAGCGCCTCGACCGCTGCCGGCAGGCCGCGATCGGCGAGGACCGGCGGCGCGATGCCTCGGGCGAGGTCGCGCAACTCGGCGATCGCCGCGCTCGCCTCCGACCGCGCCGCGCGCAGCAGCGCCTGCGCCTCGGGCTCGTCGCCGAGCCGCTCCTCGGCCCGGCCGAGCTGCATCGAGAGGGCGACGAGCCGCGCCTGGGCGCCGTCGTGGAGGTCGCGCTCGATCCTCCGCAGCTCCGCCGACTGCACCTCGAGGGCACCGCTGCGGGTTTTGGTCAGGGTCTCGACCCGCTCGCTCAACTCGCGTTCGCGCTCGGCTCCGAGGGTCCGCTCCCAGACCAGGCGTGCCACCAGGTTGAGGCCGGTGATCACCGCCATCCCGAGGATCGTCCAGATCGGCCAGAAGGTGCCGAAGCCGGTCAGCGCCCAGATCGCGATCGTGATTCCGATCACCACCAGCGAGATCACGATCTGGACGGCGAGGCCGCGTTTCTCGGGGGCGATCCGGACCGCCTCGCGGAGGCCGAAGTGGAGGCTGAGGGGGATCAGCAGCCCGAGCCAGACCCAGACCGGCCAGTAGTAGCCGCCACCGGCCGCCGCCCAGATGGCGGTGACCAGCAGCCCGAGCAGGCCGGAGACGGCAGCGTGGATCGCCAGCGCCGACTCGTCCTCGGGGAGGTGCCAGCGGCTGGCGGCGTGGCTCGGAGCCGCGGCGACCGCGGATGGGGCGGCCGGCGCCTTGCCGCCGTCGAGCAGCGCCGTCGCCAGCCACAGCTCGGCGATCGTCATCCCCCGCAGGACCAATACCGTGAGCGCCGCCAGCGGGATCGAGCAGGCGGTCGCCACGAAGGCCAGCGGCAGGGTGTCGATGCGGAAGCCGATCCAGTTGACGCCGTCCGGAACCGCCCAGTACCAGAGCGGCATCACCGCGGCGCCGATCGTCACCGCTACTGCGGTCACCGCGGCGACGCCGAAGCTGAAGCCGAGCACCGAGTGGATCACCAGCCAGGCGAAGTCCTTCCAGGTCTGCTCGTCGCCGGCGGTGGTCCGCAGGCGGGCGAGGAAGCTCTCGCCGCGGTGGTCGCGGTAGCGAGCCCGTAGCGGCTCGCCGCGGATCAGGGCGGCGTTGCGGCGGTCGAGCTCGGCAGTCCAGCGGAAGGCAATCGCGCTGAGCAGGAAGACCGGCAGACCGATGATGAAGACCAGCAACGGAAGGGTCACCGATACCGCCGTAACCCAGACGCAGAAGGCGACGATGCCGGTCAGCCCGCCGAGCGCCAGGTAGGCGAGGTCGAGTCCGGCGCGGGAGAGGAGGCCGGCGATCCGCTCGCCGACCCCCTCCCCGTCCGCGCCCAGCGCTTTGGCGAAGGCGCTCATGCTCCGGCCTCGCCAACGGCCCCCTCGCGGGGCGCCCGCCGCCGCCGCGCAGGGCGCTCCTCAGCACCAACCCGCGGCAGCCACTCGAGCCAGCGCGGCAGGTACCAGTTGCGCTCGCCGAGCAGCTTCATCGCCGCCGGCAAGAGCACGCCGCGGATCACCGTCGCGTCGATCAGGATCGCCGCCGCCAGCCCGACTCCCATCTGCTTGAAGTCGAGGAAGCTGAGGGTGGCGAAGATCGCGAAGACGGCGACCATCACCGCCGCCGCGCTGGTGACCACGCCAGCGGTCGTCTTCAGGCCGTGGGAGACGGCCTCCTCGGTCGACATGCCGCGATCGTACGCCTCGCGGATGCGGGTGAGGATGAACACGTGGTAGTCCATCGAGAGCCCGAACAGGACGACGAAGAGGAACAGCGGCAGCCAGGCCGTGATCGCCCCCGTCGAGGTGAATCCGAGCAGGTCTTCGAAGTGGCCGTCCTGGAAGATCCAGACGACCAGGCCGTAGGCGGCGCCCACCGAGAGCAGGTTCAGGACGATCGCGGTGATCGGGATCACCAGCGAGCGGAAGCTGAACAGCAGCAGCAGGAAGGCGGCGCCGAGCACGAAGGCGAAGACGAACGGCACGCGTTCGGCGAGCAGATCGTTGAAGTCCTTCGAACCGGCGGTCTCCCCGCCGACGTTGACGTCGACCGCCGGGACCGAGCCGATGGTCTGCGGGATCAGGTCGTCCCGGAGATGGGCCAGGGCCGCGTCGGAGCGGTCGTCGGTGCCATCGCCGACCAGCGGCACCTGCAGTTCGGCGACGTCCTTGTTCTTGCTGATCCGCAGCGCGGTGGAGCCGCCGAAGTGGCGCGAGTCGGAGTCGACGTCAGCTCGCAGCTGGTCGATCGCCTTGGCGACCGGCGCTGCGGTGACGTCATGGGCGACGATCGCCACCTGGGCCGGGTCCTGCCCGCCCGGGAAGGCGGCCTGGATCCGGTCGTAGTTCTTGACGATCGGCATGTCTTTCGGCAAACCGTCGGCGCCGGTGTTGGCGGTGTGGAGGCTGAGCGCCGGGATCGCCAAGGCGACGAGGAAGGCCAGCGCCGCCCCGCCCGCCAGCTTCGGGTGGCGCAGCACCCGGTCGATCAGCGCCGGCCAGAAACGGCCTCCGGAGCGCCGCTTCATCCGGTTGAGGAACGGCACCCGCCCCTTCTCGACCCGGTCGCCAAGCCAGGCGAGCAGCGCCGGCAGCACCGTCAGCGAGCCGATCATCGCGACCGCGACAACCAGGATCGTGCCGGTGGCAAAGGTGGCGAAGGTCTTGTCGCCGGCGATGTACATGCCGGCCATCGCGACCATCACGGTGAAGCCGGAGACGAGTATCGCCCGCCCCGAGGTCGCCGCCGCCGCTTCCAGGGAGGCTCGCTCGCTGTTGCCGGCAGCGCGCTCCTCGCGCTCGCGGCGCAGGTAGAACATCGTGTAGTCGACGCCGACTGCGAGGCCGATCAGCAGCACAACCGAGCTGATCTGCTCGGCAACCGGGGAGATCTGGCTGATCGGGCCGAGCAGGCCGATCGTCGCCGCCACCGCGGTCAGAGCGAGGAGCAGCGGCACCCCGGCGGCGACCAGGGCGCCGAAGACGACGACCAGGATCAGCAGGGTGATCGGCAGCGAGGTGGTCTCGGCCTTGGCGAAGTCGTCCCCGAGGCTGTCGGAGATCGCCTTTTCGGCCGAGGCGTCGCCGACCTCGATGATCTTCAGCTGCGGGTGGTCGTGGGCGGCGGCCTGGGTTGCCGCCAGCGCCGCGCCGACCTTCTGCTCTGGGTCGACGTGCGGGTTTTCCGGGATCCGGAACTCGACCAGGGCCGAACGGCCGTCACGGGAGATCTGACCCTCGTTGCCCCCCTCGTAGGGGCCCTGGAGGTCGTGGACGAAGCCGAGCTTGGAGAGGCGCGATTCGACGTCGGCGACGGCGGCCTGGAAGCGCTTGCCGTGGGCGTCTTCGCCGCCCTTCGACGCTTGGATCAGGACCTGCTCGCGCGCCGCTTCGGGGAAGCCGCGTTCGAGCGCCCGGTCGGCGCGGCCGGACTCGCCGACCCCTTCTTCGTTGTCGCTGAGCGTCTTCGTCCCCAGCGTGCCGCCAACGACGACGGCCGCGACGACGAAGGCGATCCAACCCCAGATCGCCAGCTTGCGGTGCTGCGCGCTCCATCTCCCGGCCCGCGCGGCGAGGTTCCTGCTCCGTTCGACTGGTTCCATCTTGGCTCCGTTTCCGAGAGGTCTTGGGTGCGATTCCAAGCCTGCGGGAACGGGGCCGCGCCGACAATGAGGCGACCTGGCGAGTCGCGGTGAGGCCGGCCGGCGTCGCCGAGGTGGGGTTAACCCCACCTGGTGACCGCCCGCCCCGTCGGGCTGTTCCTTATGCCGGAATGGCGTGGATAAGGAACAACCAGACGGCTAGGCGACGTCCAGCACCGCAGCGCCACGGAAGGCGCCGCGGCGCAGGTCCTCCAGCGCCCGGTTGGCGTCAGCCAGCGGGTAGCGGGTGACCTCGGTGCGGACGGGGATCCTCGGGGCCAGCGCGATGAACTCCTCGCCGTCGCGGCGGGTCAGGTTGGCGACCGAGCCGAGCGTCCGCTCCTCCCACAGCAGCTCGTAGGGGAACGAGGGGATGTCGCTCATGTGGATGCCGGCGCTGATCACCCGCGCGCCCTTGGCGCTGACCCGCAGAGCTGCCGGCATCAGCTCGCCGGCGGCGGCGAAGACGATCGCGCCGTCGAGCTCCTCCGGCGGCGCCTCGTCCGAGCCACCCGCCCACTCGGCACCGAGACCGCGCGCAAACTCTTGGGTCGCAGTGTCGCCCGACCGGGTGAAGGCGAAGACCCGCCGCCCTTCGGCGACGGCGACCTGGCAGAGGATGTGAGCCGAGGCGCCGAAGCCGTAGAAGCCGAGCCGCTCGCCGTCGCCGACCAGCCGCAGCGCCCGGAAGCCGATCAGCCCGGCACAGAGCAGCGGCGCCGCCTGGTCGTCGGGGTAGCCCTCGGGGATCGGGAAGCAGAAGCGCTCGTCGGCGACGGTCAGCTCGGCGTAGCCGCCGTCGATGTCGTAGCCGGTGAAGCGAGCGTCCTCGCAGAGGTTCTCGCGGCCTTCGCGGCAGTAGCGGCAGGTCTCGTCGACCCAGCCGAGCCAGGGGACGCCGATCCGCTGACCCGGCGCGAACCGCTCCGCCCCCTCCCCCAGCCCGGCGACCGTGCCGACGATCTGGTGGCCGGGGACGAGCGGCAGCTTCGGGTGCTCCAGCTCACCGTCGTAGATGTGGAGGTCGGTGCGGCAGACGCCGCAGGCGTGGACCGCGATCAGCACCTGCCCCGGCCCCGGCTCGGGGTCCGGCAGCTCCCGCGGCTGCAACGGCTCGCGGGCTCGCTCGAGGACCATCGCGCGCATATCGCGATCATCCCCCACTGCGCCCCGTCACTGCCTCCGTAAGTGGTAACTTACCGTTAGTGACTACTAACGCACCAGCGAGGACCGCAACGCCCGAGCCGGTCGCCGAGGCGCTCAGCGCCCTCGCCGACCCGACCCGGCGGCAGATCTTCGAGCGAATCGCCGCTCGGCCGCGCGCGGTCGGCGAACTGGCTGTCGAGCTGCCGGTCAGCCGGCCTGCCGTCTCGCAGCACCTCAAGGTCCTGCGCGAAGCGCAGCTGGTGATCGTCGCGCCGGCGGGCAACCGCCGCATCTATGAAATCGATCAACGAGGGGTGGGCGCGCTGCGTGACTACCTCGACGGGTTCTGGAACCGCTCGCTGGCGTCCTTCAAGCGGGTCGCCGAGGCGGGGCGAAAGGAGAGCGAGAGATGACGACCAACGCGACCGAGACGAGCGTCCACAGTTCGACCGTGGTCGAGGTCCCGATCGAGCGGGCCTTCACCGTCTTCACCGAAGAGACCGAAACCTGGTGGGACCCCGAGCACCACCTGATCGAGGCCGAGCTGGAGCGGATGGTCGTCGAGCCGCGGGCAGGCGGCACGATCTACGACCTCGGGGTCGACGGCAGCGAGTGCCACTGGGCACGGGTGCTGGCCTTCGAACCGCCCCACCGCTTCGTCTTCAGCTGGGACATCAACCTCGATTGGGAGATCGAGACCGACCAGGCGAAGACGAGCGAGGTCGAAGTGCGCTTCACCGCCGAAGGCCCGTCGCGGACGTTGGTCGAGCTCGAGCACCGCCACCTCGACCGCCACGGCGAGGGCTGGGAGCAGATGCGCGACGCGGTCGGCTCCGAGAACGGTTGGGGCAGCGGCCTCGACGGTTACGCCAGGGTGGTCGAGCGACGCTGACGGGGGCGGCACGGCGAGCTGAAGCTGCGGCAGGTGCTTAAGCTGGTGATGACGTGAGCAAGGTCGTCGTCCTCCACCCCGCCCCGGGTCCGCAGCCCGGGGTCGTGGGCTGGGCCGCGCGGCTGCGCGAGTCGGGCCACGAGGTCTGGGTCCCCGACCCGGAGCGGATCGAGGCCGAGCTCGACGAGCTGCCCCGCGACGTCGTCTACGTCGGCTTCTCGACCGGGACGGCAAGCGCCGGCTACCACGCCGCGACCCGTCCCGGCTGCCGCGGCGCGATCCTGATTGGCGGGGTGGCGCCGCTGGCCGAGCGCGGGGTCGAGACCTGGCCCGAGACGGTCCCCGCCCAGGTCCACTTCAGCGCCGAAGACCGCCAGGTCGACCGCGCCGAGGTCGAGGCCTTCGAGCACGCCCTCGACGCCGTCTGCGCCCGGCTCGAGATCCACGTCTACCCCGGCTCCGAGCACCAGCTCGCCGACCCCGACAGCCCCGGCTACGACCCCGCCGCGGCGGAGCTGCTGCTCGCCCGCGTGCTCGAGTTCCTGCACCGCTGCGGTTAGAAGGGACTAGCCGCGGGCGCCTGCGGTCGCGGTGAATTCCGCCTCGATGCCGGGGTACAGCCGCGCCAGGTCGTCGTGCAGCGCCGCTTTGACGTCGCGCGAGAACTCGTCGACGAGCACTTCGGGCTCACCGGCCTCGAGCCCGTCGAGGGCGGCGATGGCGACGGCGTCCGGGGCGACCTTGTCGATCTCGAGCGCCGCGACCATGTCGGTGTCGACGAAGCCGACGTGGACCCCGACCACCTCGGTGCCCTGCTGCTTCAGCTCGACCCGGGCGGCGTTGGTCCAGGACCAGGCGGCCGACTTCGAGGCGTTGTAGGTCGCGAGGAACGGCAGCGAGACCCAGGAGGCGACCGAGAGGACGTTGACGACGGCGCCACCGCCGTTCCGCGCGAGCACCGGCGCGAAGGCCTGGGTCGTCGCGACCAGGCCGAGGTAGTTGACCTCGAGCTGCTGGCGGGCCTCCTCGAGTGAGCCGCTCAGCGGCAGGGCCGCCGAGCCGACCCCGGCGTTGTTGACGAGCAGCTCGACGTCGCCGAGCTCGGCCGCCAGCTCCTGCACCCGGGCGGTGTCGGTGACGTCTAGCTGCACCGCCTCGAGCCGGGGATCGGTTACCGCGCCGACGTCCCGCACCGCGGCGTAGACCTTCGCCGCTCCCCGGCCGAGCAGCTCCTCGGCAAACGCCTGTCCAATCCCTCGATTCGCGCCGGTGACCAGCGCCACAGCTCCCTCGACCTTCATCGGAATCTCCTTCCAAGGTGGATGATGACCATCATCCTAACTGATCTGGATTATGAGCGTCATCTTGTTCGTCTATCCTGGAGACATGGGTCATTCACGAGACGAGAAGACGCGGAGCCACGAACGGATCGTCGAGGCGGCGAGCGAGCTGATGATGGAGGGCGGCACCGAGGCGCCCTCGGTGGCGGAGATCATGAGCTCGGCCGGTCTCACCCACGGCGGCTTCTACAAGCACTTCGGCTCACGCGACGAGCTGGTCGCGGCGGCGGTGGCGAGCGCAATCGGCGCGAGCAACGAGGCGACCCGTGAGGTGCTCGAGGGAACCGAGGACCGGCTCGCCGCCTTCGTCGAGTGGTACGCCTCCCCCGCCCACCGCGACGACCTCCGCAGCGGTTGCGCGGTGGCCGCCCTCGGGACCGACGCGGGGCGCGGCGATCCGGGGCTGCAGGAGCTCTTCCAGGACCAGGTCGAGCGCTACGTCGAGCTGTTGCAGGACCTGCTCGGAGAGGACGGCGACCGCGAGACCGCGCTGGCCGCGATGAGCACCTTGGTCGGGGCGCTCTACGTCTCCCGCGCGGTTGGCGACGAGGCGTTCTCCGAGGAGATCCTCGCGAGCGCCCGGCGGAGCGTCCTCAGCCGGCGATCGTGACCAGGGTGCCGATCGGCGTGTAGGGCCAGACGGCGGCGGCGTTTTCGAGCGGCATCTCGACGCAGCCGAGGCTCTGCGGGCTGCCGTAGGAGGGCCGGTCGAAGGCGTGCAGGGCGTCGCCGCCGTTGAAGTAGGAGACCCACATGATCCCCGGGTCGACGTAGTGGGAGCCGTCGGGGTTTTCGCCGCTCATCGTCGTTTCTTCGAGGTGCTCGAAGACCGGGAAGGTGCCGAGTTCGGTTTCGGCCCCGGGGATGCCGGTGTTGGCGGCGCTTTCGGTCACCACCTTGCCGTTGTGGAAGACCTTGACGGTCTCCGGCAGCGACTCGGTGACGTAGACGTAGTTGTAGCCCGGTTCGGCTTTGCGTTCACCGGCGATCGTCGCTTCCATCAGCTCCTTCCAGACTTCGGGCCCGGCGACGCCGTCGATTTCGAGGCCCTGCTCGTCCTGGAACATCATCAGCGCCCCTTCGGTGATCACGTTTTCTTCGCCCGGGGTCCAGAGTTCCTTCAGCGAGCTGGGCGGCTTGAACTTCCATTCGAAGCTTCCGTGCGGCGGTTCGATCGCCGCCCGCATCTCGGCTTCCGGGGTCAGCGCCACCTCTTCGCCCTTGGCCGCCTTCCAGCTGTTCGGCATGTAGCCGAGCTGGGCGAGCAGCTGCTGCAGTCGCAGCGGGCTGCCGCCGGGGACGTGCCAGGTGACCGTGTCGGTCTTTTCGATCGAGCCGTCGGCGGCGACGACCTCCACCTGGTCGGGCAGCTTCGCTTCCAGCTCGGTGGCCATCGGGGCACCGAAGCCACTCGGGGTGAAGCGCAGGGTGTGGCTGTTGACCTGCGACCACTTACCCGGCACTTCGGGGTCGAGCTTGGGCTTGGCGCCGCCAAGGGTCTTCTTCACCGGCTTCGAGAAGGTCAGTTCGAACGGGGTCGAGGGTGAGATCTCCGAGCCGGGCGCGGGGTCGGCGACGAGCACCGCCGAGCCGCTGGCGGGGAACCAGTTGATGCGTTTGAACTTGCCCAGTTGCTCCCAGGAACGCGGCGCGGCGGCGACCACGACGCTGCCGGCGGTCGCCTGTTCGCCGAGGCTGACGCTGCGGTGCGGATGCGAGAAGTGGCGGTGGACGAGTTCGCCGACCGGGCCGTAGGCGACCTCGAGGACCGGTTCGCTGAAGCGGACCACCGGAGCCTTGGCCTTCTTCGGGACCTGGATATAGCGCTTTACCAGCTTCGCCTTTGGCGTCCGCATCGTCATCTCCAGGGTGTTCTTTTCGCCGGCGATCCAGCCGACCACGCTCGGCCGCTTGACGACGACTTCGAGCTGGACCTGCTCGCCCGGGTGCAGCTTCTTCTCGGGGACGAGCTTGCCGTCGTCGCGGATCGCGATCGGGATCTCTTCGCCGTTCGGGCCGGTCGCGGTGACGCTGTCGACTTCGCCGCCGAAGGCTTCGGTCTCGACCCCGGCCAGCGCCGAGGGGTCGCGCCCAAGCCGGGCGCCGCTGAGGCCGAAGGCGGCGGCGACGAAACCGCCGATCAAGAGCACCGGAATCAGCAGCGCGCTGCCGACCAGCAGCCGCTTCGGCCAGCGCCGCGGCGGCCCGTCGTCGGGCGGATAGTCCGGGACTGTCGGCTGTTCCTCGGTGAGCACCTAGGAAAGGTTAGGCATTGGCTCAGTTGGCCTGTGAAAATCTCAGCAAATGACGGATTTCGACCTTAAGCGCTTCGTCGCCGCGCAGGACGGCGGCGACACCTACGAGCGGGCGCTGGGCGAGCTGCGCGCGGGGCGCAAGACGAGCCACTGGATGTGGTTCGTCTTCCCCCAGATCGAGGGCCTGGGCCGCAGCCCAACGGCGCGGGCCTACGCGATCTTCTCGCTGGCGGAAGCGTGCGCCTACCTCGCGCACCCGGTGCTTGGGCCGCGCCTGCGCGAATGCGCCGACGCTCTGCTCGGCCTCGACGCCGACGACCCGGTCGCAGTGATGGGCCCGATCGACGCAGTCAAGCTGCGCTCCTCGATGACCCTCTTCGCCCGCGCCGACCCCGAGGAGGTCCGCTTCCCCGCCGTGCTCCGCAAGTTCTACGGCAGCGAAGAGGACGAGGTGACGCTGTCGCTGCTCTAGATGTGGCGGCCGCCGGCGACCTCGATGACGATGCCGGTCAGGTAACTGCTGAGGTCGGAAGCTAGGAACAGCGCGGCGTTGGCGACGTCCTCGGGCTCGCCGGCGCGGCCGAGGGGGATTTCTTTCACCCGCGCCTCGAAGATCTCGGGTGGCATCTTTTCGGTCATCGCGGTGCGGACCAGGCCGGGCTGGATCGCGTTGACGCGGATGCCGGCGTGGCCGAGCTCTTTGGCCGCCGCCTTGGTCATCCCGACGATCCCCGCCTTGGCGGCGCTGTAGTTGGTCTGGCCGGCGTTGCCGACCTTGCCTGAGATCGAGGAGACGTTGACGATCGACCCCGGCATTTCCTGCTCGCGCATCGCCAACGAGGCCGCTTTGGTGCCGAGCCAGGTGCCGCGCAGGTGGACCTCGATCACCGCGTCGAAGTCCTCGACCGGCATCTTTTTCATCGTCGCGTCGCGGGTGATACCGGCGTTGTTGACCATGATGTCGGGGCCGCCGAGCTCCTCGCGGGCGTGGGCGACCACTGCCTCGACCTGCTCGGGCGCGGTGACGTCGCAGGCAATGCCGAGCGCCATCCCCATCCCCGGCAGGTCGAGCGCCGCCTCGCGGGCCCGCTCCTCGTCGACGTCGGCAAGGATCACCGCCGCCCCCTCTTCGCTCAGCCGCCGCGCGATCGCCAGCCCGATTCCCTGGCCGCCGCCGGTAACAACCGCGGTGCGGCCGTCGACCAGTCCCATCAGACCGCCACTCTGGCTTTCGCCGCCGCCAGCATCTGGCGGGCGATCACCAGCTTCTGGATCTCGTCGGTCCCCTCGTAGATCCGGTAGAGGCGGGCGTCGCGGTAGAAGCGCTCGACCGGGACGCCGCGCATGTAGCCCATTCCGCCGAGCACCTGGACGCCACGGTCTGCCACCTGGTTGACCATCCGCGAGGCGAAGAGCTTGGCGACCGCTGGGCCCTGGCGGGTGTCGGTGCCGGCGTCGTAGGCGCGCGCCGTCTCGAGGACCAAGGCGCGGCCGGCCCGCGCTTCGGTCTCCGAGTCGGCCAGCAGCTCCTGGACCAGCTGGAACTCGCCGATCGGGCTGCCGCCCTGGCGGTTGTCGACCGCGTAGGCGGTCGCCTCGGCGACGATCCTCTCGGCCATCCCGACGCACAGCGCGGCGATCGTCAGCCGGCCCTTGGCAAGCGATTTCATCGCCGCTCGGAAGCCGGTCTCCTCGGCGCCGCCGATCAGCGCCGAGGCCGGCACGCGGACGTCGTCGAAGAAGATCTCCGAGGTCCAGGCTCCCTGCTGGCCCATCTTTTTGTCGTGGGGGCCAAGCGAGAGCCCCGGCGTGCCGGCGTCGACGAGGAAGGCCGAGATTCCCTTGGTCCCGACCGCGTCGGGGTCGGTGCGGGCGAAGACGACGAAGACGGTCGAGAGCTCGGCGTTGGTGATGAAGCGCTTGGAGCCGTTGATCACGTACTCCTCGCCGTCGCGCTTGGCGCGGGTCCGCAGCCCGCTCGGGTCGGAGCCGGCCTCGGCCTCGGTGAGGGCGAAGCAGCCGACCGCCTCGCCGCTCGCCAGCGCCGGCAAGTAGCGCTGTTTCTGCTCCTCGGTGCCGTAGTTGGCGATCGTCTGCCCGGCGATCCCATTGTTGGTCCCGAACAGCGAGCGGAAGGCGGGCGCGGTACGGCCGACCTCGAAGCAGAGCCGGACCTCCTCCTCCATGTCGAAGCCGAGCCCGCCGTACTCGGCGGGCAGCGCGTAGCCGAACAGGCCCATCTTCGCCGCCTCCTCGCGGAGGAACTGCGGGACCGCGTCGGTCTCTTCGATCTCGTCCTCGCGCGGGATCACCTCGCGCTCGACGAACTCGCGGACGGCGCTGACGATCGCCTCGAAATCCCCTGCGTCCAACTGCTCCTCCGATCGGTGTAGCGGTCGCTCCTATTCTGCCTAGCGCGCCGTGGTGAAGCCGCCGCGGTAGAAGATCAGCGGCTCCTCGAGCGCCTCCACGTCGGCTTCGGCGACCGCCAGCTCGAGCACCGCGCCGACGACGATCGTGTGGTCGCCGCCGGGGTGCTCGGCGGCGATCCGGCAGTCGATGTGGGCGATCGCCCCGGCCAGCCGCGGCGGCCCGTCCTTGCTTTCGACCAGCTCGACCCCTTCGTAGCGGTCGGAGCCCTTGCGGGCGAAGCTGAGCGCCAGCTCGCGCTGGTGGTGGCCGAGCACGTTGACGCAGAAGCGCTCGGCCTCGCGGATCCGCGGCCAGGTGTCCGACTCGACCCCGGCGCAGAAGAGAACCAGCGGCGGCTCGAGCGAGACCGAGGTGAAGGAGTTGGCGGCCATCCCGACCGGCTCTCCCCCGGCGCGGGCGGTGATGACGGTGACCCCGGTGGCGAAGTGGCCGAGGACGTGGCGCATCTCGGCGCCGTCGACCCGGATCTCGCCGCCGCTCGGCATCGGGTGCAGCCTAGATGGTGCTAGCCGTCCTGGGGCTGGTGGTAGACGGCCTCGACGTTGTGGCCATCGGGGTCGAGGAGGAAGGCGCCGAAGTAGCCGGGTGAGTACTGCGGGCGAGGGCCCGGGGCGCCGTTGTCGCGGCCGCCGGCGGCGAGACCCTTGGAGTGGAAGCCGTCGAGCTGGGCACGGGAGGTGGCGGCGAAGGCGAGGTGGATCGGCGGCGCCAATGGGCCGCCGGGGGCGATGGTGAGATCTTCGCCGCCCTTTGGACCGAAGGTGGGGAGACCTTCGATCTCTTCCTCCACCCAACCCATGCCATCGACCAGGGCGGCGCGGTAGAAGCGCAGCGAGACCTCGACATCGCCGACCGGCATCGTCATGTGGTCAACGGTGTACGGGCGTGGGTCGGGTGGCTGGTCGGCCATCGCGCCGACCTTACTCCGGCAGCCCGTGCGGGTGCAGGTGGTCCTCGGCCATCCGTTTGAGCCCGACCCGGTCGATCTTGCCGGTCGGGTTGAGCGGCATCTCGTCGAGGAAGACGATCTCCTCGGGGGCCTTGTAGCCGATCCGCTCGCGGCAGTGGACGATCAGGTCACCGGCC